>Ga0307929_1000878_pt1 | contig 26373 bp, 19 predicted proteins | sample AceLakmetage1330_FD_203160 | JGI IMG/M metagenome (GOLD analysis project Ga0307929, IMG submission 203160) | Saline water microbial communities from Ace Lake, Antarctica - #1330 | ecosystem: Environmental > Aquatic > Non-marine Saline and Alkaline > Saline | place: Antarctica: Ace Lake...
CTCCTGAATTCTGAACCCCTGAACTCTGAACACTCGATTCATCAACGCTCAGGAAACCACGCTGGTTTTCTGCCCCACTCCTGCTATTCTACCCCGTGAACGGTTACTCATTTCCGAATGCTGTATGCCTGTCCCTGCCACATTCACTCTAAGGGGTCTCGCCATGAAATTCACCACGACACAAGGCTCGCTACGCGGCAAGATCCATATCTCGTATCTTTAGACGTGCCCCCGCCCCCGGGGGCGGCACGCACACCGCACAGGATCTGCGTCAGGCTGGCAATCATCTCAACCGTTACTACCCCTTCTCTCTGTATTCAAGCAGCGCCCGCGCCGCGTCACGGGTGATACAAAAAGCGCCGGATGGTCCCGCATCTGCTGGTTAACATTCTCCTCGCTCAGCTTGACCTTCATGAACTGTGGGACCGCGTCGAGAGCTAACCCCGGTTCATGAAAGCCCCAATGCCCGTTCTCGCCGATGCCCTTCAACTGCAAGTCCGGCCCTAACTTGAGCAGGAGATCGGTGTAGCGGCGGCAAGCCTCGTCCACGGCGTCAGCGTCTGCGTCGAAAAGGTGAATTTTGGCCGCATCGCAATGGACAGCAATCTCCGCTTAATTTGCTAAGTAACCAGCGTCCCCTAAGTATTTCCCTTTTGTATTTTGACATCCTGCAATTTTTAGATATATTCCATATCTAGTTTATGTTTTATATTTGGAATAACTTAGTATATGCAAAACAATCTTCCTGCCCCGGCGCTACAGCGCGGACTGCTCATCCTTGAATTACTTAAGGATGGCAAATCCCGTTCACTCGAAGAAATCGCCGGTACCCTTAAGTTTCCCAAAAGCAGTGTAATCCGATTGATGGAGACACTTGCCAGAATGTTCTATGTAGCACGAGATGAAGCAACAAAATTATATACCACTAAGGTAGCCCTCTTTCCGCAGACACAACGTCAATCAAAATTCAGAGAAGTAGTTCAGGAGCATCTGGAAACGCTCGCTAAAGAATTGAATATGACAGTCGAATGGTTTACTCCACAGCAAGACCATATGCTGCTTACGCAACGGTGCGAAAACACCAATAGTTCGGTGTGTATACGTGCTCAACTGGGACACGAGCGGACCTACTGGGGTGAATTTGATGCAATATCAAGAATCGCCCATAAAGTCCGCAAGCCAAAAGGCAGTAAAAAAAAGTATGAAAAATGCTGGAAGTATAAAAAAGGTGACCAGATACAGATAAGCTCCCAGAACATAACGCAAGGTATTGCATCTATTGGTGATGATATTGTCACTATTGATGATGAATATAATCCCAATGGTATCAGACGTATGGCCAAGGGTATACGTGATATCGACGGAAGCCTGTTCGGCATTCTATCAATTCCCGAACATTATAACCCCAAATCTGAAGCAATACGAAAAATACGACTAGACATGCTCCAAAAAAAAGGGGCTGCATTAGAAAAAAACCTTAAGGAGATTTAAAATGTCAAATTCACGTCCAAATATCCTATTTATTATGAGCGATGACCACGCCGCCAATGCGATCAGCGCCTATGGCAGCAAGATCAACCAAACTCCCAACATCGATAGGATCGCCAATGAAGGTGTTCGGCTGGATCATTGTTATGTTACCAATTCGATCTGCACCCCTTCCCGGGCAGCGATCCTGACAGGCACCCATAACCATCTCAACCGGGTGACAACCTTAGATACCCATATCGACAATAGACTGCCCCATGTCGCCAAACATCTACAGCATGGTGGATATCAAACAGCCATCGTCGGTAAATGGCATTTAGGGACCGGGCCCAAACATTGCCCGACCGGATTTGATTTCTGGTCAGTAGTACCTGGACAGGGCGAATATCTGAATCCACAGTTCCATGAAATGAGTGAAGAGATAAAAGTCGATGGTTATGTTACAGACATCATCGCAGACAAATGTATTGACTGGCTCGATAAACGCGACAAAGAAAAACCGTTCTTTTTGATGTGTCACAATAAAGCCCCTCACCGGCCTTGGGAGCCCAAGTTGGAACACCGTTCCCTCTATCTCGATGACTTCCCCGTTCCGGAAACATTTGATGATGACTACAGCAACAGGGCTAAAGCAGCCACGGAAGCCCATATGCGCATTTCCAGAGATATGACCTACAACGATCTCGATCTGGTATGCTTTGGTCCCGATAAAACGATCCCTGAATCGGAAAATCTTGAAGGCTTCTCGCTCCGCTGCAAGCTGACCGGCGAAGCCCATACTTTTGAGTCGCACGAAGAACTGAATAGATGGAAGTATAATCGTTATATCCGTAAGTATGTTCAGACCATTCACTCGATTGATGAAAACGTCGGCCGAATGCTTGACTATCTTGATGATAATAATCTGACTGAAAATACGATTGTTATATACACATCAGACCAGGGGTTCTATCTGGGTGAACATGGTTGGTTTGATAAACGGTTTATCTATGAAGAAAGTTTTCAGATGCCGTTTGTAATGCGCTATCCCAAGGAGATCGAAGCGGGTACCGTCAATACTGACATGACATCAAATGTCGACTTTGCACCGACCTGGCTTGAGTATGCCGGTGTTACCACACCAAACTATATGCAAGGTCGCAGTTTTAAATCCAATGTTAAGGGCAACACCCCGGACGACTGGACCGACCTCGCCTATCACCGCTACTGGATGAATCAGGATAGCTGTCACAACGCTTATGCCCATTATGGGATCCGTACCGAGAAATATAAAATCATTTATTGGTATAATGAAGATCTGGATCAAGACGGAGCACGTCCGGGAGAATTCGAAGAAAAAGAGTGGGAGCTCTTTAACTTGGAAAAAGATCCAATGGAGTTATTCAATGTCTATGATGATCCTGAATATGCTGAGGTAGTCAAAGAGATGACTGCCAAACTGAATGCAGAGATGCTACGTATCGGAGATATTCCGGAGCATGATATAGCAGTATAGAGCTTGCCACGTCAGTGTATTACTCTAACGTGGTTCAAAGTAAGAAATTCAAGATATCGCATGCTTGCTTCTTGAGGTCTTTTGCGGGGCGAATTCTCTTGTTCTTCTCGAGCCCGCGGACCCATTCGCTGATGGTGAGCATTGAACCCACTGCTGTACGCCTGTCCTAGCCATTGCATCCCTTAACTCAGATTGAGCTCAAGAGTCTCGATGATACCGTGATAATGGTTTCAAGCTTCTGGACGCCACTGCACTAAAGAATTGTTGTAAAACATGCAGACTAGCTCGGCGGTGCCATGAAGTATTCGGCACACTTCATCGATTAAATCCTGCGAGTCATACCCCTTGCGGAAGGTTGGAACGGAGGTATCCCGAATCACATATCCATCTTCATACGCTCGGACGACTTTGTGCTTGTTTAAAACCGGCCATTTTCCCTGCACGCAAAGATAAGCCGCGCCCTGCGAATCCGTGCAAGCGGCGATGTCGTCATAAACCAACCGGCGCTCCGTCGGAATAAGAATATTAAGGACATAGTTGCACAGCACGACGTCATAGGCGGAATTAAGCACCGAGCGATCTGGATAAAAATTGGGGTCGTAGTCATCAACCGACACCGCCCCCGCTTTCAGTAGCACGTCTTTTGCAAACCGATCTAATCCGGTTCCCAGATGCAACACACGCTTCCCATCGACCCGACCGTCGTTGCAAATCCGCACCACGGGTTGCGAAGCGTTGCGGGTATGATTCAACGCCGTCGTGCGCGACAGGGTTCGGATAGCGCTCAACCGGCCCTGCTCGATCTCCTGCAAATCTTTTTCCAGCGCAACCGCTATATCTTCCTCAGGCACAGACCAGCCCAAAGCCAGGTCATAGCGATACTCCCGAGCCTGCGAGGCATACACGATCCAGCCCCCTTTTTTTTCACGTACAATAGGCCAACCGGCCTTTTTCATTCCATCTGAAAGCGTTCCCATGGTTTCTCCTTCTTCCGTCAATATGAGCCCTGACCTTACCGAACCGATGTGCAGATTCCAAACTAGAGACGTTTTTTTTATGTCTTCTTGACTTAGGTCAAGGTTTCCTCCGCAAAAACATGTATAGTGTTCGCATCGTTTGGAGAGTCCAACCCGTACCGGAAGAAAACAATGAATGGAAAAAAGACAACCCCGCCGCTAAAACCTCTGGCACTAATTAATTTCAAGAAGACCGACGATGAGCTGGCCAAAATTATCAGCAACTTCTGGAAGCTGACCTGGAACAAGGAAAAACCGGCCATTGACCCAAAGACCAAATATCTGCTATCGCTGTCCAACGCCGTGGGTGCGCACCGCTACCGTCAGGCGACTCGCGAGCTCGTCAAAGCCTACGCCTTCGGAACAACCGTTGCGGAACTCGATGAACTGTTCAGCCTGTTTGTCTGGAATCAGGGTGCTGGCCACTTCGCCTCGGAGATTGGTCCGTCCCCACTGTTCGCCGCCTACCAGATGATCAAAACGCTCGAAAATGAGGAATTGCCTAGAGAACAAGCGATCGAGAAACTGGTCGAAGCTTTCGGAGAAAAGAACAAAAGTGTCGCAACGGGATACGCTCCTGCGAAATCCCAAAACCAAACCCAAGGAGAATAGTTATGTTTTGCTATCAATGTCAGGAAGCGATGAAAAACGAAGGCTGCACGAAACGCGGCATGTGCGGAAAAACCGAAGAAACAGCCAATCTGCAAGACCTGCTGATTTATGTGCTGAAGGGAATTTCAATCCGCGGCGAAAAAGCGGCGATCACAGATGCAAAAGCAGGCCGCTTCATTGCGGAAGGGCTCTTCGCCACGATCACTAACGCCAACTTTGACAGCGCCCGCTTTGAGGCGATGATTCGCGAAGCCATCACCCTCCGCGATGCGATCGAAGTCGATTCACTCGACGGTCTGCATGATGCCGCAACCTGGACCGCAGACACCTTGGCCGCCTTCCAACTCAAAGCAACAACGGTCGGTGTGCTTTCTACGCAAAACGAAGATGTGCGCTCGCTACGCGAACTCATTGTCTACGGACTGAAAGGGATCGCCGCCTACGTTGAACACGCCGCCGTGCTCGGATTCGAAGACGACGCGATCTATGCTTTCATCATGGAAGCGCTGGCGTCCACCACCCGCGACCTGTCGGTTGACGAACTGGTCGCCCTGACTCTGAAAACTGGTGAAATGGGCGTCAATGCCATGGCGATTCTCGACAAAGCCAACACCGAAACCTACGGCAACCCCGAAATCACCCAAGTCGACATTGGCGTTGGCACCAACCCGGGCATCCTGATTTCCGGTCACGACTTGAAAGATATGGAAGAGCTGCTCGAGCAGACACAGGGAACAGGCGTCGACGTCTACACCCACGGCGAAATGCTGCCGGCCAACTACTACCCGGCCTTCAAAAAGTATGACAACTTCCACGGCAACTACGGAGGGTCCTGGTGGAAACAGGACACCGAGTTCGCAAGCTTTAACGGACCGATCCTGATGACCACCAACTGCATTACTCCGGTAAAGGATGCCTACAAAGACCGCATCTTCACGACAAATACCGTGGGCTATCCCGGCGTGACACATATTGCAGATCGTACGGAAGCTGGCAAAAAGGACTTCTCTGTCCTCATCGAACTGGCAAAAACCTGCGCGGCACCAGTAGAGATTGAGACCGGCTCCATTACTGGTGGATTTGCCCACAATCAGGTGATGGCACTAGCCGACAAAGTCGTCGACGCAGTGAAGACCGGCGCCATCAAGCGCTTCGTCGTCATGGCGGGCTGCGACGGTCGCCACAAAACCCGCGACTACTACAGAGACGTCGCCGAAAACCTGCCGAAAGACACCGTTATTATGACCGCCGGTTGCGCGAAGTACCGCTATAACAAACTGAACCTCGGCGACATCGGCGGCATCCCGCGCGTCCTCGATGCCGGACAGTGCAACGACTCCTACTCACTGGCCGTCATCGCCATGAAGCTGCAGGAAGTCTTCGGACTCGACGACATCAACGACCTACCAATCTCCTACGACATCGCATGGTACGAACAGAAAGCGGTCATCGTGTTGCTCGCCCTGCTCTTCCTCGGTGTCAAAGGAATCCGCCTTGGCCCAACCCTGCCGGCATTCCTGTCGCCCAACGTCGCCAAAGTGCTCGTTGAAAACTTCGGCATCAAGCCAATCGGCGAAGTCGAAGCCGACGTCGCCGCCATGATGGCCGGCAACTAAACCGACCCGCAGAAATGCAACGAACCGAATCGGCGCTCACGCGTCGGTTCGGTTTTTTTATCCCAGGCAGCAACAGCAAATAGGTCAGGGCTCTGCCTAAAGTCCTAGAACCAGTGGAGCCAGTAGCTCTGTTGTGTTGGATATGCCCCGCTCCAACCCCAATCCACAGGACCACCGAACTTCATCTGTCCGTCGGAGCTTTGTAGAATAAACCAATTCTTAATACCGTCATGGGGCCAATATACGGCAATATCCGTGATGCCATCTCCATCATAGTCGCCGGGAACCGGAACGGTTTCGCTCCAGCCCCAATACTGTTCATGTGTCCCTACGCCACTATATCGGATATACCAGGTCCCGCCTTCTGGCCAGTAAACCGCAATGTCAGTCATTCCGTCACCGTCATAGTCCCCGGGAACCGGTACCGCAGCGCTCCAACCCCAATCCACAGGACCACCAAACTTCATCTGGCCGTCGGAGCTTTGTAGAATATACCAATTGTTCGTGACATCGGCGGGCCAGTAGACAGCGATATCCGTGATGCCATCTCCATCATAATCGCCGGGAACCGGAACGGTTTCGCTCCAGCCCCAATACTGTTCACGTGTCCCTCCGCCACTATATCGGATATACCAGGTCCCGCCTTCTGGCCAGTAAACCGCAATGTCAGTCATCCCGTCACCATCATAGTCCCCGGGAACCGGTACCGTAGCGCCCCACCCCCAGTCCACGGGATGACCGAACTTCAGCTGACTGTCAGAGCTTTGCAAAACATACCAATTGTTCGTGACATCGGCGGGCCAGTAGACAGACAAGTCCGTGATGCCATCGCCGTCATAGTCCCCGGGAACTGGAACACTTTCACTCCATCCCCAATTCTGTTCGCGCGACCCACCGCCGCTATAGCGAATATACCAAGTCCCGCCTTCTGGCCAGTAGACCGACAGGTCACTCATTCCATCACCATCGAAATCACATGGAATAATCCAATCTGCCTTTACACGGAAACTTATATCTACAGCAACCGCTGCAGCCCAGTTGGCATCTCCAATCTGCGTTGCACGCAGGGTAACTATACCTGGTGCCGTATAGGTCAACGGGGTTGGGCTATTCGAGACAGATAGTATTGCAGCACCACTAACTACCTCGAGTGATACATTCAGACCACTGGATGCGGTTGCCGCAATCGGAGTTACATTGGTTACAACTTGTTGTCCTGGGTTAAGAAAAGTAATCGTCTGTGATGCCTTACCAATTGTTAATTGCACTACAAACGACCGCGGCGAATTAGTTGCCTCTGCTGCCATAATACTATTGGTAGCCGTGTAGATTCCCACACTAAGGCCAGTAACAGTAACGGAAGATGTAAGTGTAATACCCTCTCCAATTGCCAACGTCCCATCAACAGGTGTTACTGTCAACCAGTCTACAGCTCCGGCACTATAGCTAATAGTATTAGTCCAGATCATGCCACTCTCTCCAGCATTGGTCAGAGTCAACATCTGGACAGCTGGATCGGATCCACCATAGGTCGCAGCAAAATTGAGCTGACCTGTGGAAAGACCAATATCAGCACCGCCCAGCATCGTGCGTGTAATCCGGACGCTGTCGCTTGCCACAACTCCCGCAAAATTGGTTCCTATGACCATGATCACATTTGAGCCGCAACCCAACGGGATCGCGTCCAGCGACCAGCTTGTGTCGTCGAGTGTGACCGGCCCGAACAGGCTCGCGGCATGAGTAAGGCTGTTCGACCAATGCATCATGCCCACAACATGCGCGTTGTGAGTACCGACAACGGTTACAGTGTTCGTCGTGTAGGGCACGATGGCGTCGGCCGTCGTGATGTCGATAAAAGGCACGCCTGTGCCGGCACGCTTCCGCGTAACCGTTACCACGTCGTTTATCCATGTTCCCAGAGCATTGGTGCCCGATACGGTGATCGTATTGTTCCCCTGCGCGAGGCTCAGGACCGGTGCCGTCCACCCCCCTGTCGCCGCGAACCCACATGTCGTGCCGTTGGCGGCATTAGAGGCGGTCATCATGCCGACAACGTAACTGTTGTTGGTTCCGCTGATGGCAAAGGTGACGGTCTCGTACGCGGTAGTCACGGGGTCTGTTGTGATTGAAATCAGCGGCAATGCTTCCCGAGCCACAATTCGCAGCACCGTCGTGTCGGCGGATACCTGGCCAACTGTATTGGCTGCCGCCCCATACACCCGCACCATCGCATCGGGGAATACCTGGCCAACTGTATTGGATGCCGCCCCATACACCAGCACGTTCGTGTTTCCGGAAACGCTGTAGACAGGTGTGACCGCGTTGCTCCAGGATGTGCCTCCCTGAGTCTGGGCAACCCCGTTGGTGATAAATCCGCCCCAAACGTTCGTAACCATAACCAGCACGCCCGACTGTTTCGTGCCATGGATCTGAACCAAAGGCAAGTTGACACACTCAACGAGGCCCTCGTCCCCAGCTGCAATAGCAACAGGCAGGCTGATTGCGGGAGGCGTCAGGTCGGCGTCGCGAGTCTGCTCGTAGCAACCGATATCCACGGCATCCCCAAGGATGCGCTCGACTCCATCCATGTCGAATGCTCCACCGGCGTATGTGTTGGTCCCAGCGTCCACGCAAGGAGACGAACTGAGCAGGTGGTAGTCACCAGCACCTGCGACGAATTGGGGGTCGTCGCTCAGATTGCCGGTACCCAAGAGCCCTGGGCTACAGCAATGGATGTAGTCCATTCCCTCGCCATCATCGGCGAGGTCCGGCAACGTCATGGCCGTATTACCTACCACAACCGTATTGCGAATGGCCCCGCCGTTGTACGTGTTGATTCCGCCACCCTTGAAGTCGGCCGTGTTCTCCGCCACGGTACAGTTGTTGAGTATGCCGCCATAGGAACAACGCACACCGCCCCCCTTGTATTCAGCATGGTTATCGGCCACAAGACAGTTGTTCAACACACCGCCCTCCTCAAGACAGATTCCCCCGGCACGGTAGTCGGCTCTGTTGGCGCTCACGGTGCACCGCTCCAGCATGCCGCCTCGCCACCCGTAGATACCCCCACCCTCGAACGCGGAATTGTCCGAAATTGTGCAGCACATGGCCGTGCCGGATTCACGGAAGTAGATGCCACCGCCATATTGTGAGGCCGATCCAGCCGTGACCACGCAGTTCGAGATCAAGCCGCCACGCACAAATGCGCCCCCTCCGTTGGCAGCGTCCCCGCCGCCGGTCCGTGTATGGCCATTGCTCAGTGTGAACCCGGTCAGAATCCCGTTCTCGCCAAGATAGACGCAGCGCACGGCGTCATCACCGTTCGGCCCGTCGCCCAGAATGATGGTGGCCGCCGGTCCGTTGATGCTCTGCACCGTCACAGCGTTCGTACTCACAATACGCGCAGGCATGTCGTCAGGGCCAACGCGGACGCCGACGCTATAGGTCCCGTTTGCGACGAAGACAACGTCGTTCGACATCGCCACATCGATTGCCGCCTGAATGTTGGTGGCGGCCGTAGTCCAGCATGTGAATGGTGGAATGTGTCGACCGACCGGCGAGACGTAGTGTGGAACCGATGTGAATTCGAACAGCTCGATTGCAAACAGCGTGCCTGGTGTGCCCATGTTCAGCCCTATGAATGCCGCCGTTTTGTCCACCAGGGCAAAGCAAGCCCCTGCGGATGTTTCCGAATCCGCCCCATACACGCCCTCGCGTGTCACACCCGTGTAGACACCCAAACGAGGGTCAAACTGCGCAATCAGCCTTCCTGTCAGCCCTTCTGTGCAGTAGACCCAGAGCCATGGGCCACCCGGGGACAGGTCGTCCCAGGCCAAGCCAGTCACGAACTTGTCATTCGCATGCTGCTGAACGACGTGGCCGACGCGGTCAATCTCGCAAATGTCGAAATACGTCCCTGCGACCCAGAAATGGTCGGACACCGAGTCGTAGGCCAAGGCCAAATTCCAAGGCAGTGGGCCGGGAATGGTCACTCCGGTCACATGACCGGTTTCCGGATCGATCTGATCGATTGTTCCGCCCGCGCTGCCGTAGAGGTAGGAGCCGTCCCATGCCAGGTCACCCCAACCCATCATACTGTCGTTGTCCGGTTGGTCGTACGCGGTCAGTAGGCTCCCGTCCTTTTCCAGCTTGTAAAGCTCAGGCGAATCCAATCCGAATGATAGCGTCGTGACCCAGAAGAAAGCTCCATCGAATTCGACACCGAAGCAGACCCCCTCCTCATCGGTTGGGGGCAAGTCGTAAGCCCATAGGGCCTCGCGCGTCGTGAACGCGTCGTCGGAACCCTCTGTTCGGCCAGCGCTATTCGTAGCAACAAGTCGGTAGTGGTATCCACTGTTGACAGCAAGTTCGGACTCGGCGGTGTTGACGGTAACCGTTGCCATGCCAGCAGACATAGTCTGTGGCGTAGTAGTCTGTCCATAGCCGGTCGTCGAACCGTACTCAAAATAGTACACCGTTTCTCCGCCGTTGGGACAGAGCGCTCCAGTAAATGTCGCCTGGCGCCACATTACGTTTGTGGCTGGCAAGGTGGTGACGGCGGGCGGAGTGGCCCATTCGCTTCGCGTGACAATCGTCGCCGCGTTGCTAAAGGAAGGATCGGACGAAACGACCACTACCGTGCATGTATCCGCTTCCCCCCACGCGGCATCGACCGGTACGGTGACCTGCAAGGTCACGCTGGTGCTCCCGCCATCAGCAAGCGATCCCGCCGTTGCCGGACCGGAGACGAACCAACTTTGATCCGCATAAGTCAAAGCGAAGGTGCCCGATACCCCCGTGAAGTTGACCAGCGAGAGCTCGTAGGCCACGGTCTCTCCCGGTGCCGCGGCGGCTTGTTGGAGAGACGGAGTCAGGACGATCTCACCGACGGCACATCCGTCGTCGACAGCGCTCATATCGCTCCATCCGGCATCTGTGCGGGCACGCACCCAGTAGTAATAGGTCTGGCCCAGCGTTACCGTGGTGTCCTCAAACGAGGTGCCATCAATGATGCCGGATATCGGCATGGCGCCCGAAACGTCGTCTTGCGTATTGCGGAATACCTGGTAGCACTTGTGCTCGGAAAACGTGAGATCCAAGACTTGCCAGTACAGGCTCCAGTAAATTTCGCCAGAATCAATAGATGTACAATCGTAGTTGATGTCTGTTTTCATGCGGAACAACGCGTTGGAGCGAAGTCCGCCGGCCGTGCCCCACGAGTTCAGTATTATCCAATAGGCGTTGGTCGGGTCAGAGTCGTCGTACCCAACGCACAGCACGGCGTGTCCGGCCCCGTCATCCCACTCCGTACCGTCTGTGTAGTCGAACCCTTCGTGGATCTGATTCTCCGGCGATGTACCCCAGAACCCAGAGAACGCAACCCAGTCCGCTTCCGTGGGGAGAAAGAACGCAAACCAAACAGCCTTGCCTTGATTGAGAACATTCTTGATGTTGGCGATGGCCTGGGCCTGACCGACGCCGTGGGTCTCAATCGTCTGTGCCTCAATGGTGTCAACGGGGTAGTTGGGCGTCGTCGATATGTCAGCGCACTCGACATTGCAACCGCCGTCTCCGTTCTGCCACTCGGCGTTGACGTTGGACTGCGGAATCGTGAAGCCCTTGTTTGTATAGAAATCGGCAACGTTGTACAGCCATCCTCCCTCGCAACACGACTTGTCCGGATTGCACGCACTGATGAACTGGACAGAGAGAAGATCAAAGATGCCTTCCTGGTAATCCAGCCCGATGCTCATGGCGGCGGTCCCCGCCCAGGCCCAGCAGGTGCCGCAGTGTCCCTGATCCCACTCCACGGGGATGTAATTCAGGTGGTCCAGTAGACTGACGTGGCCGGGCACGGCTTGCCGCGATAGAGTAAGGGTGGCTCTCGGCGCCTCTTCGTACGCCTGCTGCCATCGGAGGCGGGTTGCGTGGTTGGGATGCATGATCGAGTAGATCGTGCCCTCTTCGTACGCCTGAACGCCGGTAGAAAACATTGCGAGGAGAAGACCGATGACAGCTATAACGAGCATGGTGCGTCGCATTTCACTCTCCTTCTTGCGTGGTGCTGCCGCCGGTCCATCCCGAGTCCCATGTGATCGACAGTGGCAGGGGCTCACCGTCGGTCGCCGCAACATTAGCCGGTGCCACTGGAGGCGTTCCCTCGGAGCAAACTAAATAAGTGGCGGCACAGCTCACTGCGGCCGAGTGGTACTTGATGCGCATGTACCCCCCTTCACCCCAGTCCGGCCCCCAGGAATTACGCAAGATCCAGTAGCCCTCACTCTCCGCATCACCGTTGTCGTTCCATCCAACAAGCGCGATCGCGTGATTGCTGCGCTCGTAATAACAGGGATCGGCTTCGCACCCGGTATTGTCGTCCTCGTAGACTCCACTGCTGTAGGCCTGGAACGCACTGGTTACCAGCACAGCGGCATCGACACCGCCGTAGAGCATAACAGCCGCCTTGATGGCGTCGACATCGCTGCAGGGAACACGGTGCCAAGACTGGAAGACGGTACGGGAATCCACCCAACCCGCACTACCGCAGGACGAATCCGACGCGTCATAGGGTACTGTGCTCGCCGCGCAGGCGCCGAAGTCGACCAGCGCATCCAGCTCCTCGTAGTCGTAGCTGGCCCCGTAGCACCCCTCGAACCCGTCGTAGTAATCGGACAGGCAGAAGGCGAGAAAGGCCTCCGAGAACTTGACACGTGAATCGTCGTAGAGCCCCAAATTCCAGTTGTATGCGGCTTCAGCCGCGGCGCATGCAGCGAAGGCATAACAGGATCCGCACCTACCCTGGTCTTGGATGGGGGCGATGTAGGAATGGCCATTGTAATTGGTGAGACAGAAAGAAGGGGGCATTTGTTTGTCTAGGTCCGCCGCCAAGACCCCGATGTCGTCCGATGGTCTCACCGCCATACGTTCCAGCGGCGCGTGTCGGCTGAGCAGCTTATCCTTCTCATCGAAAGATAGATTGAACACCCAGTTGGTCGCCACCGTGAAGTCATACCCATTGTGCTGGATAATGGACTTCACCTCCACAAGTGAATTATCCCAGCTGAACGATAGCAGCACGGGGCCGCCATCTGCAGCGCACACGAGCGACACGGACACAAGCAAAACAAACAAAACGCTCATCGACATTCGCACTCGTACAGAATGTTTCATAACGCTCCATGCCTTTCTCCGTGCTCGTCAATTCCGGACATGCTCCAGAGTCTCTGCTCACTGCCGATGTCGGAACGGCTTGCGCCACAAGACGACACTCTCACGCTACGCGGAGTCTGTATGCAAGGTAAGTTTGTGACTTTGTGCGGGAAAAGTAAATAGGAAAACTGGAAATGAAAAATTGTGAGAAGTGTAACGTGAAATGCCGTAGGTATCGAAAAGAGCGTTCCAAACCGTGTTCGCTATCCTTTTGTGGTCTTACCACAGAACACAAAAGGAAGGAGCACGACATGGAACAGGTTGAGCGCAGCAGGAAGGTCAAGCACTTGACGAGAAATAAGCGCATTGTTCAAGGGCGAGGTTTTCGCTTCCATCTCGCATCACATCACTCTATCCTTTCCGCATGCGAGCATATATAATTGTACTAGACTCTGTGGGGATTGGCGAGGCGCCCGATGCAGCGGACTATGGCGATGTGGGTTCCAACACACTCGCGCATACGGCGGCGGCCGTAGGCGGACTATCCCTACCAACCCTTCAATCGTTTGGTCTTGGGAACATCCCAACACTGACCGGCGGCAAAGCCATTCTGGGAGTGCCGCAAACCGACACACCTTTGGCAGGGTTTGGAGCCATGCAAGAGATGTCGGTAGGCAAAGACACGACAACCGGACACTGGGAGATTGCCGGACTGCACCTCAGCAAAGGATTGCACATATTCCCACCCACCCCACCCTCCTTCCCGGATGAGCTCATCAATGCCCTTGAAGCACATACGGGGAGAAAGGTCATCGGTAATAAGGCGGCCAGCGGCATAGCGATCATTGATGAGCTCGGCGAAATTCAGATGAAAACAGGAGCCTGGATTGCATATACAAGCGCCGACTCTGTCCTTCAAATTGCGGCCCATGAGGAGATCATCCCGCTTGAGGAACTCTACGAAGCCTGCCGGTTCATGCGTGAGCAGTGCAATGCCCTTGCGGTTGGCCGCGTCATAGCACGCCCTTATATAGGCTCTCCTGGCACCTTCAGCCGCACCCAATCCCGCCGCGACTTTTCCTACCCCCTCCCCGAGCCAAGCATCCTCTCAATCTTGAGCGAAAGCGGGTGCGAGGTGATCAGTGTTGGAAAACTTGACGACATATTCCCCGACTCTGGGATAACCGAATCGCATCATGTCGAAAACAACCCCGATGCTGAAGCCGCCATTCTTTCTATATCAGAGCGACCATCACCCAAACGTGGCGCCCTCATTTTCGCAAACTTGATCGACTTTGATATGATGTTTGGACATCGACGGGACCCAAAAGGGTATGCTGGCGCCTTGGAATCGACCGATCATTTTTTGGCGGAATTAAAAATGAGGCTACTTGATGATGATCTGCTCATCATTACAGCCGATCACGGCAACGACCCCACCTTCAAAGGGACTGACCACACACGCGAATATGTACCACTTCTGGCTTACTGTCCGACATATTCGGGAGGATCTCTTGGCATTCGCATGGGCTTCTATGATATTGCTCAGTCGCTTGCTATTGGGTTTGGTATAAAGAACATGCCAAGAGGAAATTCTTTTCTTTCTGGCAATGGTTTCATCAACGATTGGTAACATCATTTCGGCTTTACTCATCTTAGCTCATTACCTAAACTCAAAACACATATGAATGTGGATTCGAATCAACCCAATACCGTGCGAAAAACCATCCGCACGGTAGTGCCCCCGATTGGGGATAGTCCATCGTCACTCTCATCGACAATGCGAATTCCCGTTGAAGATATTTTTGATGATATCGAGGTTAAGCACGTCTGTGGACTGCAAATCAAAATACCGGGTGAATCCGAGCCAGTAAATCGCTCCCTTCAAAATCGCAAAATGATTATTGGGAGAGAAGACAGCGCCGACATTGTCATTCCTCTAACCAGCGTATCCCGAGAACACGCCTGCATTCTCCCACAAAATGAAGAGTTTGTTATCGAAGATCTCAACAGTACCAATGGCACCTTCGTAAATGGGGTTCGCGTGAATCGTTGCATTTTACGCCACAACGATCTTATTCGTATTGGTGATGTCACTATCCTGTTTTCCCAGCAGAAACAATGGGGCCTGGAATGAGTACAGCGCCCAAGCAGAAGTTTCTGGCAACCTTCTGGGGTACGCGTGGATCCATCTCCACACCAGGCGGTAGCACTGAGAAGTATGGGGGGAACACCGCCTGTATATCGGTACAGCACGGCAAAAATACAATCATCCTTGATGCTGGCACTGGAATTCGCCCACTGGGCATTGAGCTCGCAGCAAAAATCAAAACAAATGGCCCCTCCCCCCAACATATTCTCCTAAGTCATACCCATTGGGATCATATTCAAGGACTTCCTTTCTTTGAGCCTGCCTATATGCCTAGAGCAGAAATGATCATCTATGGCAGCCCCCAGAAAGAGAGCTTTCTGGCGGCCATTCTTCGGGGTCAAATGGATATTAACTATTTTCCCATCGAAATGAAGGAGCTTGCCGCGAGCGTGACCATCCGTGAAGTAGGCGATCAGACCTTTACCATCGGTGATATCCAAGTCGATATTCAGGAACAGGTCTGTCATCCCGGCGGGTCCGTGCGCTTTCGCCTTGAAGCAGATGGCAAGCAGATCGTTTATGCAACCGATGTAGAGCTCGACGCCATATTCGCACCTCGCGAGCCTTCTAAAGCGATGGACAAGCTTGCCAATGAGTATCGAGACTTTATTAGCGGCGTTGATCTTCTGATTGCGGATGGACAGTTCACAGAAGAAGAATATGCAACAAAGCGAGGATGGGGACACACATCAATCCCGCTGTTGCTCAAAATTGCCCACGAGCAAAACGTTAAGCAGCTCGCCGTATTCCACCATGATCCCGAGAGGTCTGACAAGCTCATCGACGCCCTTTGGCATGAGTATGCCCCTCAATACCGCAGCACCACCCCCCCCATGAATGTTTTCTGGGCACGCGAGGGTATGACAATCGAAATCTGATCTCACGCGATTGCAGTCGAGCAAAGACCATCTATTCCAGTTAAGATTTTGAACAAAGTTGGGAACTCTGGCACGGAGAGTCGGAGAGGAAGCAAAAGAATACAAAAGCCTACCATTCCAGAGAACAAGGAAACTTGCCTTCTTTTCCTTCGCTACCTCTTTGTTCAAATATTTTTTTTTTGCAGCGCGAAGCCGGAAGCAGCCTCTGGCAGAATTGGGGATGAAGAGAGTGCGATTACGATTGGCGAATATGCGCTCATATAGACATGCCTTTATTCTCGCGCGCAAGGAGAAACGCAAAAAATGAAGATCCGTGAAGACCCAAAATTTCTGATTTCAAATTTACTCCCTCGATCTTGCACCGCTGGCATCTGCATGATAGGTTTCCCCCTCAATTCAAATGTGATTAATCACCCCATGACGTGAGGATAGCGATGTGCGAAGACTGTGGCTGTAGTGCGGCAAACCTTGGACACACTCATGCACACTCACATGATGGCGTAAACTACCACACGCACGATGCGCATGATGCCCACACGCATGATCACGCTCATGATGATCATGATCACGATTCGACGGCTCGTACAATTGTTCTAGAGCGCAATATTTTGGCCCGCAATGACGACGTTGCGGCTCAAAACCGGGAATGGTTGAATCGCCACAGTGTGGTGGCGGTTAACATGATCTCGTCCCCGGGATCTGGAAAGACGTTCCTTTTAGAGCGAACTCTGGAGCGCTTGAATGGAAAACTGAAGTGTGCCGTCATCACCGGTGACCAACAAACTCAGAATGATGCAAAGCGCCTCGAAGGCAAAGGGGCGGTCGTGAAGCAGATCGAAACCATTAGCTCCTGCCACCTTGACGCCGAACAGATCGCACGGCTGCTTCCAGAAACCATTGATGACGATACCAAGCTGCTCTTTATCGAGAATGTAGGGAATCTGGTATGCCCCTCAGCATTCGATCTAGGTGAACATTTCAAGATTGCGTTGCTCTCCACCACAGAAGGAGAAGACAAGCCAGTAAAGTATCCTTCACTTTTCTCGCAGGCTCCCATCGTCGTACTCACAAAGATGGATCTTGTCCCCCATCTGGATTGGGATCTGGCAACATGTCGGCAGCATCTACGCTCAGTTCGTCCCGGCGTATTCATCTTCGAGTTGAGTGCAAAGACAGGCGACGGCATGGACGCCTGGATTGACTATCTGCAGGGGCTTGTGAGCGAATAGAACTCCAAAACAGAGGCATACTGAATAATGGAGGTAGCCCGCCCTCGGGCCGCAGCAACTTGGGGTAAAGGCACCCCACCCCGGAGTCGGTCCTCCGCAACTCGACTGAGCTCGCCGAAGTCTGGATCGTTCAAGGGTAAAACTTGGGAGTGAACATCCAACATCAAACACTCAACATCGAAGTGTGGAATTCTCTCTTCGTCCCGACAGTCCCTCATCGGGATTCCCAATTCGATGTTGGGTCCCGCAGAGCGCATACGCGTTCAACGTTCGCAACGAACAAGTAACACGAGTGAAGTTTCAGATCAACAAGACCCCCGGCGTCGTGCCTCCGCCTGATCATTCAGGGGTGGAACATCCTAATATTCAATATTCAATTGTCCACGGAGAGAAAATGTTAAGAACACGGGGAAATTCAGGCTAAGCCAACGCCTCTGTAACCGCCTTGAGCAACTTCTCTGGTGGAATGGGTTTCTCAAGAACCGCCTTTACGGGAAGCCATCCACTGTCTGGCTCAAACGCAAATGGAAGATTGAGCGCACGCTTGATACCTGTAAGCAGGATCACAACCGTATCCTTCAACTCAGGCACATCTTTGAGTCGGCGACTAACATCGAAACCCTCAGTATCATGCGTCATCATCACGTCCAGAAGGATAAGATCGGGGATCTCCTCCTTTGCCTTCTGTATGCCAGAATCACCATCATGTGCGCTGACAACCGTATACCCCTTTGATTCAAGAAGAAGCGTATTGGCTTCCACAAGGTCGACATCATCATCAATCAGCAAGATTTTTTTCGCGTCGCTCATGCCTGAACTCCCTTCGCTTTATCAAACCCGTATTCGGTTAGAATCTTTTCGACTTCGGCAGGCTTCACATTACCATAAACGCGATCATTCACCAGCATCACCGGAGCCATTGCACAGGCTCCGATGCAGCGGGCGCAGTCGATGGAAAATTTGCCATCAGGCGTCGTGTCCCCCTCATCAATTTCCAATAGTCTCTTAAGCCGATCCAAAACCTTGGCCGCCCCCCGGACAAAGCATGCGGTACCCATGCAAACGGTTACACGGAATTCACCACGAGGCTTGAATGTAAAGAAGTGATAGAAAGTAGCAACCCCGGTCACTTTGGCCGCGGGAATCTGCATTTTCCAGGACACCTCATTCATACTCTCGACGGAGAGATACCCCATTGTTTCCTGCACCATCTGCAAGACGGGAATTAGATAGCTCTCACTGTGTGCTTTGGCATTGCATTCGACAATGTAAGCAACAATCTCTGCTGGTAAGACATTATGCTCTGTGCAGCAACTCATCGTACACCTCTTGGCTCTTGAGCCCTGTAGCTCGTGTGTAACAGTTCATGTGATTTTTTACCATTCGGCTCGCCAAGGAACTCCTCGTAGAGCTTGATAATAGATGGATTCTCGTGAGACTTCCGCAGGGTCTTCTCCTTATCAATTGTATAGAGCGCTTGAGCTCGCTTTTTCGTAAGCTCAGGGTCAAGCACATACGTTCCTGCTGGCGGATATGGCTGTCCACCACCCGCAACACATCCCCCCGGACACGCCATGATCTCCATGAGATGGTACGTTTTCTCACCACTCTCAATAGCATCCAACACCTGTTTTGCATTGTTCAGTCCGTTGGCAACCGCAACGTTGATCTTCGTGCCCTTAATATCAATTGTGGCTTCTTTTACGCCCTCAACTCCCCGTACCTCCAAAAAGTCAAGATCAGGGCAAGTCTCGCCTGTCAGCTTCTCATAAGCTGTACGCAGCGCAGCTTCCATGACGCCACCGGTCGCACCAAAAATGGCTCCGGCCCCCGAGGACTCACCCAGCGGATTATCGAAATCGCCATCGGGAAGATTCTGAAAATCGACGCCCAAACATTTAGCCAGCCAGATAAACTCACGCGTCGTGACAACCGCATCCGTATAGGGATATCCCTCAGGAGCCATAAGCTCCGGGCGCCTCGCTTCAAATTTCTTTGCCGTACACGGCATCACCGCAACGACATAGATTTTCGCGGGATCAATCCCCGTCTTTTCCGCGTAGTATGTCTTAAGCAGCGTCGAAAGCATACTCATGGGCGATTTGCAAGTCGATGCCAACGGAATCAATTCCGGGTAGAATCGCTCCATGAAGTTGATCCATCCCGGTGAACAGGAGGAGATCAGTGGGAGCTTCTTGCCCGAGGCAAACCGAGATAAAAACTCTGTCGCCTCCTCCACAATCGTCAAATCCGCACTAAAGTTCGTATCAAAGACTTGATCAAACCCCATCAAGCGGCACGCGGTTACCATCTTTCCCGTAACGGGTGTACCGACAGGAAAACCAAATCCTTCACCAACCGCCGCACGGATTGAAGGTGCCGTATGCACGACAACATGTAAATCTGGATTACCCAACGCATCAAGCACCTCATCCGTACTGCTTTGCTCTACGAAGGCCCCTGTTGGACAAACGTTAATGCACTGACCACATTGGATACAAACAGACTCATTCATGTCGCCATCATGTGCCGGGGCCACCAAATTCGAGAATCCCCGATGCTGTTGGCTTAGATTGCAAACCCCCTGCACCTCTTCGCAGACCCGAACACAGCGACCACAAAGAATACACTTCTCGGGATCACGAATCACGGCACATGACGAGGTGTCTCGTGGTAAATGCTTTCGCTCACCTTCATAGAGGCGTTCGCGCACCCCGAGGCTATAGGCCAAGTCCTGAAGCTCACAATGGCCACATCGCTCACATGTCTGACAATCCTTCGGGTGATTATCCAGCAGAAGTTCCACTATATCGCGCCGCAACTTACGCAATAGCGGTGACGATGTCGTAACCTTCATGCCTTCTGTTACAGGAAACGTACACGCTGTTACCGGGTTTCGTTGGCCTTCAACGTGGACAACACAGATTCGACAAGCGCCCAGCGAACTGAGGCTTGGATGGTAACACAGACGGGGAATGCGAATGCCAATCCCATCTGCGGCTTGCATAATGGTCTGTCCCACAGAGGCCTCAACCACAATGTCGTCAATGACGAGCTTAATTTTTGTATTATCAGTCATGTTCCTCTTTACCTCTTTACCGCATCAAATTTGCAGACGTCAAAGCAGCTTCCGCACTTAATGCACTTCTCAGTATCAATAACGTGGACATTCTTTGGAGATCCCGTGATGCAGCCTACGGGGCATGCGCGTTTGCACGCCGTACAACCAATGCATGCTTCGGGATCAATCGAATACGTTACCAAAGCTTTACAAACTCCCGCACTACAATGCTTGTCGCGAATGTGAGCATCGTACTCTTCTCGGAAGTGCGTAATGGTGCTGACGACCGGATTGGGTGAAGCCTGACCGAGTCCACACAACGATGTCAATTTGATGGTCTCGGCCAATCGCAGCAATTTCTCTACATCGCCTTCTACTCCATCACCGTCGGTGATACGCGTCAGAATCTCTAACATCCGCTTAGTCCCCTCACGACAAGGGGTACATTTTCCGCAAGACTCGTTCTGTGTGAAATCCAGGAAGAACTTGGCCACGTTCACCATGCAGGAATTCTCGTCCATGACGATCATGCCCCCGCTACCCATAATACTGCCCGCCGCAGAAAGCGTGTCATAGTCAATGGGGGTATCCAGCATCGAAGCAGGTAAACAACCACCGGCAGGTCCACCGGTCTGCACAGCCTTGAAATCACGATCATCCTTGATGCCGCCACCAACACCATAGACAACCTCACGTAGCGTCGTACCCATCGGCACCTCAATCAACCCCGTGTTCTTCACGTCACCCGCAAGCGCAAACACCTTGGTTCCTGCACTCTTCTCCGTTCCCACACTCTTGAACCACTCGGCACCATCCAGAATAACAACGGGGATATTGGCAAACGTTTCAACATTGTTGATTACAGTGGGCTTACCCCACAACCCTTCAATAGAAGGATAAGGGGGACGAGGACGCGGCATCCCGCGCTTACCTTCAATCGAGTTGATCAGCGCTGTCTCCTCACCACATACAAAAGCACCCGCACCCAACCGAACTTCAATATCGAAGTCGAATGTTGAGCCAAAGATCCCCTTCCCTAGAAAACCAGTTTTCTGCGCATCCGCAATTGCCTTTTCAATGCGCTTGATGGCAAGCGGATATTCCGCCCGGATATAGACGAACCCCTTCGTGGCACCGATGGCATACCCGCCAACAATCATGCCTTCGAGAATGGTATGCGGATCGCCCTCAATCGTACTGCGATCCATAAAGGCTCCAGGATCGCCCTCATCCGCGTTGCAAATGATAAACTTCTGATCAACCTTCTGTGCAGCTGCAAATTTCCACTTCGTGCCAGTCGGAAAACCGCCACCCCCACGGCCGCGCAGTCCGGATTCAGATATCGTCTTAATAACATCAGCAGGAGCACCGTCTTGGAGCACCGTCGCGGCGGCCTCATACCCTCGAACCGCCAGATATTCATCAATGCTCTCAGGCTCAATCACGCCGCAATTCCGAAGCGTCAAACGCAACTGACTACCAAAGAAGGGAACATCACCAAATACGGGAAGGAAACGGTTTGCAATACGCTCCCCCGTCCAAACATATTCGTCCACAGTGTTCCCTGCGACGAGATGCTCGGCCACAATCTTGCGAACCTTTTCTGGGGTTAGGGCCTGATACATCACCTCTTCAGGGTAAATGTAAGCCAGCGGGCCATCCTCATCCGGCCCCTGTGCCGCAGAGCGCATGACCACCACACTCTCGCTCAATCCCGCCTTCTCGATTTCTTCAATGAACGTTGTCTCAATTGCCTTGCCGCCGTTTTTGAGACACTGAGTACACTCACAAACACTAACCACACGCGATGCGTTTAAGATCCCAGCATGCCTGCGCATCGTCCACGCTTCAACCGGCTTGCCACCAAGAACATGCTGTTCAAACACCTTCTCAATGCGCTCAGGTGTCATGTGAATGTACTTTGTGGGAATCGTATTACGGGAGATGACGGTGACCACGGGTTCCATATCACACTTACCCGCACATCCAACGCGGCTCACCACAACATCCTTTGGCTGATGCTCATCCATAAGTGCTTTGAGGCGTGTGTGCACCGCTTCTGCACCCGCCGCATTCTCACACGTAGCAGATCCAACGGTGATCCGCATTCCTGCTTTGAATTTCGACTCAAAAAGTCGTTGTACTGCCTGCTTTCGCAGATTAACCAGCATATCGAGAGGTTTACTCATGCGCTTTCTATTCCTCCTTAGATGGACGCGGACGTATCGTTATTAAGTATGAAACGGTTCTTCGAATAGTGAAAAACAGCGGGAACCATAAAGGGGTGATTAAGCCTCGTCAAGTTTTACTTGTTAAATATTTAACGGTTTAACATGTAATCGGCAGGTAAACAGGAGGAAATAAGGTAGACGTCGGCCTCCGGACGGCGTTGAGGGCAAAAGGGGCGGCACGTCTCTAGCACGCCGCTGTAGCATCGGCAGACGATAACGGGCGACGAGAACGGTGGACGATGGAATGTTCTCTTCCCTGTCGCTCCGTAGCCCGTAGGGCGAAGGTGCATCGTTATCCGCTCTCGTCGCCCGTTATCGTAAGCCGGTTCGGAGGGTTCACAGTTATCTGGAAAAGGAAATGGAATGCGACAGCTCAAGCAAACTGGCAACGATACGCGAGTCAATCACCGATACCGAAGGCGGCACAATAATATGCGTCAATGCCATATTCAAAAGACCTTTGACTCCGGAAACAACAAGAAGATCCGCAACCGATTGCGCGGCTCCAGCAGGAACAGCAACAATTCCCATATTGACGCCATACTTAGCCACCACTGTAGGCAACTCACGCATCGGTTTCACAGACAAACGGCCAATCTTCATGCCATGTTTCGCCGTGTCCGCGTCAAAAACTCCAACAATATTAAATCCACGCCGGGGAAACTCCTCATGCAACGATAACGCATGGCCAAGGTTTCCCGCACCAACTACAACGACCTGCCATGCCGTATCAACTCCCAGGGTATTGATCAGCATGTTCTGCAAACCAATAATTTCATACCCACGCTTGGAAATCCCAGAGAAATCAAAATAGGAAAAATCCTGACGCACTGTTGAACTCGTTAAGCCAAGCTGCTCAGCAAGTTCACTGGAGGAAACCCATGCAACCTTCTGCAAACATAGGGCTTGTACATAAGCCAAATACTTCGGCAACCGTTTTACAACCGATGGTGGAACTGACTTTTTTGATGATTCCATATGGCGCGATAATATGAATAAATTTCCTATCTGTCAAACTTTTGACGAAAGGAACCCTCAACCCTCCCAGGAGGGGAACATAGATTCATATCTCCTCTCCTGCTAGTTGTGCATTTGCATTTTTGAACACGCAAAGACCGCGTGATCTGTCATGCTGAGCTTGCCGAAGCATCTCAGGCCCACAGTAATGCATGAGATTCCTCGGCAAGCTCGGAATAACAACAGCCACTTTCGGATGATCCGTGTTCACGTCCATTCAAAGTCATATGCCATAACCTGGGAGGGGTTGGGTTCTTTACTCCCCATCCCTTAGCTCTCTTCGCTCTTGACCTTCGTAGCCTTTGGCGTAGTAGGTTCCTCTTTGTTCAAACCAGCAGCATGTCCCGCCGTAACCTTGGCGTAGGCAGAAGCCATCAGCAACCCAAACTCAGCAACCCGGAACACAGAACCCAGAACTCTTCAAACAAGCATTCTCAGGAGCTCCCCAGCCAATTGCTTCATCTCAGGAAGATTTGGAAAGTTCCGTTCCAACACACGAAACGTCTCTGGATGATCATAGCGCCTCCCGCTTGAGCAATCGCTCGGAACAACGGCATGCAGCATTTCATGAAACACAATATACTCAACAAACTCCCGCGGAACACGTTCATCATCAAGAAGCGGATGTACACGAATCGTGTGTGTCGTGCGCGACCACGATCCAAAGCGAATCGAGCGTCCGCGCTGACCTCGACCTTTTCGGCGCTCCGGACGATTCCGCCCCCAGCCAATCTGATATCTGACACGACCACTAAAGAACCGCTGATTAACGGCCTTCCCAATCTCCGAAAGATCATAAATGCGCCCTTTCCCACTCAAGCGCGAGACTGGCTCACGCTTTGCTTCCGATGACGTATCTATTGTTTTTGAAAATGCAGCAACGCGATTCCAATCCCGACGCCGTCGAGTACGCAGATATGCGGCCAACGCATTCCAAATATCCTCAGGAGCTGTGATGAAATGAGCGTGAAGCCGTACGCGAACGTGTCTCTCAGTGATAAATGCAACTGATGCCATCGTAACGCGATTCCGAGTCAGTGTAAGATCAACCCGACAGTCCCCCGCTTCAGACAAAAACCGCCGAAGAGACTCTGCTGAGGCTTTTGCAGATGTAGCAAACAGATCTCCCTGTACAGGATGGTTCATGCGACCTAGCACTCCCACGGCGGTATGGAAGGCAGAAGGGCATCGAACTCGGCAATTAAACGGTATTCATAAGGTCCCGCATATTTCCCTGCAAGAAACATGGCATAGGCTTCATCATGAAACCGCGTCCATGACGCCTCTTCACCGCCCGAATTGATGGGGTAGAAACAAGCCCCTACAGCTTGAGCTGCGGCTCGATCCCCTGGTGCATCACCAACGAGAAGCACCCGACTCGAAGCATACTTCCCATGGGTTGCCATCTCAAGGTGCTCGGCCTTTGTGCCAAGTTCTTGACCGGCAATCACGGAAACATAGCCAGCAATATCATGAAGTCGCCACTCTTTGACCAAATCCGCTTCAGGCGTTTGTGAAACCACAATGGCATCCGATGTCTTATGAATCAGATTCAATGCCCTCACACAACCCTTGAAAGGAGGAATTTCTTCCATATTCTGATCAACATCCAAGCTGACGGCACGACTCCACTCAAGAACACGCTTCAATTCTGAATCTTGCGACCATGCCACTTCTTGCTCAAGAGAGGGAACCCCCAGCGAGAGGCCCGACGAGACATAGGCCCGCAACGCAGTCAGATCAGGAAGTGCAACACCAGCGACAAGGACATCAGCACGCGTGGAAAGCAATTCAAACACCTTAAGCAATGCGGGAAAACGATTACTGCCTCGCCACTTTGAGTAGAGGTTAACGAACTCGGATGTTTCGCGCAGTTGGGCTTCAATCGCTTCCAGATGCCAATGTGCAATAATCATCGGATGGAAATGCTGACACTGCTTAACCCCCATGCTGTCAAACACACATCCATCAGAATCGATGCCGACAAACGAATCACAAGTCGGAGCAAACTCAATCAAATCCTGTTTCTTATAAACCACCGTTTTCTCCCTTTGGCACAACCCCTACCCTCTGCAACACGTTGTAGCCCTAGACTGCGTCTGGGCTAAACTCTGAGGCGTATTGCCCAAATCCAGATTCCTCGACTTCGCTCGAGATGACACCCTCTAAAACCACGATCTTTCAAAGAAACTGTCATGCTGAGCTTGCCGAAGCATCTCGCCGAAGGCGCTCTTTCGATTTGATCAACATGCCATCTGTGTCTAACCCCAACCATCCAACGATCAACGTCCAAGGAAGCATTCCAAACGGTGCGTTGGGTGTCAGGAGTTCAAACACCGAACTCCAAACCAGGAACTCCGAACTCCGAACCAAAACCGCGTTTACTAATGCCATACTTGACACACGACACGCAAGCCGAGACACTCACC
>Ga0307929_1000879_pt1 | contig 26371 bp, 29 predicted proteins | sample AceLakmetage1330_FD_203160 | JGI IMG/M metagenome (GOLD analysis project Ga0307929, IMG submission 203160) | Saline water microbial communities from Ace Lake, Antarctica - #1330 | ecosystem: Environmental > Aquatic > Non-marine Saline and Alkaline > Saline | place: Antarctica: Ace Lake...
ATTTCGTAATCATTCAACGTACGAAAAGTACGCCTCATGATTACAAAATTTGCACGCCTTGAATTTGAACTTTTTACGAAACCGTCTAAATCGGACTTTTTACGAGTTCATCAAATCGTGTCCATCCATAAATGGTCTTTTTGCCTGCCCAGTTAAATCCGTATTTCATATTTAACCGGGGCCCAATCTCTGCGTTATGCTCAAAAAATAATCTTCGGAATATTAAACATATGCTTGTGCTTATTTTTTTCACATGCCTTGATCTTGAACAAAAATCCTCATTTATGGATGGACACTAACCCGGTAGTATACCCATTACTTGAGCCGGTAAAAAGGCTCGTCCCCGCTTTTTCCCAGCAGCCTTAGTTGACCCCCGCATTGCTCGCATACCAACAGGATATCCAATAGCTCGGAATCAGCGTCGGATGGATCTTCCGTGGTAACGGAATCTTCGGGAAGACAGATCGATATGCCGCATTGCATGCACATACATTCTATTTCGTTGCTCATGTGATATCCTTATGATAAATATTAAGTTGTTTTATCTCAGGAATTCGACTATCCAAAACCGAGAGACGCGGGCTGTTTCTCTGATCGAAACCCTGAAGGATTTTTTCTTAAAAGCTAAAAATTTTATGGACGTTCTGAGTTTTACAGTATAAAAAATTACATATAGCAAATTTATAAGATTAATTCTACCTTAAAGGAGTTTATACTCTATGGAATAATTGTAAAACTTAATATCTTTAAAAACTTACAACGGACTGTTGTTTAACATTAATTTTAACCGTTCATGGTTCAAAAGTTCAGAACTTATATATTTACTTCACAAATTTGAGCCGTGAGCTTTTACAAAGGTAAATACATATGAAACAAGAAACAATCGTACGCTTTGCTCCCAGTCCGACCGGTTACCTTCATATCGGGGGGGCTCGAACAGCGATTTTTAACTGGCTATTTGCCCAAAAAACCGGCGGGAAATTTATCCTTAGAATCGAGGATACGGATGCGGAACGGTCGACTGAAGAATCTATACAAGGAATTATTGAAAGTTTGAAATGGCTGGGCATAACCTGGGATGAAGGCCCCTATTTCCAGTCGCAGTTTATTAATGAACATCTGGCTGCTGCATACAAATTGCTGGAATCGGGGCATGCCTACAAGTGTTTTTGTACAAAAGAAGCGCTTGACCGAAAAAGACAGGCGGCATTGAAGCAGAAGAAAGATTTAAAGTATGACGGTACCTGTCGGCGCTTAACACCGGATCAGGTTGCCGAAAATGAAGCGGCAGGGATTCCTTTCACCATTCGCATGAAGGTGCCCCGCAGCCAGGGCTCTGTCCGTTTTGAAGACACGGTCTATGGAACAATTGAATATAAATACGAGGATATTGAGGACTTTGTCGTTGTCCGTTCCAACGGTCAACCTTTGTATCTTATTTCAAATACGGTTGATGATATCCGTGACCGGGTTACCCATGTCATTCGTGGTCAGGACGGGCTGTCAAATACACACCGGCAGATTTTAATATATCAGGCGCTGGGAGCTCGGGTGCCGAAATTTGCGCATATGTCCCTCACCCTGGATCCTAAAAAAGCCAAGATTTCCAAACGCAAGCATGGAGAACAGGTTGCTGTCCACTTTTACAAAGAGCACGGATTTTTACCATGGGCATTGGTAAATTTTTTGGTTCTGCTGGGATGGGCCACCCCCGAATCCCGAGAAATCTTTTCCAGGGAGGAATTAATCCAGGCCTTTTCCCTTCAGAGAATCAATCGCGCCAATTCCATCTTTGATGTAAGAACGAATGATCCAAAATATTTTACCGATCCCAAGGCCATCAGTATCAACGCTCATTATCTGAGGACCCTGCCCGTTGAAGAGATTGAACCTTATGTTCGAACCGAACTGGAAAAGGCGGGGATCTGGAATCCCGACTATGAAGGAGCAAAACGCTCCTGGTATCTGAATACCATTGAACTGATTCGCAGCCGGTTTCATGTGACAACGGATTTTGTTTCCCGTGGGCGGGCCTATTTTTCCGACGATTTTTCCATTGAATCCAGGGCGCTGAAAAAGAATATTCTCAAGCATCCGGATCTGAAAACATGGCTCCCCTTGCTGGCGGACCGGTTGCAGGCTTTGGAAAATTTTACGGCTTCGGAAACCGAAGATGCAATTCGTGAGAGGGCCGAGGAGCTAAAAATCAAACCCGGGGTATTGATCAACGGTATTCGAACCGTTGTTACCGGCCAGCTTGCCGGCCCGGGGATTTTTGATATTTTAATCACTGTGGGACAGCATCGTGTTGTGGATCGCCTCCGTAAGGCTCCGGCACTTTTCGACAAACCATAAATGAGTCTGTTGATTAATGGTCTTTTCGCACAATCTTAGCGTGATACTCAAAAAATAATCCTCGGAATATCAAATAGATGCCGGTGGTTATTTTTTTGGCGTGCCTTGATCTTGAACGAAAATTATCATTAATCAACAGACGCATAACTATAGGTAAAGAATGGAGTTTTGAATATGAAAGAAGACGAATTCACTCCGGCCCCTAATTTTATCCGGAATATTGTCGCCCGGGACTTAAAAGACAACAAAAACAACGGCCGGGTGGTGACCCGCTTTCCCCCGGAGCCTAACGGATATTTACATATCGGACATGCCAAATCCATTTGTCTCAACTTCGGTATTGCCGCGGAGAACAAGGGGGGAATTTGTAATTTGCGATTCGACGATACCAATCCCGGCAAAGAGGATGTCGAATATGTGGATTCCATAATAGAAGACGTCCGATGGCTTGGATTTGATTATAATAATGGGCCCTACTATACATCCGATTATTTCGAGCAGCTTTATCAATATGCCCTCCGGTTGATCAACGTCGGCAAGGCTTATGTGTGCAGCCTGAGCGCTGATGAGATCAGAGAGAACCGCGGCACCCTGACAACACCGGGAAAGGAAAGTCCCTATCGAAACCGCTCGGTGAGGGAAAACCAGGACCTGTTCGAGGGAATGCGGGCCGGAGAATTTGAGGACGGTTCCCACGTGCTTCGGGCTAAGATCGATATGGCATCGCCAAATATGCTGATGCGTGATCCCACGCTTTATCGTATTCGACGGATACCCCATCACAGGACGGGTCACGAGTGGTGCATTTATCCGATGTACGACTTTGCCCATTGCCTTTCAGATTCCATCGAAGGAATTACCCATTCTCTTTGCACCCTTGAATTTGAAATTAATCGTCAACTGTACGACTGGATACTGGACGAACTTAACGTCGACTACCACCCCCAGCAAATCGAGTTCGCCCGCCTTAACCTCAGCTATACGATATTAAGTAAGCGCAAACTTGTGGAACTGGTAGATGGAAAACATGTCTCAGGATGGGACGATCCTCGAATGCCGACCATTAGCGGCCTGAGGAGACGCGGCTATACACCGGAATCGATCCGTAATTTTTGTGAACGGATCGGAGTGGCCCGGCGGGACAGTATTGTTGATATGGCTTTGCTCGAATACAGCATCAGAGAAGATTTGAATAAACGGGCACAACGCGTAATGGGTGTGTTGCGTCCGCTCAAAGTCGTCATCGATAACTTTCCCGAAAACAAAGTTGAAGAATTGGATGCCTTGAACAACCCTGGAGATCCGGCTATGGGCACACGTAAGATTCCTTTTTCGCGAGTAATTTACATCGAACAGGACGATTTTTTAGAGGATCCGCCGAAAAAGTTTTTCCGTTTGGCGCCCGGGCGTGAGGTTCGACTTCGATATGCGTATTATATAAAATGTGTGAGGGTTGTTAAGGATGAAAAAACCGGCCGGGTGGTGGAACTGCATTGCACCTATGATCCGGATACCCGCGGCGGATCATCCCCGGATGGACGGAAGGTCAAAGCGACCTTACATTGGGTGTCTGCGGCCCACGCGATAAAAGCCGAAACACACCTTTATGAACATCTGTTTATAAAAGAAAATCCGGACGAGGAGAAGCATGTTGATTTTAAAACATATTTAAATCCGAATTCTTTGGAAAGACTCCCTTTCTTTGTGGAACCCAGTCTTGACGGTGCGACGCCGGGCAGCAGGTACCAGTTTGAAAGACTCGGGTATTTCTGCATCGATTCCAAGGATTCTTCCGACCAAGCCCTGGTATTCAACCGAACGGTAACGTTACGGGATACATGGGCCAGAATACAGAAAGCACAGCAGAAAAAGTAAAGAAAGAGGTAAAACTATGCCAATCTACGAATTTTATTGCAGGGACTGTAATACTTTTTTTAATTTTTTTTCCAAAACCATTAATACGACCAAAATGCCCAAGTGCCCGAAATGTAAAACAAATACACTTGCCAGACAGATCTCCGTGGTGGCATTTACCGGACGAGCAAAGGAAGACAGCGATATGGATGATCTGCCATTTGACAGCAGTAAAATGGAACAGGCCATGCAGATGCTGGCGGGTGAAGCTGATAAAATGAACGAGGACGATCCCAAGCAGGCTGCCAATCTTATGCGCAAACTTTCTGATATGACAGGCCTTAAACTTGGTGACGGCATGGATGAGGCATTGAGGCGAATGGAAAAAGGTGAGGATCCTGAACAGGTGGAGGCTGAATTGGGTGATATTCTGGAAGAGGAAGACCCGTTTTCTTTGCAGGCGAAAAAGTCAAAAAGCATTAAAACAAGACACAAAGAACCGTTACGAGATGAAACGCTTTATGATTTATGACCGTTCCCTGAAAAATTGTACTTGGAGGCAGAACCATGGAAAAGGAGGTGCTTGAGCGCATAACAATTGCACAGGGAGATATCACCCGCCTTGCACTTGATGCGATTGTTAATGCTGCTAACTCGTCGCTTTTGGGAGGAGGTGGTGTGGATGGAGCAATCCACAGAGCAGCGGGTCCGGGGCTTTTAAATGAATGCCGTAAAATCGGGAGGTGTCCTACCGGGAAAGTCAGAATAACGAGAGGCTATAATCTTCCTGCCAGATATGTAATACATACCGTAGGGCCTATTTATAGTGGAAGGGCTCAAGACCGAAAACTTCTTTCCTCTTGCTACTTGAACAGTCTAGAACTTGCCGTAAAAAATGATATCGCTTCTATGGCCTTTCCGGCTATAAGTTGTGGCGTATATGGGTATCCTATGACCGAGGCTTGTAAAATCGCAGTTGATACTACCTGCGATTTTTTAAAGGGTAACAGCACCATAAAAAAGGTCGTCTTTATTCTTTTTTCTAAAAAGAATCATGCTGTTTACCAGGAATACTTAAAAAGTGTAGAAAAATAATATGTGACGGATTCGAAAAAAACAGAATTCATCTTGTTTTAGGTTTTAAATTTTTAGACTTTCAATGAATTAAGGTAAATATAATCATTTAACTTCCCAGAACATTTTGAGATATTACTTGGTGTTATGTGTTGGATTCGTTACATCTCAACAAATTGTGGATTCGGGTCAATAGGATCATTTCATACACCAGAACTTATTGTGAAGTTTTTTGGGGTATGATTTTTTTTAACGTCTTACATTGACAAATCCATATGCCGGAACTATTGTATTTTAACATTCAAAACATTTTGAATGGGACGTATATTATTTAAAATAAGGAGAATATTATGATTGAAGTTACAAAATTAGCTACAGAACAGATTGCCGAGTATTTCAAAGGCAAAGAGGTTTCGCCGATACGGGTATTTTTAAATGAGGGAGGATGAGGCGGTCCATCACTCGCCATGGCTCTGGATGAGTCTAAAGATACGGATCAAGTTTTTGAAATTGACGGTTTTAAATATATTGTCGATAAAGAGTTTATGGAAAAAGCAAGACCCATTAAGATAGATTTTTCCGGAATGGGTTTTAAAATGGATTGTGGTATCGATTTCGGATCAGGATGTTCAGGCTGCGGATCAAAAACAGATTCCTGCTGTTAATCATACAAACTCTTTTTTACCCAAGGGCAACACCGTTACGGTGTTGCCCTTTTTTTGATGGAAAGAGATGGTCTTGATGGCCTCATAAAAAGTCTGGCAGAAAATATCAATGAAATCAATAAATTGAGCTAATCGGTTGGGAATTCAAAGCTATCACCCCCAGGTAGATCGGATTCAGGAGTATCACTTCCGTCAGAGTAAAGATCCAACAATGTCTGAATTTCAGATGATTCTTCAGGGGTTTTTTCGCGAAAACTTATTTTGATGATTTCAATACGATGTCGAGCCAATTTTTCATCCCCAAATTTTAAGTAATTTAAAATGACTTGTTGCGTGTGGTCATCATCTTTAAGCGGGTCGGGAAGATGATAAATCAAGCGGTGAAAAGCCCGTTGCAAATCGTCCGGAATTTTCGTTTGGTTCGTCATGGCATCTCCTGAATACGGGTTTTAAATATAACAATCTATGACAATAAATCATGAATGATAAATGTAAAGTTTTTTTATCAGAAATTTTTAAAAAACTTAAAAAAGATATCAGACAATGATTTACTTAAAATCCGGACCCCCTGAATAATTGTCCGGTTGCTTTGTTTTGTGAAGCTAAAATGATATAAAAGTGAAGAACCACCACGGCTTAATCAGGGTAAACGCATTTGATTTCGGTGCAGCGTAACGGCGGCGTGTTTCTCTTGGAAACCGGCTGACTGTTTGAAGGGCTTTAGCACGCGTTCGCCTGAGCCGAATGAAATTATGACTAAAAAAATCAATGGGATAATTTTGTGACGAATTGTTCTTAATAACTCTGGCGCGGCTCGGGCCTACGGGTGCTTAAGCACAAGTTTCAGTCGGTTGGAAAGAGATACACGCCGTCGTGGAGCGTTTTCTCTGTATCGGAATTCAAATGCGTTTCCCCTGACGGCTTAATCCATACCAGTTGAAAAATTGATATAACTTTGATAGAATTCATCTGAATCATATATCCAAAGATCACAGAAAGGATGAATTGCTATGACCGCAGAAGAATTGAAACCGGAAAAAATACTTAAATTATCGGGAGGTTATTGGGAGACCTGTACGCTCCATGCAGGTGTTAAACTCGATGTTTTTACGATTATCGGCAAGGATCATCTTAAGGGGGAAGATGTGGCTGACAAACTTAAGGGTGACAAAAGAGGCGTTAAAATGCTTCTCAATGCCCTTTCTGCCATAGACCTTCTGGTGAAGAAAGAAGACATTTATTCCAATACACCGTTGAGTTTAGCTTTTCTTTCCAAGGACTCTTCCCGATATATGGGGCACATCATTTTGCACCATCACAATTTGATCGAGTCCTGGAGCCGGCTGGATATGGCGGTTCGATCCGGCCGTTCGGTAAGGCATAGAGCAACTCATACGGACGAAGAAGAACGCGAAAATTTTCTTATGGGGATGTTTAATTTGGCGATGAATCTTGCCCCGGTGCTGGTGCAGAAAGTCGATCTTTCCGGTCGGCGGAATTTACTGGATCTGGGCGGCGGCCCCGGGACTTATGCCATTCATTTTTGTATGAACAATCCCTCGCTCAAAGCAACGGTTTATGACTTGCCCACCACCCGCCCCTTTGCTGAAAAAACCATTGCAAAATTTAAGTTGCAAAACCGGATCGATTTTAAGGATGTGGATTATCTCAAAGAAGACATTAAAGGTGTCTATGACGTGGTATGGCTGTCTCAAATTCTTCACGGAGAAGGACCCGAGAACTGTCGCAACATTATCACCAAGGCCGTTTCTGCCCTGGAACCCGGGGGTATGATCCTGGTCCACGATTTTATTTTAAACGACAGCATGGACGGCCCGCTTTTCCCGGCCCTGTTTTCCCTGAATATGCTCTTGGGAACACCGTCAGGACAGTCCTATTCTGAAAAACAGATCCGAGAAATGCTTTCTGATGCCGGGGTCAGGGAAATCCGGCGCATTTTCTTTGAGTCACCCAATGATTCTGGAATAATAACCGGTATTGTTTGATGAGGATTAGATTATGAATTATCATCCCATTACCCGTAGACAATCCATAAAAAAGCTTTTTAAAATATCCGGAGGCCTTGCCCTGACCGGCGTCATGACATGGCCATTTCAAAAAACAATTTCAGCCTGGGCCGGATCAACCCGTAAGAAATTTATCATTGAAGGCATCGGCCAGGATCCTGAATATTCTGTTAGGACGTTAGCCAGAAAAGTTTTCGAGGCGGCCGGGGGAATACAGAAATTTGTTTCAAGGCAGGATGTCGTGGTGATCAAACCGAATATTTCCTGGGCAAGGCCCCCGGACCTGGCGGCAACTACCAATCCGGAAGTTCTGGAAGCGGTTGTTGAGCTTTGCCAGGAGGCCGGAGCCAAAAAAGTCAGAATCGCCGATCATACCATCCATGACGCCAGACGCTGTTTTGCCATCACGGGCGCCGGGATGGTGGCGAAAAAAACCGGAGCGGATCTGGTTTATCCACGATCTTCATTGATGCGGAATATGAAGTTACGGGGACACCGTCTGGATGTCTGGCCCGTTTTCTTGCCGCTGGTTGAGGCCGACAAAGTCATCAATCTACCGGTTGCCAAGGTCCATAGCCTCAGCGGTCTGACGCTTGGCATGAAAAACTGGATTGGTGCCGTGGGCGGCAGGAGAAGTGCCCTGCATCAGGATATCCATCTGACCATTGTGGATCTGGCCCAATTTTTCAACCCCACGATCACTCTCATAGATGCCACACGGATCATGGTTGCGAACGGTCCCTCGGGCGGAAGCCGTTCGGATGTGGCGGTTTCAAATCGCCTTATATTGAGTGATGATCCTGTTGCCGCAGATGCTAAAGCCGCAGGTCTTTTTAATCTTCAGCCTCAGGACATCGGTTTCATTACCCTCGGGGAAAAATGGGGACTTGGCACAACTGAATTTCAAAAACTCCGTGAGCACAAGGTGATCATTTGAAAGCAACCCATCTGGTCTGGATACGACGCGTTAGCCAGGCCTTTTTTTTAATTCTTTTCATTTTTCTCCTCATTGAAAGCCGTTTGCCCCAGGACATTTATCTGGATTATTCCATAGCGCTGAACGGTGAACAGGAGATCCAGCTGGATTATCCGGTCACATATTTTTTTCAGATTGATCCCCTCATATGGATCACATCTCTCATATCAGGGCACCAGTGGATCAAAGGATTTGGGTGGGCTTTTGGGATTGTTGTCCTGACGTTTTTCTTTGGCAGGATTTTCTGCGGCTTTATCTGCCCATTGGGCACCCTTCACCACATGGTGAGTTACATCAGACCGGCCCTGAAAAAACAGGATATGATCCATGCGAACCAAAAACACGCCAGTCAGAGATTTAAATATTTTTTGCTTATCCTATTTCTTATAGCTGCGGTGCTGGGTCTTAATCTCACCGGACTGTTAGACCCCATGGCTTTTTGCTTCCGTTCTCTGGCCCTTGCTGTTTTCCCGGGGATCGGAACCGGGATTAAAGAATTGCTGGATCTGTCTGCGCAAAGCGATATAAAAATATTAAATTATATAAGCTACAGCGGGGAGGTTCTGGTATCACCGGTTTTCGGGTATGGATATAAGGCTTTTAAATCTGCCTGGTTCATGGGCGTTCTTTTTCTATTTATTTTGTTTCTCAACCGTATCCGTCCGCGTTTCTGGTGCCGGACCTTATGTCCTCTGGGCGCTCTTTTGGGCCTTTTGGGACGGTTCAGTATCCTGAGGCTGGAAAAAGACCTTGAGAAATGCACGAATTGCAGCTTGTGTCTTCAATCCTGCCAAGGGGCAGCTTCTCCGATCCCGGGCCAGGAATGGGACGCCTCGGAATGTATGTTCTGCTTTAACTGTTTTAACGCCTGTCCTGAAGATGCTATTGTTTTTAAATTGAGATGGCCGAAGGAGGTTAGCAAAACACCCGATATGGGTCGCCGGGCGGTTCTGGGTGGTTTGTTGGCCGGCCTATCCTTTCCTTTTTTAGGACGGTTGGACGGCAGGGTGCACACGGTTTCTGATGCCCGTCTGATCAGACCTCCGGGATCATTGCCCGAAAAGGATTTTTTAAAACTCTGCCAGCGGTGCGGGCTCTGCATGAAGGTTTGTCCGACAAACGCAATCAACCCTGCACTCACAGAAGCGGGAATGGCTGGGTTCTGGACACCGAATCTCATTATGATCCAGGGCTATTGTGAATATACCTGCATACTTTGCGGCGGGGTTTGTCCTACGGGGGCTATCCGCAAATTATCAGGCAAAGAGAAAATCGAAAGTCCCATCAGGATAGGGTCGGCCCATATAGACCGGGGCCGGTGCCTCCCGTGGTCGGGAAACGGGCCCTGCATCGTCTGTGAAGAACACTGCCCAACGTCTCCCAAAGCCATACGCCTTAAAGAAGGGCAGTCTTCTTGGTTACCGGCCGGGAAAGCGGTCAATGTAAAACTGCCTTATGTGGATCTGGAAAGCTGTGTGGGGTGCGGTATCTGTGAATACAAGTGCCCGGTAAAAGGAAACCCCGCTATCCGGGTGATATCTGCCGGAGAATCAAGGTCTGTGGCAAATCAGATTTTACTAAAATTATAACGGATTGTTAATGTGGAGCTTTGTTTTTGCCCTGCGCAATTTTTCCTTTGGTTTTTGATAAATTTATAAGCAACTTTTTACGAAGCCACTCGTTTTTTAATTGTTGAAAATAAAATTCCATTTCTTTAAAAGTAAGTTTATATTAACATGGAAACGGATAGCACTTTTATGCAAAACGATCAAGCTAACTTAGCATAACCACCGATAACATCCTGAATTATTAGAAAGGAGAATATTATGGATAAACCCATTGATAGATTTTGGAAAACAAGACTGACCGATCTTAAGAAAGTTTTGGATTCAAACAACTTTCAAGCCTTTGTGGCGCAAAATACCGATGAAGCCAAAAAGATTGTACTGGAAAAAATTATACCCGATATTGCGCCCAGGAGTGTTTCATGGGGAGGATCGCTTACATTCACTGCCACAGGACTATATGATATGTTGAAGAAAAGGAGTGAGTTAAACGTGCTGGACACTTTTGAAAAAAAACTGTCTCCCGAAAAAAGTCTGGAGCGTCGCCGGCAGTCACTGCTGGTCGATCTTTTTATTACCGGAAGTAATGCGGTGACCGAGACCGGTCAGCTTGTTAACCTTGATATGATCGGCAACCGTATTGGAGGGATCACTTTCGGCCCCAAACATGTTATTATCCTTGCAGGCCGCAATAAAATTGTCCCTGACCTGGATGCGGCCATGTTCCGTATTAAAAACTATGCCGCTCCGGTCAACACCATGCGTCTGGACAAAAAAACACCCTGCGCCAAAACCTCCTATTGCGAAGAATGTAAAAGTCCTGACCGTATTTGCAATACTTGGACGATTACCGAAAAATCATTTCCCAAAGGCAGGATAAAGGTTGTTTTGATTAATGATGACCTGGGATTTTAAACCGAATTGGGATTAAAATAGTCATCCATTTTGTCTTTGCTCAGTCAGGGTGTCAACATATAATGGAATGTTGATACTGAGACGTTCCTGAAGTTTTTAGATAGAGCAAGAGGGCACCTGAGCTTAAAAATTGGTCGGGTCAGAATCCAGAGTTATTGAAATTTCAAGGCAGGGATAGAATTTTCCCTGCCTTCCTTTTCTGAACCTTTTTCCTTTGTTACGGTCATCGCCCAAATACTCGAATAAACCCCGGAGAGCTTGAAATGAAGACGTTATGATTGTTCTCGATTTTGTTTACGGTGAATTGGCGTTACTTATTATCGAAGTGTTTATGCCTTAACATACACGCCAATTCCGGCAGTCCTAATTTTCCCCTGCTTCTTTAACATCTTAACATTATCGTATATTTTTCTTTTGTTGAAACCCGTCTTTTTCATGAGTGTCGCCACATCAGTGCCCTTTTTGAATTTTTTAATTATGCCAAAAAGAGTATCCGCCGCTGTTAATTTGGCGGTTTGTTTGACAGCGACCTTTTTTACGGGTTTTGCTTTGGTCGTGGGTTTTTTTGCTGGCTTTGGTTTTTCAAATTTCCCGATTTGGATAATGATTTTGTCAACCTTCTTTGATAATGCCGTTAGATCCCTGTTCGCCGCTTGAAGGTTCTTTATTAGATTCTTCATTTCCGGGTTCCTCCTTTCCTTATTATACGTTTTATGACCTATCCACCCTTTCAACGCTTTCCCATATGTAAAAAAGGGACCTTTATTGACTTGATTTGAAGCCTCCGAAATTTGAGTTAATTCAATTAAATACATAATTAATAAAGAAGTGTCAAGAATTCTGTAGTGTTGGAGGATTATGGAATGCACTGTATCGCTGGTAGTCAATGATTAAATCAATTGATTTTGAAGAATAAATACGCAATAGTTTTATAACTAAAACAAATGTCATTATAAATGGACCGACAATATGAAAACAAATCATAAGATTTTAATTGGTAACAGCATAAACATGGAAGCGGTGTCATCTGAGAGCGTTGATTTCATGGTAACCTCCCCGCCCTACCCGATGATTGAAATGTGGGATGAAATGTTCGCCCGACAAAGCGCATCTGTCAACAAGGCGTTGGAAAAAGGGAATGGGACAAATGCCTTTGAATTGATGCACCAAGTGTTGGACCCGGTATGGAAAGAGGTTTACCGGGTATTAAAAGTCGGTGGTTTTGCCTGCATCAACATCGGCGATGCGACCAGAACCATTAATGGTAATTTTGTGCTGTATCCGAACCACATGAGAATTTTGAAAGTTGCATTGGAACTTGGTTTCTCAGCACTTCCTTGTATCCTGTGGCGGAAGCAGACCAATGCGCCAAACAAGTTTATGGGATCGGGCATGCTCCCTGCCGGGGCATATGTAACATTGGAACATGAATATATTTTGATTTTAAGGAAAGGTCCAAAGCGGGTGTTCAAGAAGGAAGAAGATAAAAGGATAAGGCGTGAAAGCGCTATATTTTGGGAGGAACGCAATAGCTGGTACTCGGATGTATGGTTTGATGTTAAGGGGACGCCACAAGCCCTAAAGGATAAAGACTCTCGCCGAAGGAGTGCCGCTTATCCTTTTGAGTTAGTATGTCGACTCATCAATATGTATTCAGCCAAAGGTGATATTGTGCTCGATCCTTTTTTAGGTACAGGAACTACGACCGCCGCCGCCATTGCCTCAGGAAGAAACAGCATCGGTTATGAAATAGACCCGGCTCTGGAAAATGTCATTGATCGTATGAAAGAGGTTATCGTTGACTCGTCAAAGCGGTTAATTCGGAAAAGACTTGCCAAACATATGGAGTTTGTCGTTCATCGGTTAAAAACCAAGGGTGGGTTCAAATATGAAAATAAGCATTACGGCTTTCCTGTAATAACCGCACAAGAAAAAGAATTGATATTAAATGACCCGCTGGATATTACGCAACCGGAGGGGGGTGAGTTTGAAGTCAACTATTCAGACAAGCCCCAGTCGGAATTTTGTAAAAATTGGTCTGACGAGCTTAAGGAGAAAAAACTTGATGTTATCAGCCAAAATTTGCGTCAGACCATAACTGTTAAAAAATCGGCCCAGATGAAGCTTTTTTAGAAATCAAACTCAGTGGGTATATTTGCATATTCCGGCAAATTCTGTTTGAAGACCTGACCGGATAAGTGGATATTATAATTTAAAATTGGTCGGGGCGAGAGGATTTGAACCTCCGACCCCTTGAACCCCATTCTTTGAAGTTTTTATACCGGGATCTATAATAACATATTGAAATAGCGAGATATCCTGCAAGCCACCTGTCTTTTTCAACCTGCGTGCATGGTGTGCATAAAGTCGCAATTATCAATACTTTGTGCATGCAGTAAAATAATTTTTGTACATTTTTTGTACATTTGCCACTCATGAAAAAAGCCCAGAGTATGTGCTCTGAGCCCTTTCCTTTTAGATAAAAAAATGGCAAAGCTTTGTAATAAACATATTCCATACGCAAGATTTCTACTGGATTTCGATTCTCAAATTCAATCGCTACCTCAACATATCGCACACGCTTGCCGCCATATTGTGGGAACGATATATCCGGGTCATGCTGCATTAACCTTTCATACCTTGTCAGCGCAAGACGCTCCAAATAATCATCATCATCATCATTAACAATAAAAATTCCAAGACCTACACCCATGATGCTCTGGATTTGAAATCAATCTAAAAATGATGAACTCTTAAAAAGTCAAAATCTTTTTTAAAAAGCGTTTTTTTTCAATACCTTTGGTTTTGCCGGTGAACGATTCAATACAACCCATTTATCTGTTCCAGGGTGATATCGAATATTTTTTATCAAAACATACGGCCATTCCTTGGCTTTCCTTACGAATCACCGATCCGGAAACATCAATGCGTGACCGATTATTCTTTCCGTTTTTAAGCTTGTCCAAAGGGATAATCAGATCCATTTTCACATCAGTTCCCACCGAAAATGGATTATCTGTTTTAAAAAACGCACCTCCGGCGCAGATGTCGCGGATCATAAATTCAAAGGCTCGTGTGTATCCGCTTTCATCTTCAATAGAAAGTAATGCCGGGAGTTTAAGATCAAATCTTTCCATGTTTCGTTTTTCGATAACGTTCATGACACCCTCCTTTTCTTATCAAAAACTCTTAATCATTATTACCAATTCATAAAAATCTGGTCAATCAGGCAAAAGTACTATTTTTTTCGTATTTTTTGGGACAAGTTTTCTAGGAAAAAGGTACTAGATCAAAAATGAAAACTAATACCTTTTTCCTATTTTTTGGTATTAGAAAAATACGAAAAAAATCATACCTTTTTCGTATTTACACGGGCAATATAAGTCTGATAGAAATATGGCTCGGTAAATGAGCGAACGTGGAGGCTTGCTCGCTTCCGGCGTGAATATCCCACTTAGAATTCTTGTTGCTGACAATGATAGATCTGTTTTGAAATTATATCGAAAGGTTCTTTCTCAGGTAAACACTGACCCCTATGGTTCGGACGATAACCCGAAAACAAAGGGGAATCCCTATTGTCCGACCCCCTTGAATTTAACAACCCAATCCTTTGATGTCGTGACCTGTCAACAGGCAGATGAGGCGGTGGATGCCGTAAAAGATTCTCTTGAACACGACCGCCCGTTTTCAGTAGTTTTTACCGAAATTCATATGCCGCTGGGGTCCGATGGAATCTGGGCCGTAGAACATATCCGGGCTTTGGACGCGAATGTCGAAATTGTAATCGTAACCGGCCATACGCATATTCATCCTCGTGTCATTTCTTGCAGGGTTCCCCCGGCTCATAAACTGCTCTACATTCAAAAACCATTTCAACCCCTTTTTCACTTTTGTAGTATAAACACTTACAAATTAAATAGCTATCGTACTACAAAATTTTCATACATTCATTGACAGACATCTATGATTTTTTTGTGTAAGGTTTCCTCAAGCGATCAAGAAATAGGAACATATCGTATTATTTCCTGAAAAAACTCAACCTATCACCTGAATCTTGGCCGACTACATAATGTAATCGACAAGGCGGAGCTGTATTTTCTTTGGATCTTATTTGGAATTTGACTCCCATCATTTAGAGTACTACATTTTCAAACACCGGATGATGCCTATGCAGCGCTTCGAGGAAATTACAGCAAAGTTGGAAAAATCTGCGATATCGGCCTGGCTGGCCAGTTCTCTCTTGCACCGCAAATCTTAAGGGGTTCTTTTACCTGGGACGGAGAAACCCCCAATAACCAATAACAAACTTTATGGTACCACAGGAGGGTAATTATGAAAAAAATGAACATCTGGGTCAATCGAATGGGCATCTTGTTTCTGGTGGCGGTCGTATTCCTGGTTGTAAGTCCCGTGCCCGAATCTCTGGCACAGGCAGATCTCGTGACCAATTCTTCGGCACAGGCAAGTCCCGTGCCCAAATCTCTGGTACTGGATGCAGAGAGTCTGGCCGAAGTCGTTGAAAAAGCCAAAATAAATCCGGAACTTGCGGCAGAGCTCGCAGCCAAGTTTGCCACTGACAATCCGGACTTTGCGGCAGAGATCGCAGCCGCCGTCGCCGAGGCCGTACCTGCCAATGCGGTGGCCATTGCTACCGCCGTCGCCGAGGCCGTACCTGCCGATGCGGCAGAGATCGCAGCCGCCGTTGCCGAGGCCGTACCTGCCAATGCGGTGGCCATTGCTACCGCCGTCGCCGAGGCCGTACCTGCCGATGCGGCAGAGATCGCAGCCGCCGTTGCCGAGGCCGTACCTGCCGATGCGGCAGAGATCGAAGCCGCCGTTGCCGAGGCTGTACCGGCCGCTGCCGCTGCTGCCGCCGCTCCGGAACCGGAACCGCCGCCCGATATCCCGCCGCCGGAACCGGAACCGGAACCGGAACCGCCGCCCGATGTCCCGGACCCGCCGCCGCCATACGGGCAATAATAAATAGAAATTACAAGACGTTTCTCGCCACAAAGCCACCAAGGCACTAAGAAAGAATAACAAAATAAAATCCTTCGTGTATTTGTGCCTTGGTGGCAAATATTTTCGGTTCCGGCCTGACCGGGTTAGGAGTATAAAGTGAAAAACAAGCACTATGCAACGCAAGGCGCAATGAAAACAGGTTTATTGTTTATTTTCCTCGGGCTCTTTGTTTGGGCGCCATGGGCTTTTGCCATGGGAAATATCCATTTAGGCAGGCTCGAGATAAACCCGGAGCTCTCATACAAGGGTGAATACAACGATAATATTTATTTTGAAAATAGCAATGAAGATAGCGACTTTATTCATACGATAACGCCCGGTATCGGTCTGAAATTTACCGGTACGCCGGGCAACTTCTTTTCCGCCGGGTACAAGTTGGGTATAGTAATGTACAACGATGACGATGACAACGACTACGAAGATCATCGGGCGTTTGTGTCCGCAGGTCTCAAAACGCCCAAAGGGCTTTATCTGAAAGTAAAGGACGGTTTTCAGGACACGGAAGACCCTTTTGACTCAAAAGAAGAGTTCCGTTTGGGAGAGCAGACCAAGCGATGGAACAATCTGGTTAATATCATTGCGGGGTTCGAATTCGCGGAAATATATTGCATAGAAGCAACATATAATAACTTTGTGGAGCGATACGATCGGACAAAAGATGAATTCCAGGATACCATTGAAAATACATACGGTATTGCCGTACTCTACAACCTAACCCCAAAGACCGCCCTGTTGTGCCAGTACCTGAGAGATGATACCGAGTATGATGCACAAAACGACGGCATCGACGTTAATCGTGACGGGTTCGATGAATGGAATTCCGGAAACTCCCAGGACTACGTCATTGACCGGTTTTTAATCGGCGCCCGTTTTAAGCCGGGAGGAAAATTAAGCGGCGAGTTCAAATTTGGTTACGGTACTATTGATTTCGATAATGACATGGATAAAAACGGAAATAAATACGATGATGACAGTTTCTTTGCAATGAAAGCCAATGTCGGCTACAAACCCGTGGAAAAAACAAGCCTTTCTTTGATCTTAAATAGGTACAAAGAAGCCTCCACTTCCGCTGATGTTTCCGATGATGTTTCGGCCACGTATGTAAGAACGATCATTGGGTTAGGGCTGACACAAAATTTTACCAACCGGATTTCCGCGAATCTTGGATTTGAATGGAGCAATAAGGATTACGAGGATGAACGCGCCGGAAGCCCGAAAAAAGAGCTTGATCTTTACACGACCCGATGTGGTATCGACTATTTTATAAATGATTGGCTGAGTGCCGGCCTGTCATATAAATACCAGGACAACCAGGCCAGCAGAAGCCAGTACGACTACGATGAGTACACGGTGAATACCGTTGCGTTTAAGCTGACGGGCAAGTTTTGAAAATTGTCCATTGACGATTGTCAATTGAATATTTAAGGGAAAAACCTGATGAAATATTGATATTGTTTCTCAATTATTCAATCTTCAATCTTCAATCTTCAATCCTACTAGGTGTTTAAATGAAAATTTTATTTAGAGTTATACTTACTCTTGTTGCCCTCTTGTTTATCGGCGCCTGCACCACCGGCAAAGACGTGGTTCGGGTGGTCGAGGTGGAAAGCGCTTTGGATGCGGGGCTCACCGAAAAAGAGATCGCCAGACTGGCACAGATCAAGGCTGCGGAAAAAAGCGAGAACAACGGCCACGAACTCAAGAACGTCATCCGGGGGACCCGAAATTATTCCGTCATGGAATACTTCGCGACCCATCCCGACGTTGCCGGCCCCGTTGCCAACGACTACCGGGTGGGGGGGTACGATGTCCTCGACATCACCGTGTACGAAGAAGAGGACCTGTCCCGAAAGGAAGTTCGAATCAGCGCGGACGGCTACATCACCTTTCCCCTGGTGGGCCGGATCGAGGTGGCGGGCCTCACCACGTCCGAGATAGAAAATCTCATTGCCGTGAAGCTCGCACAGGGCCAGCTCATCATCGACGCCCACGTCTCCGTGTCGGTCAGCGACTACAAGAGCAAGCAATTCTTGGTCCTCGGCCCGGTAAACTCGCCGGGATCCTATCCCCTCAAGGCCAGGGAGCGGGTGGTGGACGCCATCTCCATGGCCGGGGGCATCGATTCTTCCAAAAGCGGGAGCGAGCTGATGATCATCCGCACGGAAAACCCCGACACCCGGCAGGAAAGAAAAATCGTTATCCGCATCGATATCCAGGCCCTTCTCTACCAGGGGAATCAGAATCTGAATCTCCGTCTATTGGATCGGGACCTTCTCTACATCCCCAAGGCCGAAAAGTTCTACATCATCGGACAGGTGCAGAGCCCGGGATCCTTTTTCTACACCGACAAGGACATCACCCTGGTGGGGGCCATCAGCATGGCCGGGGGCTTCACCAAGATCGCGGCCCGGAACCGGACCCGGATCGTCCGTGTGGAAGACGGCAAGGAAAAGATCATCACCGTCAAGGTGGATGCCATCACCAAGTCCGGAAAAAAAGCCCAGGACATCCGCATACAACCCGAAGACATCATCGTCGTCCCCGAGAGCTATTTCTAACCGGAGAGGGCTTTGCGGGGCAAAGGGTTATTTGTTAATGGTTAATTGAATATCGAATATTGAAAATTGAAACTCGAAACTCGAAACTTGAAGTGCCAGTTTCCAGTATCAAGTTTCCAATCACAGATTACCAGTTTCCAGTTTCCAATAGTTTTTCTCTTTTCTCTTTACTCTATCCTCTTTTCACGTTTCACCTTTAACGAGTAACTATTAACAAATAACCAATAACAATTTCCCTGAGAGATCCAAGGAAAAAACCACATGGAAGAATTCCAGGAAAAACAGATCGACCTTCGGGAGTACCTCCGGGTTCTGATCAAACGGCGGTGGATCATCGCCACTATCTTTACGGTGCTGGTCCTGACCGTGGCCGTAAAGACATTCACCGCTACCCCCATCTACCAGGCCTCGGCCAGGATCATCATCGAAAAGGAAAACCCCAAACTCATGTCCTTCCAGGAGGTCATGGCCGTGGATTCTACGGGAACCGACTACTACCAGACCCAGTACAAGATCATCGAAAGCCGGATCGTGGCCCGGGAAGTGATCCGGAAGCTGGATCTGGAGAACAGCCCCGAGTTCTTCCCCGAGCCCAAGGACAACGTTCTGGCCAACCTCAAGCGCTCCATGGGCCAAGCTTTGACCGGCGCAAAAAACTGGGTGGTGTCCCTCCTGAAAACCGAGGAAGATGCGGACAAGACCGGTGCATCTGCCGAAGAGGACCTGTCCCTGGATTCCGAACTGGTGTACGCCTTCATCGACCGGGTTGAGGTGAGCCCCATCCGGAACAGCCGCCTGGTGGACGTAAGCATGGAGGCCAAGGACCCCGTCATGTCCGCCCGGATGGCCAACGCTCTGGTTAGCGCGTTCATCGGCCAGAACCTGGAGACCAAGCTTTCGGCGGCCAAAGGCGCGGTGGAGTGGCTGGGAGAGCGGATCAACGACGAGCGCAAAAAAGTCGAGATTTCGGAAAAAGCCCTCCTGGCGTACAAGGAAAAACACCAGATCATCACCGATTTTTCCAGCGACGCCGAGAACATCACGGCTCAGAAACTGGCGGAGCTCAACGCCCAGGTTCTGGACTCCGAATCCCAGCGGGTGAAGGTGGAGACCCGGTATCAACAGGCCATCTTTCTGGAAAAAACCCCGGAAATGCTCGACTCCATTCCCGAAGTCCTGAGCAACGATCTTATCCAGGAGATCAAGAAGATGGAGGTGGTCCTCTTCAACCGGATGTCCGAGCTGTCCAAGAAATACGGCCGGAACCACCCACAGATGAAGGCCATCTACTCGGAGCTGGCAGACCTGAAAAAGCGCAAAGCCTTGGAGGCCCAGCGAGTGGTCAACTCCCTCAAAAACGAATACAAGCTGGCCCTGGCCCGGGAAGAATCCCTTAAGCGGGCCCTGGCCCGGCAGAAAACCGAAAGCCTTAAATTGAACAAGAAGGCGGTTCAGTTCGGGGTGCTTCGGCGGGAGGTGGAAAGCTCCCGGCAGATGTACGAACTGCTCATCAAACGGTTTAAAGAGACCTCTCTCACCGAGGAAATGAAGACCGGAAACATCCGGATTATCGACAAGGCCGAGGTTCCGAAATCTCCGGTGAAGCCCAAAAAGAAGCGGAACATCCTTCTGGCCGTGATCGTGGGCCTGACCCTGGGGATCGGGACGGCCTTTTTCCTGGAATACCTGGACAACACCATCAAGCTCCCCGAGGACGTGAAAGAGCACCTGAAGATTCCCTACCTGGGACCGGTGCCGGCCATCACGTCCAATGACATCCCCGCCCACATGGCCCGGGAGCTGGTGACGGTCCATTCGCCGAAGTCGGCGGCCAGCGAGTCCTACCGGAGCATCCGCACCGGGATCCTCTTTTCTTCGGCAGATGAAGCCCCCCGGACCATCGTGCTCACCAGCGCCAGTTCTTCAGAGGGGAAAAGCATCACCGCCGCCAATCTGGGGGTGGTCATGGCCAACGCCGGATCCAGGGTCCTGCTCCTCGACTGCGACATGCGGCGACCCAGGATCCACAAGATTTTCGATCTGGATCGGAAAATCGGGGTGTCCAGCATCCTCGTGGGCACAGGGAGCGCCAAGGACGCCATCGTCCCCTCGTCCGTGGAAAACCTGGACATCCTCCCGGTGGGACCCATTCCCCCCAATCCATCGGAAATCGTCGGGTCCAAAAAAATGGGGCTCCTTCTGAATGACCTGAAGAAGAAGTACGATCGGGTGCTCATCGACAGTCCCCCCATCTCGGCGGTCACCGACGCCGTGATTCTGACCCAGATGGCCGACAGCCTGCTCCTGGTGGTCCGTGCCGGGGAAACCCCCCGCCAGGTCATCCAGCATGCCCTGGCCCAGGTGAGGAGCGTCAACGCCAACATCCTGGGCGCGGTCCTGAACGCCGTGAGCGTCGGCCGGGACAGCTATTACTACTACCAGTACTATTACTATTATTACGGCGACGAAGGCGACCGGAAAAAGAAGCACCAGCGGAAAAAACGCGGAGAAAGGGATAGGGGTAAAGGATTAGGGATTAAAGGATAGGGGATTAAGGGTTCGCGCAAAAATAACTTCGCAGAATTGGCGCTCAGATTTGGTCCAGATTTGGCTGATCCGAAAGAGCAAAACCACAGGAATAGCGAGCTATTTCGAGGATTTTGCGAGTGAGGTATCAGCCAAAGATGGGCTGAAGCTGAGATGTAAAAATGTGAAGTTATTTTTGCGCGAGCCCTAAGGTAAAGGTAACTTAAACTAAGTTGAGCGTTTCAATTTTTTGAAATAGTTAATTTAGGTTAAAAGAAAAAAGGTATAGTTTATGGGAATACACTGGAAAGACTTAAAGGTTTGGCAGGTAACACATCAATTGGTTCTCGATATATATAAGGTTGCGGCTATGTTCCCAAAAAGCGAATTATATGGATTGGTTGATCAGTTAAAGAGGGCTTCCTATTCAGTACCCGCCAATATTGTCGAAGGCCAATCCAGAAATACCACAAAAGAATATCTCAAGTTTTTGTATAACGCAAGAGGATCACTTGAGGAGACACGTTATTTTCTATTTCTTTCTCATGACTTAGAGTTTTTGCAAAAAAAAGTATATTTGTCCTTGGAAAATCAATACGAGAACGCAAGCAAGATGCTAAACGGCCTTATTAAATCATTGAGATCAACGCTCTAATCCATATCCCGTATTCCTAAATCCGTATTCCTAAATCCGTAATCCGTAATCCTTAATCCTTATTCCTTATTCCATATTCCATATTCCTTAATCCATAATCCTTATTCCGTAATCCTTAATCCATAATCCATAATCCTTAACTTCATGATCGATATTCATTGCCACATACTCCCCGGCATCGACGACGGCCCTGCCCACATGGACGAAAGCCTCGCCATGGCACGCCAGGCTTCAGCCGACGGCATTCACACCCTGGTGGCGACGCCCCACACCTTTAACGATGTCTATAACAACCCCCGCCAACGGGTCCGGGAAGAGGTGGCCCGCCTGCGCAAAGCCCTGGCCGAAAACAAAATCGACATCCATGTGTGCATGGGATCGGAGGTCCACATCTGCACCGGTCTGGCACAAAAGGTCCTTGCCAAAGAAGTCGCCACGATCAACGACACGGGCCGGTACCTTCTGGTGGAGTTCCCCCTCCACGTGATTCCCCCGGGATCCCAGGAAGAACTCTTCCAAATGAAGCTCAACGACATCACGCCCATCCTGGCCCACCCGGAGCGGAACCCGGTATTCCAGAACCACCCGGAACGGCTGGAGTATTTCGTGGACATGGGATGCCTGATCCAGATTACCGCCATGAGCGTCACCGGCCTCTTGGGCGAAGACGCCATGGATTGCGCTCACATGCTGCTGGAGCAGCGGCAGGTCCACGTCATCGCCTCCGACGCCCACTCCTTTGACAAGCGACCGCTCATACTCTCCCCGGCAGTTGACGTCGTCGCACGGAGCCTGGGAAGCCGGGAAGAGGCCGAAGCCATGGTCATCCACCGGCCCCGGACCATCCTGGAAGGAAAACCCGTAAAGGCCCTGAACCCGAAACCGATTCGCAAAAAAAAGTGGTGGTTTAATTAAGACGGTCTCGTAAAAAGTTCAAATTCAAGGCGTGCAATTTTTATCCAGCTTGCCCAGCTTGCCCTGTGAAACCAGTACTTTCTTTTGTTTAACCTGAAGTTCAATATTTTCTTTGTTTTTCAATCGTCAATCGACAATCGACAATCGTCAATCGTCAATTGTCAATCTATATGCCCCGTCCCCCTTTTCACTCGGTGGTGCCGGGCAACACGCATTCCTACCCCGACCAGTATCCATAGGATATCTGCAATCCGTGTTCATCTGCGGAAATCTTCCTGCCCCGCCTTGCCCTGTTGAACCGGGTTTACCCTGTGAAATTCGTTTACGACAGCGGAGCGCATTTCTCTGGGGTACCTTTGGGTGTTCATCTAGGGCCTGCCCTGTGAAACCAGTATTTTCTTTTGTTTCACCGAGGTAGCTCCGGCACAAAACCCCAAAAGTAAACGCATAAAATCATAGACTCCCCATTATGGCCCACAGGGCTTATGGTAATTCACAATTCAAGCTTTGACCCGACCTTTAATGGGTAACCCCGATTCTTTTTGATTAAGATTTAGCCGTAGGTGTTTGATAAATGAGGCAATATAAAATATAATGTAGTCACATTATACAAAACGTTGAGGATTCGTGTTATGGAAACAATTGGCATAAGAGAATTAAAGGATAACCTGAGCCGTTATATGAAGAGAGTGAAAAGCGGAGAGAAAATCATTGTCACAGATCGAAAAAAAGAGATAGCCATTATATTGCCTCTTGAAAAAAAATCCAAGGAAGAGAAAATATATCAGTTGATACAGCGCGGTGTGGCCAGTTGGTCCGGGAGCAAGCCGGAAGGCATGCCGGGCAAGATTATTTCAAGGGGCAAGAGCGTATCCGACGCTGTTATTGAGGACAGACGATAGAATGATCGTATATCTTGATACCAGCAGTCTGGTGAAATTGTATGTGGAAGAAGCTGAATCGTCGAAAGTTGATGCCCTTGTCCGATCTTCGAAGTTACGGCCACCTCGATCGTTGCTTATGCTGAGGCCAGGGCGGCCTTTGCTCGCAGATTTCGAGAGAAAGCATTTACACCGGTCGAACATGATCGCATAAAAGCGTTTCTTGATAAAGATTGGAGCAGCTATCTCATCCTGAGCATCACTGGAGATATGATAAGGGTGGCAGGAGATCTGGCAGAAAAACATGCTTTAAGGGGTTTCGATTCTATCCATTTAGCCTCAGCCTTAACACTACGTTCTGATTTGCTCAAGGATTTTCAAGAAGTTCTGTTGTCCAATACTGTTTGGGAAGAAATAAACCAATATCACCCATCTGCATTAAACAAAGCGGATTTGCCCTTTTTTTAGATTGACAAATATAAATAGCAATCATATTATAATGTCATAAAGATTGCAATTAATGATGTCATAATACAAGAGGTGTAACCATGAAAGCAATTACAATTCGAGGTATAGACTCTTCTATATCTTCAAAACTAAAACATGTTGCTAAGAATGAAAAGAAAAGCGTGAATCAGTTGGTTTTAGATATGATTAAACAGAATATCGGAATGCAGAAGAGGAAAAAATATACAATAAGGTATGATGATATGGATCATTTGTTTGGGATATGGACTGATGCTGAATTCAATAAAATTCAGAGTATTATCGACGGCCAAAGAAAAATTGACAGGGAATTGTGGGAATGAGACGGTTGTTGATTGATACTAATATTTATTCGTATGCCCTTAAAGGAGATCATGGAGTTGTTGAGGTTCTTAAGAAATGTGAACAAATAGGGATTTCTGTGATCAGCATAGGTGAACTGCTTTCCGGTTTTAAGGGGGGAGGAAGAGAACAGAAGAACAGGGAAGAACTTGAAAAATTTTTAGACAGTCCCAGAGTTGTTGTTTATTCCGTGGATGAAGATACATCCGAGTTTTATGCTGAAATCCTTAATAATTTGAGAGAGATCGGAAGGCCTGTGCCCACAAATGACATTTGGATTGCTGCTGTAGCATTTCAGAATGGTTTAAAGTTATTTACAAAAGACGAACATTTTAAGGCTATTGCCGGACTTTCTCTTGTTTGATCATTCTGCATGAATGTCCCCCATTACAAACATATTTTTATCCATATTGACATTCTACCAGTGGCGTTATACATTGTATGACAAACAAGCGGGGGCACGCCATGATTGCGATCCGATTAAACAAAGAAATAGAGCGGGATTTGGATCTGCTCGCCAGAAAGCGCGGCAGTAACCGCAGTGCAGTGGTACGGGAAGCGATCCTGCAATACTTAGAGGACAATGAGGACTTGGACCTGGCCAAACAAGCCCAATCACAAACACTTGGCCACAAGCCGCTGAAACAATTGAGAAAAGAACTTGGCTTGGACAGTTGAAATCAGCGACGTTGCCGAACGGCAATTGCGAAAACTGGATCGGCCGGTTCAAGAGCGTATTCTCAACTGGCTCAACGACCGGATAGAGGGATGCAAAAATCCCCGGCATTTTGGAGAACCGTTGAAGGGTGATCACGTTGGCTTCTGGCGATACCGGATTGGAGACTATAGGGTACTGTGCGATATCCAGGAACAAAACGTGGTTGTCCTGGTTTTGACAATTGGTCATCGTCGAAAGGTTTACAGGTGAATTCACCCGGCCCAATCAAGTCAATCCCGCTTGTTCAGTGAAACCAGTATTTTCTTTTGTTTCACCGGGGTGACCTCTGACATTTATACTCAGCGTTCTTTGAGAGCTCTGCCACATTTACCCAGCCCGCCCAATTGAACCTGGCACCCTCTGGGTGTTCAATCGGGGTTAAATATTTTTAGCCTTTATTTAACCGGGGTTCAACACGAAAATAGATGAAAGACATCGAAAAAATCGGAAGAAATATCGTACATTCTGCCATTAAAGTTCACAAGGCATTGGGGCCTGGCCTTCTCGAATCCGTATATCAAAAATGCCTGGCCTACGAACTGGAAAAAACGGGATTAACGGTAGCCTGTGAAGTCCCGCTCCCAGTTAAGTATGAAACCATTATAATAAATACGGGCTTTCGAATCGATATGATGATCCAACGGACTGTAATTATAGAAAACAAGACCGTTGATAAAATAGCTCCAATACACGAAGCCCAACTCCTTACTTATCTCAAACTTACCAACCTTAAACTCGGATTCCTTCTGAACTGGAATGTGCCATTGATGAAGGACGGTATAAAACGCATGGTAAACAACCTCAACAGATAGCCTACCAGAAGGGCATGGTTCTTTT
>Ga0307929_1000880_pt1 | contig 26348 bp, 21 predicted proteins | sample AceLakmetage1330_FD_203160 | JGI IMG/M metagenome (GOLD analysis project Ga0307929, IMG submission 203160) | Saline water microbial communities from Ace Lake, Antarctica - #1330 | ecosystem: Environmental > Aquatic > Non-marine Saline and Alkaline > Saline | place: Antarctica: Ace Lake...
GAGGTCGGATAAAACGGCAGTTTCATTTGCATATTAGTTAGATTTTGTTGCAAAACTACGACATTTTGTTTTGCGAGCAAAGGCTCCTAAACTATCTGGAAATCAAGCACAGGTCAGGAGGTCTGAGATTGTTACTTGAGTGGCATCTAGTTTTCTGCCAAATCCACCTTTAATCATTATGCCATTCTAAACATAACACACTTAAGTTTGAAATTTCGTTGTTTGATGGATTTTCATCAATGTGATGAATTTGAACTGGTTTCCCTCGAATATTACAAATACAACAAGTTCTATCAGATTGGAAAAGGATCATAGCAGAAATATTAGTTGGGATAGGTGTTCTTTTTTTCTTTTTCATTATCCAACGCATCATTTTTGAAGGAGATATAATTATCTTCTGACATTACAAAAAACCATTTCCCTTCGGTATTATTATAAGCCCATCCTGAAGCATTTGTTATTTTTGAGGATTTACTATTAAAATCAATTTCCTCTCTATCAACTCGGTCTTGACAAATACCTAAAAATACATACCCGAGAAATGTTAATATTAAAACTAATTTATTCATGTTTTTTTCAATTTAACGTAAAAAAGGTCAGGACACCACCAATGGCTGCATGTGGCACAACTTTTTATGTGTACCAGTTTTCCCATCAGATCCGACAGCATACCGCAGATATGTACAGGTTTTATTGTTTTTATAAAATATTTCATGTTACAATAATTTGAGGTGTCAAAGCTAAATAATATTTTTTATGCAAGAGCCTCAACGATAATAAAAGTTGAATCCCGAAGGTTCGGAATCTGTTTTTCGGGAGAAATAATCCCCGAACGCGGGATTTTCCAAATAATCGGGGCAGGCTGCTTCGGCTGGTGCTAAAAGAAATGTTTCCGGAATGACTTATTCGAATGCTGGTATCCTTTGATTTCAGATTTTAGATGTGGGGGTAAACATCGGGCATCCTCTCAGTATTGTGCAGTCACACCGTGAATTGTTCAGCAAGCGAAACCGTCTGATAAAATTATGTGCTGTCGTTCGGCAGTATTCGTGGTGTAACTTGATGGAATTGAGGAAAAATACAAAGTCAGCAATTATAGCAGCATTTTCTGTTTTTCGGAATTATGAACGATTAATCCCGTGCATGCGGGATTTCGCTTCGCTCAACGATTACACCATTAACTTTTATCCATTAAAATCTTCTCACCCCCCGCTCACCAAGTGCATCACCATTACATCGTCGCCATCGTGGATAGCAAGCTGCGAACGCTCATCACGTTTTACTAATTTACCATTGAGCCTGGTAACAAGGAATTTAAAGGTGAAGTTCTTTTTCTTAATGAGCTCTGCAAAAGTGAGACACTCTTCTTCAAAAGTTTCGGGTCGGTTATTTAAGGTAATGTTCATCGCTGTGCGTTTTTAGGGTCATTCAATAAAATACTTAAAGCGGTGTTGGCCTGCATCATAGCCACAATGCCTACACGGGGTGCCAGCGGCGGTTGTTCATCATCAATTTCACTTAGCCCATCGCCACAAACATAAAGATTTTCGGTAAGTTTCTCGGTTTTTAGCTGATTGCTATTTCCCCACCCGGCCATGCCATTGCCAACAATTAATGGAATCTTGGGAAATGCCTCCGCCCAGGTTTCGATCATCATTTGCTTCATGCTGGCAAGGTCGAAGGCTTCGATAATCACATCGCAGTTTTTAAAAACATCAACTATGTTTTCAGAATCCAATTTCACATTGTGAGCCAGGACGGTCAGCTGTGGATCGATACGCTTCAAATTATGACTCAGCGCATCTACCTTGAATTGCCCCACCTGATCGATAAAATAATATTGCCGGTTGAGGTTACTGTGATCCACGCGGTCAAAATCAGCAATAATCAATTTACCAATGCCCAGTCTGACCAGGGCTGCTGCACAGTTGCTGCCCAAGCCGCCACAACCGACAATGCCAACCGTTTTAGTTTGCAACAGGGTTTTGATTTCATCAAATTTCATCGCAGCAAAAATAATTTATTGTTGCAATACCTTACATCACAATATTTATCCATTTTAAATAAGGCCGGAATACGCTGTTTATCAAACTTAGAGACGACATGCACGTAAAAACATATTGGGATTACTGATAATCAAAGTTTTGGACAGAATCGAAAATGTATAATTTTGTGAATTAATTAACATTAAGAAAACACAAACAAATAATAGATTGTTATGGAAGTAGCAGAACTCAAACAAACGCATAAGCTGCTCAAAGCGTGGGCTTACCAGTGGAAACCGCTTTACCGGGGTTACACCGACAAGATTTTGTATCTGAATTTGTCGGACAAGGAAATCAAGGAGAAGGATGTTGACCCACAGGTGAAAGAAAAATTTATCGGTGGCCGTGGTTATGGCCTCAGGCTACTGTGGGATGCCACCAAGCCTGACACCAAATGGACCGATCCCGACAACGAGATCAACATTTCATCGGGCCCCATCGGCGGCATAACGCAATACTCGGGCACCGGCAAATCGATATGTGTGTCTATTTCGCCACAAACCGACATTCCCATCGACAGCAACGTGGGCGGATTCTTTGGCCCCTTCCTGAAATTCTCGGGCTTCGATGCCATCGAAATACAGGGCAAAGCCGACAAGGATGTGATTATTTTCATAGATGGCGTAAACCACAAAGTGGAGATTAACGAAGCTCCTTATGTGGACGTTCATGACGGCCATGTGCTGGGCGAGGTACTTACCGAAATGTATGCCGACGACGAGCGCGACAAAAAAAATATTGGCATTGTAGCCGCTGGTTCTGCTGCCGACAATTCGCTGATTGGCATGCTCAACTTTACTTTTTACGACCCCAAGCGTAAATTGGTACGCTTGAAGCAAGCCGGACGCGGTGGTATTGGCACCGTTTTCAGAGATAAAAAAATAAAAGCCATCGTCTGCAAAATCCCCGGTGTAAAAGGCAACCTGAACAATGTGGAAGACCTGAAGGCCATCATGGAGCGGGGCAAGCGCTTTAACAGAGAGATGCGCGAGCTTGACGATTCGCAAGCCGAAATGCGCACCAAAGGCACCGCCCACCTGGTGAATATCATGAATGACTACGACCTGCTTCCTGTTAACAATTACAAATACGGCTCGCATCCCGATGCCGACAAAATTCATGGGGAGGTTTGGAAAACCCGATTCACCCAGGGCATTCCTGATGGATGCTGGATAGGCTGCAACATGGCTTGCGCCAAAGGGGTGGATGAGTTTGAACTAAAATCAGGTCCTTATGCCGGGCAAAAAGTAATCGTGGATGGTCCCGAATATGAAAACGCCGGCGGCTTAGGCTCTAACTGCGGAATCTTTGATCCCGACTATATTATCGAAGCCAACTTTTATTGTGACACTTACGGTATCTGCACCATTACCTGGGGTACGCTGATGGCCTTTGTGATGGAATGCTACGAAAACGGCATCCTCAACAAGGAGCGCACCGGTGGCCTGGAGCTTAACTTTGGCAACGCCAAGGCAGCCATGGAACTGATGCACCAACTGGCGCGTGGCGAAGAGTTTGGCCTCACCGCCGGACAAGGCGTACACAAGATGAAGCAGCTTTTTACCGAGCGCGGATGGGGCGATGCCAGCTTTCTGCAAGACATAGGCATGGAAGTGAAAGGACTGGAATATTCGGAATATGTTAGCAAAGAATCGCTGGCACAACAAGGCGGATTTGCCATGACCAACAAAGGCCCTCAGCACGATGAAGCCTGGCTGATTTTTATGGACATGGTCAACAATCAGATTCCTACTTTTGAAGATAAGGCCGAGGCCTTGCACTATTTCCCGATGTTCCGCACCTGGTTCGGGCTACAAGGTTTGTGCAAGCTGCCCTGGAACGATGTGGAACCTACTACCAATGCCGAAACCGATGAGCCGGCCAAAGTACCCGAGCACGTCGATAATTATGTAACTATTTATAAGGCCGTTACCGGCAAAGATTTCGACAAAAAGGAAATGATTCGCCAGTCGGAGCGCGTGTATAACTTCCAGCGCATCTTCAACCTGAGGCGTGGATACGGAACCCGCAAATACGATGCACAGCCCTACCGCGCTGCCGGCCCTGTAACTGTGGAAGAATACGAATCGCGCGTGGAACGTTACGACAAACAGCTTAAGGAAAACGTGGGTTACGATCCCGAAGGCAAGAGCACCGAAGAAAAAATTGCCGTCATGCGCAAGTATCGCGAAAGCCAGTACGAGCAACTGCTGGATGCCGTTTACAAGCGTCGTGGCTGGACCGAAAACGGAGTGCCCAAAATTGAGCATCTCAAAAGCCTGGGCATGGATTTGCCCGAATTAATCGAAGTAATTAAAGATCACCAATAAAATTTTCAAATCCTGATTAACGAAAAGCCACTCATTTTTTTGGGTGGCTTTTTTGTTTGAGATAATCAGATGCTTTATCTTCGCAGCACATCATTAAAATAATATCAGCTATGCTACCAGCATTTATACAAAAATCGGTACTCGATTATTTAAGCAAGAGCAATCCTTCGATAAAGGCTCATATTTATTCGAGCCACAGTGTTTCGGGTGGCTCGATAAACACAGCCTCGCATTTAAAAACCAGCCATGGCGATTATTTTGTAAAATACAATACTGCCCATCGTTTCCCGGCCATGTTCGAGAAAGAAGCACGCGGCCTGGCATTGCTTGGCGAAGCCGGAGTAATTGCCGTGCCGCAGGTTTTGCATCTTGACGAAGATGAAGAACATGCTTTTTTGATGCTTAGCTACATCGATTCAGCGCAGGAAGCCGCTAATTTTTGGGACGACTTTGGCGAAAAGCTGGCGGCACTTCATCAGAAAAAAGCCGAAAAGTTTGGACTGGATCACCACAATTACATGGGTTCGCTCTACCAGCACAATTCGCAGCACGATGACTGGATCGAATTTTTTGTAATGGAGCGGCTGGAGCCACAAATAAAACTGGCTCGCGAGGAAGGAAGTTTGAGCCACAACGATGTAACGGCCTTCGAGCGATTGTACAAAAGGCTCGACAGCATTTTCCCGGAAACGCAACCCTCGCTGATACATGGCGATTTGTGGAGTGGTAATTTTATGGTGAACCACGAGGGTCGTGCCTGCCTTATCGATCCTGCGGTATATTACGGCCATCCCGAAATCGACATTGCCATGTCAACACTCTTTGGCGGATTTTCCAATCGCTTTTACGAAGCCTACAACCGCTACAATCCACTGGAGAAAGGATGGCGCTATCGGCTGCCTGTTTACAATTTGTACCCGCTACTGGTGCATGTCAATCTTTTTGGCGGGAGCTACCTCAGCTCGGTACGGCAAACCCTGCGGCAGTTTTGAGGTGGATGGTTTTAAAATTATTAATCCAAAAAAAATGTTGGCCGACACACATGCCGCTAACTCCCCTTGATGGGAGAACCAGCCAACGCACGGGCAGTGCGGTACCGTAAAGCAGGATAACTTGTGTAGAAAGAAATTACATAAAAACATTAAAGTACAATGAAAAATATTCTTGTAACAGGAGCAAGCGGAAATGTAGGTTTTGAGGTAATCCGCTACCTTTATGAAATCGAAGGTAACTTTGAAGTTGTTGCCGGGGTACGAAATATCGATGGCGCGAAAAAATCACTATCCCAATTCCCGAATCTAAAATATGTACACTTTGATTTTGAAAACCCTGCTACCTTTGATGGGGCTTTGCAGGATATCGATAGCATTTTTCTAATGCGCCCCCCGCATATCTCGGATGTGGCCAAATACTTTGCCCCCTTAATCGCTAAAATAAAAAGCAGGGGAATAACTGAAATCGTATTTCTCTCGGTGCAGGGAGCCGACAAAAGCAAGATAATCCCTCATGCCCGTATCGAGGATTTGATAAAGGCATCGGGTGTGGATTTTATCTTTTTGAGGCCAGGCTACTTTATGCAAAACCTCACCACCATGCTGCAAAAAGACATTATTGAAAAGCATAAAATAATGCTGCCCGCTGGTCGTGCGAAATTCAACTGGATTGATGTATGCAACCTTGGCGAAGCGGCAGCCCTGCTCATTGCCCGTTTTTCGGAATTCAAAAACCAGGCCTACGATATCACCGGCTACGAAAATGAGAACTTCGATACCGTGTGTAATTATTTAACGCAGGTACTCGCAAAACCCATCCACTTCGACAATGCTAATCCCCTCCGTTTTTATTTTGCTAAAAAAAATGAGGGTATGCCACGCGCCATGATTTTGGTGATGATAATGCTGCATTTTTTGCCCCGCTTTCAAAAAGAGCCACCTATTTCAAGATTTTATGAGCAGCTAAGCGGCAAGGAGCCCACAAGGTTATTGGAGTTTATCAAAAGAGAAAAGGGGAAGCTGCAAGGTTGAGGCTTAGGGAATTTTTGGAGAAGCAGTCCAGACTAATATCCAAAATAATCCGGCCAACACGGTCATTAGCCCGGTAATTTATGGCCGGGAATGCGGATTCGCCCATCAGAGATTGGAAGGGCACTAACGCCCTTTTGTTTTTCCGGGCAATTAGGATCCGCTGATAAATTCGTAAGGTGCAGAGCACCGAAATATTATCATTTTTAGTTTTTTAGCAAGCCCTAATTACAATCTATTACGGAGCTATATGGCCGGGCTATGGAATATTTTTCGCGTCGGGTTTTTTGACGTTTCGAGAGACAATTCAAATTTTTTGAGCATAATAAGGTAATGACATTAGGGAAGGGATTTCTCCTACCGCAGGTGCGGCATCGAAATGACAAAGCCCTGGGTGGTGAATGAGGTGAGAGAATGTGGGCGCGAAGCGCCCACATTCTCTCACCCCTCTACGCGCTTCGGCAGTGTCATTTCGACTGAAAGGAGAAATCTCCTAAAATACAGGTGCTTGCGAAAACATGTCATTGGTATTTTCCATCTGGAATTGAGAAATCTAATCCCGAATCTACCTAGAATCCTCCCTCACTCCTTCCATTCCACCACGTTGCCCCGGCCTTTATCGATCATAGAGGCGGGGACGGAATCCGTAATTTCCTGATGCAGCAAGTTTAAAAGTCGGCTTTTGGCAAAGTTGCGCGAATACACCAAACTTACTTCGCGCAAGGGTTTGTAATCCTGGAAACTGCGAATCTGCTTTTGTTTTTCTTCGCTCATTTCGAGTACCGCCAACTCAGGTACCAACGTATAGCCCCCTTCTTTGTCGATGACCTTCATCATGGTTTCGAGCGAGCCGCCATCAAATTCAAAGGGAAGTTTGTTTTCGTGAACCTCGGGGATGGAACAAAGATTTATCACCTGGTCGCGAAAGCAATGGCCGTCGGACAAGAGCCAAATTTCATCCGAGTCAATATCCCCGATCCTAATCTTGGTCTGCTCGATCAGTGGATGACCCAAACTGGCATAAACCATCATTTCTTCGTAAAAAAGCGGCCATTCTTTGATGCCTTCGTCGTGGAAGGGACTTACGAAAATACCCGCATCCAGTTCGTCATTATGCAACTGTCGGGCTATGTCGGCGGTAACCATCTCGCTAATCGAAAGCTGCACCTGGGGATATTTCTTTTTGAAACTGCCAGCAAACAAGGGAACCAAGTAGGGTGATAAAGTAGGAATGATGCCGATGTGCAGATTCCCTGAGATGGTTTGGTTAAAATCGCGAATAAGCTCCAAAATGTACGCGCTGTGATTGACGGCAATTTTGGCCTGCTCGATGATTTGGTGCCCCAGCTCGGTGGCAATCAAGGGCTTTTTGCTGCGATCGAAAATAATTACGCCCAAATCGTCTTCCAGCTTTTTTATCTGCATACTCAGGGTGGGCTGGGTAACGAAACAAGCCTCCGAAGCCCTCAGAAAATTACGATGCTTATCAACCGCAATGATGTAATTAAGTTGTATTAATGTAATCATAATTTATCAGATTTAAAATTCATCCAACGAAAACATTTAACCATGCAAATCTATACCTGTGCTTTAGATTTACATGGTTGAAAGCCTATTCAGTAGATTCAATTTTCTCATAAAACTGTTTTTGATTCACATTATTATAAATTTTATCTATACTATTATAAAATAATATGATTTGTTTTATAATAAAACCACCTGTATTTTTGCAGCCTCATTACAAAACAAAACAGTAAACATTAAATAATAAATATCATGACAACGAGAAATAATCAATCAATCGCAAAAAGCCTCAATGATTTGCTGGCCAACTATGCCATTCATTATCAAAACTTACGTTCGATGCACTGGAATGTAAAAGGCCCGGAATTTTTCATGCTTCACCAAAAATTTGAAGAAGAATACCTGGCCGCTCAGGAATCGGTTGACGAAATTGCCGAACGAATATTAACCTTGGGAGCTAAACCAATCAGCCGCAATTCTGTTTATCTGAAACATGCTGAAATATCTGAATTTGGCGAATATGAAAACGCCCGAGCGGCAATTGCTTTTTTGATTGATGGCATGAATGTGCTAATCCGCAAGGAAAACTTCACACTCGCCTTGGCTGCCGAGCAGTCGGACGAAGGAACGGTGGCTCTGATGAGCGATTTGATTAGCAAGCAGGAAAAAACAAAATGGATGTTTAAAGCTTCCATAAATCAATAACTAATTTATTTATTAATATTAAAATCTCCTCAAAATGGAACAACAAGAAAATCAAATGCAAGTACAACAAATGCCACGTATTGGCGACATGGCTCCTGATTTTAAAGCCACCACCACTACCGGTGAAATTCAATTTTCGGAATACAACAAAGGCAGTTGGGTGCTGCTATTTTCGCACCCGGCCGATTTCACGCCGGTTTGCACTACCGAAATGTCAGAGTTTGCAAAGCAGGAAGCTGAGTTTGCCAAGTGGAACACCAAGCTCATGGGGCTTAGTATTGACAGTATCCACTCGCACATAGCCTGGGTACACAATGTAAAGAAGAACCTGGGTATCACCATGCGCTTCCCCATTATTGCCGATATCGACATGAAGGTGGCCAACCTTTACGGGATGATTCAGCCCGGTGAGGCAGAAACCGCTGCTGTTCGCGCCGTATTTTTTATGGATCCCCACGGCAAAATCCGCTTAATCATGTACTATCCGCTTAACGTGGGTCGCAACATGGACGAAATCTGGCGCGCCCTGAAAGCACTCCAGGCCGCCGATGAAAACGGCGTGGCTATGCCGCTCAACTGGCAACCCGGCGACAAGGCGATTGTGCCTCCGCCAAAAACTGTAGAAGCTATGGAAGAACGCGAAAACAGCGATTATGAAATGATCGATTTCTATCTGGCTAAAAAAGACATTTAACAAAAAAGCCAGTTGCTAAAAAATAGAGGCCGTGGAAATTTTCCACGGCCTCTTTTTTTGTTTGCTTTTAAATAGAAATATCTATTCCGGTTTAACCGGATACTTAGACATGATTCCACGCACGGCTCTTTTGATGCCATATTCTTTATTGTTGGGTTTATCATCGACCACCTGCGAGCCAACGCCCTGCCAAATAAGTTCTTTGGCCTGATGATCGAAAATATCGATAACCAAGGTTCCCACCACATAGTCGTACTCCTGGTAGCGGGTGGTGGCATAACCGTAGCCCCAACCCCAGCCAGGGCCGTAGCCGTAGCCGTAAGGGCTGCCCATATAGCGATCGGTGTAGGCATTAACACCGGTTTTTTGGTCGAATTGGATAAACAAGGAAACTGTAAGGTCGCCTCCGTTTTCAAGATATTTGATCCCGCGTTTATCCAACTCATCAGCCACGGCAGCCTCGATGCGTCGCTGGTTGATCCCGTTGATTACGGTACTGCTCTCCTTTGCCCATCCATAAAAGGAATAGCTGTGGTACTGCGAAAAATCGGTGTCCTTGTCATAGTCGGACGAAATGGTGAGTTTGTTGGAGCAGCCCGTCCACAGAAATGCGGTGAGGACAGCGATAAAAACTGTGGTGATGATCTTTTTCATGATGAATTAAAATTTAGTTATGATTCAGTTTGATTCGATTTACTGGCAAATTTTCCTACCAACATAGCTATGATGATGGCGATGTACAACTGACCTGAAACGCTGATAAAACTTGCCAGCGACTTGGCCGTAGGGCTAATGGGCACAATATCGCCATAACCCAGTGTGGTCATGCTTACCAAAGTGAAATAGATATAATCGCCAAAACCCGTAGTCGGATCAGGAAAGTGAAAGCTTGCCGGATTGATAAACATAACAAGAGCCACCAAGAGTGCAAACATAATGCCCATGAGCAGGTAGCCGTTGATAGATTCGAGTATGACTTTCGCGTTTACCTGCCTGGAGCGCGAAATCATCATAATGAAACTAAACACCACGAGGCAAAAAAACAAAATAGCGATGGCTTTTGAAATTATATTGAGTACCGGCAGATAATCCTCTGTCGAAATCCAGCTCAATATCATAAGCAGAATGGCAACCGCAACAAATTGTTTTTTAAAACGATCGACCGTGAGTGTGGCCGAAATGTAAATCAGCGTGAAAAAAATATCGAAGAGCAGGTCTTGCAAATTGGAGGGGAAAAGCTGTACCAAAAAAATAAGTACAACCAGCAAAGCTAAAAGAAAGTAATTTTCTAAAAGTAAAGACTTGAGTAAGTTTTGTTTCATCGGCACTGCGAATATTATTTTAACTCTGACAAAAATACATTCTTATCCGGTTTTGTGTAGTAAAATTAAGCGTTTTCTCATTCGCTGCGCTCAATAGTTAACGGATACCGATTAACACCTTCCCCTAACCCAAATCAAATCGCTCCAAAACCTGATATTCCGGCCCTTGCGGCCTGAGGCGGCTTTCGATTAATGCAAAGGAAGAGACTGCTATTTTTTGTAGGGATACATTTTTATAGCTGTCGATTACTTGCTGAAAATATCGCTTGTCGTTCAGGAATTTGATGCGGGCTACCGTTAAGTGCGGCCTAAAGTTTTGTCGATCGCGCTCCCAGCCCAGGGTTTCGGCACCCTGCAAAACATCCTTGGCCAGCATTTCGAGTGGCAGGGTGTTTTGCATCCCAAACCAGATAACACGCGGTTGGTAGCTGCTGCCAAAAATGCCGGTATTTTGCAAAAGCAATTCAAAGGACTGGTGAGCCTGGGCGCATTTGCTTAGCATCGCACAGATGTCGTCGATTTTATCCTCGGGCGTTTCCCCAAAAAATTTCAGAGTAGTATGCAGGTTTTGCAGCTCCATCCAATTTATTTTTTCGTGGATGAGCTTTGTTTTCAGGCCTTTATAAATCTCGGTCAGCTTGCCTTCGGCATCAATTTTTATGGCTGCAAAGATCCGTTTCATAATTTTCGTTTTGCTCAATTTTCCAGGGTCTTATGGGTGCTATCAGCGCGAGGACATTAAAGACTTTAAAGTCTTTAATGTCCTCACGCTAAAAAACCCAAGTCAGTAATAAAACAAACGAGAATCACATCATGTCTTAATCACTCCAAAACCTCCGCTACCACAAAGGTGCTTCCCCCCACAAAAATCAAATCATCTTCACGGGCCTGGGCTTGTGCTGCTTGCAGTGCTGCAACAACGCTGGCAAAAACGTTTCCGCTAAGCCCGTGCCCGGCAGCCTGGATGGCAAGCTCATCCGCCGCCAGCCCGCGTGGAATATCCGCCTTGCAAAAATAGTACTCGGCATCTTGGGGCAAAAGTTTCAGCATCCCGTCAAGGCTTTTATCGTTAACCACGCCCAACACAAAGTGCAGCTTGTGGTAATGGATGGCCTTTAAATTTTCGACCACCTCCATTATTCCTTCGCGGTTGTGGCCACTATCGGCGATGGTAAGCGGCTTGGTGGCCAGCGTTTGCCAGCGTCCGCGCAAGCCTGTATTTTCTTTCACCCTTTCGATGCCTCTAATCAAGGCTTCTGTCGGAATCTCCAAACCACCGGCTTGCAAAACCCGGATGGTCTCCATGACCGTTTTAAGGTTTTTAATCTGGAAAGAACCCTGCAATGGATTATTAAGATCAAAGCTATGCTGTTCTTGATAAAAAAGCGATAAAACTCCATTGGCCTCATCATTTTTTATTTGCCAGTTTTGGTCGGCAAAAGTGATTGGAGCTAGGCAGCCCTGGGCAATATTTTCAAAAACCGGCATCACCCCGGCCTGGCTTTCGCCGATAATTACCGGAACACGGTTTTTGATAATCCCGGCTTTTTCCACCGCTATTTGCGGCAGCGTATCCCCCAAAAAACGATTGTGATCCATGCCGATATTGGTAATAACCGAGGCCAGGGGAGTGATAACATTGGTGGAATCGAGGCGGCCACCCATCCCAACTTCAACTACGGCAATATCCACTGCTTCTTCGGCAAAATACTGAAAGGCCATCCCCACGGTCATCTCGAAAAATGAGAGGTCGATGGCTTCTAATCTGGTGCGCCATCGGGCAATAAAATCCACGGCCCACTGCTCGGCAATTTTTTGGCCATTAATGCGGATGCGTTCACGAAAATCGACGTGGTGCGGCGAGGTATAAAGTCCGGTTTTGTAGCCGCATTCCTGCAGGACGGAGGCCAGCAAATGCGCCGTGGAGCCTTTGCCGTTGGTGCCGGCGATGTGCAAGGTTTTGAATTTCGTTTCGGGATGTCCCAGCATCTCCGTCATTTGGTGGGTGTTGTCGAGATTGGCCTTGTAAGCAGCCCCGCCCACCCGCTGGTACATGGGCAGCCGCTCGAACAAATATTTTAGGGTTTCGCTGTAATTCATCCTTTTATGAAAATTAAAAAATGACCGGCAAAAATAATCATTCGCACTCGGGGAACTGCAATATTGCAGGCTGGTGTAAATTAATATGGTACATCTTGCCTGGCTGGATGCTGTCGAGGGTGCTGATGCCCATGTTGGGCCAGAAAAGCCGATAGCCGCCCACTTCTTTGAGTATATTCAACTTGCCCTCAAGAAGCCCGGCAAACTCAGTACACGTCATTTCGCAACGCGTGAATACCGGAAGCAGCGACCAGCCCTGCTCCAGCACTATGTCCGTTCGGTTTTCCTGATAGCCTTCGAGATGTAGCATGGCATCATCATCTACATAAATTAGCAAACCGTAGTTTGTGTTCCAACTTTGCAAGGTGTTAATGTCGAGCGGCGGGCTGTAGATGCCCTCCTCGTTGGCGGCATAAAACAATACATCCGCAATAGGATCCATAAGCGCATCCATATTTGGAAACACCGGGCGCAGGTAAGAGGAAATTCCATTCCAGCCTTTTTTCAATAAAATGTCCTGGTTATAAAATGGAGGGAGGACATAGAGGAAATTTTGAATGGTAAGGGTATCGCTTAGGAAGTTATTTTTCGCAATCAGGCTCACATCGTACAAGCCAGGTTCGTTGTAAGTTGTAAACGGATTTTTTGTGTACAAGGTATCGCCATTGCCCGGCCACCACTCCCATTGATTGGGATTGCCCGTTGATAAATCATAAAAATGCACCGACTGTCCCATTTTGGCCTCGAAGGGATTGACCGTGAAATTAGCTACCAGAGGCGGTATTATGGTAATATAGTTTTGTTTGGTAACGGTATCGGCGGTGTATTGATTGTAGGCGATGAGCGTTATGGTATAAATGCCGGGGCTTTGGTAAGATACCACTGGATTTTGCAAGGGGCTGTTGACAAAGTTGCCGAAATCCCAAACCCAATGATTGGCATTTCCGTTACTAAGATCGGTCAAATGAATTGCTTCGCCTGGGCGGGCAATGAGCGTATCGGCCTTAAAATTGGCCAGTATCGGAGGAACTACTTTGATATAATTTTCTTTGATTTCGGCATTGGTGCTGTCGTTGCGGCTTACGGTGAGTGCGACGGTAAAATCGTCGGCAAACGTATACTTGTGCGAAGGGTTCTGCAAGTTTGAGGCAAAGCCATCGCCAAAGGACCAGTTCCAGGCCAGGGGGTCCCCTTTCGAGAGATCGGTAAAGTGCAATAATTTGCCACGGATAGCAATCGTTGTATCCACGGTAAACTCAGCGTCCAGGCTGTCGCGCACCGTGATAAAGGCCTCCTTGGTTTCGCTATCGACTTGCAAGACATCGGCAATTTGCAGGCTCACCGAGTAAGTCCCGCTTTGGGGATAGGTGTATGTAGGATTTTGCTGGTTGCTGTGCCCACCATCGCCAAAGTCCCACAGCCAGGTGTCGGGCTGGCCTGTCGAAAAATCGTAAAACTCCACTTCCAAACCCATCCATGCCCATGGTGTGTTAGCTACAAATTCAGCATCCAACGGCTCGAGTATCTCGATGTAGCTGGGGATACTAATGCTATTCGTTTGATACGGCGTACTTACCGTTAACGAAACCGTAAAGCTTCCAAACTGGCTATACGAAACTCCGGGGTTTTGCTCACTGCTTGTTGCACCATTACCAAAATCCCAATTCCAGGATGTAGGATTCCCTAGCGAATTATCGGTAAAAAATATGGTGTCGTCAATCACCGCCAGCGATTTATCAGCCGTAAAGTCGGCTTGCAGCGGTGTTAAAATCTCGATATAATTCGTTTTCGTTTTGATGGCATTTTGTGTGCCTTTTTGTATAAATAATGAAACGGTATAATTGCCAGGATTTTCGTAAATATGATTTGGATTTGAAGCAAAGCTCAGGGTATTGTCGCCAAAAGTCCACAGCCAATTGGTGGGCTCACCCAGCGAAAGGTCGTTAAAATGGATACTGCCGTTGGGGAAGGCCTTGGTGGTATCTGCGCTAAACTCGGCTACCAGGGCTTGGGCAACAGATATGTAATTTTCCTTTTCCAGCGTATTGGTGTAGGCGCCACTTACAATTTCCAGGCTCACAGTGTAAATACCCGGGCTTTGATAAATATGCTGTGGGTGTTGTAGTGCCGAGCTTTGTCCATCACCAAAGTCCCAGTGCCAGGAATCGATGGTGGCCCCATTATTTACCGATTGGTTGGTAAACTGCACCGTGAGCGGGGATAAACCATTCAAAGGGGTGGCGGTAAAATCCATCGATATCGGCGAAATGTATTTTACCTCGAAGGCCCCATCCCATAAGATGGGCGGTGCATTAATTTGCAGAGCATTAGCGGTATTAAAGACACGCTGCACCGAGTCCAGCTCTGCCTGGCCGTTGTACCAATACAAGTCGTACACGCCCTTCTTATCAAAACCCGGCTTAATGATTCCCTGCGACACCGGCTGCGGCGTGCCAAACTGATTGATGTACGACCAGTTGTAGCGCCGGTTTTGCATCCAGCCAGCGGCATAGTCCTCATTTTTCAAAACAAAAGTCCGCAACATGGGCGCGTAATTCCCAAACTCGTATTCGCCCACCCGCAATATTCCCGTGCCCGAATTTTCAACTCTAATCTCGTGAATGCCGGCAGGAACAAAAATCGTATAGGTATTGTTTGAACCCACACTCTGCTCATAAACCGTATTGCCATCAATTTTAACTTTCAACTTCGAGAAATACACATCTTTGGTATGCACTTTAAATTCGCCATTCCGGGTATAGTTAACCTTGAAGGTAGGCGGGTTTTTACGGCCATTAAAAAAGCTGCCATATAAATATCGTCCCAAATACAAATCGGTAGGATACATAAATCCACTTGGCTCGTAATGAAAATAATTTTCAGGAGCTTTTCCATTCTCGTTGTTATAGCCGGGAAAAACTGAGATATTATCGTTGGCTATTGATGTACTGAGAGGAACAGCCGGCTGGAGCTGCCCAAAGTCGGCATCGATAAGCTGCATAAAATCGGATATCGGCTCCAGGTAATCGAAGAGATTGTTGGGATACAAATAATTATCCCAGTACCACGACATGGCCGAGGCCGCCGAGCCTGAAAACATGGAAGCCCACGCCGAGTTATGAAAGGCAATGCCCTGGGGATCGAGTGCCAGGATTTCATCGATGTTGTGCCCCAGGGAAAATTCGCCCACGTAAAAGGGTTTATTCCAGGTGGTGATGTAATCGTTGGACATGTTGTAAATCGCCATTTCCAGATCGGGAATAAAATCGTAAACATGCGCCTGGCTAATGCCGGTGTTGTAGTCGTTCCAATAATAGGGGTCGTGCTGCGGGATGGCATAGCCCGCCGACAGCGGACGTTGGTAAACATCGAGGCTGCTCATGTAGGTATTCATGGTTGTAAGCCACGAAAGGGTTTGATTATAATAATCGTTGTACAGGCCGGTGTTGTCGGCTTCCGAGAGATGCTCCCAGGCAGCCACCTGCGGCGACCAGCCCCAGCGGGCATTGATATATCTTAGTTTTCGCTTGTAATACTGGATGGCGGTCGGGTTAGTAAAAAAGTCCTGTGGATTGGGGCAGGGGCCGCCATTATCATCGTTGTAGGGGTTTACCTCCCAGCCGGTCCAAGAGTTGGTTCGCAGCTCATCGTGAATCATCGGATTCAGGGTGGTATAAATATTTTTTTCGGCCAGTTGATCCATCACCCAATCCAAGACCCAGGCGCGATCCATGCGCTGGGTGTAATTGCCCAGACCTGTTCCCGTCCATTCGATTTCAAAAATCCAGGGTGCCATGGTGAGTTTTGTAAAATCACCGCCATTTTCGGCCAGCGCATTAATCCAATCCTCGTAGGCTGCCCATCCGTCCCACCACCACTGGAAAGCCAGATTGGTGCCTAATCCGTGGAAGGTTTCGCCATTGTCGTACACCATTTTTGCCCCACTGCGTTTTACAAAACCCTTGTGCTCCGAAGCCACGCAGGTAAACTGCATGTTGGCCGAAGTCGTCGTTCCGCTGGCATCGCTAACTTTTATATAATAAGTCCAAAGCCCGGTTTGGTTAGGCGCAAAGCGAATCCTCCAGCCGGGTGATCCTATTGGAACAAGTACGTTGGGTTGGGAAACTTCGTAGTTTTGATAATAAAAACCATCCATAAAATATTGTTGGCCGCCGGGCGAAACAAAAACACCCTGAAGGCTAAGCTGCCCATAATCGAAGGGATTGCTGAAAATGGCCGACAGGCTCACGCTCAATTCCAGTTTATCATAACGGGCGATTGTAGTGCTGTTCGGATTTATGGTATGAATTACCGGTAAAGCCAAAACCTGCCCTTGCCCAAATCCGAGTAGCATGATTACTATTCCAAAGCTAATATGTCGTAAAAGTTCTTTCATCAAAAATTTGTTAAAGACGGCATTACACTAACGCCAAAAACCATTTCAAAGTTCGGCCATTTTTCGTAAAAAAAGCACGAAACAGTATTAACAAATTTCAGGGACTAAGGATTGGAACAAATTGTAAAAAAGTGGGTTTTTTAAAAGCCGCTAATGAATTTTTCTTTGTGTTTCTTGGTGCTTTTGCGCTTTCGTGGCCAGGTGGAAAAAAGCAGCCAGGATTCTAAATTAACTCACACAAAGCGGCGCATCAACAGACCATCGTAATATTCTCCATCAAATTTTGTATCCCTGGCCAGTGTGGCCAGCCTGTCGAAACCCGTGCTTTCGTATAATTTTATCGCACCAAAATGGTCGGCGCGTACCATCAGATAAATGATTTCGATAATGCCCTCGGTTTTGGCTCTTTGCAGGGTAGCCTCGGTAAGTTGCCTGCCGATGCCCTTGCGGCGTAGATTCTCAACAATCCCCATGTTGAGAAAAGCCGTGTGGCTAAGTCGCGTTTCGGTGCGTGCTTCGATAACAAGATAGCCCACCGGACGATTATCAAGCATTGCTACCAGCAAAAATGAACCCGGCTGATTGAGCATTGCGTTGTAGTGAAAATCGAATTGTCGCACCCCGGGAAATTTACGGTCGAAGTCATCGCTCATAAAGCCCGAGCTTAAATAAACATGCCGCACGATGGCATACAATTCGCCCGGATTAAAATCGTGAAACTGCCGGATGGTAATATCTGTTTTCATATTAAGTATCAAATTTTATTGTTTTTTTTAAATCAATTGGGTCATTTATGTGGGTGTAAAAATAAGGGAATTATTCATGGTGCTTTTATAAAATGATTATTATAAAAAAGCGTGTCGCCCTGCAATCGGTAAACATCCATGCCTGCGGCGGTAATCAGCAGATCATCGGCGGTGAGGCCGGCCTTCGAGTTTTCTTTGCCCTTGCTAACGATGTAAACATGGCTTTGCGCCGATCGCACCGAAAACTCCCCTTCCACCAACGACCAGTCTCCAAAAATTACCTCGCTTTGGTCAGGGAAAAAGGTGGTGCTGTACCACTGGTTTGTTGCCGGATTGTATTCTTCCACCAAAACCCGGAACCACAAGTTCAAGGCATCTTTTTCTCCATTAAACATCCACAAACTAAAATCATATTTTTTACCTGTTTCAAAAGTGCCCGGAGCAAATTCGGTAAAGGTGTTCTTGCCTTTTTTGATGCCCTGATAAGCTCCCTTGCCCCGAAATGCAAGTGTGGATTCCCGGTTTTCAAAATCGTTGTAGTAAAAAAACCGGGATGAATCGGAGAGCAAAAAACTGTTTCGCTGGTGCAAATTTGGTTTTATCTTCTTAAATACATCAAAATATTCATTGGCCGTATTGGCAAACAAATCGGAATAATCCAAACTAAAAAGTGAAAGCTCATCGAAACTACCAACAAATTTGGCCTTCTCTAAAAGCTGACTTTCGTAGCTTGTCAAAGTACCCGGGCTGCGGATTATCAAGAAGGGTTTGGAATTAGGCATGTCGGGCTTGATGGCTTTGGGATAAAATGCCGGCGAAATCATTTGCACGATTTTCTTGCTTGCCTCCACCGGCGTGCGCGTAAGGATTGCGCATAAGGTAGGTATTGCCGTGTGATACGAAAAAATAAGCGAATTGCGCACCGAAGCATCCTGGCGTGGACGTGCGTAGCTTTCGGACCCAGAATAGTAAAAGGGCAGGGCGATGATGGCCTGATAATCGATGGGATCGACAGCCTGGATAGCCTTTTGAAAATAGGTGGGTAAATAGTTTTTATTAAACCAGTTTTTAGCTTGCGCGATATTTTTAGAAACCCTTTGATGATAAGGCAATCCTTCGATAACATTAAATAATATAATAGCAGTAATCAGCGCAAGTACCAGCTTTGGCTTTTTACTTTGAATTAGCAAACGCTGTAATACCGCAGCTTCGAATATTAAAAAAGAAAAATAAAAAGGCCAGGCAAAGCGACCGGTGGCGCGAAACTGCTTTACAAAGGGAAACCAATCCAAAAGCACCGGAAACTGCTTGAAGGGAAAAGCCATGGCAAAAAGCAAAGCAGCGAACGATGCGAGCAGCATTATGTTGATACTTTTGTTAGGAAACCAAAACCGCTTGAAGTGGATAAATCGTTTTTTGGTCAGGCTGGCAAAAAATGAGATGATCAATATCAAAACCATCACCGTACCGGCAAAACCCACATAGCTCCAGGCCTCCCATTCCAGCTTGATGCTGTTGGCGGTGAGTTTATTTAGCAGTGGGCGCAGGGGCGGATGATGGGGCACAAAAACATCGTCAAACTCGGCATTGTAAAGGAAAAATCCCGATGGATTGTCGGTGCGCCCTACATAGTTATCCGTAAAGAGCAAAAAGGAATAATAGAAGACAAATGGCAGGATAACAGCAAGGCAGGCCAAAAGAACCTTTCGGAAAGTGCTGCTATCTTTTTTATCAATAATTAATTTGAAAAACACAAACAAAATCAGAAACATCAAAATAATCACACCCAAATAAGCATGGATGGAAAGCCAAAAGAGATTATTGATAAACAAAAGCACAAAGTATTTTATGGATGATTTGTGCTGATAAAACCTTAGAAGCAGCAATAGCGAAAGTGGAATAGCCAAACTATACGAAAGTGCGTAATGCCCTTCGAGCCTGAAAATTTGCGGGGCAAGCAGTGCCATCGAAATGGCAATCGCCATCGAAAGCCAGGAGCTAATCTTCACCTCGCGCAAAAGAAAATAAGCCACAATGAAAGTTAAGAAGATGGCCGCTATCATCAAAAGATTAAGGATGCCGATGGAATGATTGCGAAAGAAGGGAAAGTAACTACAGGCAAGTTTAAAACTGTTGGCAAGGACGGGATGGCAATCGGTATAAAAAATATGTTCGCCGTAAGGGTAATTCATACCCTCGAAGGTCATCATGCTGGAGTCGTTGCTGATATGATGGGCGTAGGTAAAATAGTTTTTGATACCATCGCCCGAATTGCTGAACAAATAAGCATCGGGATTGCGCAACACAGATCCGTAAAAAATAACAACGATCAAAAGGGCAAAGGCGACAAGACTTAGCAAGGGAAGGTTTTCGTGTAATTTTAATTTTGAGGGTCTGCTCATCTTTTATCCATTTTATTGCAAAAGTCGTAATTATTCAATTTCTTTGCGAAGATATTTTACAAAAATAAATTATTCGACGATGATCACCATTTATCATAATCCCCGATGCAAGAAATCGCGGGCAGGCCTGGCGAGGATGGAAGAGAAGAAACGCGATTTTGAAATCAAAAACTACATCAAAGAAGGGATAAGCCCCGACGAACTCCGCGATGTGCTGGTGAAACTTCATCTTGCACCGCAGGAAATGATTCGCACGCAGGAAGCCTTGTACAAAAGCGATTTCAAGGGCAGAAACTTTACCGATGAGGAATGGATAAAGATTATGGCCGAAAATCCTAAGCTGATCAAACGCCCCATCGTGGTTCATCGCTACAAGGCCGTTTGGGCCGATCCACCCGAAAAAATGGATGTGCTTTTTTAATTCACCAACAAAACCCAAAACTTATGTCGTACCCCTACCAGCCCCCGGATTATTTTAATATTGATGACTTGCTTAGCGACGAACACAAAATTGTGCGCTCGTCCATTCGCGACTATATCACCCGCGCCATCGTTCCCATCATCGACCAGGCGGCACACGAGCATCGCTTCCCGAAACAAATTTTTAAAGAGCTGGGAGAATTGGGTGCTTTTGGTCCCTTTATCCCCGAGGATTATGGCGGTGCCGGCATGGATCATATTGCTTACGGCCTGATTATGACCGAGCTGGAGCGCGGCGATTCGGGCATCCGCTCCACAGCCTCGGTGCAAAGCTCGCTGGTGATGTATCCGATATTTACCTTTGGCAGCGAAGCACAAAAGCGAAAATACCTGCCCGCCCTTGCCGCAGGAGAATTGATTGGCTGTTTCGGTCTTACCGAGCCAAACCACGGCAGCGACCCCGGCAGCATGGAAACTACCATCCGCGACAAGGGCGACCACTACGTGCTGAATGGTGCCAAAATGTGGATTACCAACAGCAGCATTGCCGACATCGCCGTGGTGTGGGCCAAAGATGAGCAGGGAAAAGTAAGAGGTCTGATTGTGGAAAAAGGGCAAAAAGGGTTTTCGGCTCCCGAAACCCATCACAAATGGTCGCTGCGCGCTTCGGTTACCGGCGAGCTGGTTTTTGATAATGTAAAAGTAGCCAAAGAAAATATCTTCCCCGAAATAAGCGGCCTCAAAGGCCCCTTGATGTGCTTGAACTCGGCAAGGTACGGCATAGCCTGGGGCGCGATAGGTGCCGCTGCCGACTGCTACAACACCGCTCTAAAATATTCGCTGGAGCGCAAGCAGTTCGGAAAGCCCATCGCCTCATTCCAGCTTCAGCAGAAAAAACTGGCCGAAATGTTGACCGAAATTACCAAGGCACAACTTTTGGCTCTCAGGCTTGGTCAACTCAAAAATGAGGGTAAGGTCACACCGGCACAAATATCGATGGCCAAGCGCAACAATGTAGCCATGGCTCTGGAGGTAGCCCGCGATTCGCGCCAGATACTTGGTGCTATGGGCATCACAGGAGATTTCCCGATTATGCGCCACAGCATGAATCTGGAATCGGTAATCACCTACGAAGGTACCCACGACATTCATCTGCTCATCACCGGCCACGACATCACCGGTATTGCGGCTTTTGAATAAGGAAGAAAGCCTACAGTTGGCAGTCCAGAAAAACCAGAAATCTATTATCGATAATCTAAAATCTTATATTTTCCTAAATGTTATTTTAAGGACAGACACTATGCAGTGTCTGTCTTTTTAGTAAGGTATTTGAATTATGAATTGCCCTGTCCTTTAGGGCAGGGTTTAAATTGGAAAGATGAAAACCCCGCAATTTCGCTACGCCTGCGGCATTGCGAAATTGCGGGGGCTATTGGCAAGCTCATTTTTCCCCGGGTTAGCCTTCGACAAGCTCAGGCTGTAAGCCGGGGCAATTCAACGCATCGACTTTATGGACAGACATTATGTAGTATTCAATTCATAACGGTCAGCGGGCAGTGAGCTTGCCGAACTTTAGCGGCCAGTGAGCTTGCCGAACTTTAGCGGGCAGTGAGCTTGCCGAACTGCACATTACGCATCAGGCCGCTGTATTTGGTGCGCTTGACGGCAGATTTTTTAAAAATAATGCTGAAATCTTCTTCGGATAAATTTTCCCAACCCATCTTTTTCATGGTTTTTAGTTTGGGATGCGGCTGAAAGGCTGGTTCCTTGTGTGCTTTGGCAAAACGGTTCCAGGGACAAACATCCTGGCAGATGTCGCAGCCAAAAATACGATCGTTGAACTGGCCTTTAAAAATTTCGGGGATGGCCTCGCGCAATTCGATGGTGAGATAGGAAATACATCGGCGGGCATCAATTTGGCCGGGAGCAACGATGGCAGCGGTGGGGCAGGCATCGATGCAGTTGCGGCAGGCACCGCACAAGTCCGTTACTTTGGGCTGGTCGTATTCCAGCCCGAGGTCGCAAATAATCTCGGCCAAAAAAAAGAAAGAGCCTGCTTTAGGCACGATAAAGTTGGCGTTTTTGCCTATCCATCCCAGGCCGGCACGCTGTGCCCAGGCACGTTCAAGCACCGGAGCTGAATCCACAAAGGCGCGTGCATGAATTTCCCCGACCTTTTCCTGTATCTGTGAAATCAGTTTTTTTAGCTTGTCTTTGATCACAAAATGATAATCGGTGCCATAGGCGTATTTTGATAGGATGTAATTGTCTTTTTCAGGAAGGTTTTCCTCAGGATAGTAATTATACAAAAAAACCAAGACCGACTTTGCGCCTTCCATGAGCTTGCGCGGGTCGAGGCGTTTGTCGAAATGATTGGCCATGTAGTCCATTTTGCCATGCAGCCCTTTTTTTAGCCAACGCTCCAAGACCGGGGCTTCCGCTTCCAAAAAGTCGGCCCGGCTAATTCCACAGGCATCGAAACCCAGCTCACGCGCCTGTCTTTTTATCCATTTCGAAAGTTCAGTTTTATTCATAATGGCTGTTCTGCTTGAGTTTTAATATTAAAAATAAATAGTGTTCAATTAAAGTGTTGAGATTTCTCCCGGTAATACTCCGCTTCGTTCGTGTCATTTCGACCGAAGGGAGAAATCTCATATCCAGACGATTGCGAAAACATGTCATTGGTAATACCGCACGTGCGGCAAGGAATCTCATTTCTAATAATCCCGATATTTTAATTTTTCTGAACACTAATGATTAAAAATTTATCCGTCAAGCACCCGGATATCATACCTTTTTGCCAAACACCCGATCATACATCACAATGCTGCCTGCCACCGCAACATTGTAAGATGTCCGTATCATGCCTTCGAGGGAGACGATAGCCTGGCATTTTTCGATGACCTGCGCTGGCAAACCGTAATCTTCGGCACCCAAAAGATAAACAGCCTGCGGTGGATGGTCGAAGGCGGATAAGGCGATGCTATCCTGCTCGATGCCTATCAGCAGCGAGCCACTGGGACGGTTTTGAAGAAAGGTATCGAAATCGGCATAGTTTCTCAAAGGAATATGCCGGGGAACCTGAAAGGGGTCGGAGGCTTGCTTTTTATATCGTTTGCCAATGGTAAACACGCCCGCAGCCCCCAACTGATAAGCAGTGCGCCAAAGCGTTCCCATATTTTCTGCTGTCTTGGGTTGATAAATCCCTATCTCGAAATACGACATTGTTTATTTTTATTTTGAATTGAAATCGTAATTATTGACAAAGGTATTAATAAATAGAATTGGGGGGGAGATAGCAGGCAGTACCGAGCTTCGCTGGTGCTTCCAAGAAAATTACGAAAATCGAAGGTTTTCTATTTTCGGGAGATGGAGACGCGCAACTTGCGCGTCTGTACCGAATCCGTTGTGTAAAGTAGTGATGAGTATTAGTAAATGAGGTGCGTCTTTCTTTAATGAGGATTTTTAAAAATTATATTTAGCCGCCAGCACTGCTATCTTTTCAGCCTGAAAGGCTGGCATATCAAAGCATTAAACCGCTTCCAATAAACACCGGCAGGCCGAAGGTCTGTTACAGCTAAAACATCAAAACCTCTGGCTGACTATTGGGAGCTGATGAAAATCAAATGATAATATTTCGGTGCTCCGCACCTTAGTCTCACCTCCTTCCTAATCACTACAAATATTGTCGGTGCTCTGCACCTCTTACGTTACTATTAACCATCAATTACTACCAATTCCCACGCACCCCCTCAATTCCCTTTAGGGGAGTCCAGCCCAAACACCTGCACGATGAAGTCAAGTCAATACGAATTCAAATGTTCGAATCAGTAATCTTCACTATCAATTACCACCAATAACTCCCAATGACCATCAATTACGCGAAGCAAATTACAATCAATTACGCGAAGCACATTACTACCAATTACTCAAAACCAACCATTCTAAAATATTTTTGAAAGTTCTTGGCAATTCTAAAAAAAATTTAACTTTACAGCCTAAAATTAGTATGGCAAATGAAAAATAATTTACTCATCATTTTAGGTATGTTACTGCTGAATTTTCAGGCTTTGGCGCAGGAAAAAACAGTAAGCGGCGCGGTCAGGTCTTCGGCTGAGCAGGAAGCACTCCCCGGTGTTACCGTACTTATCGAGGGTACGCTAACGGGCACTGTTACCGATATAGACGGTAAATACAGCCTTTCGGGTTTAACTAAAGAAAGCGTCCTGGTTTTTAGCTTTATCGGCTACCAAACCGAAAACATAACTGTGGGAAACCAGACTACCATTAATGTTGACCTTACCGAAACGGCCAGCCAACTCGAAGAGTTTGTGGTAACAGCACTGGGTGTTACGCGCCAAAAACGCGAAATTGGTTACTCCACCGAGAAGATTGACTCGGATGTGTTAACCGAATCGCGGGCTCCCAACGTTTTGAATGCCATTGCGGGGCGAGCTGCCGGAGTGCAGATTTCGCAAAGCGATGGCGTGGACGGTGGAACCACACGCATCGTCATCCGGGGCAACAATAACATTGGCTCGGATAACCAACCGCTTATCGTGGTAGATAACATGCCCCTGGAAAACCTGCCCGGCCTCACCAATATTGGTCGCGGCGTGGACTGGGGTAGTGCCATCAACGATTTGAACGCCTTCGATATCGAGAGCATGACCCTGCTCAAAGGCGGTGCGGCTTCGGCCTTGTACGGCTCGCGCGGTGCCAACGGCGTGGTGCTTATCACCACCAAACGTGGAAGCCATCGCAAAGGCATAGGGGTGAGCTACAATGTGGATCACAAAATTACCAGCCCCTACCGTTACCGCGATGTGCAAAATGTGTATGGCCACGGAGGTCCCATTTCGTTAACACCTCCGGGCTTCCCCATGTCGGGCGATACCCTCCTTTACCCCGGTATTTACAGTAACGAAAATCTGATTATCAACCAGGATGGCGAAACCTCAAGTACCTCGGAAGAGTTTGGCTACTATGGCTCCTCGGTTTCGTGGGGCCCTAAAATGGAAGGTCAGATGGTGAAATGGTGGGATGGCGAAATGCGTGCCTACTCGCCACAGCCCGACAACCTGAAGCTGCCTTTTAGCGAAGGCTATACCACCACACACAATATTGCGGTTACCGGCGGTGGCGACAAGGGAACACTGCGTGTGTCCCTCACCCGTCAGGATAATAAGCCCATTATCGAAAACAGCAAGTTCAACCGAACCACCATCAATCTGGGTGCAAACCTTATTGTGAGCGAAAAACTAAAGGTGGATCTCGCTATATCGTTTATGAACTTCAAGCGGCTCAACAGCCCGATGCTTGGCGAAGACCCCAACTCCTTCAGCAAGGGTTTGCTCTATTCGTGGCCGCGTAGCTATCAGGGCATCGACAAGACAAATTATGCCAATGCCGATGGCTCACAAAATCCCCAGGAAGGCTATCCTTTTTCTTATCTCAACTCCGATTTGTGGTGGAATTATTATTACAACAACACCAATCTCGACCGCGACAAATATACCGGCGTGCTTTCGGGCTAATTCTTTTTTTGGAGTGCTATTATTTTGAGAGGGTTTATATATTTGCTAAAAAAAACAGATATGGGACGAAATAAAAAAGAGCGTAAAAGTACCGATGAATTATATG
>Ga0307929_1000881_pt1 | contig 26328 bp, 24 predicted proteins | sample AceLakmetage1330_FD_203160 | JGI IMG/M metagenome (GOLD analysis project Ga0307929, IMG submission 203160) | Saline water microbial communities from Ace Lake, Antarctica - #1330 | ecosystem: Environmental > Aquatic > Non-marine Saline and Alkaline > Saline | place: Antarctica: Ace Lake...
TCCTGCACATCGCCGATTCCTCGGTTGGAGGCTCCGTCGATCTCAATCACATCCAGGCTGCTTCCGCTGACAATCTCTTTGCAGGAGTGGCACTCGTCGCAGGGCTCAGAACCTTTGCGATTCTGGCAGTTGAGCGCTTTGGCTAGAATGCGTGCGGTGGTGGTCTTGCCGGTGCCGCGCGGGCCAACGAAAAGATAGGCGTGCGCCAGACGATCCGTTTCAATCGCGTTGTGGAGCGTCTGCATGACGTGATCTTGACCCACCACATCCGCAAAAACCTGCGGTCGCCATTTTCGTGCTAAAACTTCGTAACCCATAAGCCGAAGACGTTACCGAGCCGGCGAGAAGATGGCAAGAGACAAGGTCTGGAATAGTGGAATCTTGGATCGGTGGAGTGCTGAATGGGGAGGGGGATCGCCCTTTCCAGTGTTCGATTATTCCATTTCTCAAAGTTCTTGTCGCACAGCTGGGGTTGAACTAGCCTGTTGGGATCCTACAAGGAGGAAAAAATATGCGTTTTTTAACCATCCTATTATTAGTTTTGTTTGTAACTGCGGGAGTTGTTCATGCTGAAAACGATCCGGCGTATGCCGAAGATGTCGTCCAGGACATGTCTTCGAAGCTCAATCGCGGGGTCTGGAACATTTTTACGGGGTGGGGCGAAATTCCGCGCCAGATGATCAAGTCCGGTCACGATCGAGGCTGGTGGGCTGTCCTGCCTGTTGGTATTCCAGCCGGAGCCATCATGACCGTCGGTCGTACCGGTGTCGGCGCCTTTGAGGTCGTTACCTTTTTCATTCCGTTTGACGATTCGTACGGCCCCCTCCTTGAACCCGCTTTTGTCTGGCAGTAGAGGGGGAGTTGTTAGAGGTGAAATGTGTGATGTAGGATGACAACAACGAAACTCGATAGAATTATGCAAAATAAATCTCACGTCCCACTTTCTACATCCCACAACCCAACAATTCTTCTCTGTAACGACGACGGTATTCACGCCCCCGGCATTTCCATTCTTCATCGCGCAGTTAGCGACTTGGGAGAACTGCGTGTGGTGGCTCCCGATGTGGAGCGCAGCGCGGCAGGGCATGCCATTACGCTTTCGGAGCCAATCAAAAGCACCCCGGTAGAAAAAGACGGGGTCTTCTTTGGCGATGCCATTGGAGGAACGCCCGCTGACTGCGTCAAGCTTGCCGTTTGCGCACTCATGAAGGAAGAGCCGCCCGACCTCGTTCTGAGCGGCATTAACCTCGGCTCCAATACTGGCATCAGCGTCATCTACTCTGGGACCGTTTCTGCAGCGAGCGAAGGCACCGTGCTCGGGATCCCCAGCGTCGCCTTTTCGCTCTGCACCTACGTCGATCCCGAATGGGAGATGGCGGAGCGCATCGTTAAAGAACTGGCGCAGAAGATCATTGAAACCCCGCCTCCCAAAGGCGTGCTACTCAACGTCAACATACCCAATCTTCCGTACGAAGAACTCAAAGGAATTAAAGTGACCCGTATGGGTCGCTCGCGTTTTATCGAAAAATTTCACAAACGCCTCGATCCGCGCGGTCGAACCTACTACTGGCTCGACGGCGAGCTCGAGGTTCATGATGATGGCGATGATATCGATATCCACGCCGTGCGCGACGGCTACGTCTCCATCACGCCGATCCAGCTCGATCTGACCGCCTACGATCACCTCAAAAGCTTCCAAGGTCTGGAAAGCAACTTCGTTGCGGTTTAGTACGTTTTAAGAAAAATCGCGACTGTTCGCCAATGCTGTAGTGGCGGCTTAACCCGCAGGGAAAGCCGCTTCGCGGGAGAAGCGCGTGCCCGAATACGGGTCACACGCACTACAAAGAGGGCGACGAGGACGTCGTGTCTACGTGGGAAAATAAAAAACCGACCCGCAAGGCGAATCGGCAATCATCAATCTTCAATCGAAAATATTTTGGCCTGCCAAGCCGTAGCCGATGAGAAACACCGAATCTATGTTTAATACACACGCCCGCCTTCGCCAAGGCTCCGGCGTGGCATCCTTCGCATTTCGCGTTGCTCATCGCGAAGGATGGTGGGCGATGAGGGATTCGAACCCCCGACCCTCTCGGTGTAAACGAGATGCTCTAACCAGCTGAGCTAATCGCCCCCAAGGAAGCGCAGAGAGTAAACAGTTCTCTGCACGAGTCAATTACAAATTGCAAAAGGCTCCATCTGTGATAAAACTTCTCTCATGAAAACGCTCAAAATACTTGTTCTGAACGGTCCGAACCTCAATCTGCTCGGCACGCGCGAGCCGGATGTGTACGGAACCGAAACGCTTGAAACCATCGAAGCCGATCTGCGCGCCTGCGCAACCGAGTTGGGCGCGGTTGAGCTCGAGTTTTTCCAGAGTAATGCGGAGAGCGACCTCATCACCCGAATCGGCGCAACGCGCGGTTCGTACGATGGAATCTTGATCAACCCGGCAGCTTTTACGCACACCAGCCTTGCGGTTTGCGATGCGCTCAAAGCCGTATCCGATGTGGTTTCGGCCGTTGAGGTTCATCTGAGCAATACGCACAAGCGTGAAGAGATTCGACACACCAGTCTGACGGCGGCGGGGTGTGTCGGCCAGATCATGGGCTTCAAAGGTCAGAGCTATATTCTGGGTCTGCAGGCGCTTGTTAAATACTTGCGGTAGTTGTGTAGGGCGGGGGCCGTGACCCCGCCTCCGCGATCACGGATCGCGGCTACATTCAAACTAGCTGCGAAACGTAGTTACTAAACACCAGCTCGGCGGGAAGGTTTCGGTCGAGTTGACGTCCCATCTCTTCCACCGCCGTCATGTGCTGTAACGCATCCGCGCGCGTGCAGAGTAGGGCCTGGCGCGATAAGGCCTCTTTTTCGTCTGGGAAGTGCAGGGTTGATTCATCCTGCTCAAGGACTTCAAACAGAACATCGCGCTGCCAGAGAAGCACGGTGCGTAAAATGTCGGATCGCGCCTCAATCATTCGGGCCGTGGATCGGGCCTCAAGCAGCGCTTTGCTTTCTTTGGCCGATAAATCTTCAGGGATGTTTTCGAGCTCTTCTTTTTCGAAAATCTTATACAGCTCTTTGAGGATCGCCGCGAGCCGTGCGGCGGCGAGTCCGGCGAAGGGAGCCGAGGTCGGCGGGAAATCGCGCAGGATGTCCAGAAGCGGTTCTTTCCAATGGTTGGAAGCCTCGTCGTCCTCATCGTTCAAAACAATGCGCTGACAGCGCGAGGTGATTGTTGCCAGCAACGATTGCGGCTCATCGGTCACCATAATCAGCAGCGTTCGGGGCGGCGGCTCTTCGAGCGTTTTCAGAAAAGCATTGGCGGCCTGATCGGTCATGCGGTCGGCGCAGAGAATCACCCCGACTTTCCAACCCCCGGAAAAAGAGGTTTGGGAGAGCTGCTGAATCATGGCGCGCACTTCATCAATGACGATGCGGCGGCTTTTACTTTGCGGCTCCATCCAGATCAGATCGGGGTGAGCGCGGGTTTGGATTTGGGGGTGGTTATCAAAAATCAGATTGAGCAGTTTTTCGGCGAAGCGAAGCGCCGCGCCATGCGGTGCGCCTTGTAACAAATAGGCGTGCGCCAGCTGGCCGTTTGCCCAACCCGTTTCAATGCCTTCCCAGGCGCTGCTAAATTGTTTTGAAATCATGATGTTGAACTATGAATTATGAAAGATGAACTATGAAACAGGTATTGGCCTTTAAGTAGAAAAATACCTCTTTCATCTTTCATGCTTCATCTTTCATATTTCTCCCTTCATCTTTTCTTCTACAATTTTCCAAATATCGACGGAAACGGCTTCGGGTTCTTGAGAGGCATCGACGATCCGAAAACGATCCGGTTCTTCGGCGGCCAGTTTCAGGTAGCCTTGCCGTACGCGCTCGTGGAAGGAGCGTTCCTCCTGTTCAAAGCGGTCGGCAGACTCACCCAATTCCAAAAAACGCTGGGCGATTCGTTCAAAACCGGTTTCAACTTCCAGATCGAGCAGGAGCGTCAGATCTGGGTGTACATCGTTGATCGTGAACTGATGAATCGATTTCACTTCGTCGACCGGCAGGCCGCGCCCATAGCCCTGATAGGCGGTGGTAGAGTCCATAAAGCGGTCGCAGATTACCCAGGTGCCTTTGGCGAGGGCGGGGCGGATCACTTTTTCGACCAGCTGATTGCGACTGGCCTCAAACAAAAGGAGCTCGGCACGTTCGCAGGGCGTTTCACCGGCCTGATTGTGCTGAAGAATATTTCGGATTTCTTCCCCAAGGGCCGTTCCGCCCGGCTCACGGGTGTACATCGCTTCAATGCCGAATTCAGCCAGATGACGAATCATCATCTTGGCCTGCGTCGACTTCCCTGAGCCTTCCGGCCCTTCCAGTGTTATAAATTTTCCAATCATTGGAAAAAGAGGATAGCGAGGAGGACACCCTTCGACAAGCTCAGGGCAGGCGAGAAACCACAAAAAAGAGGAGATAGAGTTTTATCCGCAGATTAAGCAGATTAACGCAGATGGGATAGAGAGAATGTTTAACAAAATCATTATCGACAAAATGATGAGAGGGACGCTTTTGTAGACGCGGTGTCCCCACCGCGTTCCGTGCAGGAAAGGGAATGCGGTGGGGACACCGCATCTACTTTTTTTCAGCGGATGTTAGTTTTTCGAGTAAAAACAGGCTCGGTGGGTGTGGAGAGTTGGGGAGCGTAGCGATAGCCGTTTTCCGTGAAATCAAGGAGTCCGGAAGCCTCTGTGGTGTGCAAGCATGTTTGATGAATAGAGAAAAAGGTGGAACGCGACCTCCGGGCGCATTTGCAGACGTTGGACGGTGCGGAGCCCGCGTGCGCGGAGCGCCCGCTCCACCTGATTAGTGAAGATTGGTGGTTAAACTAATTTTTCTTCAGCTTGGGTCCCGTCGGGGTGTCTTGAATGGTCCAGCCGTCGGCGGCGACGGCGGCGCGCAGGCGATCGGCTTCGGCCCAGTCTTTATTCGCTTTGGCGGCAACGCGCGCTTCGGCCATTTCGATGAGCTCCGGGGGAACGTCCGCTTTCGGCGGCTCGAGAAATCCAAGGACGGCGTCGATTTTTTTCCAAAGGTTGGAAACTGCTAGAGCCTCTTTGGGATCCATCGGGAATGCTTTGTTTCCTTCATGGATGCCGTCAAAGAGTGCGCCGAGGCCTCCGGCAATATTGAGGTCGTCATCGAGCGCGGCAGAAAAGGTTTTTTCCATTTCAATGGCCCAGTCGGGGAGAGGGGCGTTGTCGGATGTGGGATGTGGGATGTGGGATGATTTAGCGGCTTCTTGGACCTTGGCGTGGAACTCGTCGAGGCGGGCGAGGGCCGCTCGGTTCGCGTTTAAGGAGTCGAAGGTGAAGTTGAGTGATCGACGGTAGTGGGTGCCGATCAGCTCGTAGCGAATTTCACGGCCCGTGTAACCTTTGTCGAGGATCTCGCGCAGGGTGAAGAAGTTGCCCTCGGACTTAGACATTTTTTTGCCCTCGACCTGCAGGTGGGCGCAGTGCATCCAGTATTTGGAATACATGCAGTCGTTGGCACCTTCGCTCTGGGCAATTTCGTCTTCGTGGTGCGGGAAGATGTTGTCGACGCCGCCGGTGTGCAGGTCGAAGCTTTGGCCGAGATATTTTTGGCTCATGGCGGAGCATTCGATATGCCAGCCGGGGCGGCCTTTGCCCCACGGAGAATCCCAAACGACGTCGCCGTCGTCTTCGACATAGCCTTTCCAGAGGGCGAAGTCGGCGGCGTTATCTTTGTCGTATTCGTCCTGCGCGACGCGCGCGCCGGAGCGCATGCCTTCGCGGTCGAGGCGGGCGAGTTTTCCATAGGTTGGAAACTTGTCGATGGCGTAATAGACGGATCCATCTTCAGATTGGTACGCCAACCCTTTTTCAAAGAGCTTTTCAATCAGCGCGATCATTTCGGGGATGCAGTCGGTCGCGGCGGGATAGTGCTCGGCCGGTTCGATGTTCAGCACCTTGAGATCGTCGAAGAAAGCGTCTTTATAGGTCTGCGTGTAGTCGCGAAGGGCAAGACCCGCTTCGCGAGAACCGCGGATGGTTTTGTCGTCTACATCGGTGAGATTTTGTACCTGCGTGACCTCGAAGCCTTTGTATTTCAACCAGCGGCGCAGGAGGTCTTCGAACATGTAGGCACGGTAATTGCCGATATGCGCGTAGTTGTAGACGGTGGGTCCGCAGGTGTAGAGGCGGACGTGGTTGTCCTCCAAAGGAACCAGTTCCTCCAGCGAGCGAGACATCGTGTTGTGGATTTTGAACATGGGATGTTGGTTATCAGTTATTTAGTTATTGGTTATTGGGGCAGACTCCCCGTGCCGACAACTCTTCATTCGATAACACTCTCCTTCCTGATAACAAATAACTGTTTTCTGATAACTTTTCTTATGCTCTTGAGAGATATTTTTTCTCTTCGGTGTCGACTTTGATGATATCGCCGGGGGCGATGTATTCCGGCACTTGAACGACGAGGCCAGTGGGAAGGGTGGCCGGTTTGGTGCGCGAGGTGGCCGACGCACCTTTCATCGATGGTGGACATTCGACCACTTCCATTTCAATGGTCGGCGGCATACAGATCGCAAGAACCTGCTCGTCGGAAATCAGCGCGATGATTCCCTCCATGTCGTCCACAAGGAAGGGAAGGGCTTCTTCAATGTCATTTTCGAACAACTCGAACTGATCGTAGGTTTCCAAATCCATGAAGGTATAGCGGTCGCCTTCTTTATAAAGGTATTGGACCTCTTTCTTATCAAAATAGGCTTCCTGCAGGGCGTCGCCGCCTTTGTAGCTTTTGTCGACCTTGGCTTTGGTGGTTACGTTGCGGAACCGGACGCGATAGATGGTGTTTCCGCCGCGCGCGGTCGGCGCACTCTGGGTGATGTTGTCGACGGTGTGCGGTACGCCATCAATGTCGATCACGGACGACTTCTTTAAATCAGCGGCTTTAATCATTGTTTTCTATCTCCAAATTTCTCGTTTTCAAACGTCCCTCTATTGTGCATTGCGAACAGCGTTGGTGACGTATTGACGATTGGTGATTTTTGATTGTCGATTTGTTAGCAGGAAGCTTCTGCATATTAATCGGCAATCTTCAATCGGAAATCGGCAATCCTCATAAAAGGGCGGCAAATCTATTGTTTGCCGAGGCCGGACGCAAGCCTGCGGGCGAACTTAGGCAGTTCCGGGTCGCGCGCGCCCATCACCAACACGGACAAATTCTCATCCAACAGCCGTTTTTCCAAGGTGTGGAAACTTTCAACGAATTCCGCCGGGACGCCCGCCGCCTGCAGCTTCTCGACGAACTGCTCCGAGGTGATTTTTTTCTCTACCGTCCCGCCCGCGTAATAAACCGGCAGAATGAAAAGCGTGCAGGTTGGATGCGCGTTGGAAAAATCTGAAAAGCATTCTACGAATGCTTCCAAGCCTTGGAAAAGTGGGGTGTAGCCGTGGGGCCTCCAGACGACATTGAAGGTTTCGAATTCGCCAGAGACGGCTTCGAGGGCCGCCGCGATTTTGATGGGGCTGTGCGCGAAGTCGTCGATCACTTGTTCGCCGACCCTCTCCAGCCGCCGCTCGATGCCTTTGAACGAAGCAACGGCATCAACGCATTTTTCCATGTCTAGCCCGAGTGCTTTGCAGAGTGTCAGCGCATTGTTGATGTTCTCCGTATTGTGTTTTCCAATTAACTGAGAACCCACCCCGGCCTTCGGCCACCCCTCCGGAGGAGGGGAGTCTGAGCTGGATATGAATCCCCTCCTGGGAGGGGTGCCGGAACGGCGGGGTGGGTCGGGGTTTATGACGATGCCGGAGACCTGTGACTCGAATTGCGCAAAAAGTTTCCGAAGTTCGGAAAGTTCGAAGTGGTCTTCCGCAATATTGGTGATGATCGCGTGGTCGGGTTGAAAGTGAAGAAAGGATTTATCGCTTTCGTCGGCCTCAATGATCCAGAGGTTGGATTTTCCAAAACGGACGGAGGAACCCACGTTGTTCATGCGGGCACCGCAGTAAACGGTCGGGTCTTTGCCTAAACATTGGAAAATGTGGCTGAGCAATCCGGTAACCGTCGACTTGCCGGCGGTTCCCGCGACGGCGATGACTTCTTTGCCTTGGCAGAGCTTTGCCAGCATCTCCGCGCGGTGCAGGAGGGGAATGCCGAGTTTTCGAGCGCGAATAAGATCGGGGTTGTCGGATTCGATGGCGGTGCTATAGACGACAAAGTCGGTTGCTTTCGTGATGCCGGACCCATCCTGTGGCACAATTGTGATCCCGAGTTTTTCCAAGTACTGGAAAATATCGAGGCCTTCGGCGCGATCCGAGCCGGACACAGAATATCCGGCGTGCGCCCCAAGGCCTCCGGCGGGGCAGGCCGCGAGCTGTGCCACGCCGTTCATTCCGCATCCGCCGATTCCAATAAAGTGAAGGGTTGTCATAGGGCTAATAGTAGCAGAACTCCTGTTTTGTTTTGCAAGGTGATTCGTGGGTTCGTATGATGCGTCACCTTTATGAAACAGTCCTTTTCACTCTTTTTAGCGTTTAAGTATCTCAAGCCGAAGCGGTCGTTCCTTTCGGTTGTGACCTTGCTGTCGTTGCTGGGCGTCACCCTCGGGGTGGCCGTGCTCATTGTTGTTCTTTCTGTGATGACCGGGTTCGATGAAACCTGGCGCGAAAAAATCCTCAGCGTTAACGCGCACGTCAAGGTCTCGGAATATGGCGGCGTGGTGCATCAGCCGCAAAACCTTTTGGATAGGATTTCCGAAATGGATGGCATTACGGGCGTGGCTCCGAATTTGGAAGGCCTTGTGTTTATTCAGGCGGGCGACAACGTTCACACGCCGATGCTGCGCGGTGTGGATCCAATACTGGAGCCGACCGTCAGCCAGGTTCCAAATCACATCATCGAAGGCGAGTTCTCCGTCGGGTATGGCGAAATTGTGATCGGGCGCGATCTGGCCCTGCGCCTCGGCCTCCGCCTGGGCGACTCGTTGCTGGTTTATTCGCCGCAAAATTTTGTCTCGCAGGATGAGTTGCGTCTGCCCGAGGAACTGACTGTTAGTGGAGTTTTCGAGGTGGGTATGTGGGAGTTTGACGCGAACTATGTGCTGACTTCGTTGGATACCGCGCGATCAATTTATAATGTGGAGCAGGGCGTTCATAGCATTCAGGTTATGACGGCCGACCCGATGAATGCGATGCGCACGGCGAAACAGATCGGCGACCAGCTCGGGCCGTACTTTAACGCGCGCAGCTGGATTGATCTGAATCGTCAGATGTTCACGGCGCTCCAGACCGAAAAGAACATGATGTTTTTCCTGCTGATTTTCATCACGATTGTCGCGGCATTCGGCATCACCAACACGCTCATCACGCTGACGGTTCAGAAAACGCATGAGATCGGGTTGCTGAAAGCCCTCGGGTTTTCCAATCGCCGCATTGTGAACATTTTTCTTTGGATCGGTGCTGTGCAGGGCGTGATCGGTACCGGTCTCGGACTGGGATTTGGCCTGTTAGCACTGAAATATCGAAACGAACTGCTCAATTTTATTTCCTCGCAGTTCCGGGTCGATCTACTTCCCAAAGAGCTTTATCAGCTCAGTCAGATCCCGGCGCACACCACCACCAGCGATGTGGTGACCGTTTGCGCGACCGTACTGGTGATCTGTACCCTCGCAGGTCTCGTGCCCGCGTGGCGCGCCGCGCGACTCGAACCCGCGGAGGCGCTACGGAATGAGTGAGATTGAAAAAAACTCATACGCCGATCTTCTAATGGGAATTAAAACCCGCGTCCAGACGGCGCGTATCCGCGCCGGACTGGCCGTGAATCAAGAGATGATTTTACTCTATTGGGATCTCGGCACGGATATTCTTCGACGTCAAAACGTGGAAGGATGGGGCGCACAGATCATTGATCGGCTTTCTAAGGATATAAAAAATTCATTTCCTAGCCTGACAGGATTTTCAGCGCGAAACCTTAAGTATATGCGTGCTTTTTCTGAGGAATACCCTGATCGGCAATTTGTGCAACAGCTTGTTGCACAAATTCCATGGGGTCACATTTTGCATCTCCTCCAAAAGGTCAAGGAGCCCAGCCCTCGACTCTGGTATATCGAAAAGACCATTGAGCACGGCTGGAGTCGGAATGTGCTGGCGTTGCATATTGATCAAGGGGATTACGAGCGCAAAGGACAGGCGATCAGCAACTATCATACAACGCTTCCTTCGCCGCAGTCCGATTTGGCTCAAGAAATTTTTAAAGACCCCTATATGTTCGATTTTCTGGGGATCGCCGACGAAGCCCGCGAGCGGGAGGTTGAAAACGCATTGCTGACGCACCTGCGCGATTTCCTGATTGAGTTGGGTGATGGATTTGCTTTTGTCGGTAATCAGGTTCGGTTGGATGTCGACGAAGAAGATTACTACATCGACCTGCTTTTTTATCATCTCAAGCTTCGCTGCTATTTTGTGATCGATCTGAAAACCAGACCCTTTGCCGCCGAAGACGCCGGAAAAATGAATTTCTATCTGAATGCGGTCGATGACCTGCTCCGGCACCCAGATGATCAGCCTTCGCTGGGGCTGGTGTTGTGCCGGGAGAAAGAAGGCTCGAATAAAATGCTTCTGGAATATGCCCTGCGCGGACTAGACAAGCCGGTTGGCGTTTCGACCTATCAACTGACCCGCTCTCTGCCGGACGATTTAAAGCCGTCTCTTCCAACGGTTGAGCAGATTGAAAGTGAGCTCGCCGAAAAGGTGGTTGCCGACGACGCAGGCGAAACAGGAATGATGGTGCGCGAGTGGGCAGAACAATATAAAATGAAAAACGAACGGTGAGTTTTCCAAACCTTGGAAAAATAGACAGAGCAACAAATTGTAATTTATGAGTAATGAAATTCTTAGAGTGGAAGAGGTGCATAAGGCCTATCATATCGGCAAACGCGCGGTGGAGGTGCTGCATGGGGTTTCGCTGAGCGTTGAGCGCGGCGAGACGTTGTCGATTATGGGCGCAAGCGGATCGGGCAAGAGTACGCTCCTTCATATTCTCGGCGGGCTCGACCAGCCGGATGCGGGGGATGTCTTTTTTGAAGAGACCAGTCTCGTAAAAATGAAGCCCGCCCAGCAGGCCGCCTTTCGTGCGAAGCGGTGTGGCTTTGTTTTCCAGAGCTATCATCTGCTTCCTGAGCTCGATGTGCTCCAAAATGTCATGCTCCCGTCGCTGGCCGTGCGCCCCAAGGCCTTTGGCGGGGCAGGCCGGAAGGATGTGAAGGCGCGCGCCGAATATTTACTGGAACAGGTGGGGCTGAGTGGACGGATGGATCATCGCCCGATGGAGCTCTCGGGCGGCGAGCAGCAACGGGTGGCCATGGCCCGCGCATTGATGAATGATCCCGATTTGATTCTGGCCGATGAGCCCACAGGGAATCTCGACTCACACACGGGCGAAAACGCATTGCATAATCTCTTTGATTTAGCGCAGTCTGAAAGACGCACGCTGATCGTGGTGACGCATAATGAAGAGGTGGCGCAGAGCTGCGGCCGCGAATTGATTTTAAAAGACGGAAAACTGGAAGAATAGGACGGACGATGAAAATTTATTTGGATGGGGAATTGGTTGAGGAAAAGGATGCAAAGATTTCGGTCTTTGACCACGGCCTGTTGTACGGCGATGGGGTTTTTGAGGGTACACGCGTCTACAATGGGCGGGTCGCATTTTTAGATGAACATGTTGATCGTTTGTTTGAGTCGGCGAAGGTGCTGGATCTGAACATTGGAATGACGAAAGAGGAAATCAAGGCCGCGACCCTTGAAACGTGTAAGGCGAACGGAATTCAGAATGGGTATCTTCGTCATTTGGTGACCCGTGGTATTGGCACGTTGGGTCTCAATCCATACCTGTGCAAAAAGGCCTCCGTCATCATCATCGCCGCGGATATTCAGCTCTATCCGGCGGATCTCTATGAGACCGGGATGAGGATCATTACGGCCGGCACCATCCGCAATATGCCCGAAGCGCTGAATCCGCGTGTGAAAAGCTTGAACTATCTCAATAACGTCATGGCGAAGATCGAAGCGATCAACGCGGGGGTGATGGAGTGTCTGATGCTGAATCCGCAGGGCTATGTCGCAGAAGCCTCTGGCGACAATATTTTTGTCATTAAGGGTAACAAGCTGACCACTCCTCCGGCGTGGTGTGGCGGGTTGGAAGGCATCACCCGTAATAAGGTGATGGAGCTGGCCGCCGAACTGGGTCTGGAGGTTTCTGAAACCGTCATGACGCGCTATGAAATCTGGACGGCGGATGAGGTTTTCTTGACCGGCACGGCCGCAGAAGTGATCGCGGTGATTGAACTCGACAAGCGCACCATCGGTGACGGCAAGCCCGGCCCAGCCACGAAGAAATTGATCGAAGCCTACCGGTACTTTGTAAACAATAACGGCACGCCGGTTGAGTAGAGGTGTTTCATGAAATGCGATCTTTGCGAACAAGAAGCCGTCGTTCATATGACGCAGGTGGTTAACGGGGAGATGAAGGAATATCATCTCTGCGAGGAGCATGCCCGGGAACAGGGTGTCGATATCGATAGCCCCATTTCTATCACCGATATTCTGATGGGACTCGGCCAGCAGGAAAAACAGAACGTGACCCATGATTTAACTCTTTCCTGCCCACGGTGCGGGATGGCGCGCGATGAATTCCGAAAGACCGGACGCCTCGGTTGCCCCGATTGCTATAAAACCTTTATGGCGGAACTGGCGGCGGCGGTGAAGGCGATGCATCACAGTTCGCAGCACATTGGAAAAATTCCGGCACGCGAAGGAACGCAAACGCGGATTAAATCGAAAATCGCCCGATTGCAGCAGGATCTCGAAACCGCTGTGGCGCGCGAGGATTATGAAAAGGCGGCCCACATCCGGGACGAGGTCAAACGCTTGCAGAATGAGGCGGCTTCGGAAGAGGGTTCCTCATGACGCTCCGCGGTCTATTAGAACGTCATGGCGGTTGGATGGAATCGGGCCCGGCGGAGGGGCCGGTCGTGAGCAGTCGGGTTCGTCTGGCGCGGAACCTGCGCGAAACCACCTTCCCCAGATGGGCATCGAAAGAGGTGCGAAACCGCGTTTGGAACGAAGTGGTATCGGCCTTCGACCAGTTTGAGGAAAGCGAAGCCTTTTTGCGCTGGCGCATGGATGAGCTGGATTCCCTTGAGCGCGAACTTCTTTTTGAACGTCATCTGATTAGTGGGGAGCTCGCCGAGCGAAAAGAGGGAAGCGGTGTATTTGTCAGCGAAGACGAATGTCGTGCCGTGATGGTGAACGAGGAAGATCATATCCGCCTTCAATACTTACAACCCGGCCTTAGTTTGCAAGAGGCCCTGACGGCAGCTGAAGCACTGGATGACGCGCTGGAACAGAATCTCTCCTACGCTTTTTCCAGCAAACTGGGCTATTTGACCGCCTGTCCTTCCAATCTCGGCACCGGAATGCGTGCGAGCGTCATGCTACATCTGCCGGGGCTCGTTTTAACAGAAGAGGTCAAGCCGGTCATCAATGCGGTTTCCAAAATTGGTCTAGCGGTTCGCGGGCTTTGGGGCGAGGGGTCGGAAGCCGCGGGTCACATGTTCCAGATTTCCAATCAGATCACACTGGGGAAAACCGAGAGCGAAATTATTGAGCATCTCGAACAAATTGTTCTCGAGGTCATTGAGCACGAGAAGAACGCCCGGCAGCGCCTTATGGACGATCAGGAGATCAAAGTGCACGATCATATCGGCCGTGCGTATGGTGTGTTGGCCAATGCTGCGCTCATGAGTTCCGGTGAAGCTCTCGACCTGCTATCCGCTATTCGCCTCGGAGTGGACATTGGATTACTTCCTGACATGAAACGCCGTGACATTGATCAACTCTTCATTCGAATTCACCCCGCTCATTTGCAAAAAGAGGCCAATGCGACGCTGAGTGCGGAAGAGCGAGATATCAAGCGTGCGCAACTCATTCGCTGCTTTTTAGAAGGAAAATAGGGGATACACCGATGGCTGAAGAACTGGATACCAAAGAGCTTCTGGAAGAGCTTGAACAATTTCGGAAAGAAAAAGAACGGATTCGCATGCTAGTCGGACAGATTGGTGGCAAGCACTCCGAAAAACGTGATCAGTATATTAACATCCTCTTTATCGTGGCCATGGTGTCTTTATTTCTCCTCGACCTTCTGAGGCATCTGTTTCATATCGACATGCCTCTGCCGCAAATGTTTTCGCTCGAACTGGCGGTTCTGCTCGTTTCCGTCAAAATTATTTGGATGATTCACAAAGGCACCAAAGTGGAGCACTTCCAATTCTGGGTGCTCAACTCCATTGAATTCCGCCTCAACGATCTTTCCAAACACGTCCGCGAGATCGAAAAAAAACTCTCCAATTCAGATTGAGAAGACTCAGTCTGAACACAAACCGATTTCTTCTTTTTGGCGCGGACGTCTGCTTGCTTATTCCTGAACATTTAAAGATGTGGGAACGGATCGTTTTCCCAAGGGCGCTGAAAAAAACCACACCTCATGAGGTGTGGTGAGAGGGCGATCTTCCAAACCTTGTGAAAATAGAGCTTTGTTTTTCCAAACCTTGTAAAAATCCGGTAAAAAAGCTTCCAATACTTGGAAAAGAAAGGGTGCAGGCTCAGCCTGCTGAAAATGAAACACACACGTTTGGATAAAAAATTTGCGGCGCTCAAAAAAGAGGGCAAAAAAGGATTCATCGCCTATATCGGAGCCGGTGACCCAAATCTGGATGATACGGTTGATATCGTGCTAAAGCTCGAAGAGGTGGGCGTCGACTTGGTTGAGCTTGGGCTTCCGTTTTCCGATCCGCTGGCCGACGGTCGCGTCAATCAGGATGCCGCAATTCGCGCATTGGAAGCGGGATCCACCTTTGACGGGGTGATGGCGTGTGTCGCCAAAATTCGCGAGCACTCCGAAATCCCGCTGATTTTCTATGCCTACCTCAACGTGCTAACTGCCCGGGGTTTTGAAAAGGCGATGGCGGATGCCGCCGCCGCCGGAATCGACGGGTTTCTGATTCTCGATATGCCGCGCGAAGAGTCTGGTCCGTATAAGGGTGCGATTAAGGCCGCGAATTTGAACAACATTGTTTTGATCACTCCGACGACTCCCGAAAAGCGAATGACCCAAATCGTCAAAAATGCCAACGGCTTTGTTTACTGTGTTTCGCGCGAAGGCGTTACTGGAGTCCGCGACACCGTCGCCGAGGGCGCGCCTGCACTCGTCGCACAGATCAAACAGCACACGAAACTTCCGGTTGCACTCGGGTTTGGAATTGGCACGCCGGAGCAGGCGGCTGAGGCAGCGTCCTATGCTGATGCCGTTGTGGTCGGCAGCGCCATTGTGAACAAATTCCACAACAACCCGCATACGCCCGAAGGCCGCGCCGATGCGGTCGCCTTTGTCGCCGAAATGGTTCGCGCGGTCAAAACAGTCTGATTTTTTTTGATCACGAATCGCGCGGATGTTCACGAATGAAAAGAGCGATGTCGACAACCTCGGCTACAGAATATTGTAGCCGCGATCCGAGATCGCGGTGAACCTGTTCATGTTATGACAAATATTGATTATTCCAAACTGCTCCAAAACTGGGCGATTGATTTTGCGGCATCAGAAAGCAATCACGAGATTCAAGGCAGTCCCGAACGAACATTGGAGCGGGTCGTACTTCGCGACAGGTCCGGAGGTCGTTGGGTCCTGGAAAAGATTGATCCAGAAAATCTCGCGCGAAAAAAACAGATTGCGCTCCAGTTAGAGGCCCTAAAGTCGTCGGGATTGGCCTCAGTTGATCCGTACCGGAAGAATCAGCAACAGAGTTGTTTTTCGAGTCATCAGGGGCAGTCATGGATGATTCGCCCCTTTATTGAGGGGATCCCTCTGGATCGAGATTCCTATTTAAGCGAGTTGTGGCGTGCGGAGGCCATGGCCGGATTTCTGATTGAAATGCATCCGCTGGCCCGTGCGATAGTCCCGTCATCGACACCGTCTTTTTCCATGCCGTTGTATGCCGAAGGGCGGATGGAGGTTTGGGGGGATCGGCACCCCAAACTGGTGGAGAAACTAACCCCATCGTTTCAGAAATTAAAACAGCGGTTTTTCGGGGTTCACGATCAGCTCCCGACCGCGTTTTGCCATGGGGATTATCATCCGTTAAATATGATCTGGGGCGAGGGGCGGATTGAGTCGGTTATCGACTGGGAGTTTTGCGGGGTGAAGCCTGAAATGTATGATGTGGCTCTGTTGTTGGGCTGCCTAGGGTTCGATGATCCCGATGCGTTGATTCATGAGCTGGTGATTCAACTGGTTCAGAAATTGCGGGCGGCGAATCTTTTTTCGCAGCAGTCCTGGGCGACGCTTCTCGATCTGGTGGCGACTATCCGGACCGGGTGGATGTCGGAATGGATTCGACGGAGTGATGAAGAAGCGATCGATATGGAGGTGCTTTACATCGACATTCTTGTTTCCCAAAAAGAGTATATCGAACAACACTGGGCTTGATTCGTTGCTCAAAAATCGATCATTTGTTTTTCCAACCCTTGGAAAAACCGCTAAAAATAGATCCAACGTTTGGAAAAAAGTAGCAAGCCGCAACGCAGTTGCTTCCGAGGTTTGGAAAATAGGAGATTTGAAAATGGCAGGACGTTACGCAGTAATCATGGCGGGAGGGAAGGGCGAGCGCTTTTGGCCGCTAAGCACCTCAAGGCACCCGAAACAACTTTTGGCTCTCGTCGGTGATCAACCGTTGATTGCGCAGGCGGTCGATCGGCTCGACGGATTCATTCCCCCTGAAAATGTTTTTGTGGTCACCAATGCCAATTTGGTTGAGGCCACCCAAAAGGCCGCGCCGATGCTTCCCCCGGAAAATGTGGTCGGCGAACCCATTGGACGCGATACCGCAGCGGCAGTCGCCTGCGGCGGCGCGCTGGTCGCCGCAAAAGACCCTGAAGGGGCCTTCGTGGTTCTGACCGCGGATCAGGTGATGGCGGATCTCGATGTGTTCGCCGCGACGCTAAAGGGCGGAATGGATTTGGCGGAAGCGAATGAGATTTTGGTGACGATCGGTATTCAGCCGACCTTTCCGAGTACCGGTTTTGGTTACATCGAGTCGGGCGATGAGTTTGGAACCGCCGAAGGCGTGGCATTTAAAAAAGCGGTTCGATTTGTCGAAAAGCCGGATGCGGAGACCGCGCAGACCTACCTCGATACCGAGAAGTTTTTCTGGAATTCCGGCATGTTCATCTGGTCGGTTCCAACCCTTGGAAAAGCGTTTGCCGCGCATTGCCCTGAAATGAAGGAGCTGATGGATACGCTGACCGACTACGCCGTGCGCGGCGAAATCTTCCAAGGATTGGAAAAAACCTATCCAGCCCTTGGAAAAATTTCGATCGACTATGCGCTGATGGAGAAGGCTGATAACATCGTGATGGCCTGCGGAACTTTCACGTGGGATGACGTTGGCTCTTGGCCTGCCATTGAAAGTCATTTTCCAAAAGATGCAGATGGCAATACGCTGATTGGAACCTGTGAACAGATTGATTCGAAGAACAACATCATTTATTCGAAGGATCGCCTGACCGCCGTGATCGGTGTAGAAAATCTGGTGGTGGTTCAGGCCGATGGTGTCACGCTGGTCTGCCCGAAGGAAAAAGCGCAGGATATTAAGAAGATGGTATCGAAACTGCTAGAGAAGGGGACGTATCAAGACGTGCTGTAGTAGAGGAGATTTTTTATGAACGACCGGACGAAAGCATTACAAGAAATCGGATTGGGGTTTTTCGGACGGGAGTCGTCTGCAGAAATGTGGGCTCTGATCGTCGTTTGTTCAGTCGCTGTATTTCTCCTCTATAAAAAGCTTTCCACGGGCTTTGCGGGCCAGGGCGAAAAAGCGCTTTTAACCCTGCTTCCCGGAATTTTGATTATGGCCCTTGTCGCCGCGGCTGTACGGATTTATACTGGGCGGGACGCTACTTCTTCAAGGAATTGCCGTGTTGGTATGTTTTCTCGCACTCGTTCTTCCCTTTACCGCACGGATCGAAAAAACCGGCTATTTCAATGCCATGGTTCCGTGGGTGGTGACGGCTCTGCTTCTCGCTGTCATTCTTTATGTGGAACCGATTGTGATGAATACGTTGAGTCGTGGGGTCGAAAAGGGCTCGCTGCTTGAGCGGCATGAAAATGAAGTGGATGTTTGGGATAAATTATAATGCGTATTTTAGGTATTGATCATGGCGATGTACGCATTGGCGTTGCGATGAGCGACGAGACCGCTTTTTTGGCATCACCGCTGACCACCGTCCGAAATGGCAAGGCTGCAATTGGCGAGATCGTTGCGCTGGTGGTGGAGCACCAGGTGGAAAAAATCGTCGTGGGTCTTCCGCGCAATATGAATGGAAGCTATGGGCCAGCGACGGAAAAGGTCCGCGCTTTTATTAAAAAACTTTCTGTAAAAACCGATGTGCCGATTATCGAGTGGGACGAGCGCCTCAGCACCGTGAGCGCACACAACGATTTGCGCGCGGCAGGGCTCGATGGTCGGAAGCACAAAGAAGTGATTGATAAAGTCGCGGCCCGAATCATTCTTCAGAACTATCTCGATGCGCTGGGATAAACGGGGTTGACAAAAATCGTTTAGCGACCGACTATCTCCGCACATCCCGACGCACCCGTTCTCAACACTTCTCCTTTTTCACACAACGTTTTTTTCGTTCCTTGCGTCGTTTCTCTTTTTTATGACCATTCAACCATCGACCATTTTGGCTGTCACCGGTGGCATTGCCTGCGGAAAAACAGAAGCGGGCCGCCGTTTCGCAGAAGAAGGCTTTGCCGTTCTGGACACCGATCTGCTGGCACACGAGGTGATGAAAAAAGGAACACCGGTTTTTGAACGGGTGGTTGAAAATTTTGGAAAAACTATTCTGAGTGCGACGGGCGAGATGGATCGCACCCAACTCGGAAACCTTGTTTTTGCCGACCCAGAGGCACGCAAAACCCTGAACGGGCTGGTGCATCCGGCGGTGATCAGTGCCGCGGAGCAGTGGAAAGCAGAGCAGCACAGTGATGCCGTGATTCTGATCCCGCTCCTGTTTGAGGTGGACTGGACGCAGGGCTGGGATGCGATCGTTTGCGTGAGTGCAGATGAAGAACGAGTTTTCCAACGGTTGGAAAAGCGCGGGTTAAATGAAGACGAAGCCCGCAAACGAATTGCGGCACAGATGCCGCTATCCGAAAAAGAAGCCAAGGCAGATTTTGTAATACGAAATAATGAAACGCTGAATGCACTTCGAGAGGAAACCTCGAGAGTAATCAAGTGCATCCGAAGCAGAGGAAATGCCCATGAGTGAAGAAAATGTAAAACCCGATGCCCCTGCCGCGGCCCCCGCCAACGTAGAGGAAAAGCCGGTTCCGGCTGAGCTGGAACCTCGAGAGCGCCCGCAGGCTGACGACCGACCGCCCCGCAATCAAAAAGGCGGAAATGGCCGGCGCAACAACAACAGCAATCGTGGGCGGAATAATAATAACCGGCGCAATCAAGGCGGTGATGAACCGCGCGAAATGGCTCCCGATCCCGATGCAAAGGAAATGCCGAAACTCAACTTGTTTGAGCTTCAGGTGACTGAAATCCCCGCGCTCAAAGAGCTGGCGGAACAATATTTGATTGAAGACCCCGCCGGCCTAGGCAAACACGATCTGATTTTTGAAATCTTGAAAAAACAGATTTGGTGGGGTAACGAGGCCTATACCCGTGGCGTACTTGAAACCCTTCCGGACAAATTCGGCTTTTTGCGTTCTTCGGAAAATAATTATCTAGCCAACCCGGAAGATATCTACGTTTCGCCGGCTCAGATCCGTCGCTTCGGGCTGCGCACCGGCGACTTGATCGAAGGCCCGATCCGTACGCCAAAAAAGAAAGAGCGTTTTTTCGCTCTGATGTCGGTTGATAAAGTGAACAACGACCAGCCGGAGAAGAACAAAACTCGTGTGCCCTTTGAAAACCTTACGCCGCTTTTCCCAGATGAACGCCTCCCGCTGGAGACAACCGCCGACGGCATCTCGATGCGGGTGATGGATCTGGCAACACCGGTTGGTAAAGGCCAACGCGGATTGATTGTGGCTCCGCCACGCACCGGAAAAACCGTCCTGCTTCAGCAGATTGCCAACAGCATTTCGATCAACAGTCCCGATTCGAAGCTGATCATTCTGCTCATTGATGAACGTCCCGAAGAGGTGACCGATATGGAGCGCACAACCAAGGCGGAAGTGCTGTCCTCTACATTTGATGAAATGCCTGAACGTCACGTTCAAGTGGCGGAAATTGTCATTGAAATGGCCAAGCGTCGCGTTGAGAACGGCGAAGATGTCATCATCCTGCTCGATAGCATCACCCGTCTGGCTCGGGCGTATAACACCGTCCAGCCACATAGTGGAAAGATCTTAACCGGTGGAGTAGACGCAAAAGCTCTGCATAAGCCAAAGCGCTTTTTTGGTGCGGCTCGCAATATCGAGTTCGGAGGAAGCCTGACCATTATTTCCACCGCACTGGTTGATACCGGAAGCCGTATGGACGAAGTGATCTTTGAAGAGTTCAAAGGAACGGGTAACATGGAATTGGCGCTCGATCGCGATCTGGTTGGCAAACGTGTTTTCCCAGCGATCAATATTGAGGCCAGCGGAACCCGCAAAGAAGAACTGTTGCTTCATAAGGATGAGCTGGCAAAAATCTGGACGCTGCGCAAAGCGCTTAAAGATGTGCCCGCCCTCGAATCGATGGAACTGCTCATCAACCGTCTCAAAAAGACCAAAAGCAACGCGGAGTTCCTTATGACCCTTCAGGGCTAGTTATTGCTCTCGTGTCTCAAAACCGTCCTCCGGATTCCGGCGGGCGGTTTTTTTGTTTTTCCAGACTTTGGAAATAGAAGTTTAACCACACCTCATGAGGTGTGGTTGTTTTCCAAGGTTCGAAAAAAGTGGGTGCGTTTTTTTCCAAGGGTTGGAAAACGGAATCACCGCCCCTTTTTTGTATCTAAAAGGGAGGGTAAAAAGTAGAATTATGAGCGATTAGATACAATATTTTCGAAGGCCAAATGTTGTACTCAAATGGGTCGGATCTGTGGTGCTATGAAAAGAGTCGGAACGGTTATTTTTTTCATCTGTTTCGCCGTGCTGTTGTGCGGTGCGGAAGGGGTACGCCCAGCAGCGCGAATCGACAAGATTGTTCTCGCCCAACAGACGAAAACTGGGTTCTCTCCGTCCGAGATTTGTTCCGACGAGGTCTTCTTGCGCCGTGTCTATCTGGATGTGATCGGAACCATTCCCACGGTTGGTGAAACGAGGCAGTTTTTGGATGCTCCCGGACGCATTAAGCGCTCGAAATTGATTGATGAACTGCTGGTGCGCGACGAGTTTGCTTTTTATTTGAGTTTGAAGTGGTGCGACCGCTTGCGGGTGAAGGCGGAGTTTCCTAGCAACCTTTGGCCCAACGCGGTGCAGGCTTATCACCGCTGGGTAGTGGATGCCGTCCGTAACAATATGCCGTACGACCAGTTTGCTCGCGCACTACTTACCACCAGCGGAAGCAACTTCCGCGATGCCCCCGTTAATTTCTATCGACCTTTTCAGCAGCGCACCCCGCGGAATATTTTCGGAACCGCCGCACTGATCTTTATGGGTGTGCGCCTCGACAATTCGGGTTGGTCCGAGGAGGCGCTTCTTGGAATGGATGCGTTCTTCGCAAAGGTGGCCTATAAGAAAACATCGGAATGGAAAGAAGAGGTGGTCTACTTCAATCCGACCAACGTATTTCTTCACCCGGAAACCAAAAAGCCGGTTGTCCCGCAGCCACTGGGCGGCAAACCGCTGAAGCTGGGCGCTCTCGACGATCCGCGCATCGCATTCGCCGGCTGGCTGACATCTTCGGACAACCCGTGGTTCGCCAAAGCAATTGTCAACCGCATCTGGTATCAGTTAATGGGGCGGGGAATCATTCATCCGGTCGACGATATTCGCCCGGACAATCCGCCGTGGAATTTGGAACTTTTGGCGTTTCTAGAAAAGGAACTGGTCGCAAGCGGGTATGACCTGAAACATATTTATCGAATCATCCTGAATTCAGACACGTACCAGCGCACCTCGATTCCAACGCCAGAAAATGCGGGAGATGAGGCAGGGTTTTCGCACGCCCGGGTGCGCCGAATGGACGCGGAGGTACTCATCGACGCGATCGGGCAGATCACAGGAACCTATGAGAAATATTCGAGCGCCATCCCGGAGCCGTTTACCTTTATTCCAAAAAAACAGCGATCGATTGCACTGGCGGACGGAAGCATTAAATCGCCGTTTCTTGAAATGTTCGGACGACCGGGCCGCGACACCTCTTTAGAATCGGATCGCAATAGCGATGTTTCGGTTTATCAGTCTCTGCACATGCTTAACTCGTCGCATATTCAGAATAAGATTATGACCAGTCCGCTTCTGAAAAAGCTTCTGCGCATGAAGAGAGATCCGGGCCAGCGGATTACGGAGTTGTACCTGCAGATTCTTTCTCGTTATCCGACTCGTGAAGAAAAGGAAACGATTTTCGACTATCAGAAAACCAGCGGGTTACAGGCGAATGACGTGGCCTATGATTTGGCGTGGAGTTTAATCAACAGTAAGGAATTCATGTTGCGGCATTAAGCTGCGGAGGTGGATCATGAAAAATAGAGACGGAATGACACGGCGCAATATGCTCAAGATGAGCGCACTGGGAACCGCAGGACTCACCTTTTCCGGAGGGTTGGGTTCCAAGGCGCTGGCAGCGGTGAATCCACTAAAAGCCAAAGCCAAATCTGTGATCCAAATCTGGCTATGGGGCGGACCGTCGCATTTGGATACCTTCGATCCAAAGCCGGATGCCGGCGTCGCCTATTGCGGAAAATACACCCAACCCATTTCCACGAACGTAGATGGAATTCAGATTTGTCAGGCCCTTCCGCAACTTGCCAAAATCGCTGATAAATATGCGCTTCTGCGGGGTATGACCCATGGCAATAATGGCCACGAAACCGCCTCCTATATGGTGATGAGCGGAACCAAGCCCGTCGACGGGGTGGTTAACCCCTCTATGGGCGCGGTGGTTTCTCTCAAAAAGGGTTATGAAGCAGGGTATACAGGCTTGATTCCTCCGTACGTCACATTGGTTAAACCGCAGGGTCGGTTTTCTGAAGCCGGTTTTCTGGGCTCGAAATACAAACCGTTCTCCACAGGCGGTAATCCGACACAGACCCCGTTCGCCGTGGAGGGAATTGTTGCCAAAGGGATCACGGAAGCTCGCCAAAGAAGCCGCCGCGAACTGCTCGGAAATCTCGATACGTTTGGGCGGACAATGAACGGGAACCCGATGGTCGACAAAATGGGTGAAAATCAGGAAGAGGCATACTCACTGATTCTTGGCGAAGCGAAAAAAACCTTCGACCTTTCTACGGAGCCGAATGAACTTCGACAGGCCTATGGGCGCAACAGTTTTCTGGGGCAATCCTGTTTGCAAGCCCGCAAGTTGGTGGAGGCGGGGGTTCCGTTTGTCACCATCAACTCGCCTAAGTGGGACACGCATAAGAAGCATTTCGAATCGATGCAAAGCATGCTTCCGGATTTAGACCGAGCCGTTTCGACGCTCATCACCGATTTGGATCAGCGCGGCTTGCTCGACTCGACGATCGTTTGGGTCGGAGGCGAGTTCGGGCGCAGTCCAAAAATTCAGGTGGAGGCGCCGTGGAATGGCGGGCGCAGTCACTATGGTAAAGCCTTTACCCATCTGGTCGCTGGCGGCGGTTTTCAGGGCGGACAGATTGTCGGCACCACCGATGGGCGCGGCGAAAACGTGATCGACCGAAAAGTCTATCCATGGGATTTGCATGCCAGTATGTATGAATTGCTCGGTATCGACCCGTTTGGAACTCTCCCGCACCCCGAAGGCAAAGTGGCCTACGTTTCCGCTCTGGCTGACAGAAAAATCGAAACCGGCGGAATACTCAGGGAGATCATGTGATGAGAAAAATGAGTCTTCTTTTGGTTTTGATTGGTTCGGTAGCTTTTTGCGCCGACCTGCCGCACATCGGCTACATTTATCCGGCGGGCGGAACGCCCGGCTCGACGTTCACCGTAACCATCGGCGGGCAGTACCTTAAAGACACGATTGAAGTCTATGTTTCCGGGGGTCAAGTGGCCGCCGAAGTGACGGATTTCACTTTTGAACTCGCTCCCAAAGCGGGAAACCGTGCTAAAAACATAAAGGGGAAAATGGAAGCAGCTCTGGAGAAAGAAGAGGATCCAATCCTTCGAGAGCAGATTCAGCACCAAATCGATATGGCCATGGACACCATGATGATGGCGAAGATGGAGCGGAAGGATCGCAATAAGAACAAAGAGCAATATGCCAAGAAACAGTTCAACCCGCAACTGGCCGACACGTTAACGCTTCAGGTCACGATTGAAGACGATGTTGAGCCCGGCGAGTATGAATTGCGCGTGATCGCCACCAGTGGGTTATCCAATCACCTCATGTTTAATGTCAGTGAGCTAGAAGAGGTTTTCGAAGTCGAGCCGAACAACGAAGTGGCCGAAACCTCTTCTGATGCACCTGAACTGCCGCTGCTCCTCAACGGACAGATCATGCCTGGCGATGTCGACTGCTTCCGCTTTTATGCTGAGCGCGGCGACGATCTGGTTTTTCGCGTACAGGCCCGCGCATTGGTTCCGTACCTAGCCGATGCCGTGCCCGGTTGGTTTCAGGCGGTGCTGACTCTTTACGATACCCATGGCAAAGAGATCGCCTATGTCGATGACTTCCGTTTCGATCCCGATCCCGTCCTGATCTGTCAGGTGCCGAAAAACGGCGAATACATTCTGGAAATCCGTGACGCCATCTATCGCGGTCGGCGCGATTTCGTTTACCGCATTGCCATGGGCGAACTGCCGTTCATTGATCACATCTTTCCGCTCGGCGGGCCGGAGTACAGCGAAGTGCCCGTCCAGCTCTATGGCGTAAACCTTCCGCAAAAAAACATCACCGCGAAAACCGGAGGGAACGCCCCAAAAATCGAAAAGATCACTATTGGGCGCGGAGCAAAACGTTCCAACATTCGTCCGTTCGGCGTTGATCTGCTTCCTGAGGTGCTTGAAGCCGAGCCCAATAACTTGCCATTTCAAGCTCAGGAGATAGGTAAAAACCTCATCATCAATGGTCGTATCGAAAAACCCGGCGACTTCGACTGCTTCCGTTTTGATGGCCACAAAGGAGAGAACCTCTCCTTTGAAGTGATGGCTCGACGCCTTGACTCGCCGCTCGACGCACGGCTCGTGCTTCTCGATCCCGAAGAACATATTCTAGCCGTTAGTGACGACGAAGTGGATCGCGGTGCGGGCTTGGTTACCCATCATGCTGACTCACTGTTGAATATTGAACTGCCCCAATCCGGCAGCTACATCCTCCGACTCGATGATCTGCAAGGGAAGGGGGGGCATGAAGTGGCCTACCGCCTGCGAATTGGTAAAGAGCAGCCCGACTACCGTCTGCGTGTTGTGCCTTCCAGCCTCACCATCCCGCAGGAAGGAAGCGCGGTCATCACCGTGCACGCGATTCGTAAGGCCGGGTTCAACGGCCCGATTGAGCTGAGTATTCAAAATGCGCCAGACGGCATTGAGCTCAACCGCGCAATTATTCCCGAGGGAGAAGAAAAAACACAACTCACGCTATCCGCCACGGGTCGGGAATCGGAAGAACTCATGGTGCTCGAAATCGAAGGCGAAGCCCGTATCAAAACGCGCACAGTGCGTCGTCCAGCCGTTCCTGCCGAAGATATGATGCAGGCGTTCCTCTGGCGTCACCTCGTTGTGGCACAGGAATTATTGGCGCGCGTGACGCCGCCGGAACCCGCTTCGGTTCGGCTGGAGCTCCCCAAAGACGGGATGATCGAAGCCCACCCCGGCGAGGAAATCATCCTTCCGGTGGACGTGAATTATTCAGGGAAGTTTTCAGGGGGCGTCCGTGTTGAGCTGTCCAATGCGCCGGAGTGGATCACGCTTAAAACCAAAAATGTGCGAGGCGGAAACTCGAAATGGGGAAGACGTCTGATTTTCAACATCAGCGAAGACGCTCCGCCCGGAGCATTTGCCGCGCTCGTTTTAAACGGCATCATTTCCATCCCGAAAGCCAAGGATGATCCGACCTACAATCCGGTTGTTAAATGGCTCAACCGCACGAAATATCAATTTGTCATCGGAGCCGTCCCT
>Ga0307929_1000882_pt1 | contig 26307 bp, 22 predicted proteins | sample AceLakmetage1330_FD_203160 | JGI IMG/M metagenome (GOLD analysis project Ga0307929, IMG submission 203160) | Saline water microbial communities from Ace Lake, Antarctica - #1330 | ecosystem: Environmental > Aquatic > Non-marine Saline and Alkaline > Saline | place: Antarctica: Ace Lake...
GTTTCGGGCAGTTCTCTCATGCCCAGAATCGAGGAGCAGGAAGAGAAGAGAAAATCATCCAAATCCGCTCCCACACTCCAATCAAAATTACGCACCAGATTAATCATCTGGCACATGGTCATTTTGCTCTGGGGACGTCGAAGAAAGGGAATGGTTTCAAGATCCTCCTTTTTCTCCAACATTTTAAAGGCCACGGGAAATGATTTTAAGCGCAGGAGCCGTTCAAACCGTCTGATTATTTTTTCCCAATCTTGTTTGTTTTCATTCTGCATGATTAATTCCTCCTTGAGCACTGGTAAGACGTAATGGGCCGTTGTTAGCGAAAAACAACCGGATGGTATTTACCCGCTTTCAATGCGGCCAGCAAGGTTTCTTCACCATCAATGATCTCATCAAAAGCAGTGGCATAAACCCCAACGGTTGAGATATCATGGGCGTCACTGCCCCCGGTTGAGGGTAAGCCAAGCCCTTTGGCCACATCCTGGGATAATTTGTTTTCGGTTTCCGTGACCTTACCGTTGAGGGTTTCCACCCCATCAACCCACTTAAACATCTCCCGGGCCATGGCACTTTCCGGCGTCAGTCCAACATCATCTGCACCAAACGTTAAAAACCCACGAAACGGATGGGCAGCAACGATAAACCCGCCCACCGCAGCAACCCGTTTTTTGAGTTCCACAAGCTTGATAATCCCCTGGATATCTTCATCAAAACCAAATACCAATATATCCCCTTGTTCCGTGATAATCTCATTGGCCCGCAACACCAGAAAATCATGTTTTTCACGCAGAGCCAACACCGCATCTGCTGACCAGACATGGTTATGATCCGTCAAACAAATACCCTGCAAACCAATGCGTTTTGCCTCTTGGATCATGGCATCCACAGAGTCAGACGCACAGGGTGAAGCAGGTGAGGTATGAAGATGCATATCAATGATAAAATTACCCTGGCCCGGATGACTTTTTCTGGAAGTCGTGGGGGATTCCACCCGTGCAGACGGTTTTACACAAGCCGCATCCCCCCCAGCACCCCCAGAGCCAGAAGTGGACACCTCTTTGTGATTTTCAACAACAACAGATGATTGAGCCTCCAGCACCTTTTCATCAGTGAGCATAAATTGTTTAAACGTAAGGTCTGGATTCTTTTTCTGGGCCTCCTGCCAACCCAACAGTTTAATCGTTTCCCGCACCGCATGGGCACATTCAATAAAAAGGTTGGCAAAATGGCGACAAGACCGCCGTCCAACGGTTTTATGAATTTTATTATCAATCCCCGCCTCAAGGCAAAACCCTTCGGCCTCGTTGAGAAAATCTATGGCCCGGGGACATTCCGGGGTTGTCCAACGCAGCCATCGCCCCTTGACACCAGAGCAGATTAAATCACTGATATTGACCTTAAAATCCAGTTCCAGGCTGTAGATGGAATCATCCAGAATGCCATGTACCTCAAGGGTTTCCTGGTCCAAACGAGCCACATCAACCACTTTATTACGCATAAAATCAAACATCACGCCCCTCCTTCGGTCTTCTCAGATTCGAGTTCAGCAACCAACGGGGTCCCTTTGGCAAACGCCGCACAACGATCATAGAGGCGGATACTTTTCTGAACCATATTCGAATAAAAAGAGAACTTGCCAGCCTCGTCATCGGGGGCTTTTAGAAGCACTTTACGGGTCAAGGTCAAGATCACTCCGTGACAACACTCTTCCACCATATAGACGATCTGGTGAATTTTTTCCTCTTCACCCATGAGTCCTTTGATAATTTTCAACATTCCAGCTGCCACCCGCACGCCGATCAGCACTTGCAGGCGCTGGTCAAGGTCTTCAATTTCTTCGAAATAGGCGTGCCTGAAATGACCGGATATGGCACAGATCGCCATATCCGGCATTTTCACCTCAATAACCACTTCGGCATCGGTGAGGGTGTCACGCAACCGACACACGGAACGCAGGTTGGCACCATTAATTTTCTCAACGCTGGTATTGCGATTCATGGCAAATTTAAGAATATTGTTCGACATGGCAAGCTCTCCTCCTTTCTATTCAATAGGCATTCTACTCAACAACAGTGAACTTCCAGGCACAGAACCACCCTTCGGGATGTGCGTCCGGGGGGCAACCCACGCATTCGGTGACAATGCGCGAATCAATGGTACTGGCAAAATAGGGGTACTCCACCAGGCCCACGGATTTGCAGGGATAATCTGCAAGGCCCTTTCGTTTTCTTGCCACCTGAACCCGGCACTCATTCATGCGAAAAATAATACAATTTTCATTCACATCTTCAATGGATTGTTTGTTGATCAAGGCATACATTCTGAAAGCCAATGCTTTTTTGAGAGCTGGAATTCCCCCCTGTTCCGGTAATTCAAGCAGTTGTTTAATCCGTTCTGCCTCAAAGGGAGAGTACCTTGTCCAGCAGGAGTCATTGCAGCGTTTGGCATCATTCATGCCATATTTTTTTTCCACTGCCTGGAACCAGATCCCGTCATTGGCCAACCAGTTAACCCCAAGATTCTTAAGCAGATCAATCAATTCCTCACGGGAAAGTGTATGCAAATGTGCGGGAACGCCATCTTTAATTTCAAAACCAAAAATCTTGGACAGGCGCTTCAACTGGTTTTGGAAACTGGCATCCCAGACATCTGCCTCAACCCCCATTGCCTTTTCCATGCCAAGCTGGTGCTCCACCTGGGCAAACCATTGACCATAATGAACCATGGTCCGCCGAAAGGAATCCACAACCCTTTTTATCAACAACGCATCATCTGCCTCTCCAATAATTTCATCGATCTCGTTCATTACTCACTTTTCCTTTCTCTGTTTAACATTTCTACGATGTCATCAGCAGCCGTCTCCGATCCAGACATCGCTTATAAAGTTGGGTTTCGTTAATAATACCCCCTTATCAACAAAACACAACACCAAATATATACCAGTAAAATACCAGTAAAAAACTGGTATTTACTACAAATAATCGCCATCCTCAAAGGTATTTCACACTTTCTGAATGAACGCTCTTATTTTCAGGGGTTTTTTCGGAAAGGTGCCAGCAACTGTTATTGCAAAATAAAGGATGACCAAAAGGTAAATATTCCGCCAGCACCCCATCTTCACTTATTTGGCCTGCCCACATAGCAATCGTATGCTACGCAGTCCCAACCAAGCGAATATGGGGCACTGACCAAACATTTACATTACAAAGCCGAATATTTACACCAAAAGTTCATCAGCATGCGAAGCGTGTCTGTTGCAACTTTTGGTTGGAAGGGCAACGCAGCGAGTCCTTCCAACAAATAATTAACGCTTTTAAAACAGCAATAATTGTGATCTTAAATTGACCTTTTTATTGACCAGACCGATCTTTTTTCTGATATTTTCTCGATGGAATTCCACCGTGCGTAAAGCGATATTGAAAAATTCGGCAATCTCTTTATTGCCACGTCCCTCTTTGATGAGGTTGGCCACCTGGATTTCCCGGGGTGTCAAATTAAGTAATGGGGATGAAAGTCGTTGTGAAAACGGGGAAACCAGATCTTCCAGATTGGCCTGTAAAGCCGATAGACAGGCGCGTTGAGAGACGTCCATTCGACTGATATTGAGCTTTTCCAGATGGGGCAGTACAAGTTTTTTCATATTGGCCAGCACTTTATCCTCAAGCTCGTTTTTGTCATCCTCCCGGGCCTTGAGGATAACCCGTAAAGCGATATTGGCCTCCTCAAGTGTCTTGGATTTAAGATCAAGTTCAGCGGTACGCTTGATCAGGCCGGCTTCCGCTTTTTTTCGCTCGGCAATCTCAGCGTACAGCCGCTCATTTAAAATGGTCAATTCCCGGGTTCTCTCCACCACACGGGTTTCAAGCTGGGAACGGGCCTCAACCAACGCATTTTCAGCTTTTTTACGATCCGTAATATCCTTGGTCACATGGACCATGCCCACAATATCGTTATTGTCATCAAATATGGGAGAGGCTGAAATCACGAATGTTTTTCCCATACGCCGGTTTTCCACCTCTATGGTATGGGTCTTAAGGTCATGCAAGACCTTCTCAACCGGACAGATGCGGCAATTTTCATCCCTGCCCCATAACGCTTCGTAACACTTGCAGTTGGCAATGCGACTCAGGTCAACCTGAAATCCCTCAAGCAAAGAATGGTTGGCTGAAATAATGCGTTTATCAAGGTCCAGGATGGTGACGTAGTCATCAATGGCATCAAAAATTCTCCAGCACTGCCCCAGGATTGTGGCGGTCTCATTCCCATCTATATTTTTAGAAGTTTTTCCACCTTCATAAGCATCCATATTTTTCCATTTTCCAGATCTTACGCTAAATACCCCACCTCAGTCCCCCAGAGCTGAACAAGAGTGCTTTCTTTCCAGATGAAGCATTTTGTTCTGGTTGATTTGCCGGTAAATTCATATTCAAAAATAGCCTTACTCTTTCAGCTCCCGGGGTATGGTGCACACGGGAATGGCCACCATCTTATGTTGATTGGCCCGGTGAAAGCCCCTGTAAATCTCTAACACCTCTTTCTGGCGGGGAGTGATCTCCAACTCATTACCAAAATTTTCTTCAAAATCCATGGCCCATTCCAACTCGGGATAGGTGGCCCCTATCTGAGATTCATCGGTACGATCATCCGCCCACAATCCATCGGTGGGGGCTGCTGATAAAATGGCATCATCCACCCCTAAAAAACGACCCAGGGCATACACCTGGGATTTAAACAGATCTGCAATGGGAGAGAGATCCACGCCACCATCACCATATTTGGTGTAAAAGCCCACCCCGAAATCCTCCACTTTATTTCCGGTGCCTGCCACCATCATGCGGTGGTGGCCGGCAAAGGTATACAAGGTGAGCATTCTCAAGCGGGATCGGGTGTTTGCCATGGTCAGCCCATCCTGGATGTCCCGGGGCAAAGTGGTTCCCAACGCCTGGAAAGAGGGGGTAAGATCCACGGTTACGCCGGTGACATTGTCATATGTTTCTTCCAGCCATTTAATGTGCCCGGAGGAAAGGGCCACCTGGTCCGGTGCCTGGTGGATGGGCATGTTCAAAACAATTGTTTTTTTCCCGGTGCGGGCGCAAAGGGTGGAGGTGACAGCAGAATCAATGCCACCGGATACTCCCACCACAAAACCGTTAAGGCCTGCGGACTCACAATGGGTTCCAAGCCAGTTTTCAATATGTGCTGCTATTTTTTCCATGTTTTCTCCTGTATAACTGCCACGGGCGGACCGATATTTTGACATTAAATATCCTGAACCTCCGGGTCCAGGGGCCCTTCAAAGGTCAGTTTTCCCCCATCCTGATACTCTGTTAACATTCTTTCCAGTTCCGGGGCACGATGGGCTTCCACCGCCACCCCATGGGTCACCTGGTCTGTGTAATCTGTTTCGACAATGCCCCCCCCAAAATTATTTAATTGATACAGCAACGTATCGTTAAAGGCATAGGGCAACGTGACCTGGTAAGAATTGATTTTTACAAGCTTCATCAGCTTTTCCATGGCCACCGCCGATTCCACCGCTTCTGCATAGGCTTCAATGAGCCCCCGGATGCCAAGTTTGACACCACCGAAATATCGCGTCACCACGGCCACAATCTGGGTCATATGATGGCTTTGCAAGACATTAAGCATGGGTTTTCCAGCGGTTCCGGCGGGTTCTCCATTATCAGAACTATGAAAGGTTTCCCCCTGTTCACCCACAATATAGGCCCAGCAATTATGGGTGGCAGTCTTGTGTTCCGATGCAGTGGAGGAAATAAAGGTTTTGGCTTCTTCCATGGAATCCACCTGGGAAAGGGCACAAACAAAGGTGGAGCGCTTAATCTTTATCTCCCGTGATCTTGGCGCTTTCACTGAATAAAAATATTCCATGGCATCCTCCTGTTAATTAGTCCCTTCTATTGACGGGCTTGGTTTAACATTTCAGCCATTGTCTGGCTAAAATTAAATGTGTACTTTTAAAACAGCCGGAACAGAAAAGCAACAAAAAGGCTAATAACTCAAGCCTGACCCCATTTGCCTATCACTTATGATGCCCGGTCGATGTTATGCCCCCCCAAAAAATTAAAATGGGGGAACCATCTTTATCCTAAGATGGTTCCCCCACATTGAAGCAACAGCAGATGCGCAAGCACCCGGGGGACAAATTTTTAAATCTGTCCCCGCCTCCCTAACCGATAAGGGCCAGAACTGCATCCTTGGCCACGGAATCACCAGAACCAAAGTTAATGGCAGTGATCTCACCATCGGCTGGAGACGGCAGCGCGTTCTCCATTTTCATGGCTTCCAGGATTACAATAATATCCCCTTTTTTCACGGTATCACCCACATTCTTTTCATACTTGATAATCATACCGGGCATGGGGGCTTTTACTGGAACACCGGAGCCCGCACTGGCAGCCGGGGCTGGGGCCGCAGCAGGTTTGGGTTTACTGGGTGCCGGAGCCGGAGCTGCCGGAGCAGGAGCCGCAGGCGCTGCCGCCGCTGCCGGAGGAGGCGGCACAAGACCTGGTGCCCGAGCTGCCACGGGTGCAGCCGGTGCAGCTACCGGAGCAGGCTGCGCATAGGCAATCACCGGTGCCCCGCCGACCTCATCCACACCCACCTCAAAATATTCACCTTCCACAAACACATTAAAGGTGCGCAGGGCATCGGTTTTTTCCGGGGCATCACCGGATGGTTTTTCAACCAGCTCTCCAGCCTTTGCCTTGCGAAGAATCTCATCCCGTTTGGCCACCTCTTCCATGGTAATGGCTTTCATGGATGCGGGGACGGCCTCTTTGCCGTATTTCATCTGGAGGAACTTTTTACCGGTGACAGGGAACAGGGTATAGAGGATAAGATCATCATCATCCACGGCCAGATCACCAATGATTTTTTTGGCTGCTTCCAGTTCCGGTTTAAGCACTTCAGCAGGCTTGCAGGTAATGGGGGTTTCGCCACGCTCATATCCCTTTAATGCTTTTTTCTGGAGTTCGGCATCAATGGGAACAGCGGTCTTTCCATAAAGTCCGTAGCAAAGATCTTTTACCTGGGCCGTAATCATCTTATAGCGTTCTTCTTTGGTATCAAAAAGCACATTGTTCACGGTCTGGATACCCACAATCTGGCTGGTGGGGGTGACCAAGGGAATCTGGCCCAGATCTTTACGCACTTTTGGCAGCTCTTTGTACACATCTCCCAGTCTGTCCAGGGCATCCATCTCTTTGAGCTGATTGACCAGGTTGGAGAGCATGCCTCCCGGTGTCTGGTGGAGCAATACATTGATATCAATCACAGACACCTTGCTGTCATCCAACAAATGTTTGTATTTGGGCAGGATCTCTTTTTCCAAGGTCTCGTTGATGGAGGCCAGGGTCTCAATGTCAAACCCGGTGTCTCTATCGGTTCCAATGAGGGACATGACCAGGGGTTCCAGGGCCGGATGGGCAGTTCTGTAGGCATAGGGAGTCAGGCAGGTGTCCAGTATATCAACGCCTGCTTCCACCGCCTTAAGATGGGTCATGGCAGCCATACCCGAGGTGAAATGGCTGTGCAGATGAATCAGGGGTTTGACGTTTTCTTTCAGAGCCTTGATCAATTCATAGGCATCATAGGGGGCCAGGAGACCAGCCATGTCTTTAATGCAGATACTGTCAGCCCCCATGGCCTCCAGCTCTTTGGCCTTTTTGATGTAATAATCCAGCGTATAAACTGATCCACCCATACGGGGTTCTGTGAGCGAGTAACAGATACATCCCTGGAAATGTTTTCCACAGGATTTAATCACGGGTACCACGCACTCAAAATTGCGGTAATCATTCAATGCGTCAAAGGTACGAAAGACATCCATGCCGTTTTCTGCGGCCCGTTTGACAAACAACTCTGCCACATCATCGGCATAATTACGGTATCCCACGAGATTCTGTCCCCGGAGCAACATGGAAAGTGGGGTTTTCTTAAAATAACGTTTCAAAGTACGCAGGCGTTCCCAGGGGTCTTCGTTTAAAAAACGGTGCATGGTGTCAAAGGTGGCACCACCCCAGACTTCCGTGGCCCAGAAACCAACTTCATCCATCCGCTCGGCCACGGGGATCATATCCTCGGTTCTTCCCCGGGTGGCAAAAAGAGATTGGTGACCGTCACGTAGTGACAGGTCCTCAATCATAAGAGGGTTCTTAGCAGCAGGTCTCTCTTTTTCACAATTCAATTCGCACATGTTGATTTTGCCGTGTTCACTCATTTACGATCTCCTAAATTATTTTTATCTGACACCCTTTAATTTTGAAAGATATGGTCAGCTTTTTTAATATTTTACCAAGTCTGCCCATGGCAGTTATATGAAAAAGCAGGTGCTGGGTTTATGGATACTGGGTACTCGGTACTGATATTGACGCACCTTACTTTTTCAATTGTTGTTGTGCATGATCCTTATTTAAAGACCCGTGTCTGCATCAAAAAGCGCCCTTGCATCTGATCATTTCGTCCTGCAGCTCCCCAGGCATTGAACTGAACTTGCGCGGCGGGGGCAACTTCAATGGCCGCCTCCTCCGTTGCCGGGCCAGCGCTGGCGGCATAAAAGGCGGCTTCCTCCTGGGTTTTAATATAAGTAAACACTGCCGCCGTGGCTGCAGCAAGTTTTTTGTTCTCCATCATATGGCGTTGCCTCCGGGTTTTTAAAGTTGTTTACACTGGAATATTACCATGTTTTTTAGCTGGCCGGGTTTCACGCTTGGTTCCCAGCGCTTCCAGGGCATCAACAAGGCGCATGCGGGTTTCTGCAGGTCGAATCACGGCATCCACAAACCCACGGCTGGCCGCACAATAGGGATTGGAAAAAAGTGCTTCATACTCTGCGATCTTTTCCTTGCGTTTGGCCACGGGATCTTCGGAACCCTTAATCTCTCTGGCATGGATAATATTGGCAGCCCCTTCAGCCCCCATCACGGCAATCTGGGCACTGGGCCATGCAAAGGCCATATCCGCTCCCAGATGTTTGGAGCACATGGCAAGATACGACCCCCCATAATCCTTACGGGTGATCAACAACAATTTGGGCACGGTGGCTTCCGAATAACACCACAGCAATTTTGCGCCATGGCGGATGATGCCCCCCCACTCCTGGTCACTGCCCGGCAGATAGCCCGGGACGTCGGCAATGGTGAGCATGGGAATATTAAAGGCATCGCAGAACCGGATAAACCGGGTGGCCTTGTCCGAGGCATTGATATCCAGACATCCGGCCATGAAAAGGGGCTGGTTGGCAATGATACCAATAGGACGACCGTTGAGCCGGGCAAAACAGGTCAAAATATTTTTGGCAAAATGGGCATGGGGTTCAAAGAATTCGCCATCATCAACAATGGAGCTGATAACAGATTTAATATCATAGGCCTGATTGGGATTGTCCGGTATGAGCAGATCCAGATCCGGGTCCAGGCGGTGGGGATCATCCGCCGTTGGCTTCAGGGGCGGATCTTCCATGTTGTTGGCGGGCAGATAGGATAAAAGCTGTCTGATCTCCTCCAGGGCATGGGCATCGGAATCACAGGCAAACTGGGCCACACCACTCTTTTCGTTGTGGGCCATGGCACCGCCGAGATCCTCAAAGGAGATCTCTTCGCCGGTGACGGACTTTATCACCTGGGGGCCTGTGATGAACATGTAACTGGTGTCTTTGACCATGAAAATCCAGTCAGTCATGGCAGGGGAGTACACAGCCCCACCCGCAGTGGGTCCCATGATGGCGGAAATCTGGGGAATCACGCCGGATGCCGAGGCATTGCGAAAAAAGATCTCACCATATCCTGAAAGAGAATCCACGCCTTCCTGGATGCGGGCACCGCCGGAGTCGTTAATACCCACCACCGGAGCACCGGCTTTCATGGCCAGATCCATTATTTTACAGATTTTTTTGGCCTGCATTTCTCCCATGGAACCCGCCCGGGAGGTAAAATCCTGGGAATAGGCAAACACCGTCCGTCCCTCCACAAGGCCATGGCCGGTGACCACACCATCTGCGGGGATCTCTTTTGTTTCCATACCAAAATTGGTGCATCTGTGGGTAACGAACATATCAATTTCGCGGAACGTCCCCTGGTCAAACAACAAATCAAGCCGTTCCCTGGCATTGAGTTTGCCCTGTTCCCGTCTTTTGGCAAGGGCTTTTTCGCCCCCCATGCCAAGGATCTTTTTTTCACGTTCCTCAAGATCCTTGATTTTGTCAGCTACAACTCCCATAATATCACCCTTTCTTTTGATAAATTTTAACTTTCCATCCCTGTTAGCTGTCTTATTTCAGTGAAGTAAGACAGCACAGTGAGCTACAATTTCATTGAATCTATCAACAACAAAACACGTCGTTTTGTCCTGATTCAAATTCAAGAATGTTTTCACACTATTTGTTATGGACATCTTCCTTAATTGCAAATGTCAATTGTATTAAAAAAGAAAAATTCAACTTTTCGCCAAAGAGTCCCCTTCTGAATCGCTGAGTCAGGAGGGGGTAGTTGGCGTGTATAAATTAGAAATGACTTTTGTTGAATTCCAGAATTCTCCCCAGGAGGGGGCAACCTGAAAATTCATTTTGTCAAAGTTGTAAATAAAAAACAGATCAATGTCAAGTTAAGTGCTGCAAAAAGGATATTTATATAATGAATAACCCTCTCTAATATTTCATATGAAAGTTTCACCAACATGCTGGGATTAAAAGACTTTCGTTTTTCGTTGTGGCTGGTTTTACAGCCATGTAGGTTTTATAAGAAAGTCTCACCAACACGCTGGAATTAAATGACTTTCTTTTTTCGTTGTGGCAGTGGTGACTGCCATGTATGTTATATGAAACTGAAGTGTCCAAGTAGCCTCAGCAGAGCCCCCGGGGAGGGGTATACAGCCATTTTCTATCTTCGTTGTGTTCATCAGGACATGCCCGTTTATAAGAAAGTCCTGGCAAATCTGACGGACTTTCATGCTTCGTTGTGGGCAGGCCAGGGCCAGAATACGGTCTGCCCGTGGCAGTTATAAGAATATAATCAAATGGGGAAGGTTTCAGGAAATGATTTCATGATTCCGGCGATAAGTTTCCCCACCCTTTGGGGGTGATGATCCACCACTATTTTTTCATAACAAACACATAAATAGATCCAGAATGATTCATGTGGCCAGCAGCGAATTCAGCCCAGGGACCATTCCCGAAGAAAAAATCCACCCGGCCCGGCCCTTTAATGGCACCACCGGTATCCTGGTTCAACACAAACCCTGACATACTGCCCCATTGGTCTGTAGCACTATCCAGGGAATCCCGAGGTGGCATGGAGGTCTCCACAAAACAAAGGGCACCCCGGGGAAACACAGAGCTGTCCGTTGCAATGGATCGAATGGGGGTAAGGGGCACACCAATGCTCCCAAAGGGTCCCCCTTTTTCTTTTCGGAAAAAAACAAAACTGGGGTTGTGGTGGAACACCTCTTCCTGACGGTGGGGATTGGCCTTAAGCCATTCCCGGATGGCCTGCATGGACATTTTTTCCCGGGGGATCTCTCCCTGATCCATGAGATATCTTCCGATGGATCGATAGGGATGTCCATTCTTGCCATCATAGTGGACCCGTAACACATCCCCATTGTCCAGTTCCACCCTGCCCGACCCCTGGATTTCCAAGAAAAATCGATCGGTGAGGCTGGACACCCAGGCAATGGGCTCTGCCTGGAGATAAAAATCCTTGCGGGCGTTTATTTCCGCCCGGGTAAAATAAGGCAGTACCTGATTATCCCTTGTAACCCTGGCGGAGAGCGTGGGCTCATCCTTATATTTGGCTGAAAACCGACGAAGATTCACCCGTACCAGATCCCGGGGAAAGCTGTAAAGGGGTATTGGATATTTTTTTTCATCATGGGTCAGGCTTCCCTGGAGCGACGGCTCATAATACCCAGTGAACAGCACATCTCCTTTTCCATTTCGCCCCTGGGATTGAAAAACATCAAAATACTTCCGGATAAAAAGCGTCAGCTCATCAGATGATGGTTTTTTCTGGATAAAATGAAGGAAAAACGTCAGAGAATCTTTCAGGTGTGAGGCCGGATAGCTGTTTTCACCCAGTTTAAACATCCGGTCCCCGGGGATTTTTCCATAATAATGAATACTCTGTTCCAGGGCCTGGACAAGGTCTGGGTTGGCCAAGGTGTCTCTAAATGTGGGGAATTGTTTTTCCGACAATTTGACCAGCGGTTGCTGGTTCGGTGCTTCCAGAGACTTTGAAAAAAAAAGACACCCACCCGTGGAAAAAATAAGCGTGCCCACAGTAAGCAAAACCAACCCGTTTCTAAGAACTCGTTTTATCATAAAATTTAACATCCCTGGGGTTGATCACATCTTTTGATATCTCTGGGCCAGGAAGTTTCCGCTTTTACCACCTGTCTTGCTTTTCAAATGAATATCAGAGAGCACCATGGCCTTGTCATAGGATTTACACATGTCATAAATGGTCAAGGCTGCCACAGACACGGCAGTCAACGCTTCCATCTCCACCCCGGTCTGCCCTGACAGGGAGGCACTGGCTTCAATTTCCAAGGTATTGTTTTCCGGATCAGGAAAGAAATCTACACGGACGTGAGTAAGGTTCAGGGGATGGCACATGGGAATGAGATCTGCTGTTTTTTTAGCAGCCATGACCCCTGCAATGCGGGCTGCTTCCAATACATTTCCTTTTTTCACCGTGGCATCCATTATGCGGGCCAGTGTATCCCCGGTCATGGTCACACACCCTCGGGCCACAGCCACCCGTTTACTCACGCCTTTATCCGCCACATCCACCATTCTCACCCGGCCATCCTGGTCCAGGTGTGTAAAATCCGTCATTGTGTTCTCCTCTATTTTTACTGGATGATATAGCCCAACCCATGTCTCCAGTTTACACCATAAAAAAAGGGGTTATGGTAAGAAACCATAACCCCTTTGATATCAGTTGGTCGGAACGGCTGGATTTGAACCAGCGACCACTTGTCCCCCAGACAAGTGCGCTACCAGACTGCGCTACGCCCCGATCGCTAAAAACAAATAGGGTTTACCACCGTTGCTTGAAGGAGTCAAGCTCTTTTTGAAAAAACAAAAATATAAAACACCTATGCCCCGTGACACCCCTCCCAGGCCTTATCACTGATTTTTAAAAAAGCAGCCACCGCCTCTGGATCAAACTGCTTTCCAGATTCCTGGCTAATGATGTTCATTACTTTTTCCTTGCTCATTTTTCTTCTATAAGCACGATCCGAGGCCATGGCATCAAAGGCATCCGCAACGGATAGAATTCTTGCAAGCCGTGGGATTTCTTCCCCCCGTGCCCCCCGGGGATACCCTTTGCCATTATAAAATTCGTGATGATTCCGAATGATCTCCTGCTCCTTTGTCCAAAGCCCCAACTGACTGACAATATCAGCCCCAATGACGGGATGTTCCTTAATTTTTTCATACTCTTCTTCATTGAGGCGACCGGGTTTCAAAAGAATATCATCCCGGATCCCTATCTTGCCAATATCATGGAGGTGGCCCGCAGATTGAAGGATATCAAGCGCTTCATCGGTGCAGCCGAGCTCCTTTCCAATCATCACAGAGACTTCTGCCACCCGCTTTGAATGTTGCTGGGTATAGGGGTCCCGGGCCTCCAAAGCCGCCACAAAGGCATAGAGAGTAGAAAACAGATTGTCATAGATATTTTCGTAAAGAGCGGTGTTTTCAATGGCCGAGGCAGCTTTATGGGAAATAAAATTAAGAAGGAAAATATCTTTTTCCGTAAAATGTGTGTCACCGTCTGTAATGGACGCCGTGACAATACCAAACACCTTGTCCCGGATTTTCAATGGGGTGGCCATGAAGGATCGGGCACCGTAAAAAAGAGTATGATCTTCGGTGACACCCACCAAAAGGGGAATATCTTCGGTCATGGTGTTTAAAAGCATGGTTTTCAATGGCCGGGGCATATTTTCTCCACGCCTTTGTTCAAGATTGGAGCAGGCCATGGGAAACAGGACGTCTCCACTTTCAGCGTATATATAGAAGCAAACCTCATCCGCCTTGCTGACCTCAAGGCTTAACCCCACCACATGGTTGAAAATGTCGTGACTGGCATTAAATGAGGAAAAATCATCCATGATTTTATTCAACAGATTGACTTCATCAATCTTAGTCGTGAGCTCTTGATTCAATGCCTTAATGCGTTCCTGTCTCTGAACCTCCTCCTTGAGAAGGAGATTTTCCACAAACAGCCCACGCTCCCTTAAAATCCGCCGCAGGCACAACTCCATCTGCTCCAGATTTACAGGTTTGATTAAATAATCCACCACACCATTTTTAAGGGTTTGAATAGAATTTTCCAATGAAGGGAACCCCGTCATTACGACCACCGGCAGTGAGGCATCTTTTTTACGAATACGCTCTGCCAGCTCAAGGCCATCCATGACGGGCATATTTATATCCGTAAAACAACAGCCAATCTGGATACCGGTATCAATAACAGCCATGGCCTCCTGACCATTGCTGGCCGTAAAGACCTCATAGCCCTTGCGTGTAAAGTATTCTTCAGTTATTTCAAGGATACCTTCTTCATCGTCCACCACCAGAATTGTGGTTTGAGTGCCATTATCCATCATGCGCAAGAAATCCTGTTTGTTTTGGGATAAACTTCATGCCCGGAGGAGATTCATCTATGAAAACTCAGAACGTGTGTCTATTCAGTCCTGCAGCAAAAAGAGTATTTCAGTCTTAATTTCCATTGGTTAACGTGAACATACTAAACTGTCAACCTTTAATCAATGTAAAAAAGAGTATTCTCAGTGCACCTGTAGGGTGGTCTTATGCCATTATCATTAATTTGCTGCAGCCATCAAAGTTGACCGTCTGGAACAAAAGATCCTCCATAATTCTGATATACTATCTCAATAGTGAATATAAGTCTGAATATTGTAAATAAAATAGAATATTATTCTTGACCAAGCCTATAAAAAAGAATATTGTTCGAAAAAATTATTTCGCTAATATTTTACAATTTTCTGAAGAGACACCATACAGGTACAAGCAGACTTGTTTCTAATTGACGTTGTAAAATTCCAGGAAAGGAGCACCATGGATCGCATTGATTTTAAAATTCTTAAAATTCTCCAGACCAAGGCAAGAATTCCCAACGTTGAAGTGGCAAGGGAGATCGGCATGGCCCCATCGGCGGTTCTGGAACGTATCAAAAAGCTGGAGGCCCAGGGAATTATTGATGGATATGAAGTTCGCCTGAATCCCGAGCAATTTGGGGGATCACTCATTGCCTTTATCCAGGTACGTCTCACCGGGGATGCCCAGCTTAACGAAACAGCCACGGAACTTGCCCGAATGGCATCCATCCAGGAAGTCCACTACATTGCCGGTGAAGATGGCCTCATGATCAAGGCCAGAGTTGCCAATCCTTCGGCCCTGGAAATACTTTTAAACACCCGGATAAATCCCATGCCATCCGTGGCCTGGACCAAGAGCGCCATTGTGCTTTCCACCTTTAAAGAAACGGCAAAAATTCCTTTGCCGAAAACATATCCCACCACCCCTTAACCCAAGGAGATTCACCATGCCCATGTCCCAGGCATTTGAGCAACGACTTTCAGCGGTGCTGGATAAAACCATTCAGCAATTTGGCACCCCCTTTCACATCTACGATGAGGCAGGGATCAAAGAGACCGGCCATCATATTAAACAGGCCTTCTCCAAATTGGAGGGGTTCCGGGAATATTTTGCCGTGAAAGCCCTTCCTAACCCTACCATCATGACCCTTATGAAGGAGATGGGCTTTGGCTTTGACTGTAGCTCTTCCCCGGAATTGATGCTGGCCCGGGAGATCCAAAGCCAGGGGGAGGATCTCATGTTCACCTCCAACAATACCAGCCAGGAGCAGTTTCTCACAGCAGCGGAAAAGGGGGGATGTGTTCTAAATCTTGATGATATTTCCCTCATAGACAAGGTGCCGGACATGCCTGAACTGATCTGTTTTCGGTACAATCCCGGCCCCCGGAGAAAAGGCAATAAGATCATAGGAAATCCCATTGAAGCAAAGTATGGCGTCACCCACGAACAGATAGAATCGGCTTACCAGAAAGCCCTGGACAGGGGAGCCACCCGATTTGGCATGCACACCATGCTGGCATCCAACGAGCTGGATTTTGAATACATTGTGGAAACCACTCGAATGCTCCTTGGCATGGTGGAAGAGATTTCTTACAAACTCAACATAGAATTTGAATTCATCAATATCGGAGGGGGACTTGGCATCCCCTACCGTCCGGAACAGACGAAAATAGACGTGGAGGCCATGGGTCGGGAAATTTTTGAACTGATGAAGCTGTTTAAAAAGAAAAACGGCTGGACCCCCAAACTGTTCATGGAAAGTGGAAGATACATGACAGGGCCCCATGGTGCTCTTGTGACCCAGGTGATCAACCACAAAGATATCTACCGGAAATATGTGGGAGTTAATGCCTCCATGGCAGCCCTCATGCGACCGGGCATGTACGATGCCTATCACCATGTTCATGTCCACGGTAAAGATGAGACCATGGAGACCCAGGTGGTGGATGTGGTGGGTCCCTTATGTGAAAATAATGATAAATTTGCGGTTCAGAGAAGCCTTCCGGTGACCCAGGAGGGGGATATACTGATTATCCATGACACCGGTGCCCACGGCCATGCCATGGGATTTAATTATAATGGTCAGCTCAGGCCCCAGGAGTTGTTGTTGCGCACCGATGGCACGGTGGAACTCATTCGAAGGAAAGAGACGGTGACGGATTATTTTGCCACATTGAAATTTGATCCGGTAAGTGTATAGACCGGGTGCTAAAATATCAAACAAATTCCAGGTGATAAGGAACGTCTGGATGAATACAATGGCATAATGCCGCCCCCCCGAGGGGCAATGGGCCCGGCCCGGAACCGTAGACGGCCCAATTGGCCGGTTCCTATTGCCCCTCGGGGGGGGCTCTGCTGAGGTTGCTCGGAAGTTTTATTTTATAATAAACCCACATGGCTGTAACCACCAGCCACAACGAAAACCAAAACTCCAATTATTCCAAATATTTGGATGGAGTTTCTTATAAAAAAAAGCCGGGGTTATTCCTTTATAAACAGGTCCAATGCTTCAATGAAAACCATATCCTCTTTTTCCATCACCTCTACGACGGCCTTGTGCATGCGTTTTTTGTGTTCACCGAAAATGCCTCTTTTTTTCTGGAAGGTAGCGGCAAACCCCAAGGCATCTGCCATGAGTTCTTCCACATTCGCGCTTGCCTTTTCAATAATATGATGCTGCTCCAGTTCATCTGCCCCCACCCGTTTCCCCGTGAGTTTCAGCTCATTAAATTTATATTCTGGCATGGCTTTTCTAACAAAGGCAATCATCCCCGGTAAAAAGGGAATACTGATATCCACCTCGGGAAAACAAAAATACCCCCGATCCCTTTTCATGAACCGAAAATCACAGGCACAGGCCAGCATGGCCCCATTACCAAAGGCATGGCCGTTAATGGCGGCAATGGTGGGCAGGGGCATTTGTAACAAGCGTTTAAAAACTCGATTGGTGGCGTACATAAAGGCTTTCATGGATTCATAATCATTTTCCTGGAGTCGTTGCCCCAACCACTCAACGTCCACCCCCTGGGAAAAATTTTTCACGTCATCGGATGTTAAAACCAGGGCGTACACCCCATGATCCGCCAGCACTTCATCAAAAATTTCATTCATCCTTGTGGAAAAATTAAGATTTTGCAAATTCGCACCGTTTGACAGGGTTACAACGGCAACGGTCCCCTCTTTTTTCCAGTTTGCAATGGCCATATTATCTCCTTGGATTTCATATTCACATTGTTTTTTCTTCGTTCTATACAATAAACATTGTTTAGCAAGTTTTATCTCAATTCATCAGGGATATCAAGATAAAACACCTTGACCCACACCTCAAAAATTAGATTGACAACCCCTGTTCTTTCTGAGTATCTTCAATTGAGTTTAGCCACTTTATCTGTGGTTTTTTTATAAAAGAAGTAACCTAAATCGTCTTTATTTCTTTGAATCGTTTTAACTAAGAGAGGTTCCTGCAACACATCAGCGGATACCATACAACCTTCCATAAGCGTGACAGTTGAAAACAGACGCTGAATACCGTATCAAGCACTTGATTGCCGGGACCATTTGATCATGATGTTTCCATGGTGCTGGCAAAAAAATGAAATGGTGTGCCCAGGAATCCCGGGAATGGATAATGATCATTGGACTTGATGTTGGCGGAACGCACACAGATGCAGTTCTTTTAAGTAAACAGGGGCTTGAACGGCAGATAAAAGTACCCACAGATACGTCAAATCTGTTTAAAACCGTGCTCACCGGATTCAACCACCTTCTTAAAGATATTCCCATTGGCAAAATCAAACGAGTGGTCATCAGCACCACCCTTACCACCAATGCCATTGTTCAAAAGAAATTAAACACCGTTGGTACTATTGTCTCTTCAGGCCCCGGTATTGATCCTGAGTGGTACCGCATTGATCCCAATTATCATGCGGTGGGAGGTTCCATTGATCACCGGGGTAGAGAAAGAGAACCCCTGGATCATCAAGAAATTTTTGCCATTGCACGCCGCATAAAAGAAAAAAATATTACCATCCTTGGGGTCATCGGTAAATTTTCCGTGCGGAATCCAACCCATGAACTTGAAATTAGGGACCTGCTCAAAAATCAATTTGAAACCATCTTTTTGGGTCACCATGTGTCAGGAAATCTTAATTTTCCCCGGCGAATCGCCACGGTTCATCTCAATGCCTCGGTGTACGAAATGCACCGGGACTTTTTCCATGCCGTTAAAAAATCCCTGGAACAGAAAGGGCTTCAAATTCCCATCCAGATTCTCAAGGCAGATGGGGGCACCATGAACCTTGAGTCGTCCATGGCATTCCCAGCCCAAACCATTCTTTCCGGCCCCGCCGCAAGTGTCATGGGATCCATTGCCTATGCCCCGGGGGATATGGATGCCATGGTGCTGGATATCGGTGGTACCACCACAGACATCGCCATTCTGGTGGACAAGGTCCCTCTCCTGGAACCCCTTGGTATCCGACGGGGAAAGTATAAAACCCTCATCCGCTCCTTAAAAACCCATTCCCGGGGCATTGGCGGCGACAGCCATGTTCGGGTGGAAAAAGGAAGACTTAAAATTGGTCCCGGAAGGCTCGGACCGGCCATGGCCTTTGGCGGACCGGCCCCCACGCCCACCGATGCCCTTATTTTTCTGGGGAAAATGAACATGGGTGATCCCCTGATGGCCCAAAAGGGAATTGACAGCATTGCCCAGGCGTTAGGCATTGACCCGGAAGCGGCTGCCCAGGCCATCTTTAAAAAAACGTGCACCATGATTCTGGAACAGGCTCAGGCCCTGATCCATCGCATCAACACCAAACCGGTTTACACCATCCATGAATTTCTGGCTGGATACGCCATTGATCCCCAGAAAATTTTACTGCTGGGCGGACCTGCCCCCTATTTTGCCAAGGAGATTGAAGCCCTGTCCGGCATCTCCACAGAGGTGGTACCAGCAAGTTCCGTTGCCAATGCCATTGGGGCGGCCCTGGCCAGAACCACCTGTGAAATATCCCTGCTTGCGGATACGGAACAGAAAAAAGCCATGGCCCCGGAAGAGGATTTCAGCACCCAGATTTCCCACAAATTTACAGAAGAGGATGCCGTGGAGACCACCCATGAGCTTCTACTCAAAAAAGCCCTTAAATCCGGTGCTGACACCCAAGACATGGCCGTGGAAATCATTGAATATCAAACATTTAATATTGTCCGAAATTTTTCACCCCGGGGGAAAATATTCAAAATCAAAATGCAGGTTAAACCCGGACTGATCAAAGCATACGATGCCGTTTGTCATCACAGCACCATCAACCCGGATATAGAAAAGGGGATATAATGCTCAAGGCAGCACACAGAACCGGTCTGGTTTTTTTCCCGGCCTTTGACTGGGCCATTGATCCAACCCACCCGGAACGGGAAGAGAGATTATTGTACACCCTGGACCAGGTCACCGAAGAAGGAATATTTGACATTGAAGGCATACTGGAGCTGACTCCGGATCTGATCACCAACCAGGATATCCAGCGGGTTCACTTCTGCATTCCCGATGAAGAAACCATCACCACAGAATCCCACCTCATCAGTGCAGGGGGGGCCGTGGCCATTGCCCAGGCTGTCATGGAAAAAAGGATCAAACGCGGATTTGCCCTGGTACGTCCCCCAGGGCACCATGCCATGCGCATCACCCATGGCGGCAGGGGATTTTGCCATATTAATATGGAAGCCATCATGGTGGAATATATTCGACGGCACTACGATGTAAAGCGGGTGGCCATCATTGACACCGACTGCCACCACGGGGACGGCACCAATGACATTTACTGGCATGATCCTGACACCTTGTTCATATCCATCCACCAGGATGGTCGGACCCTTTACCCTGGTTCAGGATTCACCGGAGAACTGGGAGGCCCCAATGCCTTGGGCTCCAATCTGAACATTCCATTGCCCCCGGGAACTGCCACGGAAGGGTATCTTTATGTCCTTGAAAATACCATTCTTCCAGCCATTGAGGACTTTAAACCAGATATCATTGTTAATTCCGCAGGCCAGGACAACCACTATTCAGATCCCCTGACCAACATGAAGTTCTGTGCCCAGGGGTATGCCGACCTCACTCGTCTTTTAAAACCGGACATTGCTGTTCTGGAAGGCGGATATGCCATTGAGGGTGCCCTGCCCTACGTTAATCTGGGCATTATTCTGGCCCTGGCAGGCCTTGATTACTCCCGGGTGGTGGAACCTGATTATAATCCGGATAAACTGCAACAGGCCCCCCAAGTCACGGAAAAAATAAAAAAAAAAGTGAAAATCATCAACACCCACTGGAAAAATCGTTATAAAATGCGTGAATCTGTAGGAGCCCCCGGAGATATCCAGGAACGCCATCGGGAAATTTACTACGACACCGACAATATCCTCGAGCGGCAGAAAGAAAAAATTCGGATCTGCCGGGAATGCGGGGGAACATTTGAGGTTGAATCCACTGCCATGCCAGGATCCCGGGTATTGGCCATTCACATTCCCCAATACGCCTGCCGTCACTGTCGGGAAAAGGGGTATGAGATGTATGAGCGTGCCCCCAAAAACAAATATGATAAGGTAATTCTCCAGGACAAACCCCGGGATATGTATGTCATCAAGGCATAGAAATTAAACCACTATGGGCTGAAGGCCCATAGAATTGGTGCTAAAGCGCCCCCCGTGGCCTGAACCTGAAAACCACGGGCTGAAAGACAAAGGACTGAAAGTCCATAGTTTTCACTCTAATGCGCTTAGCGCACCAAAAAAACTACTGGGACAATAAAAAATGCAAAAACATAAGATTTCATGCCTGAAACTGCGTGCCCGGATAATACAGACCATCCGGGCATTTTTCATTAAAAACGGTTACCTTGAGGTGGAGACCCCTTTAAGGATACCCGCGCCCATTCCCGAAGCCCACATTGATGGATTTGAGTCTGAAGGCTGGTACCTTCAATCCTCTCCGGAAATCTGCATGAAACGCATGGCAGCCACGGGATACCCTAAAATTTTCCAAATCTGTAAATGCTTTAGAAAAGAAGAACGAGGGGATCGGCATCTCACAGAGATGACCTTGCTTGAATGGTACACCAAGGGGTTTACATATAAGGAACTCATGGCACAGACCGCTGAGCTGCTTCAATATGTCGCCCTTAAAACAAGGGGGGAAAAACAGCTCATCTATGGTGATAAAACCATTGCGCTGGACACTCCCATGGAGTTTATCACAGTGGCCCAGGCCTTTGAAACCTACGCGGATATCTCCATGGAAACTGCCATGGAAACAGGCACTTTTGATGAAGTGATGGCATTTGACATTGAACCCAGGCTGGGAGAAAATTCCCCGGCCTTTCTCTTTGATTATCCTGCGACCATGGGGGCTCTGGCCCGGCTGAAACCCCATGAGCCCAGCATTGCAGAGCGGTTTGAACTTTACATCGCCGGCATGGAACTGGCAAACGGATTTTCAGAACTCACCGATCCCAAAGAGCAGCGACGGCGCTTTGAAAAGGAGATGGTACTGCGAAAAGCTTCAGGAAAACCATTGACGCCCATGCCATTTAATTTTCTGAAAGATCTTGAAAACCTACCAAATACCGCAGGCATTGCACTGGGCGTTGATCGGCTTGTCATGCTCTTTGCCAATGTGGATACCATTGACCAGGTGGTGTCATTTACGCCGGAAACCCTGTAGAAGAGATGGCATCCTTCAATGGTCAACAACAAAACGCTTTACATTTTTGGACAAACGGTTCTCCAAGACAAAATACGGCCCTGGATATATAAATTCACAAATAAAGCATATAGGAAATATGGCATCCTTCAAAAACACTTTACACTTTTTTTGATTATTTCCCATTTGTAGGGAGATTTTTCAAAAGACTGTAAAGTACTTTTGAGGTCATATGAAGGATGCCTAAAATATCATGCAATTTTCAGGCGCATGACATCAGCCGAACCGCAGGACGGACATTTTTCAGGACGTCCGGTTCCCGGAGCCTCTTCCCATTCATGGCCGCACGCCTCACAGGCAAACAGCCTGGGGGTTTCCACCATTTCATAGGTGCCACCCTGGATATTAATGGCCTTTCCAGAAATAATGGCATCGGCAATGATGCGGCGGGCATTTCTCAAAATTCTGCCAAACGTGGCCCTGGAAACGCCCATGAGTTCACCCCCCTCTTCATGGGAAAGTCCCTGAAGATCTGCCAGCCGAATGGCTTCCCGCTCATCCACAGTGAGGAGAACCTCCTCAAGATCCAGCATGGGAATACCTCTGGGTTTAAAATAGCTGACTTCCGGATTAAAACCTACTTTTCTGCTTATTATGGGTCTCACCATTTTGTTTTCCAGTAATTAATTTAAATAACGGTTTTAGACTCTAACACCCGACTTCATGCCAACATATGGCGACATCCTTTATTAATTTTGGTTGACATTTTTTCAAAAAATTCCCTTATTCTTCGAATAATTTCTCAAAAAAGTATCAACCACTTCTGGGACAATACATGAAGGATGTCCATGAACCTTAATAAAAATCAAAAAAAGAGGGACTCTCTCTTTACAGGAAAAGCCCCTCTTCTATTTCAACACTCAAATTCCAAGCAAATCAGTCCTACATCTTTGAACCTTCTGCATGGCTCTGGAGCTTAACTTCAACTTTTTCTGTGAGGCTTGCATAGTATTTCCGGAGGATAACAAGAACTTCCTCACGTCCAAAATGATCCACAACTTCTTCGTTGTTGGAAAGGGCATGACGCAGTTTTGTACCGGAAAGGATAACCCTGTCATCTTTACCATGGGGGCAGGTTCTCATGGAAGCCATACCATCACATTTCTTGCAATAGAAAGTCCAGTCAATCTTCAGGGGAGTACAGAGAAGGGCTTTGCCCGCTTCTTCAGGAGTCGGGATAGTATCAAAAATTTCCTGGGCCTCAAACAGTGTGTAGAAATCACCAACGCCCGCATGGTCACGACCGATGATCATCTTGTTAACGCCGTAGTTCTGACGGAAGGTGGCATGAAGAAGACCTTCACGGGGACCGGCATAACGCATGTCAAGGGGATATCCACCGTTAACAACATGCTGGGGAACAAAGTAATCCTGGATCAGTTTGTCAATGCACTCAATACGAACCTCTGCCGGGATATCACCGGGTTTGAGATTACCAATGAGAGAGTGGATCAGAACGCCATCACATACATCCAGAGCAATCTTGCACAGATGCTCGTGGGAACGATGCATGGGGTTTCTAAGCTGCATGGAAGCAACGTTGGCCCAGCCTCTTTCGTCAAAAATGGCACGGGTCTCTTTGGGGGTCAGGTAAACACCCTTGAATTTCTCGGGGAACTCGCCTTCGGAAAGCACTTTAACAGGTCCTGCCAGGCAGAACTCTTTTCTGGCCATAACCATCTGAACACCGGGATGATCTTCCATGGCAATTTTCCAGAACACGTCATCAGCAGACTCTTCGCCGTGTCCCTTATAAACTTTCTCACATTCCCATTTTTTATCATCTTCGGTCATCTCAAATTTTTCAGTGACCTTCATGGTGGCATAAATTTCACCATTTCTTTCCAGGGTAATTTCGTCACCAAGGTTGATGGCATCGGCATCATCTTTTGCCGCATCCAGCATCACGGGAACAGGCCAGAAGGTTCCATCGGCAAGGAGGAAATCGGCACTAACGCCTTTCCAGTCTGCTTGTGTCATAAATCCGTCAAGGGGGCTGAAACCACCGATGCCCAGCATGATCAGATCGCCTTTTACCTGGGAGCTGATTTCAATTTTTTTGAGGCCTGCGGCTTTTTTCAGCTCTGCTTCAAGTGCAGCGCCTTCGAGTTTACAACAAACAAGTCCTTTTCCACCGTGGGGGGCAACTAATTTAGACATAACTACTAACTCTCCTTAAATATAATATTAACCAAAATAAATGTTTGTACCAAACATTTATGCAAATTCCATTAACAATGCAGGTTACGCATCTCTGACTATAATTTCACATGAAACTCCATCCAAAATACTGGAGTAATAAAAATTTCATTTTTCGTTGTGACAGACCACACTGAACCACCTTGGTCAACTGCCCATGGCAGTTATTTGGTCAAAGCACAACAAATCGGACAAATAACACCCATGAATTAATAATGATTGCACTTTTTGTCAAGAATAATTATTGTTTTATCCTGACTATCTTACCAACCTGGGCCATGGTGGTGACATGGAAATCAGCTTCAAGGGCCTTGTTTTTAAAGGCTATGAAGGGCACCTCTGCCTTGTTGGCAGCCATCTGATCATATTGCGAATCCCCCACAAAAAGCATTTGCCTGGGAGTAAGGGAAAATTTTTCCATGATGGTGTGCAGTTGCTCGGGCGATGGTTTGGGATGTTGAACATCGGCGGCGGTGACCACCATGTCAAAGTCATCCTCCAGGTCGTGGGCCTTGAGCACCGCTTGCATGGTATTGGTCCGATTGGTGGCAACCGCCCTTGTAAACCCCGCATATTTAAGGGCTGCCAGCAGTTTTTTGAGCCCCTTTTCCCGTTCCATGTAAGGAATAAATTGATCATAACGCATGGTGCCCATGAAGGTGTACACCGCCTCCAGGGAGTCCATTTCCGGAAAAAGGTATTCCAGGGCTTCCTTTACAGTGAACATATGTACTTTAACAAACTGCTCCCGGGTGAGGTCAGGTTTTCTAAAATGTGCCAGAACCTTATTATAATACATCTCATTTGCACCCGCGGTGTCAAACATGACCCCGTCACAATCAAACACCACCGCTTTTATGGATTCTATATTTAAACTCATTCCAGAATATTTCCAAAAACATTAATCCTCATCTCCGGCTGAACCTTACTATCCGTAACAAGGGTAATCATATCAAAATATCTACCCGGCCGGGTCTGCTTATTGGTGACCTTGATATTCCAGGCGGGGTTATCCCCTTCTGGGGGCTGTAGGTCCACACTCAAGATTTTTTTATTTTTAACGGAAATACTTTTTATGGTGAAGGGATATTTTTCCATGGGCAGCACTTTCACCGTTGCTGAAATCTCTTCACTTGATTTTCCGGAGAGGCGAATCAATTGGGGTTCAATGATCACCATTTTTTCCACAGGACCCGACACCTTTAAAGAGATAATTTTATGATCGGGATCACTGGTATAAACTTGAACTGTCTTACTTAATGTTTTTCCACCATATCCAGAGGTGGAAACTGCGATGGTCACTTTACCTTCCCCACCCGGGGGAATCGTTTTGTCATAGGAGACAGCCGTGCAACCTCAGGCAGTTTTGACTTTGAGCACTTCCAAGGGTTCACTGCCCTTGTTATGGATAATATAATCATGGTTCACCTTGGTTCCTTCGGGAACCGATTCAAACCGGAATTCCGGCGCAGAGACTTCGGCCACAGGTATTGCAGCCTCCTCTTTGGTCTCCAGGGACAGTACAGGCGTAGAAAAAACCATGACCATCAGGGCAGTAAAAAAAAGAAATCGTATGTTTTTCACCTTATTTCTCCCATTATTTTTTTTATATGAAAAGGTAGCCTCCAAGGTTACCTCAGCAGAGCCCCCGGGGAGGGGTAATGGAACAGACCAATTGGGCTGTCTAACAGTTCCGGGTCGCTTC
>Ga0307929_1000883_pt1 | contig 26300 bp, 20 predicted proteins | sample AceLakmetage1330_FD_203160 | JGI IMG/M metagenome (GOLD analysis project Ga0307929, IMG submission 203160) | Saline water microbial communities from Ace Lake, Antarctica - #1330 | ecosystem: Environmental > Aquatic > Non-marine Saline and Alkaline > Saline | place: Antarctica: Ace Lake...
ATTCCGAACGAAGAGAGGAATCTAATAAACCTATTTATTCGATTAGTAAAATGTTAGTTGAGATTTTTGGTGCGAATAATTCACTATTTAAGACATGTCAAACTACGATTGAGTTTATTTAAACTTCTGAAAAACAACAAACAGGTCAGGAGTTCTGAATCTAAGAAACTTGTCTCGCCGCAGGCAGATTTGTGGCTATAAAAAAAACCACCCCAAACCCGAGGTGGCCTTTTTCAGTTATATTATAAAAAGTACTTATTCCGTTTTAATACCCAACTCCGCAACCTGAACAACGTCCCAAGTCTCTTCGTTGTAAAGATAAACAACAATGTTGCAGTTTTCGGCTACCCAACTCTCATCAAGCTGATAAATAAATTCCCTATTGTAAACCTCACCAGTAACCATTTCACCGCTGGCTGAAATATATTTTCCATAAGTTGTGTTCAAATCATCACGCAACAAACTCATATGTTCATAATCGAACCAGTCGGGAGTTGGCCCGATATTCGAATTGTTATTCTTCTGTGGCGACACCACATGATTTTCGGTAATAAACACGCACATTTTATATTTTCCGGATAAATCACTAGTTGCTACTGCATCAATATCAATGATCACTGTGTTCAGGTTCGGAAAATATTTATTCTTTAATGATAGTCCGGCAACGGGATCCAAAGCTAATTGCTCATTAACCACTGTTTCCCAGTTGTTAGGTAGTATCTGCATGTTACCACTGTACTCAACCCTGTTAATCATAGCGATGGGATTGGCAAAAATCTGAAAATCGGTATATAACTCTTCACCAGAAGGAGTAAAAAGAGTATCATTATATGGTGGATCTGTATCAGCTGTGGCATAATATCCAGCATGGATTGCAATAATCACTAATTTATGGTCTAAGTCCGCTGCAAGGTCGTGAGCAAATATGGCCCATTCGGGACAATTTACACATTTATGGCCGGTGTAATCCTCAAGCAAAACCTGTTTGTGCAGTACAATTGTTGAATCAACAAAAAAGAGTGTGTCGTCAATATTTTGTGGAATGTCCTCTTCACCAATAAGTGGCAAAGGTTCGTCAATCTTATCGCAGGCCATCCATACAGCCCCAAACAAAACGGATAGTATAAATAGATATGTTATTCTTTTCATCGTTATTCAGTTTTTGGGTTTAGAATGAACTTGTTATGGTTAACGTTAAACCGGTGGAAGCCGGAACATACCTACACACACCTCCTACACAAAGCAATCCCTCGCGTTGGCGGCCATAGCGTACTGCAAACCTGTTTGAACCCTGGTTATAACCAAATGAAAGGTTGTAATAGTGGATTTGCATATCGTTATCAGGATTTCCATAATTGAATTCATCCTGGATTGAGAAGTACCACTTTGGCGACACATTGTACTCGAGAAGTATTGCTGCCCAGTCACCTTTGTCTTCTTTGGTCCACAAACCCTGCAATTCCATTCTAAGCGAGTTTCTACGGTCGAATTTGTAGGTCAGGTCGAGTACTCCAATATTGGCATAAACCATATGGTCGTCATCAAAAATATCATCTTCAATCACATTCTTGTTATAGGTTTGGTTGTAATAGGCAAGCTTCGCCTTCACCTTTTTGTTGAATTTCTTTTCAATCATCACATTGATGTCCTGATAATACAACAGGTCGCCAATGGAAAAGAAACTAGTATTGTAGCCATCCGTCCCGGTCATATCCCCGGTAATGGGTGATGTGATGGTATCCTTTTCGATGGATTTGGCCAGCGAATAGTTCACAGTAATGCTGGTTCCGTACTTTCCACCAAGTTTAGATTTTTTTGGAATAGTATAAACAATGGTTCCCTGGAGGCCAAACTCACCGTTAGGCTTAGTAGCATAGGGGTACATTGTTGCAAGGCTGTAAGGATGCTCCTTACTGATGGCAGGCAAATAATTAATGTCGAGCATGGGTGGGTTACCGGCTTCAGTAAGCTTCGATTTGTAACTCATATTGTCAATCCACTTGGTAGAGAGAAACAATCCAAGCCCTTTCCTGGAATAACTTAAAGTTGAATAAACGGCCTGCCCTTTTTTGTAGATATAATTATTGGTAGCATTTGGGTCATTGCCTTTTTCGGCATATTCAACATAAAAGTTAACCCCACCGTGTGCAATATTGGCTCGGGCAGCCCAGGAACCAACGTTGTGAGGAAGATCCAATTGATAGGTTTTTTGATTGACCCAATTAACAGTATCACCAAAATCATTAATTGTAAAATAGGCTGAATCAGTGTTAAAAGTTGGGCTGTTTTGAATCTTTTCGTATTTACTCACAAAACTACCACCCAAAGTTATTTTTGTTTTCGACTCGCTCATGCCCTCAATCATATCATTGAAGTAAAAGTCACCATCAATACCTCTCACAATGCCACGATTGCTGTTTTCGTAGGGCTCCCAAAAATAACGCTGAACTCCAACAAGGCCTTTCAACATAATACCTTTGTAAGGCGAATAATGGGCATTAAACCCATAAAAGTTATTGTCGTAGCCCAACGTCCATTCTTCCCAGCCACGCAATACAAGTCCACTACCAAACTGCTCGTAAAAGTGACCGGCAGTCATTTCCAGGGTTCCTACCTTGTACTTAGCAAACCAGTAAGGAACACCAACTCCCTCAAAGCGTGGGTCGAAACCCAGCATCGGGTTCAAGTAGCCTTCAAAGCGTGCACCTGCTGTAAAATTTCCATTGGTATAAATAAAGTTGGCAAATCCATTCATCCCAAATTTCTCGTAATTCAGGGTGGAGTCGGTTATGCCCAGTTTACTGTCTTCGCTGTAAAATTGGGCATCCAATTGTACGTTTCCTGTTACCTTGCCCCCACTCAGGAAATCCTGTGAAAACGAAATCATAGGAAACATTAACAGTAGCAGCAAAAGCTTTACGGAATTAACTTTCTGTTTCAATGTATTTGGTTTTTTTAATTCAACAATCCAAAGAACTTATTAATGATCCAACGATTCGCCGTTGATCACCTTCTCAACAATTTCGATGTATTCCAGTTCATCGCCTTCCAGATAACCTACATGCTGCCACACTATCTCTTTTTTACCATTGAGAATAAAAGTATGCGGTGGAACATTCACATTCATTAAGCGCTTGAAATCGCTGTTTGGATCCAGCAACACATCAAATTCCCAACTTCTGCCATTTACAGTTGGCAGTACCTGCTTGCTCGAGCGCGCGTTGTCGATAGAAACAGCATACATTTTTACGCCCGTTTCTTCAACCCACTCCTCGTAAACATCATTAATGGCATCGTGCTCTTTCATGCAAGGCTTGCACCATGTTGCCCAAAAAGTAATGATTATGGGCTTGCCATCATTGTCGATACTTTCAGTATTAAATGGATCGCTGTTGATATCCTTAATATTAACAGAAGGCAAATTAAACAGTGCTTTAGTTTCGCTTTGCGAAAAAATTATTCCTGATACCAGCATCAGAGCTGTCAATAATAAAATCTTTCTCATAGTTAGATAGTTAAATGTGTTAGTTTTTCTAGTCGGCAAATTTATAGTTTTTTAAGACAAAATAATCATAGAATGAAGGTTTCGAGTAATTTAGATTCAGTCGAAGGATGAAGTTCAATGGTCTTAACAACATTTGGAACAAGTAGGCATTCTCCCATATTGAGCATAAGTTCACCTTCAGGATATTTAACCCGAAGCGATCCCTGGACACAGGTAAAGATCACAAAAGAGTCCAATTCATCGTAATCCTTTGAGATTGCCTTGTCGAGGTGCAAGATGTTGGTGGTGAAATAGGGAGCATCAACTACTTTGATGCTTTGGTTTTTCACACGGCCATACGCTGTACGATAACTTTCGTGAACATCAAAGTCGATGGCCTCAAGCGCCTCGTCGGTATGTAAGTCCCTGGGTTTTCCCTTTGCATCTACCCGGTCCCAGTCGAATATACGGTAAGTAACATCAGAAGTTTGTTGAATCTCGGCAAGCAAAATCCTGGGGCCGATGGCATGTACCCTGCCTGCTGGCATTTCGAAAATATCGCCTGCACTTACTTTTTCTACGTTAAGTATTTCCTTTAAAGTATCCTCCTTCAGGTGATCGAGATAGGTTTTCTGGGTAACTTTCTTATTGAACCCGCTAATTAATTCCGCATCCTTTCCGGCATCAATGATATACCACATTTCTGACTTTCCGTTACCCAGGCCACGTTTTCGGGCGAGCTCATCATTGGGGTGTACTTGGATGGACAAGTATTCAGTAGCATCGATAAACTTTACCAGGATGGGGAATTCGTTTTTATATTTGTCGTAAACCTTTCCTCCCACAAGGTCATCCATGTAAACTGCTATCAGTTCATTCAACTCATTTCCTTCCAGAAATCCATTTGCAACTACTGTTTCATTCTCAAGCACTCCCGACAACACCCAGGCTTCGCCGCAATTGGGCATATCCCCGGCATCAAGGCCCAAAACATTCTCAAGTTTCCGTCCACCCCATGGTTTTTCGCGGAACAGCGGTTTAAATTTTAATGGATAAAGTGTGTTCATGTTGATGGTTTTTAATGATAACTGCCAGCAAATTATTTAAATCGTTGGTTAAATGTTATTAGTTAATCGTTAATGGTATGGCACAATTAACTAATTTCAATTAACAATTAACCTTTTTCAATTAACGATTAATAGGTCAGATTAGATTGTGTGTTTGAGTTTATGAATCCCTGCCTCGCGGCAAGGCGGGCTCTATTTGGATTTCGCTCTATCTTGCGTTACCAATTGTTACAATTCTGCAACCTCTACGAGGTAGGTCTTTTACAAACTTCATTACAGCTAAATGTCCGTAGGACATTCATAATTGTAATACCCATATTCCATATGAACAATCACAATCCCGCACGTGCGGGGATTGCATAATATTTCAAAATTTAACAATCGCATCATTGCTGAATGAAAAGTATCTGTGCAATTTGTCGTGCACCCCGATTAACTTTCTTCGATTAACCTACAAATGCTACTTTTACGCTCCAAAACTAAGCAAATTCAAAGCCAAAATATTCATGAATTTTTCAAACGACCTGCGTCAACAATTAATTGCCTTTAGAAAGGACTTGCACAGGCATCCTGAAATTTCTAAAAATGAACATGCCAGGGCTCAGAAAATCTTAAATTTCATTACCCCCTTTCATCCGGACAAAATTATTTTACTCTATGATTTATCTCTTGAAAGAAACAATTGAAAATTTGACAACAAGCTATTTGAAAGCTAAAATTATAAAAGATGAATTCAATATGTGTATTTTGTGGATCTAGCGTTGGAAAGCAGGAAAATTATATCCTCAAGGCTAGAGAACTTGGTAAGATAATAGCTGATAAAAAATTGACGCTGGTATATGGTGGTGGAAATATCGGTGTGATGCGTGAAATTGCAGACAGTACTCTGAAACATGGGGGCAAAGTAATTGGCGTTATGCCCCAGCATATTGTGGATAAGGAAGTGTCGCATCAAGGGCTAACTGAACTGCACATTGTTAAAAGCATGCACGAACGCAAAGCGATGATGGCTGAACTCTCGGATGCCTTTGTTGCCCTCCCTGGCGGCTTTGGTACCATCGACGAAATTTTTGAAGTGATGACATGGAACCAGTTGGAGATCATCAATAAACCAACAGGCTTGCTTAATATCGATGGTTATTTCGACCACTTGATCGCATTTATCCGTCATGCTGTCGATGAAAAATTCGTCAGGGAAGAACATAAACAGAACCTGATTGTTGAAACTGAAGCCAATGTTTTAATTGAAAAATTGGATAGTTTTGAGCCAAAAAAGGCAGAGAAGTGGATCGATAGATTAAAAATGGATTTAATTTAATTCGATAATCGAAAGTATTTTTTTGCAGAGACATGGCATGCCATGTCTCCAATATTGACAAAAGATAACATCACAAAAAATGATCATCATAGGAATTACAGGAACAATCGGTGCAGGCAAGGGAACGATAGTTGATTTTCTTGAAAAAGAAAAAGGATATCAACATTACTCGGTGCGTGGGTATTTGGTCGAAGAAATCAAAAAACAAAACCTCGTAGTTAACCGCGATAGCATGACCTCTGTAGCCAATGAACTAAGGGCTAAGCACTCGCCATCTTATATTATCGATGAACTTTATAACAAGGCTTCGGGAAGTGGAAAAAACTGCGTGATTGAAAGCATCCGAACACCAGGTGAAGTTGAAAGCCTGCGTAAAAAAGAAAACTTTTTCCTGTTTGCCATCAACGCAAAACCTGAATTGAGGTTTCAACGTATTAAAGCCCGGGCATCGGAAACCGATAAGGTGGATTTCGAAACTTTTTTAGCCAACGAAAAGCGGGAGATGACTACCGATGATCCAAACAAACAAAACCTTCAGAAATGTATTAATATGGCAGATTTCGTTTTTGAGAATAATAGAACCGTTGAAGAGTTAATTGCACATGTTTCTCAAATCATCAAAAATATCGATAAATAAAAAAGCCACAATGTACCCTTACAAAAGGAATTGCTTTTGAACATAATTCAAATAAAAATAAGCTCGATATGACACAAGATAAAAATGAACATAAAACAACAGAAAAATACATCCGCCCCAGCTGGGATGAATATTTTATGGACCTGACCAATTCTGCAGCTAAACGGGCAACCTGCGACAGGGGCCGGAGTGGCTGCGTGATTGTTAGAAACAAGCAAGTTTTGGTAACAGGATATGTTGGTTCACCGATGGGTTTGCCACACTGCGATGATGTGGGGCACCTGTTCAAAAAGGTTACCCACGAAGATGGAAAGGTTACACAACATTGTGTGCGCACAGTGCACGCCGAACAAAACGCCATTTGCCAGGCGGCCAAACTGGGCATATCCCTCAACAATGGAACCTTATATTGCCGAATGACCCCTTGCCGGACCTGTGCAATGTTGATCATTAATTGTGGCATAGACAGGGTAGTTTGCGAACGTAAATACCATGCCGGGACTGAATCGGAGGAGATGTTTGCCACAGCAGGTGTGAAACTGGAGTTTATCCATAACGAAATACAACAATATGAGAACCAATAGGGGAGTGGAGTGTTGGAGTGTTGGAGTATTGGAGGAATGGAGTGTTGGATTTTAAATGGGCTAATGAATCAAATGAAGAGACGAGGCATGCCTTGTCTCCACCACAGATTGTAAAAAATAGAATTTGATATTGGAAAGAACCGGGTACTTTAAATAAAATCATAATGGGTAATTTTCAAATCATCGATGCCAATGCCGCCAACTTAGGCCAATTTGGAATGTGTGGCTATAAAAACAAAAAGCATATCGGTTTTCAGCGAAAGCTGGAGTGGCTCGCAAAACGCTTCGATGAGGGAATGAAATATAAACTACTGGTTGATTCCACGGGCAATGCCCTGGGCGGGATTGAATACATTCCTGCCGAATATGCCTGGCGGCCAGTTAATGCAAATGGTTACATGTTTATCCATTGCATTTACATTATGAAAAAAAACGCCCAGGCCAAGGGCTTCGGGAAGCAGTTGATTAATGCGTGTATTGACGATGCACGTAGCCAAGGCAAAAACGGTGTAGCTCTTATTGCCCGAAAAGGAAGCTGGATGGCGGGGGTTTCTATCTTCGAAAAGCTTGGGTTTAAAGTCACTGAATCAGCACGTCCCGATTTTAAATTGATGGCACTAAAACTTGATGATGAAGCATGCTTGCCACGATTTTCAGGAAACTGGATAAAAGAGCTTCAGCAGTACAATGATGGCCTGACCATCATCACTTCCGACCAGTGCCCATACGTTGTAAAATCAGTTAGCGAAATTATTGAAGTCGCAGAATCCGAATATAAAATTACCCCCAAAGTCGTCCATATTGAAGATAGTGAGCAGGCCAAAAAAGTGCCATGTGCGTTCGGGTGCTTTTGCATCATTTATAAGGGGAAAGTAGTTGCCGAAAATCCTATCAGTAAAACACGGTTCAAGAATATTATGAACAAGGAAGTGCCCTATCAATTAAGAAATTGATAAATTTGACAAAAAAATGGTTAACAGATAAAACACATTGCAAAATGATAAGAAGGATTGAAGTAAGGAATTTCCGTTCGTTAAAGTATATTGATCAATCACTTCAAAATTTCCATGTTTTAGTTGGCCCAAATGCAAGCGGCAAAACAACTTTTATGGATGTTATTAGCTTTCTTGCTGATATTGTAAAACTTGGGGTTGATGAGGCCATTCAATGCCGTTCTTCAAATTACAATGACCTTACATTCTCATCCATTGGTGGTGATATTGAACTAGCAATTGAAGTTGAGTTACCCAAAACAATTAAAGAAATTAATAATAATGTTTCGTTTGATGTAATACGATATGAACTTAGAATTGGTTTAGCAGAAGAAACACTTGAGCATGCAATTAAGGAAGAAAGGGTTCTTTTATTTGACACGAACCTTAATGCCCATACCTTTACAAATACTCAAATATTGCTTTTCCCATCTCTTTCAACAGAACCTTCTACGATATTAAATAAAAAATACAAACCAAAAACTTTCAAATTATTAATTAGCAAAAAACCGGGAGGCAACGACAACTTCTATCCCGAAACATATAAGGAAGCAGGAAAAGGCTTCATCCCCTCATTCAAACTGGGTATTAAGAGGTCTGCATTGGGAAACTTGCCTGCCGATGAAACAAAATTTCCGGCAGCAACATGGCTTAAAGAGTTTTTGTTGGATGGAGTGCAGCTTTTTGTTCTCGATAGTTTAAACATCCGCAAGGCAAGCCCACCAGGACAAAGTAAAAAATTTAAATCAGATGGGTCAAATTTACCCTGGGTTATTGATTTACTGAGCAAAGATAAAAATCAATTTAGTAAATGGATTTCACATTTACAAACTGCACTTCCCGACATTATCAATATTGACACTATTGAAAGACCGGATGATAAGCACCGGTATTTGCGGATTCATTATAAAAGCGACATGATTATTCCAAGTTGGTTGGTTTCTGACGGAACACTCAGATTGCTTGCGCTCACACTTCCGGCATATATACAAGACTTTAAAGGTGTTTATTTGATTGAAGAGCCTGAAAATGGAATACACCCCAGAGCTGTCGAAAGTGTCATTCAATCGCTTAGTTCCTTTTATAATGCACAAATAATGCTGGCTTCGCATTCCCCCGTCGTGCTTAGTTTACTTGATCAAAAAGATGTTTTGTGTTTTGCCAAAACCAACGAAGGAGTAACTGCTATTGTTAATGGCTCTGAGCACCCTGCCCTTAAAAACTGGAGAGGGGAAACAAATCTTGGTGTACTATATGCAAGTGGAATTTTAGGATAACATGAAAGATTTAGTTGTTTTAGTAGCAGATAAGAACATGGAATTCCTGGTTCAGGGGCTCCTTCCCAGAATTCCTGTTGTAGAGAAAACCAGGAAGTTTACTTTTGATATTTTTGTTCATCCTTATAGAGACGCCGGGATTTTTAATACTGCCCATGATATTTTACGGCCCTTGTCAAAAAACTATTCTTATTCTGTAGTAATGTTGGATTTTCAAGGGTGTGGAAAAGAAAATACTAGCAGGGAAAAAGTAGAACAACAACTTGAGAATTTATGTGCTCAAAATGGATGGAAAAATAGATCCTGTGCTATTTCTATCGACCCGGAATTGGAAAATTGGATTTGGGTTACCGAGGCAAGGTTATCTGATGCCATTTCTTGGGATAAAACTATTGGCCTTCATGATTGGTTGCAAATTAACGATTGGAAGAAACCGGAAAACAATAAACCCATTTATCCAAAAGAAGCTCTTGAAGCAGCATTGAAAGAATGCAGGACACCACGTTCTTCATCGATCTACAGGGAGATATCCAGTAAAGCAAGTTATAAAAATTGCACCGACAATGCTTTCCTAAAATTATTGAATCAAATAATTGTTTGGTTTAAATGAAACATGGGAGAGTAAAACAATTAACTAAACTCAATTATCTGACAATGGCAAATTTATTTGTTTGCAACTCATCACCAGCCTGAAATGTGTAGTAGTAATATCCTGCCGGCAATTCTGAAGCCTCAAGAGTAATTATGTGATTACCATCAGAATATTTCGCTGAAATGATTGTTCTTATTTTCACTCCTTTTGCATCATACAGCTCAATTGTTACCCATTCAGCCTGCGTGAGTGTGAATTGAATATTGGTTTCTGAATGAAAAGGATTTGGGAAAACCTTGGAAATTAATCTTTGACCTTCAACTTCATATACTGATAATGTATTTTGATTGGCAGTTCCGGGTGTAAATTCAGGCATAAAGAACCAGCTCTCTGCACCATCGGCATAGCGGCCATATGAAGTATCAACAGCTTGTTCCTCGTAAGCAAACCCATCAAGAAGGTTCTCTTCAGTATCCCACAAACCGATTTGTTCACCATTGCCACTCAGTTTAAAGTTGAGGTTGAGCACACTCAATTCTTCGTCGTTATTGGCATAAAACACGATAAAGCCACCTGCTACCACAGTTACCGAATCGGGATAGGTGTCGGGTATCTGGTAAGCCTGGCCCACATCAAGGGTGTCAAATAATAAAAACCCACCAAGCATCACATCTTCATCTCCGGCATTGAATATTTCAATCCAGTCGGGGTAATCACCCTGGGAGCCAGGCAAAGCATCAATATTGCTCGCCATAAATTCATTAATGAAAAGCTTTATTTCGCCGGGAGATTGTGCTGTATTGCTGGCTCCCGGTGTGAAATCCGGCATAAGAATCCAGTTTGTGCTTCCATCAGGATACCTGCCATAAGAAACATCTTCAGTTTGTTCACCGTATGTGAGCCCATCCAAAAGATTCTCATCGGCATTCCACAAACCAATCTGCTCGCCATTGCCACTTAATTTAAAGTTCAGGTTCAACACACTCAATTCCTCATCTTTATTGGCATAAAAGATTATAAATCCACCGGCTGCAACAGTAACTGAATCGGGATAGGCATCAGAAATCCGGAAGGCTGCTTCAACATCCAGGGTATCACTCATAAAAAATCCACCGAGCATCACATCTTCAGTGCCTGCATTGTAAATCTCAATCCAGTCGGGGTAATCCTCCTGTGGGCCAGGCAAAGCATCAATATTGCTCGCCATAAATTCGTTGATATAAAGTTGGGCATTGGCCTGGTTGCCATGCGTGATGATTGACAGAAGCATTGCTAACATTCCGTAAGTTAAATAGCAGGATTTTCTCATTTTTTGAATTTTAAAGGTGAACAATCGTATTTTGCAACAAATGTAATTGATACTGTAATACAGATGAGAAAAAATACCGATCATAGCACTAATGGTTCAGACCAGATTTTCTTGTTCAACTATATTTAGTTTTTGCAAAAAACGCCAAATACTGCGTTACTCTCGTTTTGAAAACAGTTATCCCATACATACGGGACAAACTTCGAAAGCCTTGTCTTTGACGTCTTCTTATCAAAGACTTGAAAAATGATGCGTTTTCTTGCAGGCACTATTTAGAACACGGATAATCACTGATTAAACACCTAAATACATCTGTGAAAACCAGCCTTGCTCACCTTGCCAAAACTATGGTGAAGCGGGCCGGCTAGGCAGATCAGCAAAATCCGTGTCATCCGCGTTCTATATTGTAATTTGTAGCACACCCTATCCTATTAAACCTTCACCATGGTTTTGATTACCTTTGCTCTGTACATGTGATAAAGTATTGGAATTGGTTCGATTTGCGTAATTTACAGACAATGGCAAACAAATTAAAAATAGGAGAAGTTTCCAAACCCCGCTACGAGTTCAGGACTTTTGGAAGTGATTTTGAAGAAGTCGCGCAACGTATGTCACATTTATCTGCCGCTGTTCCCAAAAAATTTCGGAAAAGGACTTCCGAAGAAATTTATATTGTTTCAAAAACCAACGACACCAACAACGTTAAGATCAGGGACGAGAAAATGGACATCAAAAAGCTCATTCAAGCAGTAGATGGCCTGGAACAATGGACCCCACTAATGAAAGGTGAATTTCCCTTTATGGCTCAAATAATCGTGGAAGAAATCTTCCCTATGTTTCAGCTTGTAATACCAAAACCGGAAAAGGATGAACTTTCGTTTGATGATTTTTTGTCAATAATTAAACCTCACCCTGAATTAAAAGTAGTTACTGTTGAAAAGGAACGATACGGCTACATGGTAAACGGCACCATTTGTGAATATGCCCTGGTGCAGATTAATGGATCAATGATTTCTACAGTAAGTTCCGAGTCCACTAATATTGATGATGTAAAAAAAACCATTTGGGATCTGGGTTTGGAAGGCATGGAAAACATCAATTATATACAGGCGGTGAAACGTGTGACAGGAATGAAGAACAAAACCATTCCAAACAACAAACTTTGAACACTGAAAGCTTTACATTCAACATTGATTATGGCACAAGAAATAGAACGAAAATTTTTGATCAAAGGGTATTTTAAAAGCTTTGCAATCAGCAAGGCCAGGATAACTCAGGGCTACCTTTCGTCTGTTCCGGAACGTACCGTGCGTGTGCGTGTTATTGACGAAAAAGGTTTCTTGACCGTTAAGGGTATCGGCAACGCATCGGGTACCAGCAGGTACGAGTGGGAGAAAGAAATTCCCGTGTCAGAAGCAAATGATTTGCTAAAAATTTGTGAACCGGGAGTCATCGATAAAATCCGCTACATCGTACCGGAACAAAATGGGTTAAAATTTGAAGTGGATGAATTTAGTGGTGACAACCTGGGATTAATTGTAGCTGAAATAGAGTTGCCATCCGAAGATTATAATTTTATAAAACCCGATTGGCTGGGCAAGGAAGTAAGCGGAGACCCGCGCTATTACAATGCAATGTTAATGAGGAACCCTTTTAAAAATTGGTGATACCATTTTTTACTACCAACAGCAGGTCCTACATTATAGAGTTCAAACACTCCTAAGGTGTGGAATCAAATTCAAAGGACAAGTGGGGATAGATTTCTCCCTACGGTCGAAAGGACAGAGTTTTATTCTGGGTGGATGGGGAAGGGGACAGCGGGCGCTCCGCGCCCACTGTCCCCTTCCCCATCCCACCTCAAAGCCCTTTGTCACCTCGAAGGAGCTTGCGACTGAGAGGCCTATTTTTTGCTTGTTTTTCAATGTTTTACAAAACTTGTCATTAGTAGCTCCAAGTCCCGGAAAAAGTGACCTCAAAGTGTGATGACAAAACCTAAGAACCTTAGTTTTGTGGTTAACTTTATTAGTGGAGACCTTCCAGGTTTTTGCTAATAAAGCTTCATTGTTGTTAAATTCTTTCATGTTCCTATATGAGAAACCTGGAGGTCTTTTTTGTCATTTGTAGTCGAAAATAGCAATCCTTGGTAATTGGTTTTTATCTTAACTTTGATGCCGCCTTGATCAGCATTTATCGTTAAATTTTTAAAAAACGTTTTCGTATTAATACAATGAAAAATAACCTGAAAAATATCATTTTCACACCGATATGCATTTTATTTTTCGTTCATTTAAGTTATGGCCAACCCGTTTTCCATTGGGTGGAAACCGAAAGTGATACAGTATCCAAATATGGAAAATTTGAAGTACGTGCCGACATCTCAGGTAATTTCTATAATCCTTACGATCATAACCAGGTTATCGTGTTTTGTTACTTTATTTCACCATCCGGAGTGGTTCATTCCTCAAACGGATTCTTTTACCAGGATTACTCCATGACCCAACCAGATGTACTGGTTTCAAATGGCGATGCACACTGGCGGGTGAGGTTTGCACCTGACGAGCCGGGCAACTGGACATATGAAGTGGTTTGCCTCGACATTACCAGCTACAATGCATATCCTGTACAACCTTTTTATTGTGAAGATTCTCCTGATCCCGGATTTATCAGCATTACGCAAAACCAAAAGCTGGTGTTCGACAATGGTGAACCATTTTTTGGTATTGGGACCAACCTGGCATGGGACGAATGGGACAATGGATTTACCACCTGCCTCAGCTGGATGGATGAATTGGCTGATAATGGTGGCAACTTTGCCAAACTTACGATGGCTCCCTGGTGGCTCGAATTGGAATGGAAAGAAACCGGGCTTGGAAATTACGATGCGCGGCAGGATCGTGCATGGGTAATGGACCGGATTATCGACAAAATGGATGAACAGGATATTTATCTTCAATTGCACTTTTTAATCCATGATGAGTTGCAGACCGAAAACACACCCGGATGGGCCCAAAACCCTTACAATTCGGCAAATGATGGGCCATGTAGCGATCCACAGGATTTTCTTGTCCAACAAGAGGCTAAAGATTTGTTCAAACGAAAAATCAGGTACATCTATGCGCGCTGGGGATATTCAACGCATATACAGTCGTGGGAAATATTATCTGAAGCCGACATGATCTCGCCATGGAATTCTTTCAGTACCCAAACGATGGATTGGTGCAACGAAATGGCAGAATATACCGGGTCTATTGATAAGCAAAACAGGCCCGTTTCCTCAGGTTTTGCCATTCCACAAAACCACCCTGATGTGTGGAACAACAATGCAAACACATTTACACAATTACACCTTTATGATATCATCCCTGACCTTGAAATAAAAATTTACAGCTTCACCCGCTGGTATTTGGAAGCGTACCAAAAGCCGGTTGTCGTTGGTGAATTTTCGCTTGCCCATTACCCTGAGATCGTAACACAAACTGACCCCGACGGCATTTCTTTTCATAATTGCATCTGGTCATCTGCTTTTTCGGGAGCATTGGCAACGTCTATGTCGTGGTGGTGGAATAACTATTTAATTCCCCAGGGTTTGTTTACACATTTCCAGCCTATAGCTAATTATCTCAACCAGGTTGGACCTCCTGGTGTAAATCTCCAAGCTCAGGTTTTACACACAACCGCCGATTATAACGAATTGATAATAATTGATCCGGATTTTGGTAATTCGTTTGAAAAAGCTCCTGAGCACTATTTTATCGTCGATCCATCAGCTTACCTAAACCCTCTCGAAATCCATCTGGGGGAAGTATTGTACGGCTATTTCTTTAATTCTTCGAGAAACCCGCCAACTTTTAAGGTCAATTTTACCAAACCCGGTGAGTTTACTGTAAAGACCGGCGATGTGGCCACACTATCGAAAATCAGGATATCACTAAATGGAGTAGGGATTTTTGAGCAAAGTGCATCCTCAAATTCAACTTACACCATAAATGTACCTATTGGTGAACACGAAATAAAAGTGGCAAATGTAGGCAACGGCTATCTTGATGTCAGGGAATATAGTCTGTTGAATTATTCACCACGATTGAGGGCATTTGCCATGCGCGATCAAAAAAATGCCAAGGGTTGGATACAGAACAAACAATATAATTTCGAATATGTGAATACCAACGGGCAACCACAAGCACTCACGGGTGGTAAACTTCATTTTAACGACTTTGACTTAGGACTTTATAATTTAGATTGGTACGATTCGGACGGGAATTTTGAATCTTCACTTTCTGTTTTAAATTCTGGCGAAGTAATGATTGTTGATGCCCCTGAAATTGTCTGGGATGGAGCTTTTGAACTCAAATTTCTCTCACCCTTCGTTGTCGATTTTACAGCAAATGTAAACTCCGGTGATGCTCCATTAACAGTTCAGTTTACCGACCAGTCCTTCGTTGGTGGAGTAAATGTAGATAGTCGTCAATGGGATTTTGGGGATGGGAATTTTTCGATGCAGCAAAATCCAACACACACCTACCAATCCCCCGGGGTTTATGATGTGAAACTCAAGCTGGTTTCAGGAAATTATTCCGATTCCCTGACGAAGGGAAATTATATCACTGCCAATCAAGCGCTGCTTGCCGATTTTACCCAGGATAAAACTTCCGCGCTGGTTGGCGAGTTGGTGTTTTTTACCGATCTATCGCTGGGAGGGCCAACAAACTGGTATTGGAATTTCGGAGATAATAACATTAGCACACTAAAAAATCCGGCCCATCTATATACCCAACCGGGATATTATTCGATTAGCCTCCTCATACAAAAAGCGGATAAATCTGATTTAATTATCAAAAACAATCTTATCGAAGTTTACCATCCACTGCTTGCTGATTTCGAAACTGACAAAGCATTTTATATAAAAGGAGAGGCCGCTCTGTTTAATGATTTATCGCAGGGTGGCCCGGATTTTTGGGTTTGGGATTTTGGCGATGGTAATACCGATTTTACCCAAAATCCATTACACATTTATGAGGAAACCGGCTCCTATTCCATTGCATTAAAAATAGCAGCAAACTGGAGGACTGACTCCATTGTGAAAGAAAACATACTTACTGTTGTTGATCCTTTGATTGCTGATTTTGAAGCAGCTAAAACGTTTGTTTATATTGGCGAAGAAATTCAATTTACAGACTTGACTGCCGGTGGCCCACTGTCGTGGGAATGGAACTTCGGTGATGGTAATAACAGCCAGATTCAGCATCCGGTTCATAGTTACCAGCAGGAAGGAAATTTTACCGTCAAACTGAAAGTTAGCAACAATTACCTTGAGGATTCCCTGGAAATCATCAATTATATTACTGTGGCCGAACCTCTTGTTGCTGATTTTATAGGTGAACCAAAGAATGTGTTGATCGGCCAGGATGTGCAATTTAACGATTTGTCAACTGGCTCGCCAACATTTTTGATGTGGGATTTTGGCGATACTAGCAATGGGATCGGATCAAACCCAATACATAAATATTGGTTTCCCGGAGATTATCAGGTTAGCATGACAATTTTTGCCCATGATAGTACCGATACAAAAATCAAGGCAAATTACATCCATGTTTTCGATTCGCTGATTGCAGATTTTTATGCCCTGCCCACGGAAGTATATATTGGCGAAGCGGTTCAATTTTTTGATGATTCGAGAGGCATCGAGTTGCAATGGGAATGGGATTTTGGTGACAGCCAAAACAGTCAAATTCAAAATCCTGAACATATATTTGATTGGGAGGGAAGTTTCAGCATCAAGCTAAAAATCTTTAATGAATATTTTGAAGACTCCATTATCAAGGAAAATTATATCACTGTTGTTGAGCCTTTAATAGCCGGGTTTACAGCAGACACAACCAAAGTATTGGTGGGCCAGGAGATTCAGTTTATCGATTTATCTGTTGGGGGGCCAACATTTTGGATATGGGATTTTGGCGACAACACAGTTACCTTCGGCCAAAACCCTGTTCATTATTATTTACAAACCGGTAGTTATTCAGTGTCACTTGAAGTCACACGGGGCGACTCCACAAACCTTACCATCAAGGAAAATTACATCGAGGTGCGCGACACATTGCTCGCTGATTTTTATGCGGGACAAACAGAAGTTAGGGCAGGCAACCCGGTTCAATTTTTCGATATTTCACGGGGGGAACCTAATAAATGGTTTTGGGATTTTGGGATTTCAAAAATCAATCCCATGCAAAATCCAGTTTTCACCTATCAAAATCCCGGCACCTATTCGGTGCAACTAATTGTGAAAAATGATTTTGATGCCGATACCTTGAGCAGAGAAAATTATATTACCGTTTTACCGGCATTAATTTCTCAGGAAATAATATTGCCTGATGGGTGGTCCGGCTTATCCACTTTTATCAACCCACTTGATACAGCCATTGAAGAGCTACTGATGCCCCTTGGTGTAAACCATATTTTTTCGATGAACCACACAGGATTTTATTGGCCATCCCAAAACACGAACACCATCAACAACTGGAATCCATATGATGGGCTGATTATAAAAATGGCTGAAAGCGATACCCTGACAATAATTGGCGAAGGATACTTAAATGATCAGGTCGGGATTTTGGGAGGATGGAATATACTTCCGGTGGTGAATACCTGTGGTGAAAATACAACACAGATGTACGAAAAACTAAGCGACACACTTGTATTGATCAAGGAAATTGCCGGTACAAAAGTTTTTTGGCCGGAATATGGAATCAATACGCTTGAAATGATAGAACCCGGTAAGTCCTATTATTCACTTACAAATTTTGAAACCATTTATCAGTACCGCGAATGCGATGGGGAACCTATATTCAAAAATACTGTTGTGCCAGGACCCATTTACAATCCCTGGAATAATTTTACCAAAACACCTCAATCTCACCTGCTGGCAATTTTACCGGGTGCAATTAATTTACCTTCCCCGGGAAACAATAAAATCACCATGGGTGTATTTAACGAAAAAGGTGTTTGCTCGGGATTCATTAACTTAGAACAAAACAAGAAGGCTGAATCAGCCGTACTGGTTGCCTTTAGTAAGGATGAACATTCTAGTGGTTCGTCAGGATTGTCTGAAGGTGAAAAGATGGAATTCAGAATATTTAATGAATCAATCAATGAAACTTATGCTGTTGAACTTTCCTTCGATACCAAATTTCCCGATCAGGACAAGTTTGCTACCAACGGACTTTCGGGTATAAACGGGATTGAAATTACAGGAATTGTCGAGAGTGATATATCTGAAAATGGTATTTATATTTACCCGAACCCCGGAAGAGGAATTTTCTTTATTGACCTTACACTTTTGAACCAGCCTTTCCAAGTTGAGGTATTTTCTTCGATGGGCAGATTGTTGAAACCCCCAATAGATGAACTAAACGGCATAACATCCATCGACCTCAGTGGAAGAGCAAAGGGAATTTATTTTGTGAAGATTAATTCGGGAAAGATATCGACTACCAAAAAAGTTGTGCTTCGATAGACAAAATAGTTTATGCTTTGAACATCTGGCGTTTATCTTCGATTCAACCTACCTTATACATACTTCATAAAAAATATTTACTTCCGCTCAATGAATTGAGTAAATTTGCTCAATGATTTGAGTAAATTTATTGAGAGAATTGAGTAAAAAGTATTGATATGATTGAAAGGTTTCAATTACACTTATTTAGCAATAGAATTGCTGAAGAAAGAAAATTCATCCAGGTGATAATGGGGCCACGACAGGTTGGAAAAACCACCATGGTCCACCAATTCCTCAATAAAACAACAATCCCACACCACTTTGTTTCTGCAGAAGGTATTAATGATTTATCATCTACATGGATAGAACAACAATGGGAAACGGCGAGGATACTACAAAAACAAAATAGCGACAGTGAGTTTTTGTTGCTTATTGATGAAATTCAAAAAATATCGAATTGGAGTGAAATGGTAAAGTTACTGTGGGATGAGGATACGCGCTTTAACACCCCGATAAAAGTGGTTATACTTGGGTCTTCGAGTTTGCTCATACAAAAAGGGCTCAGCGAATCAATGGCCGGGAGGTATGAAATAATCCAGATGCCGCATTGGAATTATATAGAAATGAAGAACGCCTTTGGATTTACCCCGGAGCAATATGCCTGGTTCGGTAGTTACCCGGGAAGTGCTGAATTGATTTCTGATGAAGAAAGGTGGAAAAACTATATCACTAATTCATTGATAGAGGCGAGCATTTCAAAAGATGTTTTAATGATGACCACCATTTATAAACCAGTATTGCTCAGAGACCTTTTTGAAGTGGGCTGCCAGTATTCGGGGCAAATTTTATCTTTCACAAAAATAGTGGGGCAATTAATTGATGCCGGAAATACAACAACCCTGGCACATTACCTTCATTTACTTGATACTGCTGGATTATTAGGTGGCCTTGAAAAATACTTTACAGGAAAAATTAGACAGCGGTCGTCAAGTCCAAAATTTCAGGTCTTTAACAATGCGCTCTTCAGCGCCCAACGAATTGAAACGTTTGAAGAAGTAATTTCAAACCCCGCATTTTGGGGACGAATAGTTGAATCAGCAATCGGAACACATCTATTGAGCTATTCGAAAAGTGAAAACTTTAAGCTATTTTATTGGAGGCAGTCTGGACTTGAAGTTGATTACGTGCTTGCAAAGGGCGACCAGGTAATTGGGATGGAAGTAAAGACCGGGCATCTGAAATCCAATTCTGGCATGGACGCTTTCAAAAAATCATTTCCATCTGCAAAACTCATACTTGTTGGTAAGAATGGAATTCCATGGCAAGAGTTTTTAGAAATCAATCCGGGTTTGCTTTTTGATTATCATGGTCATTGATAGTGTTATGAATTGATTGATGATTAACGATTTTTGATTTCAGAAGTGTGAGACCATGTCATTCCCAAAGGATGTGTGATTAAAAAACACCTATACCATATTTCCCATATATACCCTATACCCCGCCCTGCCATCACCCCTACAACCTCACATCCACCTTCTTCACCATCACATTTTTCCATTCCGCAAAGGTTCCATCAATAATTTTCTCCCTTGCAGTTTTTACCAACCAAAGATAAAAGGCCAGGTTGTGCTGACTGGCAATCATCAGGGCGAGGTACTCGTTTGCAATAAACAAATGCCTGAGATAGGCTTTGGAGTATTGTGTATCAACAAAGGAATGTCCATTTGGGTCGATGGGTGAAAAATCAGCCTTCCATTTTTCATTTTTCATGTTCATGATGCCCTCGCTGGTAAAGAGCATCCCATTTCTCCCGTTGCGTGTGGGCATCACACAATCGAACATATCCACGCCAAGGGCGATGCCTTCAAGAATGTTTGCTGGTGTGCCCACTCCCATCAGGTATCGGGGTTTGTCTTTGGGCAAAATCGAACAAACCAGGTCGGTCATTTCATACATCATTTCGTGTGGCTCACCAACCGACAATCCCCCAATGGCATTTCCTTCGGCTCCCCTTGAAGCAATAAACTCAGCCGATTTCTTACGAAGGTCAGCATAGGTACTGCCCTGAACAATAGGAAAAAGGGCCTGCTTATGGCCATACTTTGGTTCAGTGTTTTTGAATTGTGCAATACACCTGTCGAGCCAGCGATGGGTCATTTCCATCGAATTTTTGGCATAATCGTATTCGCAGGGATATGGTGTGCACTCATCAAAAGCCATCATAATGTCGGCGCCAATGATGCGCTGGATATCCATGGCATATTCGGGAGTAAACAGGTGGCGGGATCCATCGATGTGCGACTGAAAGTGCGCGCCTTCTTCAGTAAGCTTGCGCTTGGCCGAAAGCGAATAAACCTGGTAGCCCCCACTATCTGTAAGCATGGGCAAACCCCAGCTATTGAACTTGTGCAAACCACCTGCCCTTTCAATAATGTCCAGCCCCGGCCTGAGATATAAATGGTAGGTATTCCCCAGGATAATCTGAGCTTTCACATCATCTTTCACATCCCTGAAATGAACAGCTTTTACTGTACCTACCGTTCCCACCGGCATAAAAATCGGGGTTTGTATTTTACCGTGATCGGTGGTGATTTCCCCGGCACGTGCTGAGCTTTTGGGGTCGTTGGAAAAAAGTTTAAAGTTCATAAGATGTTTATAAAAAAAAGAAATTATAATGCAAATATGGCTCGCAACCGCCCACTTGCAATATACTTATTGATTTCTTGTATGTTTCTGTTTCTACTCATTTTTCCAAACGAACGCAGCCTGGCTGTGGTCCATGATTTGCAATAGGTACTGGCTTTATTTTCAATCCTCCTCGTAACCCAACTCTAATTGATTTTCTGGGTCTAAATTGTTCTTGTCTGAAATTACACTTCGCCCTAACTCTTTTTCCGTATTCTTTCGAGCATCTCCTGCAACTTTTCCTCCTCGATGTGCCACTTTCTTATTGTCATGAAATGTCTTAGGCTTTTCCTCTTTCGAAATTTCCGTAGTAACACGCTCTCCTAACATTGTAAAAATCAACTCCAAATCGTCCATGTTGTCACGCAAATTTACTTTTGATTTGACTGGTAGATTCTTAAGTTCCTTATATTCGCCTGGAGTCATTCCAAAAGTTGCTTTTGAAATTTCTGCGGTCAGAATGGCAAAATTCCGCTGTTCCTTAATTCCTCTTTCTTGCCACTCATCTGTCAAGTTCTGACGAATTGCAATCCCTCTCAATCGTTTGTCAACCCAGTCTTTTGAATACCCTTTTCTCTCGTATATTTCCTTCATCCGTTCTTGTGCCAATTCAGGATTCTCAATCTCATCTAAACGCTCTTTTCCTACTTGAGCAAGCCACTGTTTAAATGGCTCTGCTTTTTTAGATGGGATTGATTGGATTAACCTAAAAACGTTTTTTGTGTTTCCAGCAAGTATATTTCTTTTCTTTCCTGATGAAGTTTCCATCGCTACCTGGGGACAATTTGTCCCTATGTAGGTTTTCAATTCTTCATCTCGTTTCCTAATCTTTTTTAGATAGTCCGTTGGATTCTCACTGTCTGTTAAAACAGCAACAATATCAACTAATGAATAATACCATTCTTCATTATGCCACGCTCTACGCACATCCGTGCCTTGAAATACAACAATCTTGTTATGTTGGATATTGTTTTTATCTTCAGGAATACTCATTTACAATGATTAATATACTTAAAATCTACTGGTTAACTATCAAATACAAATGTAAGTATGAACTGGGAATGGTTTCATTTTTTATACACAAAAAAATCAAAGTTCAGGGCTGTTTCAAGCTTGTGCCTAACGAACAAATATTTCTTTACTTCACGCTTCATAAATCAATCTCTTAAGCTCTATATCACTTTTCATGTGTCTATTTTTTTCAAAAATACAACAATTCCATAATTCCTATTAGGCATCCTTGCACAATTCAATAAATGCGTTTAAATCAGAATGCAGCATACGCTCAAGTTCCCCAAAATTATCCGGCCTTGTGCGAGCATACAGAAACCCATAAATATGAAACTGCCTTGCGTCAACTTTTCTCAATTCCAGGGGCCGTTCAATTTGTTCCAGCAATTTATCATAATCGAATGACCCGATCTCATTGGCATCGTAGCCTGTGTTGTTGTTCAGGATTATGATACTGAAAATCTCATTGGTACAAGTTGAAAGAATAAGAGGCCAATCAGGAGCTTTGTTTTCCATCAGCATTTGGTAAGGATTGAAACCATAGGCATAATGCGTTAACTCTGCCGAGGTACACCATCCGCCAAACCTTAAAGGGTTCACTTCAATCGGGACAATTTCCCCTTCCTGGTTTACCCGCACTTCCATGTGTAGCGGAAAGTTTTTCAAGTTGACCATCTTACCAAGTTTTTCAAGAAAGCCAGTAAACCTCTGCAGGTTATCAAGTATCACCTGTTTCGATGTAATGTACAACCTGTCACTCATATCTTCAGCAGAAGCAAAAATATGTTTCATCATCCCCAAAATCACAGGTTTTCCTTCATTATCAAAGTAGGCATCAATGGTATATTCGTCTCCTTCAATAATCTCTTCGATAATAAACTTTTCTGTATCCACAACTTCCGTTGGGTAGGTATCTTTTACAATGTCAATTTCTTTCCTGATCTTATCCCTGACTTCCGGCCAGTTTTTGCGATCGGAAACCCTGTAAACACCAAGGCTAAAAAAGCCTACTGAGGGCTTTATGATAAAAGGCATTGGCAACTCATCCACATCAAGGTTTTGCAATTCATCGAGCGAAACAGCTTTGAAGAAAATATCGGGATACATTTTTGAAAGCAATTCCCTGAACTTTACTTTATCTTTAAAAATACTCACCTTTTTGGGCAAGGTGCTAAAGTCTAAATTTTCGGCAATCCAGCCCACCGAATTCTCCGAAGATGTATAAATCATCGATTCAGGATTACTCTTCATGTGCTGAACCACTTCGGTTTCTTCCATAAAATTTATTCCATTTAATGGAAGTAACCCTTGTGATGCTTCATTGCGCAATACCGGAAATTGAAATCTTTCAAGTGTAGTTTTTAAAAGCTCAGATACATAGGGTTTATCGATTATTATCAAATTCATTTAATATGTTTATATTTAGTAGAGACCTTCCAGGTTTTGCTAATAAGACCACATTGTCATAAAGTTCTCTCATGGTCCTAAATGAGAAACCTGGAAAGTCTATTCATTCATTTCCATTTCAATAGTTTGCGATTAGTTGTCATTAGTAATGATGTTACATCAACAATATGACGTAAAAAATGCAAAAATAGGCAAATCAATGCTGGGCTTAACGGAACTAATAATTTGTAAGATTTTTATTAACCATTCAATATTTTTCGATAGGGAATGATACTTTTGCCGGCTACAAAATCCAGTTATGACTTTTGAATTTGATTTTTTAAACGACCCCTTACTAATGTTACTTTTTGGGGTATTTATATTTTCCCTCCTGGTGCAATTGGGTTATTTTTGGATTGTATTTGGCAAACTGGCATTTTTCAAACCCAAACAAATTTCGGACGGGCAACCCCCGGTTTCGGTAGTTATTACGGCCTACAACCAATACTCCGACCTGAAAAAAAACCTTCCGTATTTCCTTGAGCAGGATTATCCTGAGTTCGAGGTAATGGTAGTCAACGATAACTCCGAAGATGGATCAACTGAATTGCTTCAGGATTTCTCTCATCTTTACAGTAACTTAAGTATTGTTAACCTGAAACAGAACCTCAACTGGTTTAAGGGAAGGAAGTTCCCCCTTTCCTTGGGAATAAAATCAGCACGTCACGAGGTATTGATCCTCAGTGATCCCATCTGCCGACCGGTTTCAAAAAGCTGGATCAAGGAAATGGTATCGGCGTACACTCCTGCAAGCGAAATAGTGCTGGCATATTCTACATATGACACTAAATCGAAGTTGAACCTGTGGTATCGGTTCTCAGCTTTTTACGATGGTTTGTTTTATTTATCGATGGGGCTGGCTGGTAAACCATTTAAGGGAATCGGGAAAAATCTTTCGTACCAGAAACAATTGTTTTACAAGAACAAAGGTTTTAGTTCGCACTACAAAATTAATGTGGGCGACGATGAAATATTCATCAATAAAACAGCAAAAAAACAAAATACTTGCATCCAATTATCGCCCGGGAGTAAAATGGCTGTGGTAAAAACCATCTCTTTTGCAAACTGGCTTAAGGGCGAAAAAACACGCATTCTCATCCGAAAGTTTTTTAAAACAGGTAGCCGCATATTTATTTCACTTTTCAATACAACGGCACTATTGTTTTTTGCTTCGTTTACAGCACTTTTAATATTTGGTTTCGACTGGGTGCTTTTGATCCCGCTCTTTGGTTTGCGCCTCGTTAGTCAGCTAATAATTTTTGGCTTTGCAGCTAAAAAACTAAACGAAAAAAGGCTTTTGCTACTCTCACCCCTACTCGAACTACTGGTGATGCTCACCGACTTTTTTATTTGGTTAGGCCTGCTTTTTGGCAGGAAAAATAAATGGAAATAGAATCATGAAAAAATACAACTTCGATGAGATCATCGCCCGGGAAAACACGGATTGTGTAAAATATGATCTCAGGGAAATGTTCTTTAAAACTGAAGATGTGCTACCGATGTGGGTGGCCGATATGGATTTTCGTACGCCCGATTTTATTATTGATAGCATCAAGTCGCGGCTGGATCATGAAATACTTGGATACTCAATCCGGGGCGAAGGTTTTAATGATTCCATAGTTGCCTGGATGAAGAACCGCCATGACTGGGATATTAAACAAGAATGGATCAGTTTTAGCCCGGGTGTGGTTCCTGCTGTAAATATGATCGTACTTGCCTTTACTGAGCCCGGCGATAAGATCATTGTTCAACCACCCGTATATTTTCCATTTTTTATGGCCATCGAAAACAATCGAAGAACAAAAGTTGAAAACCCATTAAAACTTGAAAATGGCCGCCTGTGTATGGATTTTGATGATTTACGGATCAAAGCCAAAGGTGCAAAAATGATCATCCTCAGCCACCCTCACAATCCCGGCGGCAGCGTATGGACAAAAGAAGAACTCACCCAACTTGCAGAAATCTGCATTGAAAATGATGTATTAATGGTATCCGATGAAATCCATTCAGATCTCCTCTTCGAAGGCTTTCGACATATTCCGCTGGCATCAATTTCTGAGGAAGCTGCACAAAAAACAATCACCTGCAATGCTCCATCAAAAACATTTAACCTCGCCGGCCTGGCCACTTCCTACCTTATCATCCCCAACAAAGATTTGCTCGACAACTATAATAAAATGCTGAACGACAAAATGCATGTGAATATGGGCAACATGTTTGGCCCCATTGCATTAAAATCTGCCTATGGGCAGGGTGAAGAGTGGCTGAAACAATTGCTTGACTACGTTTGGGGGAATGTCTGTTATGTTGATGATTTCCTGAAAAAGGACATTCCGCAAATCAAAGCAATCATCCCCGAATCGACTTATATGATTTGGCTCGACTGCCGTGAACTTGGTTTGGAAG
>Ga0307929_1000884_pt1 | contig 26286 bp, 19 predicted proteins | sample AceLakmetage1330_FD_203160 | JGI IMG/M metagenome (GOLD analysis project Ga0307929, IMG submission 203160) | Saline water microbial communities from Ace Lake, Antarctica - #1330 | ecosystem: Environmental > Aquatic > Non-marine Saline and Alkaline > Saline | place: Antarctica: Ace Lake...
TTTCTTCTACCTGAGTCTGGTAAACTCAAACTTTCTCAAAATCCGAAGATTTCTTAAAAGCTACCACCCTAAAACATTACGGCTTTTTAAAAAGCCGCTATCCCTTTAGGGTAGCGGTAGTTTACAACCAATTTTCGGCATAACTGTGAAATCAAAGGTAAGCGGAAATCATGACGCACAAAACGGTGCCACCTGTGCCCGTTTGATATCCACTTGGGCCCACACCTTACCGATGACATAGGCTTCATCGTTGAGCCATTGGGACTCCAAGGCCTCCCTGGATTCAAAATCACATACAATCATGGAACCCACCATTTTACCGGCATCATCCAGAATAGCTGTCGCATAAAGCCACCGCCCCGCAGCATACATTTTTTCCGCCGTTTCAAGGTGGGCGTTCCGGGCCGCCATTCGGCGATCCAGAGCCTTTTCATCTGTACCATCGTACCCCATTACAACAAACTGCATTTTTTACTCCTTTCATTGATATCTTTACATTTGTCTATTTTTTTTATGTGAAAGAGTAGACATATCTAACATTTTTTCATGCTTCGTTGTGGGCAGACCGGGGTCAGAATACGGTCTGCCCGTGGCAGTTTATATGAAAATGAAGTGTCCAAGCACCCTCAGCAGAGCCCCCCCCCGATGGGTAATAGGAACCGGCCAATTGTGCCGTCTAACGGTTCCGGCCGGGCCCATTACCCGTCGGGGGGGGCGGCATGACATCATTTGGCTCCGCGTCTACGACCCAATATTCGTTGTGTTCGGCAGGACATGTCCGTTTTATCCATTCAAATACATCCGCCACATGGGAGTCAATATATTGAAAATCCAATATTTTATCCAGCTCTTTTTAGAAAATCAGCCATTTCCACACCACACTGGCCCATTGTCTCTGGTTCTGCCTGCGGTGAACACCCCAAAATGGTGGCCAGGCACAGGCGGCGACACCTTACAGCGTTCCAAGGAATTCACAGGCAGTCCCAATGTTTTTTTCATTGAAAACGGCCACACCGTTTTTTCTCAAAAGAGCCGCAGTGACGCCTTGACCTGGGATACGTTTTCTGGTGAACGACCCATCATAAATTGATGTGGAACCGCATGAAGGGCTCTTTTCCTTTAATATAGCAACACGGATGGAAAAGCGTTTTACCAGATCAAGGGCGATGTCAGCCCCCCGGATAAATGCAGCAGTGACATCCGCACCCTGCTCATTAATAATACCAGCCTTTTCATTGAGTACATCCTCACCAGATCCCCCCACAATTTCCGCCGGAGGTCTTGGAATCAAAAGTCCCCCTTCCACCTCTGGGCAAACCACAACCAGACGCCTTTCTTGCTGCCACACCAGGAGAATACTACTTTCAATAGGCTGAATTTTATTGTCATAACGCACATCCAAACCCAAAAGACATCCACTGATTAATATTTTTTCCATACAGTTTTTTTTCCAAAAATTTAAATTTATCATTGACTATACCGCCAACGCATGCAATGAATATATATTCATTTTTAATTTTCACAGACCCAAGGGCTTAAAAAGCCCTAAAACATACTGTTAAAAACATGGGTTCACACTAAGTTTTTATTATAAATTATAAATGGTCAAGTTTTTTAATAAAGAACAGATACTGACTGATCTTCCCAAACAAACTGTGGGGATCATAGCAGAATAAAAAATGAAGAGCAATTCACTTATCACCTAATTTTCAACGGTTGTAATGGCACAGGAACCGCCTGCCGTTATGACTAATTTCAGGAGAGGACAACCCCATGGCACAATTTATCTCTGATCGAAGGGACATTGATTTTTTATTGCATGAGCTGCTGGATGCGGCATCCCTTGCCAAAAAAAGCGAAGACTTCGCTGAATTCAACAAAAAAACCATTGACCTCATTGTGTCTGAGGCAAGGAATCTGGCCATCAAGGAGATCCTGCCCACCCAGCAGGAAGGAGACCAGGAAGGCTGCGCCCTGAAAGACGGTGTGGTGACCACGCCAAAATCTTTTAAACGCCTCTATGATCTTTTTAATGAAGGTGAATGGCTGGCCATGACAGAAGACCCGGAATGGGGGGGACAGGGCATGCCCCGAACCATTGCCTCTGCTGCCATGGAATATTTCAACGGTGCCAACTATCCTTTTATGATGTACCCCGGTCTCACCCACGGGGCTGGCAAACTGGTGGAAGAATTTGGAACCGATGAACAAAAGAAAATTTTTCTGAAAAAAATGTACTCCGGCGAATGGGCAGGCACCATGCTGCTCACTGAATCCGGTGCCGGTTCCGATGTGGGGGCCTTGACCACCACTGCAAAGAGAAATGACGACGGCACATACAGCATCACCGGTGAGAAAATATTCATCTCCGGTGGAGAACATGATCTCACAGAAAACATCATCCATCCGGTGCTGGCACGCATTGAGGGTGCTCCAGAAGGCACCAAGGGCATCTCGTTGTTTCTGGTACCCAAATTCCTCGTCAGCAAAGACGGCTCCCTGGGTGAATTCAATGATGTCATCTGCACCGGTATTGAGCACAAGCTTGGCATCCATGGCAACAGCACCTGTTCTTTGGCCCTTGGCAACAACGGCAACTGCGTGGGAACCCTTCTGGGTGAAGAAAACAAGGGCATGAAGGCCATGTTTGTCATGATGAACGAGGCAAGACTTTTGGTGGGTTACCAAGGGTTTGCCTGTGCCACCTCTGCCTACATGTATGCTTTGAACTATGCAAGGGAACGGGTTCAAGGAAAAAATCTTCTGGAAATGATGAACCCCGAGGCCAAATCCGTTGCCATCATCAATCACCCCGATGTCCGAAGACAATTGATGAAAATGAAGGTGTTTGTGGAAGGCATGCGAAGCATCCTTTACTATGTCAACTACTGCGCTGATCTTGCCTCCATCGGTGAAACCCCGGAAGAGCGGGCCAAATACCAGGGCATAGTGGAGATCCTCACCCCCATTGCCAAGGGATATGTCACGGATCGTGCCTTTGAGGTGTGCAGCCAGGGCATGCAGGTGTATGGCGGATATGGTTTCATTGAAGAGTATCCCATGGCCCAGTTGCTGCGGGACTGCCGTATTACCCTGATATATGAGGGCACAAACGGTATTCAGGCCATGGATCTGTTGGGCCGGAAACTTGGCATGAACAAAGGAAAACCGGTGATGGATCTCTTTGGTGAGATGCAAAAAGCCGTGGTCGCTGCCAAGGAAATCGATACCTTGAAAGACCAGGCAGAGAAAGTTGAGATGGCCCTGAACAGTATGGGTGAAGTGGCCATGCACCTGGGTCAGACTGCCATGTCTGCCAAAGTGCTGAATGCCTTTGCCAATGCCCATCCTTTTCAGGATGCTGTGGGGGATGTGGTGGTGGCCTGGATGCTTCTGTGGAGAGCTTCCGTTGCTGCCCCCAAGGTTGAAAAGGCTAAAAAGAAGGACAAACCCTTTTATGAGGGGGTTGTTAAATCCCTTCAGTTCTTTGTGGAAACCCAACTGCCCATCACCATGGGTAATCTTAAGGCCCTTAAAACCACCAGTTCAGTGGCCGTGGACATGGATGATGCTTCTTTTGGTGGATAAGCTTTAAAAACAAACCCAATTTCAGATAGATTGTGAGACGCAAAAATCCCCTGATCGGTGAAAACCGGTCAGGGGATTTTTTTATATGAAACTCCGTCCAAACGACTGGAATTATGAGGGTTTCATTTTTCGTTGTGGCAGGTGGTTACTGCCATGTGGGTTATTAGAAAATGTGGCACCGAAATGCCGACAACAGAGCCCCCGACGACTGCCCTGACCGGAACATTGGGAACCAAAGGGGGAGGATTTTTGCCCTTCCAGGCGTTAATAAGAACAGACTCTGTTTGAGGACACACTTGCCCGCAGTTTCTGTGGGCTAAGCGGAAGGGCAAAAATACCCCCCGACGTTCCCGTTCCGGTCAGGGCAGTTGCCGGGGGTGGCATAATTCCATTTTAAAGTTTAAACAAAGACAAGGGCGAGGGGCATATACCATCCATAACTGCCAGATCCCCGGCCGTGCAATAGCCTTTGGAGACCCAGCCCTGCTCATATCCCTTTTGGGTAATCACCTGGAGATGGGTGTGATAAAACCAATTGCCATTTTCATGGAAATCGCCAATCATTGCAAAGGTCTCCCCTGGGCCAAAGGTCTCCCCCACCGACGGTAATTGTTTTCGGTTTAAATGCCCGTACAGGGAATAGAACGTCTCAAATCCCTCACCGTCGTGGCGCAACAGCACATTGCCACCATAATTCCCCGGCCCTTCTTCGTAGTCACTGTGCACCACCGTGGCATCCAGGGGCGCATGTAACGCGGTGCCCAGATCCACAATAATATCCAAGCCCAGATGATAATATCGCTGTTCCTTGCGCATCTGAGGGTAGGTATGAAGCAGGGGTTCCCGATTTTCCAAATACGAGGCAACCCCCCAGGTGTATTGCCCCTGATCCATGGTACGGTCAAGCCATGCCTGAAACGCCTTTTGATCCTGAAGATCCACCTTCTCATACACCGGCGCACCCGCACCCAGATCCAGCACCAGGGGATCCCCCATCAGATCTTCAAAAACCGGAGAAATTTTTACCAGATCACAATAGTCAATATAAGGATATCGCATCATGCCTCCAGATCAGGAAATGGGAAAATCATTGGTTTTAACAAGCCCCGGCAATGCCAGGACAGGCCGTCCATCCAGAGATTTTTCGACACCGGCGGGAAAGACAAAATCAGGAGACATGAAGCGGTAATACGCCTCATCATAACAGGTAAGTTTCACCTTGACGGCATCCCCCTCCCTGATAAATTCCGAAGTTAATCCATAATCCACCTCACCCAAGGGGGTTGCAATGATGTATCTGGGGATTTCCCTGCCCGACCCTTCCCGTCTCACCATGGTGGCAATGTCAACGACATCATACGAATCCACGGGATGGCTGACATTCCATTGCCTCTGGAGGGGAAGCCCCGCCACATAGAGATGGTGGAATTCAATACCGGATCTTCGAAGGGCATAGGCCAGATCATGAATAACGGTATCCGTGTCATTCACCCCGCCAAACAAAGGCACATTGGCATAAACGGTGATACCCTTATTATTAAGCCGACTTGCCACTGCCGCATGGATGGGTTTAACATCACCGTCCGTTACAAACCAGGTTTCTATTTCAAGGCGCAGGGGATCGGCAACCGTTAATCGATTGAGATCCCCCAGGGTGTTGACCACCCCCAGGGTATAGGCTTCGGGTGTTGCAGCAAATGCCACGGAACGCAGCCGCACGGCATTGACATGGGAAATATCCTGCAAACGCCGAACCAGTCGGTAAATATCGTACAGGTGATCCACGACGTCACCGTGGGCGGTAATCACCACATCGGTGATGCGAAAATCAGTTTTAATATAATCCAGTTCAGCTTCCCCTGCCTGATCTGCCACAAGCAGTACCCTTGTTTCATGGAGGCGGTCGATGTTTTCAAGCCCGGTGTCCACCACGGAGAAGCGGGTCTGACACTCGGATGACAGCTGGACCCGGAGTTCCTGAATCTCTTCCACCGTAGCCAGGGTATTTTTCGGAGCCATCCGGGAAGGCCGATTCCCAAGAAACAGCGCATCATCACCGATCTTTGCCAGGTATTGGATGTCAAGGGTTCCCTCGGCATTGGTCCGAATATTGGACAGTTTTTCAGTCACGGGAGTAAATGCCTTGAAATATGCCGGGGTATAGGGGGTTCTGATCCAGACAAAATTCTCATTGTCCGCCACTCGTTCCACGGCCCAGCCGCTGGTGTGCCAGTCCATCTTGCCGATGGGGGTCGCTGTGCAGATCCGGGGCATGACACGGTCTGAAAGATGTGCCCGGAGGTACTTTGCCATGTAGATACCGTCGGACAAGGGCTTCCAGTAAATAGAGTTCCCATGGATGGGGCTACAGGGAATGTAAATATAATGCAGCTCAGCACCGGCCCCCCGGAGGAGATGAAACAATTGTACAAGCTCAGGTCCTGTGTCATTGCAATCACTTAAAAACGGAGTCTGGATATACACGGCAATGCCGTTTTTAACCAGATCCGATATAATGTAAAGGCTCTCAGGGGACACCTCATCTGGATGGATAAAGTGAGTGGCAAGTTCCATGCGTTTGCCGTTCTGCTGAAGTTCCAGGCTTTTCTGCTTGAGATATTTAAGGTATGCCTCTTCTTCTCCCAGAAACAGATCCGGAAAATAGGCCACAGACCGGGTGGCAAGACGCAGGGTCTGAACATGATCCACGGTCATGAGCCCATCAATGGTGGCAGCCATGTTTGCACGATTCATGAAGGGATCTCCCCCGGTGATCACAATTTCTTTAATTGAAGGAGACTTTCTCACATGGGCCACAGCAGCCCGAACATCTTCCACCGTGGGATTATTTTCATTTCTGGATTCTTTGTGTTTCCTGAAGCAGAATCGGCAGTACACCGGGCAAGTCATGTTGAGCAGAAAAATTACCCGGTTCTGGTACATCTGTTCCAGCAGCCCTTCATGGAACTGGCCGATCCAGGTATTCTCATGGCCCACTTCATCCAGTTCTTCCACAAAGGGCATGTATTGATAGGCCACATCCCGGGAAACCATCATCTGGCGAATGGTGTGGCGGGAAAGGCGCACCGGATATTTATCCATGACCTTCTGCAGATCGCTTCTCTGTTCATCCGGGATGTCCAGGTTAGTGCTCTCTTCCAGCCGTTTGGGCGCTTTAATGGAAAGATACCCATGCCCCGGCATCACCCGCTCCAGCAGCCCCACCAGCAACATATGGGGCAGCGGCACATCATTTAAGACCATATCCTGGGCACGGCCACTGCCGATGGCTTCAAACACCGCCGAAAAAAAGCCCATGGCATCGTTTTCATATTTCGCTGCCCGCAAAAGTGTGGAGAATTTGCTTTCACCATTCCCTTCTCCCACAATGCCAACAAATCCCCGACCACAAAACTGCGCATTCCCGTAAAACTCCAGAAATCTCACCGCACCGTCCACCAAGGTGGACAATGGCACATCTGCCTCTTTTTTTGAATGCTCAAAGCGGATATTCAGCCGCCTATCCAGATTCTCTTTCATTTTTTTATCTCTCCAGCTTTGTATAAATAATACACTGTATTTCCAGGAAACCCGAAACCCATGATCCTGCCAAGAAACTTTTGCTCATTATTTGGCGGAATTCGGATCACCAAGTACTCCCTGGAAACATCCATGTCGATGACCTGTTGCCAGGTATACTTCTCTTTTTTTAAACAGGTGTAAGCCGCATGATCCATCTTGAACAGGGACGATTCCTGTGGATTCCCATCATTTTCGATGATGATATAGCTCCAGGAGGGATCCAGATGTTGCTTAATCCACAAAAAACTCTTTTTCAAGGATCCGGATTTCGAAAAATCTGCCACGCTGTTTTCACCTTTGCCTTTGTCAAAACGCAACTCTCCTGTTAAGGAATCAGTCTTAAATAACTTGCCCATTTCAAAATCCCCCACCGTTAAAGGATGCGGGTGTTTCGATCGTAAAAGGGAACGTTATTTCGGACTCATTCCTAAAACGCGATGACCCCACTTTTTCTGGGCGATTTTGCGAGAAGGGGTTCATCGAGTAAAAGGGCTTGATCACAACACCGAATATTTTTTAGATAGGATCAGCTCATGATTGCAGCAATCGACAGTGAAATGGATCCACCTTTACAAAGACATCTTCTCCCCGACGATAGGGCGCTCGTTTTACAAAATTTATGACATGCAGCACCTGTTTGCCGGGGAGTTCCACAAAATAACTCACCTCGCCCCCCATGTAGCTGCGATCCACAATGGTGCCATGAAAAAAATTCATACTTTCTTCCGGGGAATGTTCGGTTTGATACCCCAATGTCATTTTCTGGGCACGAATAACGATTTCCGCCTTGTCTCCTTTTTCAAAATCCCCCACAGGACTCACCAGACAGCTGCTTTTATCATCCAGACGAACCTTCAGAAAATCGTTGTGTTTTTCTTCAACAACCGCATTCAAAAAGTTGGAATGACCCAGAAAATCGGCAACAAAATGGTTCACCGAATTGTTGTAAACCTCTTCGGGGGTTCCCTCCTGTTGGACAAGCCCGTCCTTCATCACCACCACCTTATCCGACATGGAAAGGGCTTCCCGCTGATCATGGGTTACAAAAATGGTGGTCACCCCCAGTTCATCCTGGAGGTTATCGATCTCCCGGCGCATGTCTTCCCTTAAATTTTCATCCAGGGCAGACAAGGGCTCGTCCATCAACAGCACATCGGGCTCAATGACAATGGCCCGGGCCAGGGCAATGCGCTGCTGCTGCCCCCCGGAAAGCTGGGAGGGATTTCTGTTCCCCACGCCTGGAAGGCGCACCGTTTCCAGGGCTTTTTCAACCTTTGCCTTGATTTCAGACTTGGGAACATCCCGATACTTCAAGCCAAAGGCCACATTATCAAAAATGCTCTTATGGGGAAACAGGGCATAATTCTGGAAGATCATGCCCAGATTCCGTTTATGGATGGGGGTGTCATTAATCCGCTTTCCCTTGATAAAAATTTCCCCACCGGTGGGTGTCTCAAGGCCTGCCAGCATGCGAAGCAAGGTGGTCTTCCCACACCCAGAAGGCCCCAATAGCGTGACCAATGCGCCTTCCGGAATTTCCAGATCCATTTTTTTCACGGCCACCACCTTGCCATACCGTTTCTCAATTCCCTGAAACCTGACAAAAGCCGGATTTTTTTCTTGTGTCAAACCACTTTCTCCCACTGTTTTCAATAAAGCCCCCAAGGCTTTGTCGCCAAAACCAGAGGGGGCACTGGGTTATCCAATTGTTGTTGATCAGCCAGCCATGATCCGATCCCATTTTTCCGTCCAATCCAGTTGATGGGCATTCCAGTAAGCAGGATCGGCAAACAGGTATCCATTAAGTTTTCCAGTGGGATCAAATGCTGGCAATTTCTTCACTTCTTCTGGCATCTCTACTTTGGTGGGGTCCAGGCTGGTGGGATAGTTCTGCCCCTTGGCAACGGCAATGGCTGCTGCCGGTTCCAGCATGAAATTTAACAGTTGCTGGGCCACATCAAGGTCAGTGCCCTTGAGTACATACATGTACTCCATCCAGGAATAGGTGCCGTCCGGGGCCAGATACCCGATGGGATGCCCCTGTTTCTGCAATGCTGCCACCCGACCGGACCACGCCACCGTGGCATAAATATCACCGTTGGCCAGAAGACTCATGAGTTCCGATCCCGATGCCCAATATTTTTTGATCAGGCCCCGCTGCTCCTTTAAGGCATTCCACACGGCTTTCTCATCCGTGATGTTGTTAGGGCTCTGGCCAGTGTGCAGGGCTGCATACCACATGTTTGTCCTGAAATCACCGCCCCAGGATCCTACCTTTCCCTTCAGGTCTTTGTCGTACAGCAGGGAGGCACCCAGCTTTTCGGCTTTTTCTTTGGATATTTTATCCGTGTTGTAGGCAATACCGGTCTGGCCGAGATCGTAGGGCACGGCGGAGAGCGTCCCCTTGGAAATTTTACGCAGGGTGTCTGTCATCTTTGACATGACATTTTTTAAATTGGGAATTTTGGTCTCATCAAGGGCCACTCCAAATCCAAGATCGGTGTATCTTGCATAATCATACACCGCACTTAAATGGGCAATGTTAAATTCTCCCCCGGGTGGAATGGAGGCTTTCACCTGGGTTAAAAAGGCGTCCATGCCAGTGAAAGCCGCATCAATGACCTTAATGCCCGTGGACTTGGTAAAGGGATCAAAGGCAAATTTTCTCAATGCTTCTGAGGTGGTGCCGCCCCAGGAATGGCAGGTAATAGATTTATCGGCGGCAAAGGCCCGACTCACCAAACCGGTGGGACCCGCCATGATGCCAAGGGATGCACCGGCAATACCGACGAATTTAACAAAATCTCTTCGGGAGATATTGCCGTTTTTGTAATTCTCATACACTTCGTCCAGTCGTTTTTCCAAATCTTTTCCCATTCTTTTCTCCTTATTATTTCAGGTTAAACACCAGGTACATCCTTTGGAAACTTAATTTTTCATTTTCCCTTGCTCCCTTTGGCAAACCGCCGGGTCACGTAACCCGCCGCAAGGGGGATGGAAACGGTGAGGACAATCATCACCGCGCCCAGGGCATTGATTTCCGGGCTGATGGAATTTCTCAACATACCAAATATTTTTACGGGCACCGTCTGATTCTGGGCCGTTGCCCAGAAAAGGGTTGCCGTGACATCATCAAAGGAGATGGTAAAGGCGAACAGCATCCCGGCAAAAATGGCCGGGGCCAGCAGGGGAAAGGTGATCTCCTTAAAGGTTTGAAAGGGATTGGCCCCCAGGGACAGCGCCGCCTCCTCATATTCTCTCTTGATCCCCACCAGCCGGGCCTGGACAATGAGCAACACATAGGGCAAAGTGAGCACCACATGGCCAATCAGCAACAATGCAAAACTTTTGGGCTGCTGTAGCCACCGGATGAACAGAAGCAAGGCCACCCCCAGCACCACCTCGGGAATCATGATAGGGGCAATGAGCAGTGTATTTAGAAATTCTTTTCCCCTGAACTCATATCGAATAAAGGCCATGGCCGCAGGCACTCCAATGGCTGTTGAAAACACCGCAGTGAACCCACCCAGCACCAGGGAATTTTTAAATGCATCCAGAATAGTGGCATTGTGGGACAGCTTGACAAACCACTTAAAACTGAAGCCTTCCATGGGAAAGGTTCCGAACTGCTGGGGATTAAATGCCAGGATTACCACTGCCACAATGGGGGTAAACATCCACACATAGACAAGCAGCGTATATAGCTTTATCAACGTCCATCCGGAAATCATTTTTTTCATATCATAGATCCTTGCGCTTTGTATCAATACCGTGACTTTCTAACCTTTCATGATTCGTTGTGGGCAGGCCGGGTCCAAAATACGGTCTGCCCGTGGCAGTTATAAAAAAATCAGTATCCACTCAAGAGTTGCTCATGGATTTAAAAATCTGATTGATACCCAGATACCGGTTATAGGTGTAAACAATGAGAATCAATAACAAAAGTAAAATGGTGCTGATGGCCGACCCAAAGGGCCAGTCCAGGGTTCCGATAATCCGCTTGAAAATCAAATTGGCAATCATGCCGTTACCCGGCCCGCCAAGGATCATGGGGGGCAGATAGGTGCCGCATGTGAGAACAAATACCAGAAGGCACCCGGCACTCACCCCAGGCATGCTCAAGGGCAGCGTCACTTCCCGGAAGGCCTGCCATTCAGTGCATCCCAAACTTTTGGCCGCTTCTGTCAGGCTTTTATCAATACCGTCCAGACTCACATAAATATTCATGATCATAAAAGGCAGCAGGTATTGCAAAAGCCCCATAATCACAGCCCCCTCATTGTACAACATGGCAAGGGGGGTATGAATGATACCCATCTTGAGCAAGACATGATTGATCAGACCCGAATCCCCCAGGATATTAATCCAGCTCAGGGTACGGATGATGAAGCTGATCCAGAAAGGAAGCATGACCAGAACCATCAAATAGGGCTTGAGTCGGGATTCGGTCTTATAAAAAAAATACGCCGGGATATACCCCATGAGCAGACAAAGGATAACGGTTTCCAGGGCCACCCGCAGGGTCTTTAAAAGAACGGAAGGGTAAAAGTAATCTGCGAAAAATTTGGCGTAATTCCCCATCTGAAACGCAGGAATATCTTGACCGCTGGGTGCTCTGAGCCAAAAACTGTAAACAATGACAAAACACACCGGAACCACAAGAAGTAAAAATACCGCTGCCAGTGAAGGCGATAGCAGCAACCACGGTTTCCATGTTTTTTCTTTCATAAATCAAATTCCTGTTTGTAAACCCATCAAAGTTAATTGAACAATCTATAAGTACAAATAGCATGCCTACCTGAACATTATTTCATATCATACTGAATTTAAAATAAATTTATCATTCAGGTATCGACAGTATAAATGGATCATAGGAGATTTAATTCATAAATGAATCGATCTTTATACGACAACATCTTGAATTTGCAAAACATATGATTAGATACAGAAAAGAATCTAACAACAGAGTATTATAAACCTTATCATAACAGCGATATGAATGAATTTGATTTAAAATTGAATCGCGCTACAGGGCATTTTTTTTTGCGATTTCCCAGTTCACGAATGTTGTGTTGCCTTCTTTGACACTTTTCTCTGGTCTGTCCAATCTGTCTTTGTGCTATTGAAAAACCGAAATTTGGATTTGCTTGCGGTCCGGTTAACCTGCGGGTTCAGTCAATCTGCCTTCAAACTCTTCAAAATCTTCTTTGCCAGTGGTTCTTTAATTTCGGTGTGCCGAGGAATCGTTTCCGTAATCCCATATTTCGGATTAATCCAAAGTGAATGAGAACTGCCTTCACGCTTCAGGTAGCAACCCGCAATTCTTAACTTTCGTTCAAGTTCGCGTCATTTCATCCAACCATCACCGTGTCTTGAATAACGTCATCAGGCAAGCCACGCAAAATGTCATCTTTGCGATCTTCAAAAATAAATTCGATTGCTTGCCTAAGATTATTCTTGGTTTCTTCGATGGTTTCACCCTGTCCATTCGCACCAGGGACTTCCGGACAAATAGCCCAGTACCCACCTTCAGGTGCTTTTTCAATAATTGCTGTGAATTCTGACTTCATTTCATCTCCTGTGAATGACCGAACGTTTCGCTTCACCCTCTGTAAGGAGATACGAAACATTTAATATTATTTATAAATTTGATTAGTCTGACAATTTAAAAAACACGAAATTAGCCCAGTCATATGTGAAGGCGATTATTATGACACCTTACACGTTGCCTTTTACCCATTCATTCCCTTCACTAAAGAGCATACCAAATCCTTCCGAACCAGACAAATACATTCATCTTTATTGCACCAATCCAATCCCCACCCATTGTTCTTTTTTTGAAGAGTGATTTTTACAATTTAACTAAGGAATGAGTTTTTAATAACGTGACCCTTTCTCTAAAAACATTACCCACCTTGGTAAATCTGGGAGCGCTGGTGTCCCGCCCGCTTCGCTTTAAGTATTTGCAGAGCGGGCGAGACGCCCGCGCTCCCGGGTGAGGAAAGTTATTTAGGACTCATTCCTAAAAGCACCTGTTTACAAATCCATGGGCTCTCAGAAGGATTAATTTAGCCTGCCCAAGCCATGTTTTTTCAACTTTCTAACAACAGTGGGCTGACTGACCCCGAGAAAGGTAGCTGCCTCCCGGGTGGTCCGGCATTGCTGCACCGCTTTCAGGAGCATCTCATGCTCCACAGCCATGAGCTTCCCGGGAAGATCTGTGGGATTTTTCGTGGCTTTAACCGCTGGCGTGCATATTTTTTGGGGTTCAGTGACATGGATGATGTAATCATCAAGTAACCGTCGATCGCACATGACCACGGCCTGCTTGACGATATTAATCAACTCCCTGACGTTCCCGGGGAAAGCATATGATTTCAATGCTTCAAAGGCCTTATATCCCACATGGGTCCGGCGATTATATTTTTTATTGTACTTTTTCAGACACAGTCTCACCAGTTCCAGGATATCCTCGGGCCGTTCCCGCAAAGGGGGAATGGACAAAGGAAAGGTGTTCAGACGGTGCAGCAGATCCAACCGGAACTGTTTGTTCAGAACCCGCTGATTCAGATCCCGGTTGGTGGCGGCAATGATGGAACAGTCAATTTTTTTACCGGTGGTTCCCCCGATGGGCATGATTTCATGGTCATCCAGGCACTTTAGCAATTTGGCCTGAACCCGGGAGGGCATCTCTCCAATTTCATCCAGAAACAGAGTGCCCCCGGATGCCAGGGTAAAAAGGCCGGGTTTGCCCGTCTCCTTTGCCCCGGTAAAAGCCCCTTTTTCATACCCAAACAGTTCTGCCTCCAAAAGATTTTCCGGCAGGGCCGCACAGTTAATCTGGATAAAGGTTTTTTTTCGCCGGGAGCTGTGGGCATGAATAAACTTAGCAATCAATCCCTTGCCTGTTCCGGATTCGCCTTGAATCAAAATATTGGATGCATCAATGCCTGCAAGCTTCAGGGCCAGGTGCAGGGTTTGCTTCATGGAATTGCTCTGGGCCACAATATTATTTTCTTTTAATTCCAGCAGGGTAATTTCCGTGAGTTCATTTCGGATTTTTTCCGATTCTTCGAGGGTCCGGGTCAGTTCCTGCTTCATGTTTTCAATCAGGGAGACATCCCGTTCATTGACCACCACAAAAGAGATGTCATGATTGGCATCAAACACCGGTGTCCCCGTAACAAGTAAGGTATACCCCGATTTGGGAGTGAGCTGGACTACGCTGACCTGACGTTGGGTTTCCAGCACCTCCTGGGTGGCGGATCGATCCAGGAGCCCCTCTTTTACCAGGGTGTCAACATCCCTTCCCAGCACCTCGGATGCCTTGATCCCATTGAGTCTTTCAGAACTCCCATTGAGTTTAAGTATTCTTCCCGTTGCATCACAGATCATCAATCCATCTGTAGAGCGATCAAAGATGGTTTCAAGATACTGAATGTGGCGCTCCCTTTCATCCATGAACCACCTGACCGTTAAAAAGTGTCATGATCACGGTGGTTTCATTAATTTCTTCTGATGGTATTTCAAAGACATTTCGATCGGTCACCACCATATCCGCCAATTTTCCCGGGGATATAGAGCCCAGAAGATGACCGCACCCGGAGGCCCGGGCCGGGGTCAGGGTATATCCCTTCACGGCCTCTGCCACAGTAAGTGCCTGCTCCATGTACCAGCCCTGGTGGGGTGTTCCGTCCATGCGTTTACGATTCACCGCCGCATAAATACCAGCAAAGGGATTGGGATCGGCCACCGGCGCATCGGAGCTGAGCATCATGGGAACCCCGGTGTTCAAAATATTTTTAAGGGTGTAGGCATACCTGCCCCGCTCTCCGGCACACTGCTCAATCATGGAGATGTCCAGGCTTAAGTTGGATGGCTGACAGGAAACCGCCAAGTTTTTCAATGTGGATAAGCGCTGAAGATATTCGGGCAAAATCATCTGGACATGCTCCACACGGTGGGGAATGGTACACCGACTTTTCCCCCGGGCTTCAACCCGGCCATACATGGCGATGATTTCATGGCAGGCTCGATCCCCCACAGCATGAACCATGCACGAAAGTCCGGCCCTGTCGGCCAGGGTCACCGCCGCTTCAATCGCTTCCACCGGGGTCAGGGTCATGCCATAGTCGGCATCCAGATATTTTTCCGTAACCCATGCCGTACGAGCCCCCATACCTCCATCGGCAAAGAATTTCAAATGCCCAATTTGTAACAACTCATCTCCAAAGCCGGTGTGAAGGCCCAAATCAACCGCCTGTGTTGTCATTTCACCAGGCAAAGAGACATGGCAACGAAGATTAAGTTTCCCCCGGGCGTGGAGGGTCTGCCATGCATGAAGGGCTGTGGGCCCTTCCTTTCCCCCCATGAGACGAATATCATGCACCCCGGTCAAACCCATGGCATGGGCCCGGGACATGCATGTTTCCATATTGGCAAGAAGATCCGATTCAGACAGCTCTGGCAGAACCTCCCGCACCAAATTGGGAGCCAGTTCCTTGAGCACACCGGTAGGATTTCCGGATGTATCCCTTTCAATCACCCCATCTGCGGGGTCTGGTGTACGGCTGTCAATACCGGCAAGTTCCAGTGCCATGGAGTTGGCCACGGCCAGGTGGAGATCACATCGCCAGATGCACACCGGGTGATGGGGGGCCACCCGGTCAAGATCATGGCGGTGGGGCATTTTATTTTCCGGCCAGTCCGATTCATTGAATCCCTGGCCCAATATCCAGCAACCAGGCCTAAGGCTGCTTGCCCTTTCCCGGATGGCCTCTTCCATGCCTGAAAAACTAAAAACACTTGAAAAATCAATGCTGTTCAGATTCAGTGCCCACTCGTAAAAATGAAAATGGGTGTCTGTAAACCCAGGGAGCACCAGCTTTTTTTCCAGATCAATTTTACGGGTACCGGAACCGGCCAGGGCAAGAACCTCCCTATCATCACCCACAGCTTGAATATGCTTCCCGCATATGGCCACAGCGGTGGCACGGGGTCTGTCAGAATCCAGGGTATACAAAGCTCCATTGAACAATATGAGATCAGGAGTGGCGTTCATCAGATGATAAATCCTTCTTTAAAGGGGTCTGTCTTATCAAGGACAAAATGATGGATACCGGTGACCCAGGCCCGGCCTTTAATCCGGGTAATCATGGCATCCAGATGACTGATTTTTGTTTTACCCACAAGGGCGGCTTCAAAGGTGGTTCCCAAGGGACTTGCATTGATATAGGGTTGATGCATCCCGATTTTACCATAATGATGGAGCAAGGTCAGCTTGGCGGCCGTGCCCGTGCCACAGGGGGAATGATCCATGTGGGATTCGCCGTAGATCACCATGCCCCTGCCCGAGGTTGCCGGAACCTCATCTGTGGATTCATAAAATTCCGTCACATCCACGGTGGTAACATCAGGCCTTTCGGGGTGCACCACCTTGAGTTGGCCATTGGCAGCATCAATGATCTTCATGCCAAGGTCCACCAGCACCTTTTTGTTTTCAACCACCGGTGCAATCCCCAACTGTGCCGTGTCCACCATGGCAAAGAAGCCCCCGGTACACACCAGATCAATGGATATTTTTCCAAAGCCTTCCACCGTGATCTCCCGGGCGGTATCATACACAAAAGAAGGCACCATATCCATGGCCACCGTCTCCACCTCACCGTCCCGAACCATCACCGCCACGGTCATTACCCCTGATGGGGTATCCACAGAAACGGTGTTCCCCCCCTCCTCCAGCACCAGATAACCGCACTGGGCAAGGGTTACCACCGCCCCAATGGTGGCATGACCGCACAGATACGGGTATCTTTTTGCATCCATGTATAAGAGGCCAAAGGCCCCATCCGCAGTGACGTTGTCGGTGACCATGGCCGCCAGGATTTCTTCCCCCCTGGGGGCTCTGGTCAAAAGGCATCGAACCCCATCGTGATGGGTTTTAAAATAATTGAGCTTTTCCATCATGGTGCTGCCGGGAATCTCCGGCAATCCCTCCACAATTAATCGGGTGCCCTCCCCTTCTGTGTGGGAATCAATGGTGGTAATTACGTCGCCAAAGCGGTCATTTTTTTCTATGAAGGATGTCATAATTTCCTTGTTCATTTTTCTTTCTCCAGATTATCCAGCACGTTTCGTATGCTTTTTGCCATTTCTCTCATTACCACAGGTTTCATTACAAATTCCTGAATGCCCAATGCTTTGCTTTTTTCATCATCTATATGGTAGCTGAAACCCGTGCATAAAATAACCGGAATATCCGGTCTGATTTTTTTTATACTTTCTGCAAGCTGGACACCGGTCATGTTGGGCATGGTCATGTCTGTGATTATCAAATCAAAGGCATACGGATCGGCTTTAAAGGTTGCAAGGGCCTCAAGACTTCCGGTAGATATGGTTATCTTGTAACCCAGCCGCTCAAGCATTTGCCGCTCCATTATGATAATGGCCTCTTCATCGTCAACAAGAAGTATCTTTTCCGTGCCTCCCTGGATGGGCGCATCCCGGCCGATGGGTTCATCCTCGGCCATTGGGGTAATGACAGGCAGATACACCTTGATTTCAGTGCCTTTTCCCGGTTCACTATAGATGGCGATATCGCCATTGCAGCCTTTCACAATCCCCAAAACCACGGAGAGGCCCAGGCCCGTTCCCTTGCCCGTTTCCTTTGTGGTAAAATAGGGATCAAATATTTTATCCATGATATTCTTTTTAATGCCAATGCCCGTATCTGAAACACGGAGGCGTGCATACTCCCCGGGAGCCAATTCCGGAAAAAAGGATGGATTGGATTCAAGGCGGATTTGTTTCAGGCCCACGCTGAGCCTGCCGCCGGAATCTTCCATGGCATGATAGGCGTTGGTGGCAAGATTCATGATGATTTGATGAATCTGGGTGGGATCGGCAACAACGGCATTGCAGTCTGTATCCATGTCCTGTTGAATATCGATGGTGGTGGGAATGGAAGACCGAATGAGCTTCAAGGCCTCTTTTACAATGGGCTGAAGCTTGATGGGTCTCAGGTGTTGATCCCCCTGGCGGCTGAAGGCCAGAATTTGTTTTACCAAATCCTTTGCCCTCAAGGCGGCAGTCAGAATTTCATCCACATGACCATGTAACGGGCTGTCAGGGGGCAAGTCGTCCTTAAGCATTTCAGAATATCCCAGCAGGGGAAACAAAATATTGTTGAAATCATGGGCGATGCCACCGGCAAGGGTGCCAATGGCTTCCATTTTCTGGGATTGCAACAATTGTGCTTCAAGACGCCGACTTCTTGTGATGTCAACAAAACTCTCCAATCCGCCGACAATGTTCCCGTTTGCATCTTTGAGTAAATCCATATTTTTGGAAATGAGCATATCCCCGTGTTTGGTATTAATCGGGCACTCTCGTCCATGAATGGGTTTTTTGACCTTATTCTCAAACAGGCAACAGGGCTTTTTACACTCATTTTCTCCAAAAATCTCAAAACACGTGTTTCCAATCACTGCCTCATGTGCAAAACCCGTGATTTTTTCGGCATGTTTGTTCCAGTATGTTATTTTTTTATTCAGATCAACGGTGTATAACCCGCTTGGCATGGTATCAAGTATCAGACGGGCCCTGGCCTCGGATTCCTGCAAATCCTTTTGTGACTTCAGCAGCAGGGTTATATCACGGGAAATCTGGATAATGCCAAGGACCGTTCCCTCCTTTATAACCGGATAATAATTTATACTCAGATCCAGCCTGCCTTTACCTGAGAATTCTAAATTTGCCTGATAGGTGACAATTTCCCCTTTAAGGCATTGATCAAGATGGGGTTTTATCTTTTTTAAAAAATTGTCTTGTCCCACAAGATCGGCGGGGGTGTGACCAATAGTATTTTCCCTTGATCTTCCGGGGAAAAAATCAAAATAGGCATCGTTCACCGCCTTATACCTGTAGTTCACATCTATAAAAGACATCATATCTGTGATTGAGGATACAATCTGTTCATACAGGCGCAGTGTTTTCTCTGCATCATCCCGTTCTTTTTCTTTTGTTTTAATTTTTACTGCCATTTTGTTGAAGGCCTGGGCAAGCTCACCGATTTCGTCCGAGGTTTCAACATCTTCAAAAACAAGATCATATTTTCCCCGGCCAATGAGATGAATATGCTTTATCAGGGTAATAAGCGGAATCGTAATGCGGCCTGCAAGAAACCATACGGTTAGAATAGACAGTATGATGCAGACGGTTCCAACCAGTATGAGTTGTTTTGTAAGGGCTGAGGCTTTGGCGGTTATGACATTTCTGGGTATGGTGACACTGACCCACCATGGATGGAAATTCATTATCTTGACGGGGGCAAAAAACGCAATGTGATCTTGACATTGTGTTAAAAACGCTTCGTCTTTATCCAGTTGCGTTTTATACTGCCTGAAATTATGAATAAGTTTGATTGCATTCTCCCCCGCCATGTCCTGTCTGCCTGTTGCACCAAGGATTTTTCCTCCGGGGCTGAAGATGGTAATCCAGCCCTCCTTTTTATCTATACCAGACTCATCGGTCAACGCCTGGAGCCCTTTCAGCCTCATATCCATACCGATGATGCCAAGAAATTTATCTTTTATAAGAATGGGGAGAATCAGTGAAACGGCAAGAAAATCTTCTCCTTCGATGTCATGGATGCGGGGTTCTGTAACCTGCGTATGTTGTATCTGATCATGGAACGGTCGATATTTATCTGAACCTGTTTTTTCGAAATCCGTCAAGGGCATCACATCAATTATGCCGTATCTGTTTCTGTACCAATAGGGTGCAAATCTGCCTTTTTCACCATGACCGGGTTCATTTTCGTAATGGCTGTCCTTACCGTCAAACTTGTTGGGCAGCCAGGAGGTATAAACGCCGATAATATTTTTGTTTTGTTTCAGAAGCGACTCAAGCAGGGTGTCGACCTGGTCACGATCCAGGATCAGGGGGTCCAGTGGGTCTTTTGTTTTTTCAAGGATAAGGGCCAGTGTTTGCAGCTTGTCCATTTCCCTGCTAAGTAGTATCCCAACATGATCTGCCCTGTCATGGGCCAAAAATTTCTGGTGATCTTTAGCGCTTTCTATGGAAGTGTTTCTGACAGATATGGCAGCCAGTCCAATGATTGCGCAGCCCATCATCAGCAGGCTCAGGCTTGTCCAGAATATTATTCGGGTGCGAATGGAATTTAAATTCATTTTTTTATTCCCGGGTCATTTCCATCACGTCTCTCAATCGATCATAGGAGGCGTCAGAAAGTACTTTGAAGCCCATAAAATCCATAGCCTTTGTCTTTGTTGCTTGTTCAGGCAAAAAGATCAATGCGTCTGTGATCTTCTGGACTAAATCTCCAGAAAGGCTGCCGTTCACCGCAACAACAGTTCCTGGAATGGGGCCAAATTTTCTCAAACGGTTGAATATATATCCATATTTCTTTTCAGCTTTTTTTAAAGGCCCTGGAGAAACCGTTCCGGCATCTACTCGTCCCTGTGCAATGGCATCAAGGACATTGTTATGGAATCCCAAAAACGCAACATTGCTGAAATAGGTGTCAGGTTCAATCCCGTTTTCCTTCATCCAGGCCAGGGGATACCTGTATCCGCCAGTGGATTCTGTTGAACCAAAGGCAAAGGACTTGCCCTTTAAACTCTGAATGCTCAACAGGCCAGAGCCTTTCCGTGTGATGAGGTAGGAAAAATAAATGGATTTGCCGGTATCTTTCCACACACTTGTAGCAATGTATCTAAGACCCGGGCAACGTTTTTTTGTTTCAACATAGAGGGCCGCTCCGTAAACCCCGATATCCACCTCTCCCACCGCTGTTCTTTTTACCATTATTTCATAATCCTTTAAAACAATCAGGACAACTTCATTTTCAAGGATATGTCCAATGTGCCTGGCAATGGGGTCAAAACTGCTTCTGGTGGATTCCCTGCCCCAGTAGGGAGGAATCGCCATGACAAGTCCCCCCCGGGCATGGACTGCCTTGATGAGCCCGTCATTTGTTTGGACTGTTTCCGGATTGGGTGCCACCTTTTGATCTGCAAAACTGGGGATAGAAAAGAGAGGGAGGCAGGCTGCAAAAAATAGAATTTTAAAAATTATTTTCATGGCATCCTTCCAATAGCGTTTTAAAACAATTTGATTGGCATAGTCAGGCGAGTACATTACCTGAAAACTTGCCTGGGTGAACATGCCCATCAATGCCCCTGTTAATTTAATACAGATTGCTGGATTATAGATACGATATCGTGTGTTTTAAATCAACCAAGACCATGCATATCGTGTTCTCATTTTGCAAAAAGCGACTTAATCAACAGGCTCATCAATGCCCACAGGTCTCCATTAAAGAGGCTCCGATGATCAGACCGATGTGGACAAAATTAAAAGCGAATCCGGCAATCCTTAATTGACATTAAATTTTTCCAATGGCGGCAAAAAGATCAAGCCCTCCATGGAAAAACGGCACCCATTTGCAAGGAAATGAGAAAGAGTCTGCCAAATGACGATCCGGCATGATAACAACCACAGTCCAGCCTTTAAAATCAGATGCCAGTTTTTCACCAATCTGCTCAAATAATGCCTTGATGGTTTCAGGGGCTCCGATGCGTTTTCCATAGGGAGGATTAAGGGCCACCACTCCAGGTATGGCTGACAAAGAGCCGGGTCTTAAATCAAAAAAATCACTGTGAAACACTTGAATGGTGGATGACAGATGAAAGTCTTCTATTGTTCTTCCCAGGGCCTCCAGGCAGTGGGAATCAAGATCCGAGGCAAAAATAGCTGGCCGGATTGGCATAACCATATCCTTTTTAGCCTCATTTTTCAAATACTGCCATTGTTTTTCACTGAAGCAAGGCCATTGCTCAAAGGCAAAGGAGCGAAATATCCCCGGTGGAATGTTCCGGGTGATCATGGCCGCCTCCAGGGAAAAGGAACCTGATCCGCACATGCCGTCAATGAGGGGAAGTCCAGGGGAATACCCCGCAGCAGAAAGAAGCGCAAAGGCCAGGTTTTCTCTCAGGGGAGCGGCCCCCACATATTTTTTAATTCCCCGCTTGTGGAGCCCGTCCCCGCTACTGTCCAGGGAAATTTCAAACCGATCATCCTCTCCCCGGATCAAAATCCGCTGTCCAACATCGTGCAATCGGCTGCTTATAATTGCCCCTGTTTCAGACGACAATTGTTCAAAATAATCGATGATATTGTTTTCCACCCGCTGGGCAATGGCATCACTGTGGTATAATCTGCAATGGCGGGTCACCACATCGCAGGAAAAGGGCACCCCTTTTTTTAAAAAAAGTTCCCACTCTATCTCCAGAAGCTTTTTTTCCAGGGCTCTGAAATTTTCCGCCTTAAATTTGGCAATGCGCATTATGATCCGGGAGGGACTTCTCAGGTGAAGATTGGTTTTATAGCACTCTTCAACACTGCCCATGAATTCAACTCCACCGGGAATCATGGTTACCTTTTCCGGATCTGGTATCCGCTGGATGAGCTCCCGGTGGCATAGATTTTTTAATCCCGGGGCGCAGACAGCAAAAAAGGTATGCTCCCGGGCGGTGATTCTTCTCTTGATTCTTTTTTCCAATGCTGTTTTTTTCATCTTTTTGTTATATCGCGCATGGAGTGGCATGTAAACATCATTTTATACAGCCATATTGGCTTGATTACAGGTCCACTCGCTTTGGAATGGAGGGACATCAGGTTTGAATTTTTGGTGCTTTTGTTGATAGACTGTTGTTTTTTATATGAAAGTCTCGGCAAACCCAGATGCAACACAGGATTATGAACGTAGGGGCAGAAATAGATTCTGCCCCTACGTTGTGGGCAAGCCCAAAGGAATTTTCAATATTCATTGTATCCGTCAGGGCATGGGTGTTATAATCTGTTTGTTTTCAAAAAGTTCAAAAAGGACACGCCCCCTTCCCCAGTGTGTATCCAGGCTTGACAATATAGTAATCGAGCCTGGAGGGTATCCGAGTTAGCTGGGTCTGAGTATTTGACAGGCTTATCATATTGAGGTACAAATCTTCATGACAATTGAATGAAAATCATTAATTAACAGGAGCATCATATGGCAGGCGTAAACAAAGCAATCATCTTGGGTCATCTCGGTCGAGATCCGGAAATGACATACACTCCATCCGGTCTGGCGGTATGCAAATTTTCCATTGCAACTTCAAAAAAAAGGAAAGATGGTCAAGAGGTAACTCAGTGGCATCGTTGCACAGCCTTTGACAAGGCCGGAGAGCTGATCTCAAGGTATGTGAGTAAAGGGAACATGCTTTATATTGAAGGGGAAATTACCTACAGCCAATATGAAAAAGACGGCGTCACCCGCTATTCAACGGATATCATTGTAAGAGAATTTAACTTTGTTGGTTCAGGTGGTGGTCAACAGGGTGGATACCAGGGCAACCAGCAGGGTGGTGGATACCAGGGCGGTCAAGGGGGGGACGGTGGCTATCAACCCCAGGGCGGTGGTGGAGGTGGGTATCAGCCCCAAGGCGGTGGCGGACAACAAGGCGCCAGCCAGGGTGGTGGATACCAGCCCCCGCAACCCCCCCAGGGCGGTGGTGCTCCCGCGGGTGCTCCCAGCGGCGGTGGATATCAAGGGGGCGCAGGTTCTGGTGCCAGCCCGGCAGATCCGGGTATGACTGGTGGATCGCCGCCTGATGATGATATTCCGTTTTAACCGTTACCTACATTAAAACTGTAAACTTTTAGGGTGTAAAATATTTATTTTACACCCTTTTTTTGGTGTTTAATGTAAAATTTTGACAATGTATTCAAATGGATATATTGTCCCTGGGAACTCCTGGGCGTTAGGGTGTATTTTACAGAGTCAGAATTTTAGAGAATAGAAGCATTGGCGCTTAATATATAGTCCTGATTTATATTAAAAATAATAAAACGGATAAGTCTACAAGTGTTGACCTAAATTTTTATCAATAATTATAGTGTGTTTGAGGTATTGAAAAAACCATTATGCATATTGATGACCTGCATCCATGGCAACCCATAGGTCTCCCCACCAGCTAACATGAATGGGCTTTTACTTACGTTCTTAGCACCGGACATAAAAGGGACAAAATTTCTTATATTTGCCATGGCATTAAATAGGGCTTGAGTACATACTTTATCCCTGAAGCTCCCGACTTGATTCAATTTTCGTTTAACATTCTTCAAAAAATTATCCACTATTGAAGTGGTCGTGGTAATCCCGCTTCTTTGTTTATGGGAGGTGTAATGAACTGCATTATTATAAAGATCATCAATGCGCTCTTTTATTGATGGATAACTGATTGCCTCGTCATCCAAGTTTTTTAGTTGTGCCTTTAAAGCCCTTGCATGTGTGGCAGTATCAAGAATCTTTTTAATTTTTTTGTATAGTTCATTAACCTCTTTCCATGGGCGTTTTGTCTCTTTTTGATAGACAACAATCGCTTTGTTCAATTTTTTCAAAAAGTGTAGATGACAAAAACCGATCCACACCTTATAAAAGACAGACTTCAAAGCGTTGGTAGAAGGTTTCCATTTATCTTTGGTGACACCCTTTACGTTAAAGTTAATCCGCTGTAAAAAATCTTCAAAAGAAGTGCAAAGTGTTTTTTCATCAACGTGATCCACATAATCCATGTGCCAGACTAATTGGGTTTTGGGATCAGACATGACGACAGTATAGGTTCTCAGACCGGGTTCTTTCTCAAATCCCTCGTCCTCCTGGAAATATCCCTGACATTCAGCGCCACATTTGACCAAAAGTGTCGCCGGATGAACATTACCTGCCCATTGAAGCCAATTCAACAAGGTTTGGCGGCTCTTTATTTTTCGACCGCACATTAGCGTATTTTCAAGGGTGGCATTTAAACTTTGACTGAAGAGAACCATACCCCGTAGCACAGTGCCGATAATATCTATGGAAAAATGCTTTTCTCGTGGAATAAAGCTTGGCAGTAATGAGAATTTTTGTCCACAATCGCTGCACTCCACCATGCGAATCCGAAATTCTTCTTTGTTTCCTCCCGGTACAACAATTTTACGGGGGCATTTACGGAAACCTTTCATTTTGTAGATACCTCGACATTTGCATCCTGGCTTATGTTCTGTATCTTGTTGATAATTCATTAAATTTTCGACAACTTCACACCGAAATCTATTTTTATCTTCTACAAAATCATGATACGTTTGGGGATCTTGCCAGGGAAAGATAAGGCTCTTTTGGCCTCTTTGAGATAAAACAATTTTATGGTGCCGCTGCTTCTGAGCTTTTAAAAGGCTCTTTTCAAGCGATTCAGCGAGCGCCTTAGTAATTTCATCACTTATTTGAGTGCCAGGGTCTTCCAAATTAACAGAATACGCTACCAAATGATCAAGCATTTCCTTTATGGAACGTTGGATACTTGCTTGCTGTTTTTCTCGAAGCGTTTTTTTTTCCTTTTTTTTGCCGGGTGAATAATGACTCGTTTCTATCAAAATAGAAACTTGGTCGGCAATTACTGTTATAAACATTGCCAGAGACTCCTGAAAAACCTGGATACCACTAAAAATTTTATAATCTTTAGCCCATGTGCGAAGCCAACATATGGTCGAGATAATTTCAAAATAAATTTCAGGATATTGATTTTTGCTATACCAACGATGCCTTGCCAGACGCTCAAGTGTTTTTTCGAGCATGGTCAAACACCGAAAAAAATTGTTCAATACTTTGGCGTTTTCATCAGATGTTTTTTGCTGTTCATTCTGAAATTTTTCCTCTACAATGCTCATATTATTATCTCCTTACCCAAGTTGTTTTGGATGATTTTTGGAGATAATAATCATTTATTTCAAACTTTTAAAGTAGGTCAACACTTGTAGACTTATCCGTAATAAAAAACAGTTATTTATTTTTTAATAAAATATTATATAATGCATCCATATAATAAAATCAATATCTTATAATACTCAAATGCAAACAATCCCTTGATTTTTTATAATAAGTTGTGATTTACTCATTAAGTGGTTGTATTTATTTTGACCAACAAATCCAAGATAATTACCCATACAACCTTTAACTACATACCTTTTACCCTTGTATTTCACTACATCTCCCATTCCAAATGGTTTTGTACTTCTTTT
>Ga0307929_1000885_pt1 | contig 26275 bp, 24 predicted proteins | sample AceLakmetage1330_FD_203160 | JGI IMG/M metagenome (GOLD analysis project Ga0307929, IMG submission 203160) | Saline water microbial communities from Ace Lake, Antarctica - #1330 | ecosystem: Environmental > Aquatic > Non-marine Saline and Alkaline > Saline | place: Antarctica: Ace Lake...
CTGAGCCAGCTCGCCCTGATGTTCTCCCTCGGCACCCCATTCGGCCTGCTCTGAAAGAATCGCCAGGACATGCTCGCTTAGCGTGCCGTTTTTTTTTCAAGCGGTGATGGTGGTGCATCGGGCCGCTCCAGAACCATGGTACCCCGATCATGAATCTCCCAGTGCACAACTTCCCCCTTGCTCAATCCCATTGCCTCGGCAATCGCGGTAGGGAAGTTGATGTAGTACTGGTCTGCTGTCTTCTTTCTGCTGATTAACTGAACTTTCGTTGGATACCCCATCTGAGACCTCCTGTTTGACGCTCTAGCATATGTGCTAGATACCAGAATGCAGAAAACCCTTAGAATATGCAAGCAGAATTCAGACAGATGCATTACTATCTAGTTGAGTGCCAAACTTTAGGGGAGTTTCTGCTTATGATATCGGTTGCAAGTTTTGCATCTTGCCTACCCCTTCAGGAGTTTAGCGAGGGGGTCATCTTCCGTATCGTCATCACCTTTTGCGGAAAAGGAATCGCACAGATCACTGGCTTGAACTTCCATTTGATGGAGGCCGCAGCGCTGCACAAATGGATTTACAATATAGTGGCAACAGTGGCGGCAGTTACGTCCCTTCTCATCACTACTAAAGATCTCGACAGCTTTTGAGCGGTCCGCTTCCGAAAAGATCTTTGGGCCACCAACATCCTTGAATGGAACGTCTGCTTCACTCTCAAACACGTGCCCACAACTGATGCAAGAGATGGTTTCTCCCGTCTTGCTGAACCCCTCATAGATGGGCTCACGCCGAACAAAAGTATCGGCGCCGCACGCGGAACATAGTATCGCCATGGACTGTTTCGGCATGCCTAAGCTCCTCTACGCGCGTGGCGTTTCCAACACAGCACGAATGCGGCGCACTCCCGCACTAGAGGACCCTTCCTTCTTGATCCGAAAATGCCCTAGGTCCCCAGTGTGCTCAATATGCGGCCCCCCGCAGACTTCTTTTGAGAAGTCGCCAATTGTATAGACCTTAACCTGTTCGCCATACTTCCCTGAAAACAGCGCCATGGCCCCCGTATCCCGTGCGTGTTCGATGGTCATGGTCTCGACGCTCACAGGAAGATTCTTCGCAATCACATCGTTGACGATATCTTCAACCTTTTTCCGCTCCTCCATGGTCATCTTCTCAGGATGCGAAAAGTCAAAGCGAAGCCGCGCCTCGGTAATGTTGGAGCCCTTCTGTTTGACGTGCTCTCCGAGCACCATCTGAAGCGCCTTGTGCAATAAATGGGTCGCGGTGTGAAGTTGGGTGGTCGCCTCAGAGTTATCGGCCAAACCACCCTTAAACGCTTTGTCGGCACTCTGCTTTGAGACGGCCTTGTGCTTTTCAAAAGCTTTATCAAACCCCTCACGATCTACAACAAGGCCCTTTTCTGAGCAGATCTCTTCTGTAAATTCCAAAGGAAAGCCGCACGTGTCATACAGCTTAAACGCCACGCGCCCGGGGAACTGCGTTTGCTTGTGTTCAATCAGCTTCGAGAGCACTTTATCTAGCTCCCCCATTCCACGGGTTAACGTCTTTTCAAACTTTTCCTCTTCCTGTACAAGCTCTCGCGTAATGTGATCGCGGTTTGTATTCAGCTCTGGATAGACGTGCTTGTAACTGTCAATAATGGTAGCTGCAATCGGCCCGGAGAAACCGGGCTCCAATCCAAGTTGCTTACCAAAACGAACCGCACGCCGAATCAAACGTCGCAAAACATACCCTTGCCCCAAATTGCTCGGCGCAATTCCCTGCTCGTCTCCCAAAATGAACACCGAACTTCGAAGATGGTCCGAGACAACACGAAATGCCATTCCGGTTACATCGTCCGCGTTCATCCGCTTGCCGGATTTTTCAGAAACCATCTCAATGATCGGCGCAAAAAGCTCAGTCTCGTAAACGTTGTTTCTTCCCTGAAGCATGGCAATAGTGCGCTCAACCCCCATGCCCGTATCGACATTGCTCTGCTCCAGAGGTTGGTATGACCCGTCTTCCTGTTTGCTGTATTGCATAAAGACATCGTTCCAGATCTCGAAGTACTTTCCGCAGGAACAGCCTGGACGACACCGCTCGCCACAAGCAGCCTTGCCCGTATCAACAAACATCTCTGTATCAGGGCCACAAGGGCCCGTCTTTCCCGCAGGCCCCCACCAGTTATCAGAAATCGGTAGTGCAAAAATCCGCTCGCTAGGGATCCCAAGCTTCTGCCAAATTGCGATGGATTCCTCATCCATAGGAACGCTATCATTGCCTTCGAAGACGGTCACATACAGACGCCCCGGATCAAACCCAAGATAGGATTTTGATGTGAGAAATTCGTGTGACCATGCAATCGCGTCTTCCTTGAAATAATCCCCCAGAGACCAGTTTCCCAGCATCTCAAAAAAGGTCAGATGCGAGGTGTCCCCCACGCTATCGATATCCCCGGTGCGAACACATTTCTGGCAGTTGCACAGGCGAATGCCCGACGGGTGCTTCTCGCCCAGTAGATAGGGAACCAGCGGATGCATTCCTGCAGTTGTAAAGAGTACCGTAGGGTCGTTCTGCGGAATCAGGGAACTCCCCGAAATCACGGAGTGCCCCTTACTCTTAAAGAAATCAAGATACATCTGCCTTAGTTCATCAGCTCTCATCGCCTCTCCATCCTATAACGCAATCGATTTGCCGGATCGGTGCATCCCCGCCAGATGTATTATTTGCTTTCCGCGAGTTTTTCTTTAATACCGGCAATCAGCTTGGCAACCATTTCGGGGTTTTCTCTCAGGTGCACACTCGCAGCATCACTGCCTTGACCAATTTGCTCTCCATCGCAAGACAACCATGATCCCCGTTTCTGAACGAGCCCATGTAAAATAGCGGCTTCCAGAACGGATCCTTCCCACGAAATGCCCTGAGCATAGAGAATGTCAAACTCGGCTTCGGTGAAGGGAGGTGCAACCTTGTTCTTTACAACCTTAACGCGCGTGCGGTTTCCGCGAACGCGACCAGTAGAATCCTTAAGGGCCCCAATGCGACGAATATCCAAGCGAACAGATGCGTAAAACTTGAGCGCACGCCCACCCGGTGTGGTCTCAGGGCTGCCAAACATCACGCCAATCTTTTCGCGAATCTGGTTCGTGAAGAGACAAAGCGTTTTGGTTGTCGACAGTGCTCCGGAGAGCTTGCGCATCGCCTGTGACATCAAGCGCGCCTGTAATCCAACGTGGGAATCACCCATATCGCCGTTCAGCTCAGCACGTGGTGTCAGAGCAGCTACGGAATCAATGACAACAACGTCAACAGCATTACTGCGTACGAGCGTCTCGGCAATCTGGAGCGCCTCTTCACCCGATGCAGGCTGAGACACCAATAAATCATCCAGGTTCACGCCGATCTTCTTGGCATATCCAGGATCCAATGCGTGCTCGGCATCAATGAATGCGGCAATGCCGCCGTTTTTTTGCGCATTTGCAATGACATGCAGGGTAAGCGTGGTTTTTCCTGACGACTCCGGTCCGTAAATTTCAACAACACGGCCACGCGGAAGTCCACCAATCCCCAAAGCCATATCCAAATTGAAGGCGCCCGTTGAGATATGTTCCATCGCCACCCTAGAGGAGGCATCCCCCATGCGCATAATGGCACCATCTCCAAACTCTTTGCGAATCTGAGCCAATACATCTTCGATGTTTGATGAATCAGGGATTGGTGCTCGGTCAGGTTTCTTAGCCATGGTTAACTCCGGGTTGAGGTTCAGTAGTCGGATGCAAGATAGTGTTGTAGCATTTTGAGTGCAGCCTGACTAGCCGCCATCCGCACGGTTTCACGATTTCCGTCGAAATGGTATTCGAGGGCAATGGGTGACTTTCCGCGAGCGGCAAACCCTATAAATACCAGCCCCAACGGTTTCTCCGCTGTGCCGCCCGTAGGGCCTGCAATGCCTGTTGTAGAGAGCGCTACATCCGCACTCAACGCATGCAAGACGCCAGAGGCCATCGCTTCAGCAACAGGGGCGCTAACAGCACCGTGTTCAGCGAGAACAGGCTCGGGAACACTGAGCAGAGCGGTTTTAACGGCATTAGAATAGGCAATCACACCGCCGCCATAGTATTCAGAACTACCAGAAACTGCCGTAATGCGTTGCCCGATAAGGCCACCGGTGCAGGATTCTGCTGTTGCCAGCGTAAGTCCGAGTGTTCGCAATAATTCACCAACCGACTGCTCAATGCTACAGACTTCAGCTTTCACCCTTCAGCCCTCAGCCCTTCCCGGACTCATATCCATTCGGATGTGCCTGATGCCAATTCCATGCACTTTTCACGATAGTGCGAATGTCGGCAAATTTTGGGGTCCAGCCCAATACAGACTTCGCCTTCTCGGCACCCGCCACCAGACGGTCAGGATCTCCCGGGCGACGTGGCGCCAGCTCTGCCAGTATGGCATGACCCGTGACGTCGCGGCAGGCCTCTATCACCTCAAGCACCGAGTTCCCAGTGCCGGTTCCCAAGTTAAACGGTCCGGAAACATCTTTTTCAAGTGCAAGAATATGGGCACGCGCAAGATCAACAATGTGAATATAGTCGCGAAGACAGGTTCCATCAGGCGTATCATAGTCATCACCGAAAATCTTTATGTTTTCACGTTGCCCCAAAGCCACTTGCAACACAAGCGGGATCAAATGCGTTTCGGGATCGTGATCCTCACCATAGATCGCAGTAGCGCCACACGCATTGAAGTAGCGCAAAAAGACCGGTTGCATGCCATGCAACTCCTGGTACCACTTCAGAGTATGCTCAAACATCAGCTTCGACTCACCATAGGGATTCTGAGGCCGCTGCGGTTCATCTTCAGTAACGGGAACGTTCTCGGGCTGGCCATAGGTCGCGCAGGTCGATGAAAATACAATCTTTTTCACGCCGTTGGCATGCATTGCCTCGGCCAGATTGATCCCCCCCACGACATTGTTCCTAAAATAAATCTCAGGCCGCACCATAGACTCACCAACAAGCGCATAGGCTGCAAAGTGCACCACCGCATCTGGTTTCACCTGCGCCATGGCATCCGCAACGGAATCCTTGTCACGCAAATCGCCCTCAATGAACGTCGCACGAGGATCAATCGCCTCACGATGGCCTCGCACGAGATTGTCAAAGACAACAACATCGTACCCTTCGTTCAACAACAATTCAGATGTCACACTGCCAATATAGCCAGCACCACCCGTTAAAAAGACTTTCATGCGTCTAGCCCCTTCTTCATCGCGGCCACTTCAGCTTCGAGTTGCGCAACGCGCTTCTTCAATTCAGGAAGCCTAGCAATATGCGCCTTAATCTTGGTGGACTTACGGTGGTCGATCGCAGGAAACCCGGAAATCATCATTCCAGAATCAATATTCTTCGTGACGCCCGCTTTCCCGCCAATGATAACCCGATCGCCAATGTTAAGGTGCCCGACAACACCGGCCTGTCCACCCACCTGAACGTGGCACCCCACATGTGTGCTGCCAGAGATCCCAGACTGGGACGCCATGACCGTATGATCCCCAACGCGAACGTTATGGGCAATCTGCACGAGGTTGTCCAGCTTCACGCCCTTGCCAATAATCGTCTTTCCAAATCGCGAGCGATCAATCGTAACATTGGCGCCAATTTCTACATCGTCCCCAATATCAACACTTCCGAGCTGCATCACCTTTTGCCAGACTCCGTTTTTATCCGGTAAATAGCCAAAACCATCGCTGCCAATCACGGATCCATTGTGGATAATAACCCGGTTGCCCAGACATGAACGCTCGCGGAGGCTTACGTGGGCATGGATCATGCAGGATTCTCCCAGCACACACTCGTGCCCGATGTAGACACCCGCCACCAACACACAATCATCACCAATAACGGATCGCGGTTCTACAACGCAGTGAGGGCCAATATAGACACGATTTCCAATCGTGACATCCTCGGCAATAACCGCTGTCGCATGAATGTGCGGGGCAAAAACAATCGGGGGCGGGCTAACGAGCACACCCACTTTGGAGTAGGCGCTATCAGCATCTGGGACACGAATCACGGCACATGGACAATTCCCCTCCCAATCGAAACTCACAAGCACCGCCGAAGCAGACGTGCTTGCCATCTGAGATGCATAGCGTAGATTTGCAAGAAATGTGATGTCGCCCGCGGACGCATCTGCAAGCCCCGAAAGCCCGCTAATCTCAATATTGCCATCACCTTCAAGGATGCCGTCAATCTCAGCGGCTATGTCAGCAAGTTTCATACTTAGACTTGTCCTGTGTATGATGTTTTCTACCGTTGCTATTCGTCATCTTCGGCCTTAGGCATATCGCTGATGACATCATCCGTAATGTCAACCTTGTCCATATGATAAATCACAGGGGAGTAGCCACCAATGCCTACGCCAGTAGAGTCCAACACAAGCTCAAGCTTCTTCTTTTTAGCAATGCGCTCAACAATCTTACTGATGTCGCTCACCACGCGCTTGCGCATGCGCAATTCCTGACTTGTCAGCTCTTTCTGACGGGTCGACGTAGTCTCACGAAGGTTGCGCTGCATCTGGCGAATTTCATCAACCTTGGCCTTAGCCAACGCCCGCTTTGCATCAAGGGCTTTCTCAGACAAAGCAACATCTTCAAGTTCTTTGTTCAGGGTTTCAAATTCGGAGCCTAAGGCTTTGAGTGCATCCATCATCTCTTCGTGTTCGTCCTCAAAATCCTTTACGTACTGCTCGAGAACCGCACGATCCGCACGGGACCGCGGGTGCAACTTCATTAGTCCTTCCATATCAACAACGCCAATATCTGCCATAGCCGACAGAGAATACATCGCGCTCAATACCAATCCCATTACAACACCACGCTGAACGATCTTCATAATGCCCTCCTTCTTATTTTAGTAATCGTAACCAATCCAAATAACCCAGTGATCTTCTTCTGTATAGTTATCATCCGTCTCAACAACCCACGCACGATCAATACGAATCGGGAATCCCGGCATATCCAGACGAATGCCTATCCCTGTCGAACTTGCAAGATCTTTAAAATCTATGTCATAGGAATCCGTCCACACATTGCCCATATCATAAAAAGCGGCAAAACGAATACTGCTAACAATGGGAATCGTATACTCCAGATTTGCCATAAACAAACTCTGCCCACCCAATGAACGGGAGCGATAATCGGTGCCATACTCCCGAATCACCTTAGGCCCGACATCACGATAATCAAACCCTCGCAGCGTGCGACCACCACCCAGGAAAAGCCGATCCGTCAACGGCACCTCATCCGTGTTGCCAAAGGTCTCAATAAAATCAAACCGTGTCCGGAAGTTGATCACATGCCCAAACCACAAAGGTAAATACGAAGTCGTTCGCAACCCAACTTCGTAGAGATCCGTATCAAACCCCAAAGGCCCACCCGAAACACTGTAGGAAAGACTCAGCTTATTTCCTCGAGAAGGAACAAAAGGATTGTTCCGGGTATCGTGCGTGAGTGTTGCAGATAAAGAACTCTTTACCCGATCCTCCTCACTCTCAAACTGATACGACGTTCCCGTGTCAGTATCAAAGTCATAGGTATCGAGCTCATAATAGGTGTTCGTATCGGAAACATCCGTAATGACGGACTTCTCTATGTTGTAGCGGAACGTGATGCGATTTGCACCCGGCAGCGCTTTGCCAACTGTAACGGAGGCTCCCGTTCGTTTAATGTCATAATCTGAATAATCCCGCTCCCGGCGGTAAACATCAAACCCAAGAGATAAACGACGATTCAAAAACCAGGGTTCAGTCAGCGAAAGCTCATAATCCCTGCGCGTCGATCCCGCTTGGGCGCGCAAACGCAATTTCTGACCGCCGCCCGTGAAGCTCGGCCAATTTAGAAGATCAAAATTACCTTGCGAGAGCTCTGCAAACCCGATCAGATTATCGACACTCGAGAACCCGATTCCTACCATAAATTGACCGGTACGTTTCTCAGTGACATCAAACACCAGATCGCGCTCGTCGGCATTCTCCGTCTCCTGAGGAATCGCGCGTGCCGTTTCAAAAAAGCCGAGATTGTTAATACGGCGCTCACTACGCTGTACACGGGATTGATTGTAAACATCACCAGGGTAGACCTGCAGTTCGCGCCGGATAACCTTGTCCCGCGTTCGCGTGTTTCCTCTGATAATGATATTACGAACATTCACCAACTCGCCTTCGCGAATCGTAAACACGACATCGACAACCGCCTTCTCTAAATGGGGCGTTAGCGCGGGGCGACAGGCCGCCCGAAGATAGCCACGGTCGCCATAATAAGCCTGAAGACGGCGAGCCGTAGCATTAATCGCCGACAGTGAAGCAGTTTGACCAGGCTTTAGTGAAATCAGGCGCTCAAGCTCTGGCTCAGGAAATACCGTTACGCCCTTCAACTCAATCAGATCAAGTTGATACTGAGCACCTTCGTCAACTACAACCGTAGCAATCTCATATTTGGATGCCTCGGCCTTGCCGAGGGCAACCGATACCGCAACATCAAGAAAACCACGATTCCTATAGAAGTCCCGAACGTCGGTTTCAATATCCCCCAACTCATAGTGTTCGTAGCGCTTCCTGACAAACCAGCGAATTGGATTCAAGCGCGAGGGACGCGTCAGCGCCTTGCGCAGCTCGCCTGTTGAGATTGATGCGTTACCCTGGACGGTAATATCGCCAATATAGCTGACAGGGCCTTCCGTAAACGTGATGGTCAAATTGACAAATCCCGCTTCAGAGTCAACAGGGGCAAACTCCCACACCGCAGTGGCGTCACCAAACGAATCCTTGCGATATTCCTTCAGGACGTTACGCACGGCCACCCCAACTGCCTGATCGTCAACCAAATCCCCTTCCGCAAGCGCCAACCACTTGCAAACCTTTGAGGCCCTAAATTCTGAAACGCCGAAAATTTCCGGGATGGAAGCAAGTCGAGGCTTGGCTTCCACCGTGTACGTTAACGCCACTCCGTCGGCCATCTCATCAACAGTGGCCTCCACCGACGAGAACTGCCCCGTCCCCAATAAAATTTTCACATCGCGAGAGACTGCTGAGGACTTCAGATCCTGTCCTTCTTTGACCCGCGTATGCGCCAGAACAAACTCAGAGTCAGACTTGCCCATCCCTGAATGTTCGATTTCAACCTGCAATATGGTGGGGGCAGCGTGCGCAGAAAGAACCCCAACCATCAGCAACGCTATTGCGTGCCCAACACGCTTACCGCGTAACCCTATCACGTCATCACCTCTTCTTCAGAAAATTCAGGTTCAACCCCGTCGACTCCCCGCTCACGATCCCGGAAGCGGGTGTACGTATCCTCAAAATTCAGAAAGACTTCACCGGTAGGGCCATTACGTTGTTTCACCACATCGACAATTGCCAGACGCTCATCATCCGCACCCTCAGTGCCCGGATACTTGCAGGGCCGCCGCAACATCATCACAACGTCAGCATCCTGTTCAATGGCACCAGAATCGCGCAAGTCCGAAAGCTTTGGGCGCCCCTCCTTGTCCCGTTGTTCTGGAGCCCGGCTGAGCTGACTCAGGACCAGTACCGGCAAATTCAGTTCCTTAGCCATCGCCTTAAGATTAGACGAGATGGCGGCCGTTTCAAGCTGCCTTCCCTGGTGAGAGTACTCGCGACAATTCAAGAGCTGGAGATAGTCAATGATGATCAATTCTATGCCATGCTTTTTCTTCATACGGCGTGCGCGCGCACGAAGCTCCATCACGTCAAGGCCACCTGTATCATCCATAAAAATGGGAGCCTTACGAAGTACAGCCGCCGCATTGACAATGCGGCCATGAAACTCGGTTGACACGTACCCCTGAGAGAGCTGAAAACCCGGCACCTCGGCATGACAACACAGCATTCGCGTCACAAGCGATGAGTAGGACATCTCAAGGCTGAAGATCCCCACGGCATGCCCCTTGCCATCCGGGTCATTCTTGCCCAGCGCTACATTCTCAGCAATATTCATAGCGAGCGAGGTTTTGCCCATTGAGGGACGCGCCGCAAGTACTACCATTTCCCCGCTGCGCAATCCACTAAGTTTACGGTCAATATTCAGGAACCCGGAGCTCACACCGGTTCCGATTCCTCGCTTGGTTAGGAAAACCTTCTCAATATACTCCATCACCTCTTCAACAGCATTTGGCCACTCCATAATGGTGCCATGTTGATTTTCGGTGATGTTCAGAAAGGCTTGCTCGACCTCACTCAATAGGCTGTCAGCACTCTGCTCCCCGGTATAACAAGCCGATTCTGCATCACGAGCACAGTTGATAACGGCCCGGAGAAGAAACTTTTGCCGAACAATATCAATGTAGTATTCGGCATGGGCCGCAGTCGGCGTAGAATCAATCAATTGATCGAGATAGCCGTCTCCACCAACGGAGTCGAGCCGCTCCTGCGTCCGCAGACAATTGGCCAGAGTGAGGACGTCAATGGCCTGACCGACACCGAGCATCTGAAGCATCGCTTCATAGATAATGCGGTGGGCCGGTATATAGAAATAGGCGGGCGTGACCTGGCTATCCACAGCCAGATTCAACGCCCGATCAAAGTCTAGGAGGATAGAACCCAGAACGCCTTTTTCAGCCTCTTCGCTGTAAGGCGGAATTCGATCCGCCTTTGCGACGGGCCGCTGCCCCCCGGGATCCCGGACCATGATGGTCTACTCCTCTACAATCCACACCTTGATCGTGGCAGTGACCTCAGGTTGGAGTTTGATGGTAACCTCAAATACACCCAGTTCTTTGATATGCTCTTCGAGCATAATCAAACTACGGTCAATCTCAATGCCCTGCTGTTTGAGAGCATCCGAAATCTCAACCTCGGTAACGGATCCGTAAAGCGTTTCGCCTTCAACGGTCTTCATCGGAATCGTGATGGACATCCCGCCAAGCTTTGCAGCCAGTTTACGTGACTGAGCAACGCCTTCTGCAAGCTTCACTTCACGTTCACGTTGAATTTTCACCAAACGACGACGTGTTGCTTCCGTTACGGGAGCACCAAGCTGCTTTGGAATCAGATAGTTGCGTGCATATCCGTTGGAAACGGTTACGACGTCACCCTCGACGCCAAGATCCGCAACATCCGCAATCAAAAATACTTCGGTAGCCATAGTTACATCTTCCTCTGGACTAAGCCATCACGCCAATATTACGCGCACGACGCACAGCCCGCTTTATTGTCCGCTGTTGCTTCGGTGTTGCCCCTGTCAGGCGGGCAGGCACAATCTTTCCATACTCCGTCACAAATCGACGCAGCAGATCGTAATCACGGCTGTCAATTTCTTTGACACCCTCAAGAAAGCGGGATTGCTTGCGTAGCGCGGCTTCACGACCCCGTGCATCACGGGGTGCGCCTCGTTTCGGTTTCATCATTCGTGCCATCTTCTTATCCTCTCTTAATCTAGCCTGCTCCTAGAACGGCAGGTTGTCATCATCTTCGGCCAAGGGTTCGGTTTTCGAGGCCCCGCCATCCGTTGTTGCAGCAACAGGTGGTACCGCCGGGCTCGGCTTTACCTCTGCGCTCTGAGCCCCACCGCCATCGCGAAGTTCAGCGCCCCGTGGACTCCCCAAAAACTGGACCCGCTCCGCGACAACACTCAATCGGCTGAACTTCTGGCCCTCTTTTTCCCACTCATCGTACTTCAGGCGCCCCTCCACTAAAGCTGGAGCCCCTTTCTTTAAATACTCACCACAGGTTTCAGCCTGGCGGCCCCATACGGTAACCCCAACAAAGCAGGTCTCGTCGTGCTCCTGTCCATCCGCCGTTCGGTAACGACGATTGGTCGCCATGCGAAGATCTCCTACAGCCGTACCAGAGGGCGTATATTTGATCTCCGGATCGCGGGTCAGGTTGCCAATCAGAATCACTTTGTTAAAACTTGCCATGAGTCGACCTAAGCCGTTTCAGTTGCGGGTGCAGGAATCGCCTCTGCGGGCGAAGCCACAAAAGACATACTCTTTTCGTCACCACGGGTAATCTGAACACGGAAAACATCATCACTTAAAAGAAGACGAGCTTGTAACGCCGATACTTTACTCGGCTCCAACTCAAAAACCACGCGGACATAAAGTCCCGAGTCACGTTTGCTCATGGTGCGAGCAAAATTCCGACGTCCAAGTTTCTTGGACCCCGAAATGCTTCCTCCCTGGCGGGCAATCTCAGCTTCGACACGGTCCATGACCGCAGTTAACTCTTCTTCCTTCAGCGTATCAGCGAAAATGAACAAACCTTCGTATGTATTCAACGTAGCGACTCCCACTCTTTTGCTTTGCTCTAACTCTCTTCCGGCGGCGCCGAGTTGAAGCGGTTCATTGCCGAATCCACTCCCGACTCCAAAATATCACTGACTGCATCGGCTATCCGTTCAATCATTCTGCCAACACAATCACGGTGCGCGGATGCAAACGGACTCAGCACATGTGATACAACATCCGTTTCTCCGACACCGCGTCCTACACCCATCCGAATTCTTACAAAATCTCCCGAACCCACATGCTGCATCACTGACGTCAACCCCTTGTGTCCCCCGCTGCCGCCACCTGGCCGAATGCGAATCCGACCCAGTTCTAAATCAACATCGTCCAAAAGCACAATCAAATCAGCCTCAGGCACCTTGTGATACCGCAGTACAGACCCAACTGCATCTCCACTCAGATTCATAAACGTCTGTGGCTTCACCAACACGACCGCCTCGGTGCCAATCGTCGTTTTTGCCACTTCTGCCTTGAACCGCAAACGCTTCTTAAACTGACAGCCAAACCGCTCTGCCAACCGCTCTACAGCGGCAAAACCAACGTTGTGGGGGGTTCCCACATATTGTTTGCCGGGATTTCCCAATCCCACGACAACCTTCACCCTAAGCGTCCGCTGCTGTCTCTTCTTCGGGTGCAGCGCCCTCAGCACCTTCTTCAGCACCTTCTTCATCACCCTCTTCTTCTTCCTCCTCCTCCTCCACACGTGGCGCCGCAACAGCAGCAACCGCAACATCCACATCCGTCAGCACCGTAACGCCCTTGGGCAACGTGATGTCAGCAACCGTCATGTGATCACCAATTTCCAAGGCACTCACATCTACCGTGATATTTTCGACCATATCCGCCGGCAAACACGTCACTTGAATCTCAGACACAAGCTGCTCAAGCGTGCCACCGGAAACCGCACCGACCGGTTCGCCAATCAATTCAATCGGCAGACTTAACTCAAGCAACTCTGTCATCGAAATAGACACAAAATCTGCATGAATAATAACGCCAGAAAGGGGATTGTGCTGGGCATCCTTAAGCAGCACCTTCTGAGAGGTCTCGCCCTCAATATTCAAGTCCGCCACAAAATTCTGTCCGTTGTGCTGCAGGATCATCTCAAAGTCATGTGCATTGAGCTCAATGGACATAGGCTCGGTATTTCCATAAACCACGGCAGGAATCATGCCTGCTCTTCGGAGACGACGGGCCGCACCCGTCCCACCTGCCACCCGCTTTACCGCTTTAACAATTACTTCTTCAGCCATGTTACAAAACCCCTTACGCTCTAAACAAAGTCGTCACTGAACGACCCTCGTGAATCCGCAGAATTGCCTCACCCAGCAATTCGGCAACCGTCAGAACGGTAACTGGATAGTCACCGAAATCAACATTTAGCGGCACCGTATCCGTGACCACCAACTCCTTAATAGCCGAAGCCTTCAGGCGCTCTACCCCGAGCTCGGTAATCGTTGCATGACTCACCGCTGCATATACCTCGGCAGCGCCATGTTCCTGCAATAAAGTTGCTGCCGAACAGAGTGTTCCCGCTGTAGTGGTCAAGTCGTCTACCATAATCGCCGTGCAACCGTCAACCTTGCCGACTAGAGTAAACGCCTCCACTTCAGAAGGCCCCAGGCGTTGTTTGGCCACAATGGCAAGCTCCGATCCCATCAACTGAGAGTAGGCATAAGCCGCTTTAACCCCTCCCGTATCGGGCGCTACCACAACAAGATTTTTAAACTTCTTTGCCTGTAAATACTTACTGATCACAGGAAAGCCATAAAGATGATCAACGGGGATATCAAAAAACCCTTGAATCTGCTGCGCATGTAAATCGACCGTAAGGAGACGGCTTACCCCCGCCGCGACGAGCAAGTTTGCAACCAGTTTGGCTGTAATCGGAACGCGTGGCTGATCTTTGCGATCCTGACGAGCGTAGCCATAATAGGGAATCACCGCCGTGATCCGCTCCGCAGAGGCGCGCTTCATGGCGTCAATCATAATCAACAACTCCATGAGATTCTCATTGGGGGAATGACACGTCGACTGGACAACAAAAACATCCCTTCCCCGGATATTTTCTTTAACCTTTACAAAGATCTCTCCATCCGGGAATCGCGTAATATCAATCTCGCCCAGAGGAGCACCAATATATTTGGCGATCTTCTCAGACAGAGCCAGATTTGAGTTGCCTGTAAAAAGTTTCATCTCAGTCTTACACCTTGATTGCACGTCTTTTCCCTCCCCTGCGAACATATCACAATACAATATGGTTACCCGACCTGGATTTGAACCAGGACTATGGGCGTCAAAGGCCCGTGTGCTACCATTACACCATCGGGCAGCTCTCTTCAGGGAACAAACTGCCCTGAACGCAGACAGACCGCATCCAAGGCAGAATTGTTACTTCTATAGAGTCTCGCCCACAAAGTCAAGACTCACAAAGTAGCAATTTTTGAGGCTTCCTCAGAATCTATTGCAGGGCGCTCTCAACGGCATCCTTCAGACTGTCCGGATTGGCGGTGTTGAGAAAGGCGCGCAGGGATTTTACTGCCGACAGTCCCCTTGGAGTGCCGTCACTTCTGCTACGGCTTTCGTCATACACAATGACCGGTATCGTTCGGGCGCTGGGCATGACCTGCAGCATGGTGGCGATGACGCTTCCGTTCAAACCGGGAACCACCTCTTTGAGCAAAAAAAGATCCGGCCTGGCCACAACAGCCTGTTCGAGGACGTCGGGACCCTTTTGCACCAAGACGACTTCAAAACCGGCGGTTTCCAGTGCTAACGTAATCGACAAAGCACTGGCGCTCTCATCTTCTGCAAGCAGGATTCGCCGTTTCCCGCGGATTTGCTTCTCACTGGCGATTTGGTAGCCAGCAGTAATTTCGTGAATTTTGGCAATCAATTCTGTCTCGTTGCAGGGTTTTTCCAGAAAACCATCCACTTGAACGCTCTCAAAGAAATCCTTCATGCTAGAGCGTGCGGTCAACACCAGTACGGGGTAGCGAGTCGTACCGTCCTCGCGCGTAATGCGGCGCAAAAAGCCAACACCGCCCATGCCAGGCATGCTGATGTCCAGAATGATCAAGTCGGGATTAGTGGTTTCCAGCCGGGCCAGAGCCACCTCGCCGCTATTGGCGGTGATGACATTAAAGCCTTCGTGCTTCAGGTAATCGGAAAGGGAGAGCAACAGGTGCTTTTCGTCATCAACCAACAATAGGGTTATCGGGGCGGCTTGGCTCATGATGTTATCTCCTTTTGCCTGTCAACCATCATTCGTGATCGGCAAGAATGTTATCAAAACTGTTTAACAGGGTTTTTTCATCAAACGGGCAAGACACTGTGGGTATATTGAATCCGCGCAAAATCTCACATTGGGCAACACTGGCGTTTTCCCCTACGATGGCCAGTATTGCTACGTCTTGCAGGTGCGGTTGAACGGCGGCGATCATCGCCGCGCCGTCCATATTGTCCCCGCTCCAGTCCAATATGATGTAATCGGGCTGCACTTTTTCGAGCATATCGCGCGCTGCATTTCCTGTTTTTACCGTTTGTGCACGGTACCCCTGGGCAACCATAGCGGCCGCAACGACCGTGAGTACCTGATCGCTGTCGTGAATTAGCAATACCGACGGCGGGGCGATTGACGGTAAACGCACCAACACGCGAGTGCCGATCTCCTGTCCCGGGGGAGGACTCTCAATCACAAGTTCGCCGCCATGGCGCTCTATAAGATCCTTGGAAATCGACAGTCCCAACCCTGATCCGCTGACATACTCACCCACGCGGTAGAAACGCTCCGTGAGATGGGGGAGATGCTCCACCTCAATGCCGATGCCAGTGTCATCCACGCACAGGCAGACCCAATCTTTATTGGCCGGGTCGCGCCAGGTTTGCACAGAAATTGCACCGTCTTCCCGATTGAATTTGATCGCATTCTTAACGATGTTGATAATGACGCGTTCAAGTTTTCGCGGGTCACACTGCACGAAACCGAGATCCTCATCCAGCGTCATTTTCAGCTGCAATCGGGCGGCTTCGGCCTGTACGGTCAAAGGGGTGACGGCCTGACGGACAAAGCGCGAGAAGGAAACGCTGACTTGCCGCAAAACCAGCGAGCCCGCCTCAATGCGACTCATATCCAGAATGTCATCCACGGTTCGGCGCAAGCGCGTACAATCCTCGCGGATCATGCCCAAGTAGGGATGCAGCCGATCAGGAACGGGCCCGACAACGCCCTTGAGCATGTTACCCGCCATGTAAAGGATCGAGGCCACCGGGGTTTTGAGTTCATGCGAGACATTGGATACGAACTGGGTTTGCGCTTTATCGTGTGCCTGCAAACTGGCGATGGCGTCCTTGAGTTTCTCCTCGGCTCGCTCACGCTCTTCTATTTCGACACGCAGGCTCTCGTTGGCCGCCTGCAGCGACTGTTCGGTCTCCCGTCGCGCGGTGATGTCACGTAGGAAAAAGCAGAGGCAATCCTTCTTCGTCAGTTGCAGCAAACTAGTGGAAATCTCCGCATGAAAACGCGAATTGTCGGCCCGAATACACTGGGCTTCCAGCAGTGTAAAACGCCCCTCGTTGAGGTTTTCTGAAATCGCTTTAAGAATGTCCTCGTTGAAACCAACAATCAACTGGATGATATTGGCGCCAGTCATTTCCTCGCACGAGAATCCGAAGAACTCAGAGGCGCGAATATTGACGGCCGTGATCAGACCTGAAAAGTTGGTGATGAAGGCGGCATCGTAGGTGTTTTCAAATAGTTCTTTAAGTTCACTGCGCTCCGGCATGTTGCGTAAGCGGGCGGCCTTGGTTATGATTTTTTTCGGTGAGTGACTGGTCCGCGAATGCACCTTGGGCTGCCAATTATCGCGTGGATTGGATTCGATCTCGATACGCATCGTTTTCGATAAGTTATCGCGAGAAGCCATCGGCATATCCAAGGTTCGGGACAGGGCAGCATAAAGTTGAAACAATTCTGCTACAGTAGCGTTCAGGGGATATATGTGTCAAACTGTTCCGAAAGCTGTTGTGTAGAGTGAAGGGTCATCTTCAGTGACTGTTGAAAAACTAGAGATTCCTCGACTTCGCTCGGAATGACACCCTCAGGGCTGTCGGATTTCTAACGCATTGTCGCTGAGCTTGCCGAAGCATCTCGCCAAAGGCGCTGCTGGGAGTTTTCAACAGCCACTTCACTGTGTGTTGCCCAATCCGCTTTACCCCTTTAGGGCATTGATCAGGCTCTGGATCTTGTCAGCATCCGCGAGCAGCTTGTCCTTGGTGGCGCGGACTTGGGCAACAACATTGTCCGGGGCTTTGCTCACAAAGCTCTCGTTTTCAAGCTTACGCATGGTATTTTTTAGATGGCCATTGACCTTACCCAGCTCTGAAGTGAGCCGTTCGAGCTCTGCGGCAACATCAATCACATCTTCAACTGGCAGATAGACGGCTCCCAACTCGCTGAGGGCGCTGGGAATCGCAGCCTCTAGCTTTAGATCCACATCTATTGTGACCTTTTCCGCCCGAAGCGAGTTGCGCACGGCAACACCATCTGCCGCAAGAAAGGCGGCGGCCTCTGTTGAATGAGGGCGGATCATGTAGTCAATCCGCTTCCCAGGCGCAATGCCATAGTCCGACCGCAGGAGACGACCCACACGAATCATATCGTGCTTGGCATCAACATAGGCAACCGACGCCGCGTCAATTTCCGCTTTTTTAAGCACATCTGTAGCGATGGCGGTAGGCCAGGGAGCGCGCATAATTGTTTCACAGCTTTCGGCATATCCCATTGCATGCCAAAGCTCTTCAGTAACAAAGGGCATCATCGGATGCAGCAGGCGAATCGCACTGGAGAAACAATAGTGCATGATCTTCAAAACCTGCTCTCGCCGTGCCGCATCATCTCCATTCAGCGCCTCTTTGCTATATTCCACATACCAGTCACAGAACTGATGCCAAACAAACTCATAGAGCGCATGCGCCGCATCATTGAAACGGTATTTTTCAAGATTATCTGTACACACCTCAATCGCGTCGTTCAATCGCGTGAGGATATGCTTGTCATCGGGAGCCAACAGAGCGGCATCCAACGCCAGTGTCTCGCCCCACTGCCCCGCCGGCACACCTTCGCTATACATCTGCATAAAACGGGCCGCATTCCAGATCTTCGTCCCGAAGTTGCGACCAATCTCAAACTTCTCGTTTGAAACGTAAATATCCTGACCCGTGGCCGTTATCATCATCAGACTGAAACGCAAAGCATCAGCACTGAACTCATCAATAATCGTAAGCGGATTAATGGAGTTCCCAAGACTCTTGCTCATTTTGCGGCCATCATCAGCCCGAACAGTACCGTGAATATAGACCGTATCAAAGGGAACCTCTCCACGGAACTCGATACCCGCCATCACCATGCGGGCCACCCAGAAGAAAATGATCTCCGAAGCGGTCACAAGATCATGCGTGGGATAAAAGCACTTCAGATCGGCATTTTCGGTGGGCCAGCCAAAGGTGCTAAAGGGCCACAACCACGATGAAAACCAGGTATCAAGCACATCTTCATCCTGGCGATACGTTTTGCACCCGCACTTGGGACAGCTCTCCGGTTTCCCCTTGGCAGCCCATTCATGATGGCAGTCGTCGCAATAAAATACGGGAATGCGATGCCCCCACCAGATCTGGCGCGAAATGCACCAATCCCTAATGTTCTCCATCCATTCCTGGTAGACTTTCGTCCAACGATCCGGAACAAATTTCACGCGGCCATCATTGACCGCCTTTAGCGCCGGCTCTGCCAACGGTTTCATTCGAACGAACCACTGCGGAGAGAGTCGGGGTTCAACCACCGTATCGCAGCGATAGCAATGCCCTACCGCATGCTGATGATCCTCGATCTTCTCAATAAACCCCGCCGCCTCAAGATCCTTGAGGATTTGTTTGCGGCATTCAAACCGATCCATTCCCGCGTACGGCCCCGCTTCATCATTCATCGTACCGTCACCATGCATCACATTAATCGGCACAAGATCGTGGCGACGCCCCATGTCAAAATCGTTTGGATCGTGCGCCGGCGTAACCTTGACCAGCCCCGTTCCAAAAGTGGGATCCACAAAATCATCCTGAATGACGACCAGCTCCCGACCCAAGATCGGCAGAATGATCGTATTGTCAATCAAATCAGCATAACGCTCATCCTTTGGATTCACCGCAATGGCCACATCCCCCGGAAGCGTCTCAGGCCGCGTCGTGGCAACCACAATGTGGTCGCGTCCATCGGCCGTCGTTCCCTGCTTCAGCTTGTAGCGAATGTAGTAGAGCTTGCCCGGAGTATCAGCATGCTCGCTCTCTTCGTCAGAAAGCGCCGTCTGACAGCGGGGACACCAATTGATGATATAGTTAGCGCGGTGGATGAGCCCTTTATCGTAGAGCTGAACGAAAACCTCGGAAACAGCTTCACTGAGCCCTTCGTCCATCGTAAAGCGCTCGCGCTCCCAATCACAAGATGCCCCCAGCCGCTTAAGCTGATTGATAATCGTGCTGCCATACTCCTCACGCCACTCCCAAACCCGTTCAATAAACTTCTCGCGCCCAAGATCATCGCGAGTCTTACCCTCTTTTTTTAGCGCGCGCTCCACCACATTCTGCGTCGCAATACCGGCGTGATCCGTCCCTGGCAGCCAAACCACGTTGCGGCCCTGCATCCGACGCCAGCGAACCATAATATCTTGGATCGTATTATTAAGCGCATGCCCCATATGCAAAATTCCGGTCACATTGGGTGGCGGAATCACCACACAGTAGGGATCACCAGCGGCAGAGGCATCGGAATGAAAATACCCCTTTTCCGTCCAAGTTCGATACCACTTTTCTTCCATTGTGTGCGGGTCGTAATGCTTTTCCATTGTCATAATTACTGCTTTCAGGCCTTGCGTTTTTTGCGGGATCCCGCAGCGGTCTTCTTCCCTGCCACAGGGTGCTTCTTTGACTCCTCTGCAAACAGCTTGTACTCAACACTGTCCACCAGGGCTTCCCAAGAGGCTTCAATGATATTCTCGGAGACACCAACGGTTCCCCACGTTTCAACACCATCGCCAGACTCAATTTGAACCCGTGTTGTGGCCGCCGTCGCCTCCTGCGGATCCAGAATCCGTACCCGGAAGTCCGAAAGATGCACATTGGCAATTTCGGGATAAAAGCCTTTCAGCGCTTTGCGTAGCGCCCCATCAAGCGCATTCACCGGACCCTCCCCCTCGGCCACAGTATGCTCAATGGCATCGCCCACGCGCACCTTCACCGTCGCTTCTGAGACACAGGGAGCGTCCTTGCCTCGCTTCTCGATAATCACACGAAATCCCTCTAGCTCAAAAAACGGTTTATGCTTCTTCAGCACCTTCTGCACGAGAATACGGAACGAGGCATCCGCAGATTCGTAAGCATACCCCTTATGCTCCAGCGATTTGAGCTCCTTCAGAATCGCGGCTGTATCTTCCTTGGAGGAGGAGGCCTCGACACCCATCCCCATCTCAATCGCCTTGAGCAGAATGCTGCTACCCCCAGATAACTCCGAAACTAGAATGTGACGCTCGTTTCCCACCATTTCAGGCTCAATATGCTCAAATGTCACTGGGTTCTTCTTTACAGCATTAACGTGGGCTCCACCCTTGTGAGCAAAAGCACTTTTGCCAACATAAGGGGCATGCGTGTCATGCCGTACATTAATCAGATCATCAACAAACAGCGACAGCCCCCGAAGATGATGCAGTTTGTGCGCCCCTTGACAGGAAACACCAAGCTTGAGGTTCAACCCCGGAATAATGGAAATAAGATTGGCATTGCCACAACGCTCACCGTAGCCATTCATCGTCCCTTGCACCTGGACCGCACCAGCGCGAATCCCCTCAATCGAATTGGCAACACCAGTGCCAATGTCGTTGTGCGCGTGAATCCCCACCGGCGTCTTAACAGCCGCCACAATGGTTTTTGTGATTTCATGGATCTCATGGGGAAGACAGCCGCCATTAGTATCACACAACACAAGACAATCCGCTCCCGCAGATTCCGCTGCCACGAGAACTTGCATCGCGTAATCCGGATCATCCTTAAATCCGTCAAAGAGATGCTCAGCATCAAAAATCACCTCTTTACCGCAATCCTTCAAATAGGAAACCGTATCGGACACCATCGCTAGATTCTCTTTCAAGCTGGTGCGCAAAACATCTTTCACATGCAGCTTCCACGTCTTGCCATAAAGGGTAATTACTGGGGTTTCGGCCGCAAGAAGGCCCTGCACAACAGGATCATCTTTAACCTTGGAACGAACCCGGCGCGTACTCCCAAATGCGGCAATTTTCGCGTGGGAAAGCGTCTCTCTCTGAATGGCCTTGAAGAACTCCATGTCCTTCGGGTTGGATCCCGGGAAACCGCCCTCAATGTAGTCGATTCCAAACTGATCCAAGCGCTTTGCTAGCGCGATCTTTCCCGCAGGGGAAAAAGAGACGCCCTCGCCTTGCGCGCCATCGCGTAGCGTCGTGTCATAGATGAATACCTTGCGATTCATATTACCATCCTATCCAAAAAAGGCCTGGTGCAACGAGATAACAGCACGACGACTGTCCTCCGCCTTGACACCAAACATCAAACTGATTTCAGAAGAGCCCTGATTGATCATCTCAATATTGACACCTGCATCGGCAAACGCCTGAGTAGCCTTGCTCGCCAACCCCACATTATAGCGCATGCCTTCACCCACAATCATCACCAACGCCAAGCCGCGCTCAACAATCACATTGTCTGCACCAAGCTCATTGAGAATACGATTCTTCAAATGGGTTTCAATTTCTAGCGAAAGATCCGCCTCCCTGACAATGATTGACATATTATCAATTCCAGAGGGCGTATGTTCGTAAGAGAGGCCTTCTTCCTCAAACAACTGCAACAACTTTCGACCAAATCCAATCTCGCGATTCATCAAGTATTTTCTGACATAGAACGTACAGAAACCATCACTGCTCGCAATCCCAACCACACGACTGGTCACCTCACGGTGTTCGGGTACGATCATTGTGCCAGGAGCACTCGGCGAGTTTGTGTTCTTGATACAAATCGGAATACCCGCACGCACAGCCGGAATAATGGCCTCATCATGCAACACCCCAAAACCCGCATACGACAATTCGCGCATCTCGCGAAACGTGAGTTCCTTAACAGGAGACGCGTCCGGCACGAGGCTCGGGTCTGCCGAAAGTACAGAATCCACATCAGTAAAGTTCTCATAGACCTCGGCACCCACGGCCGCCGCTAGGATGGAACCGGTAATATCGGAGCCCCCTCGAGAAAATGTAACAACCTCTCCCTCAACGGTATAGCCAAAGAATCCCGGAAAGACAACAATCCCCTCAGCATCGCGCAGGGTGGCAAGATTCTGGTACGACTCCGGCAGCAAACGTGCATTGCCATAATCATCACTAAGGAGCAACCCGGCATCTCGTGGGTTAACATATTCCGCTACATGGCCGCGCCGCTGTAGCTCACCGGCAACTAATCGCGCACAGTTATCTTCACCCGCCGCCTTGACGGCATCGAGATAGCGCCCGGCATGTTCCGTGTCTCCTCCAATAGTCTTCTGTAAAGCATCCGAAATCTCAGTCCCAACACAATCGGCTACGCCAAGATCCCGACAAATAGACTGAAAACGTTCTGTAACAATAGCCAACGGCTCCTCGACAGACTCACCCGCCAACCGAGCCTCGGCACAGGAAATTAACAGATCCGTTACTTTGATGTCATCGCAACTTCGTTTGCCGGGCGCCGAAACAACCACAACTTTGCGATCCGTATCTGCCGCAATAATATCACAGATCTTTGCAATCTGCCCCGCATCAGCAACTGAACTTCCCCCAAACTTACATACCTTCATGGCCTAAAACTCCTCATGCCTCTATACGCAAACGGACGGCACCCGTCAAAACGGCATCAAGCGCGTCAATTTCTTTGATAGCAGCAACCATGTCAGACTCTAGCGCCTCGTGGGTGATAATCACCACCGGCACATGCCCATCAACAGATTCCCCCTTCTGAAGTACAGACTCAATACTGATGCCATGCGCCCCAAGAATGCCCGTAAACTGGGCAAGTACCCCCGGCTTATCAGCTGGCATCAACCGCAAATAGTAGCGAGTGCGCACCCCTGAGATGGGCTTTACCGAAAGTGTTTCTCCCGTGCAAGGAACCGCAGAAATACGATTTGAAGCAGCCACAGCCTGATTACGGGCAATATCAGCAACGTCAGCCAGAACCGTGCTTGCCGTAGGCAAACGTCCGGCACCACTTCCATAATATAGGGTCTGGGCAGCCAAATCCGAATCCACCATAACCGCATTAAAAACCCCGTTAACCGATGCCAACATGTGATCCAGGGGCACAAGAGTTGGATGAACGCGAACCTCGACCTCGCCCCCATCGCGCTTAATGATCGCCAGCAACTTAATCCGATAGCCTAACTCCAGAGCATAATCCAAATCGGTCTTGCTCAAGCCGCGGATCCCTTCGACATAAACCGACTCCATCTTGACGGGAGTGCCATATGCAAGCGTTGCCAGAATGGTCGCCTTATGAGCGGTATCAAAACCATCAATATCGAGACTCGGATCGGCTTCGGCAAACCCAAGCGCTTGAGCATCCTTCAGCGCAACATCAAAAGCCTGCCCCTCGGTCTCCATGCACGTCAGAATGTAATTACAGGTTCCATTCAAGATAGCGTAAATGCTCTCCACACGATTCGCAGAAAGCCCCTCTCGCAGGGCCTTTATAATCGGAATCCCGCCACCCACACTGGCTCCAAAATAGATGTCGGCCTTGCTGGCCTCTGCCTGGGCATAAATTTCACTGCCATGTTCAGCCAGAAGCTTCTTGTTGGCCGTCACCACAGCCTTGCCTTGCGCCAGAGCCTTAAGAACCATCTCACGGGCAATGCCTGTGCCACCGATCAGCTCAACCACAACATCAATTTGAGAATCATTTACGACGGAAGCAGCATCTGTGGTGAGAATGCTGGAATCAACAGTAACACCACGATCACTCACAATATCCAAATCCGCTATCTTCCGCAGCACGAGGCGAACCCCTAACCGCTCCGCAATCATATCCCCATTGTGCTGCAACCCCTCAACGACACCGGCACCCACAGTGCCGAAGCCCAATAAACCTATGCCAATCTCTTTCATGAAGTCCCTTTATCTGACATATAATGTCAGTATACCGCCCTATATAAAGGGAAGACTCTAATCATACGCCACTCTGCCTTACAAGCTATTTTGCTTGCCCAACCCTTGCCCTCCTGCCTAGGATATCGAGCCCGTATAGAAAAGGGAGTTCTGCCACCAAAACGTGTGGCTCGTGTCAATTCGCAAGTAAGCAGGGAGAGAAACCATGGATTTCGGCCTCACCGAAGAACAAGTAATGATTCGGGATCTGTGCAGACAGATCGGCGAAGAGAAGATTAAACCAGTACGTGAACACCACGACGAGACGGGTGAATTTCCTTGGGATCTTGTCAAAACCTTCGCAGACGCGGACCTGTTCGGCATCGCGATTGAAGAGGAATTTGGCGGGACGGGTGGCGGAACCATGGATCTCGTCATCGCCATTGAAGAGCTCTCCAAATACTGCGCCGGCATTGCTCTTGCTCTCTTTGGCACCGGTCTGGGTGCAACCCCTATCATACTTTTCGGAACGAAAGAGCAGAAGCAGAAATATCTTACACGCGTCGCCAAAGGAACCGTCTGCGCCTTTGGTCTCACTGAGGCCAATGCTGGCAGTGACGCCGGCGGCATTCAGACGACAGCCGTACTCGATGGCGATCACTACGTGCTCAACGGCACCAAACAGTGGATCACCAATGGGGGCGAAGCCGATATCTACACCGTCGTGGCGCTGACCAACAAGAAGAAGGGCGCACGCGGAGCCAGCTGTCTTATTGTCGAGAAAGACACCCCCGGCTTCACCTTCGGTAAAAAAGAGGACAAAATGGGCATCCGGGGTTCAACAACCCGCGAACTTGTCTTTCAGGATTGCCGTGTTCCAAAAGAAAATCTGTTGGCAAAAGAAGGTATGGGCTTCATCATCGCAATGAAGACGCTTGACTCTTCTCGTCCCGGCGTGGCCGCACAGGCACTCGGCATTGCTCAGGGCGCGTTTGATGAAGCCATCAAATACAGCCGCGAACGGCGTCAGTTTGGCAAGCCGATTTCGGCATTCCAGGGCATGCAGTTCATGTTGGCCGATATGGGAACCAAGGTTGAGGCCGCCCGCGCCCTCGTCTACCGCTGCGCCAATTACATGGACACCGGTGCCAAGGATGTCAGCAAGATGTCCGCAATGGCCAAAGTCTACGCTTCCGATGTCGCCATGGAAGTGACGACCGATGCCGTTCAGGTTCTCGGTGGCTACGGTTACATGAAAGAGTATCCTGTCGAGAAGATGATGCGCGATGCCAAGATCACACAGATCTACGAAGGCACGAACCAGATTCAACGCGAAGTTATCGCCAACCGACTCCTCAAAGAGGCCGCCAGCCTTAAATAAAGCAAATCAACAAGACACATTTGAAAGCGCGGAGCCTAAAAGCTCCGTGCTTTTTTTGTGGGGTCCCTGTGTCGGGCATATCTGCAATTCGTTGCATTCCATCTTTGTAGGATGTGCTTCCCGGTATTCCGCGAGCGCGTGTCTCTCTGGCTCCACAGCACGGGCTCCCGAATACAGGAAGCCCGTCCTACAAGCAACAACTGACACGTCACATAACACGATCATGCTTGCCTGTGCAGCGAATCGCAGATGCGCGCGTTGTAGTGCGTCATTGCACAGCGGTTCCAAATTAGGAAATCTTCGAGTTGCGGGAGGGGCTTCGGACATGAAAGTCAGCGTCGCCGATCCTAATCGCACTCCTCTGCACTCGCCGATCCTGCCGGAGGCAGCATTACCCTTTG
>Ga0307929_1000886_pt1 | contig 26271 bp, 22 predicted proteins | sample AceLakmetage1330_FD_203160 | JGI IMG/M metagenome (GOLD analysis project Ga0307929, IMG submission 203160) | Saline water microbial communities from Ace Lake, Antarctica - #1330 | ecosystem: Environmental > Aquatic > Non-marine Saline and Alkaline > Saline | place: Antarctica: Ace Lake...
CACCCGGATTAGTATCTTTTTCATCTTGTGGTGCCCCCCTTTCATATAATGCTTTTATTTCAGCATCACTAACTAAATCATCAAGTAGGATTATTTCATCCATACTCCCATTAAAATAAAATGATTCTGTAGAAGATCCTTCAACATAATTACCAAACGCAAGATCTTTAGTATTATCCATAATTCCATCAGGTAAATTAGTTGTTTCTTTAATCATTTCACCATCATAATAAAGTTTAACATTTTGATTATTAACTACAAAACCAACTTGATGCCATTCATTATCTAAACTAGCACTATTTGTTGGCGATACTGAAGCTCCCAAAACTCCAGAAGATTTTTTATAAAAAACAATTCTTTCTTCATCTCTTTGATAATAAAATCTCCACCCATTATCTGATGCACCAGAAGGATTAGCATATTTATCCACAAAATAACAAGTAGTACTAACAGAACCATCTCCCCTATTACAAGTTCCATCATTCTTGGCCCACAAGAATACAGCAAAAGTATTTCCAAAGTTAAATGCAGAAGTATGTGCAACTTCAGCATAATCATCTATTCCATCTAAACTAAGTCCCTGACCAAAAACTCCTTCACCAGCGAAATTAATACCATTAACTCCAGTAGCACTTAGACCACCTTTTGCATCAGTAGTTGAACCAAAGTGCCATATATAATCAATTTTTGACCAAATTAAATCTCCAGAATCAACCTCATTACCTAAATCTGCTTCTTCAAACTGCCAATAACTTACCATACTTGCTGGACACGCAGCACAAACACTAAAACTCATTAAAACAATCATAATTAAAAGAATAATTTTTTTCATAGTAGATACCTCGAAATATTCATATAAATAATTAAGAAAAAAATAATATAAAAGGTTTTCTATTTGTCAAACAAATAAAATTAAGACATTAAAAAATTTAAAAACATTTATATACTATTTATTCAGTTTTAACTGCATGTCAAAAAATAATAAAAAGAAATCTAAATCGTGGATTATTATTTTATCAATATTAATTATTCTTTCATTAGTAGGTTATTTTATACCTAAATCAACAGGCAATGTTGCAATCATTGAACTTTCAGGAGTAATTACTACACAAGGAAGTGATGGATTATTTGTAAGTGTTCCAGGTTCAGATAAAATTGTAAATTTAATTCAAGAAGCTCAACAAGATCCAAATATCAAAGCAATAGTTATTGCTATAAACTCTCCTGGAGGAAGTCCAGTTGCTTCTAAAGAAATTGTAGACCAAATAAAATCATCAGACAAATTAACTATTTCTTATATTAGAGACATAGGAGCGTCAGGTGGATACTGGGTTGCATCAGCAACTGACAGGATATTTGCAGATGAATTATCAGTTGTTGGAAGTGTAGGAGTTAATGCTGCATATTTAGAATTTTCAGGTTTATTAGAAAGATATAATGTTTCATATGTTGGAATGACTGGTGGAGAATTTAAAGACATAGGAAGTCCATTTAAAGAATTATCAGAAACAGATGAAAAAAGAATGACTGAAAAAATTAATGTACTTCACGACTTCTTTTTAAACGATGTTAAAGAAAATAGACAATTAACAGATGAAGAAGTTTTAGAAATTAAAGAAGCAGACTTTTATATCGGCTTACAAGCAATTAATTTAAACTTAATTGATGAATTCGGCGGAGAAGCTAAAGCGCTATCATATATTGAACAAAACAAAAACATCATTGCAAATGTTGTAGAATATAAAGTTGAAATAGGATTTTTAGATTTATTTTCAAGCACTTTATCAGAACAAAGTTTTAATATGGGTAAAGGAATTGGAACATCAATGTTTAATAAAGAAAATAATTTTTTAATGCTTAAGTAGATTAAAGCTGATGATAAAAAAGCCAAGTAAGTTCTCTTTTATGTTCATAAACTTCATTTATTTTCATACTCAACAATTCTGACAATGAAAAAGGCAAACCATTCAAAGATTTTATTCCACTTCTATAAACTCTTTCCCCCATCCTAGCAATACACCCAACATGAAGAGTCGGAGGATGTAGTCGTGGAGAATCAAGATCAATTAATTCTTTCGGTAAATCGACATCATTTGTTGAAAGATTAAATAAAGTAGGTTGCCTTTTATCATGAAGCCAATGACTTACTTCATGTCCAATAATTGCGTTGCCTTCTTCTATTCCATTAGGAAACAGCATAAAGACATCAGGAATTAAACTATAACATTTCATATCTTTATCAATAAAAAATAATTCATCAATAGAAAGTTCATTAAAATTAATTAACTTCGAGCTTGGTGTTTTTAAATAAACTGCACGTTCAATTGCAATATCTCGAAAACTTTCATACATAAGATGTTGATAATTTTTATAAAAACCCACAGTAGGAAAAGAAACTGAATCACTTAAATCTACTCCAAAATGAGGTGCTAAAACTTTTGCAGCACTTTTCACAACTTCGTTTAATTCTTCTTCATTCCTAATAGGTCGAACTTTTTGATCACCTTCAACTAAAATATGCATATGAAATAATATAATTTCAAAATTTATTAATATTTATAGTTTATAGTCTAAAAAACTCAACGATAAATTTATAAAGATTTAATTAAATAAGAAATCAATAGAGGATGAGAAGGGGGACTATATATTTAGTAATGATTGTATTATGTATTTCAGTAGTATTTGCCTCACCAAATGAAAAAAATCTTCCAATAAGTTACTCTAGATCAAACAACGATTTAGAGATTAATAAAATTAAAAATATTATTGACCCCGTTCTAAATGAAGTTAAAGTTTTTTTTAATGAAGATTTATCTAAAGAGGAAATAAAAGAATTAAGTGAAGAATATGGAATAATAAAATACCTAGATATAAATTCAGCAGTTATTGAACTTAACGTAAATGTTAACGAACTAGCAAAAGAGTCTAATGTTATTTCTATCGAATCCAAAAAAGATTTTGTAACATTTAATAACGGCACTAGAAAAAGTATTAAAATTAATCTTCCACAAATTATATTTGATTTAACTGGCAATGGAATTACACTTGCAGAATGGGACCAAGGTTTAGCAGACACTACACACCTAGACCTTACAGGACGAACAAATACTTACGATACTTGTAGTAATGCATGGGATTCAGGAAGTTGTTCTGCTTTAAGCCACGGAACACATGTTGCAGGAACAATGGTTGGAAATGGAAGTATTACTGCTGCATATAAAGGCCAAGCTCCTAAAGCTAATTTAATTACATGGGAATGGCCAGAAGCAACTTCTGAACTTTACAGTGAAACAAATACATCTGTTGCAAAATATTCGGCAGTTATTTCACAAAACTCTTGGGGATACACTAGTTGTTACAATGGAGATTATGATTCACTATCAAAAACTTATGACAGAATAATTTACGGTAATAAAACATATGTTGATGAAAAATTAACAATTGTTTTCTCGGCAGGTAATGAGGGCAGTCAAGGCTATAATAGTACTTGTGGACCCGGAGGAACTGCTAAAAATACCATTTCAGTTGGAAGTATTGATTACGATACCAATACTGTTTCTTCATTTAGTTCTCGTGGTCCAACAGATGATGGAAGAATAAAACCAGATGTTGTTGCACCTGGATGTGGCACATATTCATCTCATAAAATAAAATCAACAGAACCAGGAAACACCTATTCAGAAAAATGCGGAACTTCAATGGCAGCACCCGTTGTTTCAGGACTACTTGCTGTAATGCATGAAGCATACATTAATACTTATGGAAATAGATTATTACCTTCTACAGATAAAGCAATTTTAATTCAAACTGCAACTGATTTAGGAAATGCAGGTCCTGATTTTTTATATGGTTGGGGTTTAATTGATGCAAAAAAAGCAGTTAAACATATTTTAAATGGTTCTTCTTACATCGCAACTGGAAATTTATCACAAAGTCAAACAATTAATTATACAATTAATATTACTGAATCAATAGATAAAATTAGAGCAACTCTTGTTTGGGATGATCCCGCAATACAAGTTTATGCAAATTGGCAACTAGCATCAGACCTAGATGTTTGGTTAACAGCACCAAATGGTTCAGCACATTATTCCTGGCTTTTAGACCACAATAACCCATCTAATGCTGCAACAAAAATTACTACTTTAGGTAACGCTGATTATAGAAATAATGTTGAACAAGTTGAAGTAGATAATCCAATTATAGGAGAATGGACAGTTTCAGTAAGAGCATATTTTGTGACAAATGGACCTCAAGAATTCTCATTAGCATACTACCAAGCATTTGATAATTCAACACCAACAATTACTTCAGTTAGTCCAGCAAATAATTCAAGTAATACAGATTTAAGTTACACAATCAATGCATCCATTTTTGATACTAATAGTGAAATAGTAAATTGTACCTTTGAATTTAATAATATAAATACTTCAATGATCTTTGAAATAAATCAAAACACTTCTTGTTACAAAGATTATAATTTTAATGGTAAAGGAAATAGAACTTTCAAAATATTTACAAAAAATTATTATGATAATGAAGCAAATGAAGAAATAACTTTTACAATTTTAAATTCAGAACCAGAAGTTAATACAACTCCCATTTCAGGAAATATTACTTCAGAAGAGAATTCTATACTTTACATAAACACATCCTCTTACGACACAAATAATGATTCTTTAACGTATTTATGGCTATTAAATGACAGTTCAATTTTTACATCCGAAAATTTAAGTTATTCAATTAACTCAACTCAACAGGGTTTTTACAATTTAACATTAATAGTATCAGATGGAGAAGTAAACACTTCAACAGAATGGAATTTAACAATTAATGAACAGAATGATGCTCCAGAGATTCACAATTCAATTATTTCCGTTACAATTAATGAAACTGACTTATTTAATTTATCAATAAATGCAACAGATGCAAATGGTGATGCATTAACTTATTTCACAAACTTTTCATTATTATCTCAAACAGAAAATAACTTTACTTGGCAAACAAATTTAACATCATCAGAAACTTATTCAATATTATTTAATGTTTCAGACGGAACTAATACAACTTCATTAATAATAAGTTTAAAAGTAAATGAATTGACATCATTCAATGGAAATGATTCAGAACTAAGTTCAAATATAAATGTTAATATTTTTGTAAACGGAACTCTTAACGAAAGTCAATTGACAGAAGTTAATAATCTTAATATTACTGATTCAAACAACAATACAATTTTAGATTTTAATTGGAATTTTAGTAAAAAAAATGTTAGCTTTGAAATTGACTATAATTCTTTTACTGGAACAATCATAGTAAAAAATCTAAATATTTCCTCTCAAAACCTAACAAAAATAATATACATTAACAAATCAAGTTCAAGTTTTAATTATGTTTGTATTTTAGACGCAGAAGTAACTTCAATAAATGCTTTTTCAGCTAGTTGTACAAATTCTAATGAAACAAAATTAGCATGTCCCGGAACATCTGGAAATTATCAATGCTCTGAAGTAAATGGATATTTTAAAGTTTCAGGATTAAGTAATACAGCAGTAAAAGGAATCACTGTATCTTCAAGCTACAGCCCAAACGGAGGTAGTGGAGGCGGAAGTAGTGATGATGATGAAATTAAAAAAGATGAATCTTGTAAAGAAGATTGGGCTTGTGGAACATGGGAAAAATGCATAGAAAATAAACAAGTAAGAAGATGTTTTGAATTAAATAGCTGTGGCACTACAAATTACATACCATTAATAGAACAAGAATGTGAATTAGTTATTCAACAACCAAAAGAAAATGAAACTAACAAATCGTATGAAGTTCATGATAATGAAACAATTCCTAATGAAGATGACAAAGAAAATAATTTTTTTCCAATACAAAATGGAATTGTAGGAATTATATTGGGAGTAATAATATTTTTAATAATTATTGCAATAATCTGGAGACGGTAGATTCCATTGTATGTTCTGAGCAAAAAAAACCACCCTGATAAAATAATTCATAACCATGCCTAGGATTATTTTTTATTGCTTCTAATTGTTTTTCAAATCTTTTTTGAAATTCTGCCGGAGTTTTTGCAGGAGTAACCATAATGGATAAATCTTCTTTTTTTCCTTTAATAAATTCCTTTTCTTGAACAGCATCTTCAAAAGAACTCCTCATTCTTTTTTCAAGATCATTTCTTTGATTCGTAGTCATTCTTTTTACATTAAAATCACCAAAAAGTATTTCACGAGTTTCTTTATAGCCATTCTTCATTTCTTCAATATTTACTAAAGGAGTATGCATCTCACAAAAAATTGCCGCATCATCCCAAATTAACAAATAAGGATGAGTAAAAGCACATTCAGGAAACATATCATTAACTACAACATCATAATTCCAATAACTTTCATAAACAGAAAAAAGTTGTTTATAATTGGATATTTCTTTAAAATGAATTTTATCAAAATCAAATAAACCAAAAGGATTTTTATCACTATCAACGGTATCTCCTGCAGCATCTATCATTAAATGTCCTACTTGAATAATATTATGAAAAAATTCTTCATTCCAAATTCCAAAAATCCTTTTTGCAATATGACCATTTTGACTTAATTGATACATTAATTGATTATTATCTGGATGCATAGAAACATCAAAAACAAAATCAGAAATTGGTTTCCACCACCCAGTCGGGTAACGATTGTAACGCAAACCAGTCCTTTCTTCAACAAAACCGGGATGTTTTTCATAAATATCTGCAACTCGTTGATCATAAAGCCTTCTTACATGAATAACTTGTTTCATAACATCTAATTTCAAATCTTCTAACTCTTCAAACTCATTTCCAGAAGTTGGAAAACTCCAATCTACTAAACATGTTCCACCTTTTCTCATACGTTCATATATATCCATTTTCACTATCCAAGAAGTAAGAGAACTCATAATTTATTTATAAAGATTAACCAAGAATTAAGTATATTTGATCATTTTTTCTTGCTTTAGAATTTAGTTTAATTGTAACAATACCTTTTTTAGCTTTACTAACTTTCTTTTCATTTTGCATTAATTCTTCTGCTTTAAAGTTTACAACCCCGGTTGTGGGACCATGAATCATTAATTCATCTCCTTTAGAAAACAAATTACTTTCTACTTTAATTTCAACAACTTTATTTTTATTATAATAATTATTTACTTTACCAACATATTGTTTTTTCTTTGTAGCCTTACTACCATACTCATCAGTAAATTCATCAATTGGTTTTCCCAAATAAAATCCTGTTGAAAAACCTCGATTATAAACTGTTTTCAATTTTTCAATTAATTCAGTTTTATTATGGTCTTTATTATCTATTGCTTGCCTGTAAGCTTGAACAACCACTTTAACATATTCAGCAGGCCTATTTCTTCCTTCTATTTTAAATGAATCAATAAACATTAATTTTTCAATGAAAGAAATGGTACATAAGTCTTTAGCACTCATAACATAATTAGTTCCTAAATTTAATTGAAATTCTTTATCAACATCTTGTAATTTGTATTCTCTTCTACAGTTTTGTAAACACTCACCACGATTTGCACTTTTTCCAAAAGTAAATTGTGACATAAAACATCTCCCAGAAACTGCAACACACATTGCACCATGAACAAACACTTCCACCTCAATATCAACTTTTTCTTTTATTTCTTTTATTTGCTCTAAACCACATTCTCTTGCGAGAACTATTCTTTCTGCTCCAAGATTCTTATAGAATAAAGCAGACTTAGAATTAGAAATAGAGGCTTGAGTTGAAATATGAAAAGGAACTTTGTATTTTTTGCAAAGCTCAATTACTGCTAAATCCCAACAAATAATAGCATCTACAAAGGGTTTTGCATCTTTAATTATTTTTTGAACTTTTTCTAATTCATTTTCATAAATAATAGTGTTGAGTGTAAGATATTTTTTTACTTTATTACAAAGTTTAGAAATTTTTTGCAAATCATCAATAGTAAAGTTTTTTGCACCAGCACGCATGTTTAATCCCTTAATACCAAAGTAAACAGCATCTGCTCCTGCATCAATTGCAGCCCTTAAACTAATAAAATTTCCAACAGGTACTAAAAGTTCTGGTTTATTCATAATAATTATAGTTTAAGAAATATAGTTTAAAAAGATGTTGGAAAAATTTAAAAATGACATTAATAAACCCCAATTATGCAACTTAAAACTAAAAGACTTACACTAAGAGAATTAAACGAAAAGGATAAAGATAATTTAGTTAAATATGCAAACAATCTTTTAGTTTCAAGATATTTATTAGTTGTACCATTTCCATATAAAGAGGAAGATGCAGTTTGGTTTATCAATCATTGTAAAGAAAATTCTCAAAAAAAAATAAGGACAAGTTACGAATTAGCAATTTCATTGGATGATGAACTTATAGGACTAATAGGTTTAACGGGAATAAAAGATAGGGTTGGAACAATTGGTTATTGGTTAGGTGAACCATTTTGGAGAAAAGGTTATATTTCAGAAGCTTTAAAAGAAGTTATTAAATTAGCTAAAAAATTAAAACTAAAAAAATTAAAAGCAGGAGTGTTTACTGAAAATGAACCCTCTTCTAAACTACTTTTAAAATCAGAATTTAAAATAACTAATAATGGTAATCAAAAAATCATTGCTAAATCTACTGGAAAAGAACATGATGAAATCATTCATGAATTAGAATTGTAAAAAGATTGAAATAAAAATTATAATAATTTCTTTTTAGTCGGAATAATTTCGATTGTTTATAATTGATTTTTAAATACCGAAAACTTTACGATTATTTTGTAATATATTCAATTTTACCGTGTAAACACTTATTAATTATTAAAATAAAGATTAAATTAAACAAAAGAGGAATATAGTACAAGAGACTACCATACTGTAGTCCCAGAGGAGTTTATGTATTGGGAAGAAATTAAAAAAACGAAACACTTTGAAAAATATCATAAAGGAACCTTGCCTTGGAGCATAATAATTAGTTTAATTTATTTAATTAAAAAAAAGGAAACAAAATAGAAATTGAAAACGAAAAAATATATATTTTGTGTGAAATAAAAGAAAAAATATTATATGCAATAAACGTAAAAAGAAAATGAAATTACAAAAACCAAATATTTTTAGCATTGAAAATTCTACTATTTTAAAATGTCCTAAATGTAAAACAATATTAAAAGAAATAAAAGTTAAAATACAAGATGCAAACAGTAAAGTAAAAAGCTATCAATGTGGAAAATGTGGTTATTTTGAATTTGAAGACAAATCTGCCAAAAAAATAATTACTGAATTAAGAGAAAAAGAAACAATTCTTAAAATAAAACAAAAAATAATTAAACTTTCTCATAATAGGTTGGGTATGTATTTAAACAAAGATATCACAAGAAGTTTAGACTTAAAAGGAGGAGAAGAGATATATATTTCTGTTCCCGATAAAAAACAGATTATTATCAGCATAAATAGATAAAAGAAAAGAACTTAAAGGAAAAACTCCAGAGGGGATTGAATATTCTTATTATAAGTGTGAAAAATGCGATAAAGAAATACTAGACATGCAACAATTACATAATATTGCTCAAAAATATAAAGAAATTAAAAAAATAGAATATTAAAATTATTCCAATTTGATTTTCTTTTCCATATGATACTTGTGCTTCTCCATCTTAACAACTTTATAACCTAACTTTTTATAAAAATTAAAGGCAGGATTATTATCCCAAACTTGTAATATTATTTTGTTATATCCCAAGGTTTCAAAATAATCCATTAAAACTTTACCAATACCTTTTTTTTGATATTTGGCAATTATAAACAAACCATTAACAACTAAAACATCGTCTTCAATTTTTAATTGATACAAACCAACTTCTGTATCATCACCTAAAAGAATTGTTCTTTCATTATAATCTTCATTAAATCTCTCATCAAACATTTCTTTACTTGGTTTAAAATATTTAGAAACAAAAGGAAAAATTAATTCTTTCATAATTTTAAATACAAAAGGATAATCCTCTTTTATACACTTACGAGTTTTTAATTCTAATTCCTTTATTTTAAATTCCGGCATCATAATTATTTATATTTAAGTTAATTTAATACTATTATTTAAATTTTAACAATTTATTTGGTCTATAACATCTTCTAAAGATCTAAAAAAGTTTTGGAATGCTTTTGTTTTACCATAATCAGAAAGTAAAGCTTTTTTTTCTATTGGTGAAAATGCTTCAAGAACAGTATAGGTTCCCATCATAGCAAGCTGTAATTCTCCAATTAGTTTTTTTTGTTGAAATGTTCTAAATTGACCATCTAAATCTGCATCAGCATCATCATCCCACAACATTCCATTACTGTGATTGTTGACATATTTTTGTTGTTTAGAAGTCATACCACTAGTATCAACATCAGCATTTTTATTTTTCTGGGTTTTAATTAATGATTGAACTCTATTACTTTTCATACTTAAAATAGCTGCAGTTTCTGCCATTTGAACCTGACTTTCTTCATCATCCAAATTAGATACTTGAGAAACAACACCAAAAGGAATAGTACCTTCTTGGAATAATCTTTGTACCCTTTCGGGAACACTAAAATATCTAACGGCATTTCTTATCAGTTGTGGTGAAAAGTGTGGATTCTCTTCTATAAAAAGTCTTAAATTATATTTATCACCATTATGATGATATTCTTTTTTAGAAAGTTCAAAGTCTCTACCTATACCAACAAAAAGGTCATGATGATCGGGATTTTCAAAATTGTCTGCATCAAACATAATTTCCATTTGTGCTTTTTCTGGGATATAAGGAAGAATGGCAGTTCTGACTGGTTCATTTCTTTTTTTAGCAACCTTTGTTCTCCTGTTACCTTCTAAAGAGATATAATCGCCATCCCAAGATTCATTTTCTTGTTGTCTAGGATGCTCTTCCATTAAAAGAATTTCTTCAAGCATTCCTATGTCGGCTATTGAATCTTCAAGACCTTCTTGTGCTTCTTCATTAAAGTTTTTAGGATTACCTCTAGGATTTTTCGGATGAAATTTGATTTTATCAGGATGTATCCATGCAAAAGAAGCTAAGTTCATTACTCTTTGTTTTCTTTCTTTTTGAGATGAGTCACTTAAAGAAATATTTTCAATTTTTTCTTCCATGGTCAACTTACTTTTTGGTTCCCAACGTCTTGCATAAACTTCATTTTGCAAAAATATTTCATGATCGACCTTTAATCTTTTATAAGTTTCAAGAATTAAACTTCTAGGAGTAATACTTTGTTTCTGATAATTAATTGAAGAATCCCACAATTCCTCATCAAATTCTCCAATCGTTCTAAGTACTGCTAAATACTTTCCTGCAGTTTTTAAAAATTTCGAATAATTTCTATAACGAGTAGTATTCCAAGGTTTAGAACTTTCAGGACATTTCATAAAATTATCATAGCAAATTGCAATTTTATCTTCAATATATCCCGTTATCATACGTCCAATGTATACTGGTTTTAATCCTTTACCATTTCTTTTTGCATCCATTTCAGCTTGTTTTAAAACAATTACTTGATCGTTTTTATTTAAACGAACTTCATTACCAGTAGAAGGATCCATAAGACCTACTGTTGCAAGTCTTGTTGCACTTTCATAAGGTATTTTTCTTTCTCTTACCCTTCTTTTTATGTCAGTATGTAATCTTTGATAAGCAAATGCTCTTCTAATTGTTGCAGGATCTTTATTTGTAAATTCAGCAAAATGCATAATAGGTGCAAGTTTTCTTAATTCTTTAGGAAGTTGCCACCAATCTGTTGCATTTTGAACAATACTCAAAGTCATATCTTTTAATTCAGATTTTGCTGCAACATCTTCAACATATAATAAATATCGATTCCATAATTCGTCTGCAACTTCATAAAATGGAAGTCTTGCTTTGAAATGGTTTTCATGCATTTGGATTTTTAATCTTAATAAAGCAGGAAGAGGTTGAGTTATTGCAAGTCTCATTTGCTCTTGATAACCAGATCTTTTTTCATTTTCTCTTAAAGACCAATATCTTTGATGACCAAAAACTAAGTCAAAACCATTATCCCTTAACTCTGCAATTCCAGATTGAAGTTGACCTTTATCAGACATAGAACTTCCAATAGATCTAATTTTTGATAATTTATAGTGTTGCCGTACATTTAATGGATCTGGGAAAATGCGATCAAGTGAAACTAATTCATACTCTCTACCAGGTAATAAGTAATCGTTTACTGTTTCATGTATTGCTTCTTTCATTGCAAATCAAAATTTAATTGTCCCTCTTGTTGTTTTTCTTTTTTCTTTTTTTTATTTCTTTTAGTTCTATTTTTCATCAAAATATCTTTGTTTGTTTTAATTTTAGGAAGCTCGCTTGCAGGAAAAACTATTCTGTCAGTTGTTAAATCACATTTATCACAATGTTCACACATCGCATGATTTTCTTCTTGCCTACCAACTCTACCACAAACTCCAATTCCATCTTCAACAAAATCTAAGAAATCTGGATGAAAATATCTTGGATCTAAATCCCCACTACCAATTACTCTAGAATAAAATGTCCAATCTTCTTTTTTAGAAACTTCAAAATCCATCAATTGTTGATTTTTTGATTCAAGTAATGTTTTCCAAGATTTTCCAGTTGAAAGTGGTGCTAGTTTATGAGTATTTAATCTTAAAGGAAGAATTCTTAAAGGAATATTATAATCCCAATGAGCTTTTAAAGCATCAAAAACAGCAAAACCCCTTTTATCATTTTCTTCAAAAGAGGAAGTTACATCGCAAACAACAGTCAAAGTTGAATGAACTCCTGCCTTATGATATTTAACAGCTTCATTAACTCTAAATTTGTTTGTATAACCTTGAGAAACTAAACCACCTTCTAAACCATCATTACCAATACTGTAATTAATAACGTGCTTAATTCTTAACAAACTTTCAACAGTATCTTTATTAAATTCTAATGCCTTAGTAGGAAATATAACACCAGAATTGAAATCAGCACACATATCAAAAAAATCCAACATCAAATTATGATAAAGAAAATGACCACACTCTGTATTTTTTCCAATTCTAACATATTCTGGATTAAAAACTTCAAAATCATTTTTTGTTATATTATTAACTTCTAATGGAGTAGCTTGTCCCCAATTGTGACGTTTAGCGTAACAATACATGCATCGCGAATCCATTAAACCAGCTTTTTGAATTTCTGGAATTAATTCCTTTGAATAAGAACCATTGTTTTTTATAACATCTTCTAAATAATCTTCATGAACTTGAGCCATACATCCTCTAATAGAAAAATCAGCATTATAAGTACATAAACAGATAGGTTCATAACTACCATCACTTAGTCTTCTCTTTACAAAATCGCCTTTTCCCCCCGTTCTAAGCCTTACAGCTGGCATACTTTTTAAATATAAAAGTTGATTTAAAAGCATTATTGTGCTTAAATCATAACAATAGGGAAATTAATTATAAAATATAACAAATAGCAACATAAATCTATATAAATTAAATAAGATTCATAATTCTCATGGGAAAAATATCCATTGATTATAAAAGAGCCACAGAAGTAGCTAAACATGTAGTTGGTATGATGTACACAAAAAAATATCCTTTTAACATATCTAACATATTTCCCGATGAATCACCACCGAAAAATATTGAAGAAGGTTCATTAGAACATGCTCTATACATATTTTATTCTTGTTCAAGTGATTCAATGCGACCAGCAGAACAAGTTTATGAATCTATTGACAGAATTGCAAAAAAGGTACCATTATATTATTTTACTTGGTTAAATGAAAAAGATATGAGAGAAGTTTTAAAAGAAAATTTAGGAGAAAAAGAAGGAGGAATTGGCGACCCCTATAAATCCATTATTGAAAATACGGCAATGTTAAACACACATTATAATGGTGATCCAAGAAATATTAGAAAAAAAACAATAGATGAAACAATCAAAAAATTATCAAAATTTAGAGGAGTAAAAAAACAAGTTGCTGCATTAATTATGAAAAATATGGTGAAATCTGGTTTTTGGCCTTTTTCAAAATATCAAATTCCAATAAAAATTGATAGGCATGTTTTAAGAATAAGCTTAGGAAGTGGAGTAATTACTTATTCTGACAGTCAAGTAAGACATGATGTTTTAACAAATCCACTCTCTAAATTATATCGTGAAATTACATCTCAAGGAATATACACCCAAGGAAAAAGAATTTCTTCAATTGAATTAAATGATTCATTTTGGGCAGTAGGTTCCAAGGTTTGTAGAAAAAATAATATGACAACATGCAGCACAAGTTGTGGATTGGGATGTGATTTTCGTCCTCACTTAGATAAAAAAGCAACAGTTTATACAATTAAAGAACATAGAAAAGAAAAAAATCAATTAATTTTAAATTTATAATTTATATCCAGGAAATAATTTTTCTGCACAATCAGGACAATAACCATGACTAATTTTTGCACCAAGTGAAGTCATATAATCTGTAAAAGAAACCCATGATTCGGGATCAAAAGTATCTTCTTTTGAACCTATTCTTACTGCATTACATCCAGAACACGTTGGTACCAAACTTCCTAATGCTTGTGTTTCATTAATTAAAATCCCATTAATTCCTTGATATTTTTTATCAGTAACTTCATCAGTGTAACTTATTGAAACTAAAGCTGGAACGCCATCTTTAACTGTTAATCCATTATTAAAACACGGTTTTCCATTTGTGTTTAACCAAACTTTAAACATTCTTCCAGGTTTTGGATCAGATAAATTAAACATCTCATGAAATTTTTCTCTATTTCTTTCAACATTAAAATGAGCATCAAATTCACTACCATCAGGAAGAAGCGACTCAAAAACTAAACCATTAGTCATTCCACCATCATAAGCTTGAGTTGCAAACATAGTTGGGTCATAACCTAAAACATTTTGTACTGAAGGAGTAATATAATCAAAAGTTCCATTTGGTTTAACACCAAACAATACAGCAGTAGAATTTTCGGATAATAATTTAAATTTTCTTGCCAAATCTCTTAGAGTACTTTTATACTTAATTTCTTGTGTTGCTGTTTCAATAACTGCCGCAATATCTTCAACAGTTCTAATATCTACGGATTTACTGACACCATTAAGTTTTCTTTTTCCTAAAGTTATAAGACCATAATTTTTACCATCTTCATCCCTTAATGGAGAAGTAATATAAGATTTCATACCTTTTAATTTTAAAGGTGCTATATCTCCATCTTTAAATGTTTTATAATAAGAATGCCCTCTTAACAATACTTTTTCTTCAACTCGTGAAGCACTTCTTAATAAAACAAAACCTGCATCTTGGGCTATTGCTTCAGTTTTTTCTTCTGGAGTTAATTCAGGATTAACAACTACTTTTGTAACTAAATGACTTTCCATGCCATTTTTTTCAACAACAGAATATGCAAAAGAATCATAATGAAAATTGCCATTTACAACTCTTTCACCAACATTTGTTAAAAGTGAATCTAAATCTTTAACTTTAACTAAATCACGTAATAAACCATGAACCATACTAAATCTTTGACCAATAGCTCTTCCGTTTTTTCGTTCAGACTTTAATCTATCTGAAACTATTTTTCTATCTTCTAAAGACAGTTTATCTAATATTTCGGATAATTCGGACATAGATATTAAAGTGGTAAAGAACGCTTTAAAAAGGTTTGGGAAATTATCTACTGAGTAGGGACATCACGCAGATTGACGATACTAATATCTTCAACAATCCTCGGACAAGCAGTATTTACCCATGCTTGAATAAAAGGAAAATTTTCTAAAGAATTAAAATCAATTGTATTATCTATAAAAACATAAACTTTCTTTTCTTTTTTTTCTAATTGTTTTTTAAGTTTCATAGCGCCTTCAAAATCACACTGTCCAGGTTTTGTAGTAACTAAAATACCTATGCTGTCTGACGTAAGAAATTTCATCATAGCACCATTTTTTCTATTTTGAATTTTAGTAATTTCTTTTTTATCTACTTTTCCAAATTGCCTACTTAATGGATTAAAAGTAAATACTTCTTTTTGAGTTTGCATAGCAATATTTATTGGATGAAATTTGCCAGTACCAACATAAAAATAAGCGTCAACATCCAAAGTTAAAGCAGCACTACTTTCACACCCTAGAACTTGACCTTTATATTTTTGTTTTCCTTTAGAAACTAAAACTTCTTTGCCAGTTTTTTCAATTTCTTTTTTCATACTTTCTACAAAATCAATAAATTGAATTGTAGTTACTAATCCTATTTTATTTGGAAGTTTATTTATTCCCTTTAATAATATTTTTCCTTTATACCTTGATTCTGCAAACATTACTTTCATAGATTCAAAGTTATACCTTTAAATATATAAAATTAACTAAAAAAGAAAAATTGTGTAGCTACAAATATTATATAAAGAATAACCAACATGATTCCGTCTTTTCTTGTTAAAGATTTTTTTTTAACAAATTGAAATAACATTAAACATGCAACAATTGTTAAAAAACCAATAACAAGAGTATTTACAACTGGAAATGTTAAATCAGTCATTAGTGAAAATACTCCAAAAAACAATAAACTTTGAATAATTAAACTTCCCAGCAAATCTCCCAATGCAACAGATTCATGCCCACCTTTTGCTGAATGTAAACTAAGGAATATATCTGGTGCTTGAGCTCCTAAACCAATTAGCACTACTGAAATAATAAATGGGTGTATTCCTAATAAATCTGAAACGCATAATGAAGAATTAACCAAAAATTTTGCTGACAACAAAACAACAAACAAACTTAAAAGAAATAATAAACCATCTAAATAAATTCTTTTCAAAGGAACAGACTTCTTAATTTTTCCTTTTTGACCTTCTCTTTTCCATAACATAATCACATAAAAAATAAATGCCATAATTAAAATAACACCATCTATTTTACCTAATTTTCCATCTAATAATAATATAAATGGAATTGAAACCAATAATAAAATATCCCATTTAGTTTTATGAAACACTTTTTCATTCATTGGTACTTTTTTTCCAATTATTGCAATCAAACCTAAAATAAAAGTTATGGCAACAAAATTACTTCCAAACAAAGTACCAAAAATAATTGAAGAAGAAGCTTGATTCATGCCGCTAATAGAAGATAATAATTCGGGGGTTGAAGATGCTAGGGCAACAACCAAAGTTCCCACTAAATAATCAGAAACACCTAATTTACTTGCATAATTAGATATACCCAACACTAAATAAGAAGCAGCTTTGGCTAAAAGAATAATACTAAATAAAATAATTATTAAATTGTAAATTAAAGGATTAGATGCTGCAAATTGACCCACAAATGAAAGAATCATTTTCTCACCTTTTTATATATTTCTCCAGCAATCAATGTAAGTGATGAAACTAAAAATATAATCCCCCAATCTTTAATTGACAATATTGCTGTTTTAAAAATGTGAGTCAAAAAAGGAATACTAACAACTGCAACTTGTAATATAATTGAACTAATTATTGCTATAATAACAAATTTATTACTAAAAAAATTAATCTTAGTTATACTTGTTTTTTGTGAACGATTATTTAATACATTAAACATTTGAGAAAGCATAAGTGTACAAAAAGCCATGCTTGTTGCATATAAATAAGCTTCAGGAGCAGGACTCAGTCCCCATTTCCAACCCAGTGAATAAAGTGAAAAAACAAAGATACCAATTGTTGAAGAAGCAATAACAAACCCCATTAATAAAATAAACTTAATTTCATATTCTGAAACAATTTTCTCTTTTGTATTTCTAGGGAGCCTTTCCATTATATTTTTTTCAGAAGGTTCCATACCTAAAGCTAAAGCAGGCAAACCATCTGTAACTAAATTAATCCAAAGAATTTGAATTGCTAATAAAGGTAATTTTAAACCTATTAACATAGCTGAAAAAATAGTTAAAACTTCACCAGCATTTGCACTCAACAAATAAGATACAAACTTCTTAATATTATCAAAAATAGTTCTACCACCTTCGACAGCACCTACTATTGAAGTAAAATTATCATCAGTTAAAATCATATCAGAAGCTTCTTTTGCAACATCAGTACCAGTTATACCCATAGAAATTCCGATATCTGCTTCCTTTAATGCAGGAGCATCATTAACACCATCACCAGTCATGGCAATTATATGACCCAGACTTTGAAATGCATCAACAATTTTACTTTTATGTTTTGGATCTACCCTAGCATATATGCTAACACTTTCAACAACATCTTTAAGATCGATGTTTTCCAATTCTTTTCCAGTTAAAACATTTCCTTCCATTCCTAATTCACGAGCAATAGCAACTGCTGTTGTTTTGTGATCGCCAGTAATCATTACTACTTTTATTCCAGCTTTCTTACATCTTAAAATTGCGTCCTTAACTTCTTCTCTAGGAGGGTCAATCATACCTTGCAAACCTAAAAAGGTCATTTTATCTTCAACACTTGACGAATTAGATTTGCCTTTAAATTCTTTATATGCAAAACCTAGAATTCTTAATGCCTTAGAAGCAAACTCTTCATTATGATTTAGAATATGTTCTTTCATATCCTTTGTTAATCTTCTTACAGCACCATTCATTAAAATTTTATCACATTTTTCAAGCAATATATCTGGTGCACCTTTAGAATAAGCAGTCTTTATCCCATCTACATTATGAATTGTAGTCATCATTTTTCTTTCTGAAGAAAAAGGAATTTCATCAATTCTTGGGTAATGATTAAATAATTCAACTTGATTAATTCCAGCTTTCATACCAGAAACAATCAGACATCCTTCAGTTGGATCTCCAACAACTTCGTATTCTTCATTATTGTGAACAATTTTAGAATCATTGCATAATACTCCTGCAATCAAAAGTTTATGAATTTTTTTTGAATCTTTATTAAAATTTCCCTGAGGTTTATAACCAGCACCATCAACTAAAGTAATCTCATTATTTGCAAAAATTGCTTTTACAGTCATCTCATTATGAGTTAGTGTTCCAGTTTTATCAGTACAAATAACACTACACGCACCTAATGTTTCAACTGAAGCAAGCTTTCTAACTAAAGCATTTTTCTGGACCATCTTTTTGACGCCTAATCCTAAAGATACAGTTACAACTGCAGGTAATCCTTCTGGAATTGCAGCAACTGCTAAAGCAACTGCAACAATGAACATTTCAAGAACAGTATGTTCATCCATACCAGACCTAAGTATACCAGTTATAAAAACAACTACAGCAATAAAAAGAACAATAATACCCAACCATTTTGCTAGATCCCTTAATTTAATTTGTAATGGGGTCATTCCTTCTTCGGAAGATTGAATCATTTTAGCAATTTTACCTACTTCTGAATCTCTACCAGTATGAGTTACAATTGCTTTACATCTTCCCTTTGTAACAATAGTAGTAGAATAAACCATATTTAATCTATCTCCCAATCCTAATTCCCCATTTATGGTTTTTTCATTTTTTGAAACAGGCATAGATTCTCCAGTTAAAACTGATTCTTGAATTTCTAAATTAGATTGAGAAAATATTCTTGAATCTGCAGGAACTTTATCACCAGTTTCCAACAAGATTATATCACCTGGAACAAGAAATTTAGTATCAATTTCTAACAAATTACCATGACGAATTACTTTTGCTTTTAAAGCAGACATTTTTCTTAAAGCATCTATTGCTTTTTCGGCTTTAAATTCTTGAAAAAATCCAAAAAGGGCATTTAATACTAAAATAATGCCAATAACAATCCCATCAGTATATTCATTTAACAATAATGAAATAATCATGGCAACAATTAAAATCCAGATTAAAGGACTATTAAATTGATATATGAAAATTTTAAGAGGAGATATTTTTTTATCATCTACAATTTCATTATAACCATATAATTTAACTCTATTTTCTGCTTCTTCATTAGTTATTCCTTGCTTCGAAGTTCTTAAATCTTTTAATACTTCTTCAGGAGTTTTATTATAGTAATGCATGACCTTTTTTCTTGGGGTTTTGGTATATAAATGTTTTTAATTGAATTCTTATTCTTTTTTTATATGAATTTAGATAGACTTATTGAAAAGTACGAAAAAGATTCATGGTTTAAGTTTAAAACAAAAATTAATCATTTCTCAAAAAAAGCTAAAAAAGTGGCAATTGCTGGAGCTTTTGTTTTTGGAGCATATACTACTTTTAATGCAATAAATGAAATTAAAGACAGTCCAAGAATAGAAAAAAAAAGTCACAACCCATTATTACCTGTGGGATTATTTTTAACTTATGCTGCTTCTATGCTTGGAATTGATAAATTAAAAAAGAAAAAAGGCAACCCTATAGTTACTAATCCAAATTTATCATCAGGAGTTATTTGGGGTTGTTCTGGCCTATACATTGCAAATACAATTGATCAATATGCAGATATTAGTTTAATTAATTTAACAGGAATTAGCACTATGTATTCTTATGTTATTAGTGCTTTATCTAATCGGTACTTATCAAGTCTTTCAGATTATAAATGGCCGCATTTAATTAACAGTATAAAAGCACACAAAACAATAAAAGAAGATAAGAATATTGAAGCATTAAGTTATATTGTTGATAACAAAAGATTATTTACTAATTTAACTTATAAAATAGCAGTAGAAAGTGAAAAAGAAGATTGTTTAGAAGTTACAGACATATTAGAACAGATTATGAATAAAAAACCTAACAGAATTTCTAGTTATTTTTTTGAAAACTGTTGGATTCCTTTAATTACATCATTACTTACAACAGTTCCTATAGAATCATTAACCCAAAGAATGCTAATTACAAGATGGCATTATACTAACGGTAATTATGTTAAAGCAATGAAAATTTTAGAAAAAGAAAATTCTAAAAATATGCCCATTACTCAAGCATTCTTTTTTAATTTAATTGTTAAAAAAGCTTATCAGGACCCTTTTAAAGTTGATTTAGAAGGAATAATGAAATTAAAAGAAGAATTTGGTTCATTAAAAAAAGAAGTCAGTAAAAAATGGGAAGAGATTTTAACACCCTTATTAAAAAAAAAAGAAACGGAAGAACTTTTTGGAAAAAGAATAAAAGTATTTAATTTTTCAGAATTTATAAAAGAAACACTCGTAATCAAACAAGGAAATACTGAAGAATTAAATCACGAAATACTAATTGCAGAACAAATTGAAAACGCAATACAAGGACATGACACATATAGAATTGCTCAACCATTAACTTTAATTGAACAAGAAAAAGAATCAAACTTAATTAGTTTATTTTCAAAAGGTCGAGATTTATTTAATAGTGATTGTTTAGAAATTCAAGAAGTTTCAAAATTTCTTAGATTGATACATAATAATGTTAAATCAGGATATGGAAAAAGAAATTATAGATTAAATGTTGAAAAAAGAATTAAAAATTCTAAACATGATTTTTTACATAATATTTTAGATAAACCAGAATGGGACGAATTATGGCATAATGTTGGAAAAGAATATGTCATCGATATGGACCCGCACGGAGGACAATGGGTTGTTTCAGAGTTTCCAAAAAGAATTTATAGACTTGACTTTGCAGATAAAGGTGAAATTCAACCTTCATTTCAATTAACAAAACTAGCAATTGAAAGTAATCTTATGGGAATTGCTCCAAATTTTGTTGTAGAAGAATATTATGGAAATGAATACAGCTCTAAAAATTTAGAAGAATATTTTTCTGCATCAATAATTTCTGCATTAAGTTATTTTTGCATACCAACATTTAAAGGATTAGATGTAGAAAAACAATCAATAATTTACTTAGTTAGTGCATATAATTCAACTGAGTATATGGAATCAAAAGAATTAAGTGGTTATGTTAGTCAGTGTTTAAGCACTTTTAAACAAACACCAGAATCTAAAAATAAATTTGAAAAAATTAATAATAAAAGAAATAGAGTTAAATTAGCATTATTTATGAGTGATCCTTATGCATATTTAGATAAATGAAAAATAACAATCAAAAATAAACAAAATAATTTCAATTAAAAAAATTCACTCATTTAAATAATTTCTAACTAAATCCATAGTGATTATATCAACTTTAAATGTTCCATTTCCATAAAACTCCCTAGGAGCTAATTGTGCAGGACCAGTATATGCAGGTATTGGTTTTTCACTTTGAAAAAGATTTAAACATAATGGGTCAGGAATGCCTAATCTTTGATCAATCCACTGATCAGATCTAAAGTAAATATGCATTGCCTTTCCAAATAACTGTGCAATAACAGCATTAGTATCAGTTTTATACCTTTTTGCAAACAATCTCATTGCCAGCCCAAAACCATTTTTTTCCTGCATTAATTCTGAAATATCAACCATCGATCAAAATGCAAATGAATCCTTTTTAAAGTTAATCCTTTAGTTCAAGAGAATCTTTATATAAAAATAAAACTTATTACCTCTATGAAATCCAAATATTCTACAGATGATTTGTATCACTTAATTGTTGAAACAATTGGTGATTGGGACGAATGGGTTGGTGACACAAGAGCAAGAATTAATTTAATTACAAGCGCAATTCAAAAAGTTCAAGAAATATATCACCCTATACTTAGTGAAGTCTTTAGACGTAAAGTAGATTATACGGGTTCTTCAAAAAAATCATCTTCTAATTTATATTATCATATAGAGCATTTTAACACATTTTCTTTAGATGAATTTATTGAATCATTAATGGATTCATTTCAAAATAAATTAGATGCAGAAAAACCACATGATAGACAATTATATGGAGAAGTAAATAGAATTAAGGCAAAGTATGAATAAAAATAAAACCTTTTTCTTAGAAAACTTTTTATATACCCATAAATAATCAAACATTATGGAAGAAGATAAAGGTATCACAGTAAAAAGAGATGAGAATATTGCTGAGTGGTACGGTCAAGTTTGTTTAAAAGCAGAATTAGCAGATTATGGTGTTGTAAAAGGCACAATGGTTATTCGTCCAAGAGGATATGCTATCTGGGAAGCAATAACAAAATATTTCAATAAAAACATAGTTGATAAAAATAATGTAGAAAATGCTTATTTTCCGTTATTTATTCCAGAATCATTCTTTCATAAAGAAGCAGAACACGCTCAAGGTTTTAGTCCTGAAGTTGCATGGATTGATAAAGAATTAACTAAAGATAGTGAAAGATTAGCTATTAGACCAACTTCTGAAACAATAATGTATGATTCTTACTCCAAATGGATTAGAAGTTATAGAGATTTACCATTAAAAATAAATCAATGGTGCAATGTTGTTAGATGGGAAACTCAAGCAACTAAACTATTTTTAAGAAGTAGAGAATTTTTATGGCAAGAAGGACATTGTGTTTATGAAACAATTGAAGAATGTGATAAAGAAACTTTAATTTACATTAAAGATTATGAAAAATTGTGTAAAGATCTTTTAGCACTACCAGTAATAACTGGATATAAAACAGAAAAAGAAAAATTTGCAGGAGCATATTACACTTTAACTATTGAAGCATTTATGCCAGACGGTAAGGCATTACAATGCGGAACATCTCACAATTTAGGACAAGGTTTTGCAAAAGCTTTTGGAATTGAATATTTAGGAAAAGATGAAAAAAAACATTTACCATGGCAAAATTCATGGGGCCTATCCACTAGACTTATTGGTGGAGTAGTAATGGCACATTCCGACGATAAAGGATTAATTTTACCTCCTAGAGTTGCTAAAAATAAAGTAGTAATTGTACCAATCTTATTTGACCAAACAAAAGAAAAAGTATTAGCTAAATGTGAAGAAATTAAAAAACAACTATCAGAATATAATCCTATTTTAGATGACAGAGAAGAATTTAATCCAGGATACAAGTTTAATGAATGGGAATTAAAAGGAGTTCCATTAAGAATTGAAATTGGTCCAAAAGATTTAGAAAAAAATCAAGTTGTAATTGTTAGAAGAGACATCAAAGTAAAAGAATTTGTTAGCGAGAATGAAATTAATAATAAAATTAATGAAATGCTTGATCAAATGCATGATGATATGTATAATAAAGCAAAAAAACAATTAGAAGACAATACTGTTGAAACTAATGATTTTGAAAAACTTAAAAAAGCAATTAAAGATAAAAAATTGGTAAAGACATCTTGGTGCGGCAAAACAGAATGTGAAGAATTGATTAAAGATGAAACTGGCGGAGCAAGTATAAGATGTATTCCATTAGACTCCAAAAAACCAGAAGGAAAATGCATACATTGTGATAAAGAAGCAACCAAAGTAGTTTATATTTCTAGAAGTTATTAAATTAACTTTTAACTTTTGTCATTAATTGTTGAAATAAAGAATCATCAAATAAAATTGCCTTTTTTATTTTCCCTTGAGTATTTAAATCATTTTTCAAATAAGTTTCAGCAAGTTTCCAAACGGGATCGAAATTTTCTTTACCTTCATAAAAAACTTGCATTTTACTTAAAAAACTATTATTTAAAACATCATAACCTTTTATAATTCTAAAAAATCCCAAAACATGAACTTTAATTTCATTATGTTGAATTATATAGTGAGAAATCAAAATCCTCATATCTGTTCTAATCTTGTACAATATTGCTTCTATGTTTCTTAGATCCTCAATATATTCTTCTAAGTCAAGCAAAAAATCGGGTTTGACTTCAGCTTCTAATTGATTATCAATTCGTAATAAAGCATCTTCTAATTCATCATATAATTTTGAAAGCCTTACATCTAATTTTAAAATCTCTTTAGTCAAAGCGCCATTTTTCATTATTTTTTTGAAAAAACCAAGTTTAGGATGTTTATGATGTTGTCCAGAAAAATCCATTTTTGTTTCATGTTCTTCATTTACTTTTAATTTTTCAATTAGACTTTCAAAAGACTTTTTGAAACTTTTAATAGATTCCTCACTAAAATATAATGGATGATTAGAAACATACAACATTACTTTTTGAAGTAAAATATGAATACTTTGCAATTCACCAAATTCTTGATGCTCATCAAGTAAACAAATGTCACTTAACTCCTTAAAAACAATAGAATATTGTCCTATTAATTTTGAAAAATCAATTACCCATTCATTTGATACCTTTTCAAGTTCTTGATTTAACTTCTCTTTATTATTAAAATGATTATCAATAAGATTAGAAATAGTTTTATCATTATAAGATTTAACCTTCGAAACAAACCTATTTAATATTACTTCATCTTTAACTAAAGACCTAGAACGTAGAAACATCTGATGCAAATTTTGTAAAAATTTCAAATTCTGTGCTTTATCCATAATGAAATCAGTAACCAATTCATATATAAATTTATTGATATAGGCACATTAAATAAACTAAAAGAAATAAAAATAAAAAATTAAATTATTTACTTGCAACAAATTGAGTAACTGAGTGTGTTGTTCCGTCAGCCGCTTTATGTGTTCCTCTAAACATTTTTCTAGTATTTCCTTTTACTTGGATGTCTTCAATTTCACCTTCAGCATCAACTTTTGCTCTACATCTTACACAATATACATTTTTTTTCATGATATCACCAGGTATAAAAATAGCCTTTGTATTTATAAATCTTTAGTAAAATTAGTATAAAATAGGCATAAAAAAATAAAAAGAGATAAAACAAATAAAAATAAAAAATCTAGAAAAATAGAAAAATTTTATTTTTCATCAATTAGAATTTGGATTTTTTATAAGTTCAATACTGTCCACTTTAATAGGTGGCAAAAACACAGTTGTTGGAACCTTTTTTGGTAATTCTTCTTCACCCACCAATCTATCAAATTCAGCATTTTGATATGAAAAATATTCCAAATTAGTCATTGGCTGAGTAGTTTGTGAAGTTGATTCTGAATTATCATCTGAATCCTCAATAATTGGACCAAGATTAGAGATAATTTCATCATACATATTTAATTGAGCCTGAGCATGTTGTAAATTAGGATTTATAGGCATAGCTTCAGCAGGTTGATTCAATTCATCATCATTTATCCTTGAACTTTGTTCGGGTAAACCTGATCTTTCTTGAACACCTCTATGACCCAATTTATCACGTGAAAATAATAATGGAACCTTACCATCTGAATCATATTTTGGTGAAGAACCAGATTGATTAATTTGATTTTCATTTTCAGTATCTTCAGCAGATATATTTTCTTTTTTTAATAATCTACCACCAGTATAATTCCATAATCCTTTTCCAAGTGTTCCTAATCCTCTTAATGGAGTTGCTGC
>Ga0307929_1000892_pt1 | contig 26183 bp, 25 predicted proteins | sample AceLakmetage1330_FD_203160 | JGI IMG/M metagenome (GOLD analysis project Ga0307929, IMG submission 203160) | Saline water microbial communities from Ace Lake, Antarctica - #1330 | ecosystem: Environmental > Aquatic > Non-marine Saline and Alkaline > Saline | place: Antarctica: Ace Lake...
TTTGTCATCTTCTGCTCCATTCGTTAGTCCCTCGGGGACTGTTAAAGGTAGCAGATTAACCACTTATAGGCTTGTTCAAATTATTGGGGCCACTTCTATCAACCCGTCTCACGAAAGAAAAAAGCAGAAAACTGAATCCATAGCTAAGAAAAGAGCCACTCAACTGGCTTTAAAAAACTCTTTTGAGAATATCACTCTGGAGTGGTGGGAACAAAGAAAAGACGGCTGGACAACAGAACATGCCAATGCGGTTTTATACGCCCTTAAAGCCGATGTCATCCTCTCTATTGGTGCCCTACCCGTTGACACGATCACACCGCCAATGATTCATGACATAATCAGGAGTATAGAAAAACGTGAGGCTCTTGAAATGGCACGTAAGGCACTCCAGCGTACTACTGCTGTTTTTCGGTATGCAGTGCAGACAGGACGAACAACTTACAACCCAGCTACCGAAATGAAGGGTATTTTAAAAAATAGAAAAGTTATTCACCACAACGCACTGAACCAAGAAGACCTGCCTCAGTTCCTAAAAACTCTTACTGCCAGCAATATTCATGTAACTACAAAATTGGCCCTACAATTCACAATCTTGACAGCAGCCAGGAGTGGCGAAGTAAGAGGCGCAACATGGGAAGAAATCGACCTGGAAGATAGCATGTGGACAATCCCAGCGGAACGCATGAAAATGAATACTCAACATATCGTTCCGTTATCAAAATAAGCCATCGATATTCTCAAACGAATCGGGATACTCTTTGGGCAAAAAGGATTGGTTTTCCCTGGTATCAGACAAGACAGCCCGCAATTATCACAAAACACCCTACTCTATTCCCTATACCGTCTAGGCTACAGAGGAAAAGCGACAGTCCATAGTTTTAGAGCGACCTTCAGTACCATTGCCAATGAAAATGATTGGGATGCTGATGTGATTGAGAAAGCCCTTGCTCATGAAGAAAGAAATCAAGTTAGAGCTGCTTACCACAGATCAGCCTACATTCCACAACGACGCGAACTTATGCAGTGGTAGGCTGATTGGTTGCTCTTGGAGGTCGTTTTTCAAACAAATTGATTGTTCTGGGTGATTAGGTATTCAAGGTGTATACGTAACAGATCCTGATTTTTCTTTTAAATCAGTTTATTCTCTACTTGTACCTTTCTTATACTTTCCAAATTTCCGTCAAAACATTTTATATGATTTAGCAGCTATAAGAAGCTCAGTAGATACAAGGGGGATCGTGTTAATACTGTCAGGTCCAATCCATAACAACCTTACCAGTACTGCCGGAGTGCATGGCGTCAAATCCAGCTTTAAAATCATCAATCGGTATTCGGTGCGTAATGAGTGGTGAAAGGTCGAGGCCACTTTCCACAAAGGTTATCATTTTGTACCAGGTTTCGAACATTTCACGGCCGTAAATACCCTTGAGATTGAGCATCTTAAAAATTACTTTGTTCCAATCAATTTCAAAACTGGTTGGGGCGATACCAAGAATTGCAATTTTACCGCCATTGTTCATTTTGTCTATCATGTCACGAAAGGCAGTTGCTGCACCGGACATTTCCAGTCCCACATCAAAGCCTTCGGTCATCCCGATATTCTTCATGACATCACTAAGTTTTTCTTCGCTTGCATTGACTACATATTCAATTCCCATTTTGCTGGCAAGCCTTAAACGCTGTGGATTAATGTCAGTAATCACCACTTTACGGGCGCCGCAGCGCCGCGCAACCATTGCAGCCATGATGCCGATGGGGCCGGCACCGGTGATAAGGACGTCTTCGCCCACCAGATCAAAGCTCAACGCAGTATGTACGGCATTGCCGAAGGGATCGAAAATCGCTGCTATTTCGTCGGGAATATCATCGGGAATGAGCACAACATTTGATTGAGGAATGCAAACAAATTCAGCAAATGAGCCGGGGCGGTTCACTCCAACACCTTGTGTGTTACGGCAAAAATGAGCCCTTCCGGCACGACAATTGCGACAAGTTCCACAGGCGATATGGCCTTCACCGGAAACACGCATACCGATGCTGTAACGATCTACTGCCGAGCCAGTTTCAACAATTTTACCGCAAAATTCGTGACCAACAACCATTGGTACTGGAATTGTTGCCGCCGCCCATTTGTCCCAATTCCAGATGTGAACATCAGTACCACAGATGGCAGTTTTTGTTATCTTGATTAATACATCATTGGCTCCTGGAACCGGCACTGGCACTTCTTCCATCCACAGACCCGGTTCCGCCTTTGCCTTGACCAGTGCTTTCATCATATTGCTCATGAAATTTCCTTTGGAATTACTCCTAACTCACGTCCAACTTGTGCAAAAGCCTCAACAACGTGGTCAATATCGCTTTTACTGTGAACCGCCGACATCTGGGTTCGTATACGTGCCTGGCCCTTTGGCACGACTGGAAAGAAAAATCCTGTAACATAAACCCCTTTGCCAAGTAATCGTGTGGCCATTTTTTGAGCAAGCTTGGCATCACCCAACATAACCGGGATAATCGGATGGCTGCCGCCTCCCAGGGTAAAGCCCAGCTTTTCCATTTCCTGACGAAACTGTCTGGAGTTGGCTATCAGTTCCTCTCTGAGTGTGTCTCCATTCTCTATAAGATCAAGTACCTTCAGCGAAGTGGCAGTGATCACCGGGGCCAGTGTGTTGGAAAACAGATAAGGCCGGGAGCGCTGACGCAACCAGTCCACAATTTCTTTGCTGGCACACGTATAGCCACCCGATGCTCCCCCAAGCGCCTTGCCCAGTGTACCGGTGAGGATATCCACCCGTCCTTCCACATTGCAGTATTCAAGAGAGCCGCGACCATGGTCACCGACAAAACCTACCGAATGACTGTCATCAACCATAACCATCGCATCATATTTCTCAGCCAGGTCACAGATGCCGGACAAATTGGCAATAATTCCGTCCATGGAAAAAACACCATCTGTGGCAATAAGTTTAAAGCGGGCATCACCGGCCTTTTTTAATTCGGCCTCCAGTGCAGACATATCGTTGTTTGCATAACGGTAGCGTTTAGCCTTGCAGAGCCTGATACCATCAATAATCGAAGCGTGATTGAGCGCATCGGAAATGATGGCATCTTCCGGGCCAAGCAGGGTTTCAAACAGGCCCGTATTGGCGTCAAAACAGGAAGAATAAAGAATAGTATCCTCCATTTTGAGAAAGCTTGCGATTTTCTCTTCCAGCTGTTTATGCTCTTCCTGGGTGCCGCATATAAAACGTACCGAAGCCATACCGTATCCATAGCGATCTAGAGCCTGCTTGCCGGTTTCAATCAGCTCAGCATTGTTAGCCAGACCAAGATAATTATTGGCGCAGAAATTGAGAACCTTTTCACCCGTTGCAAGTTCGATTTCACCAGCCTGTTTGGAAACAATAACCCGTTCGGATTTATACAGGCCATCTGAATGCAGGCCGGTTAATTGAGTTTTCAAGTGATCAAGAAATTTTTGTGACATTTTGTCTCCATTTTCTCTATTTCCGCGATAAACGGGAAGAACAGCTAAATTAATTCTTCTCTAAAACTCATAACACCATCATTAAAAACAATTTTTATCAAGTGGATCTGTAGCTCAGGGCTTCCCCAATTTTCCAAATATAAAAACTGATTGTCATTGCCCATACGGTTGCTTGAAGAGAGCGTCCCAACCATGTACTGGGTAAAGGAGTTTTTTAAATAGAGATCACTGCTTTTTTGCAAATCAAGTCGGTGAGTGTGCCCACAGAAAATGTCTTTTATTTGATGTTTTCTCACAAAATCAGTTACGTGGAATGAACTTCGAAGCGGTTCTTTATCCATTGTCAGAATCGAGTGGTGAATCAGCAATATGGATTTATCATATTTAAGGTGTTTGATCTTTTGAGAAAAACTCTTTAAAATTTCCTTGTCAACATAGCCTTCATCTTCATAAAGAACAGTAGAATCCAAACAGATAATCAGTACAGTTACGCTTCCAATGTTTATTAATTCAATGTAATTAAGGTCGGTGAAATGATCGTCCAGTCTGGTGATATCCTTCTGTAAATACAGGTTTTTCTTGACCGTTTGTTCCGGGTCTAAAGGAAAAACACGCTCACTATGATCGATATATTTTTTAAAGTATTCATGCGAGTGCATATTTCTTTTATCATGATTCCCTGCAACAGAAATGACATGTTCACAGCGGATACCTTTTAGGAACTGCTCCGCATCCTTGTATTCACTTTCCAGGCTATCAGACGTATTATCACCCGTATTAACAACCAGATCAGCGGCATATGAGTTGATTTTATCCAGCAACAGTGCATCATTGCCATCCCAGTGACGTGTGCCAAAATGCAAGTCGGATATATGTAAAATATTCATTTATTTTTTTCTCAGGTGCGGTGATTTCAGGACTCAGATTTTTGTGCTAGAAGTGTCCTGGAAATCTTTCATAATATTATTTTAGTGAATTTGTTTTGAAATACATCTCAGTGTGAATCATCAGAGTATCTGGCTGAGAAACAGCCTGGTCCGCTCATGTTGTGGGTTGTTGAAAAACTCGCCGGGTTCATTCTCCTCCACTATTTGCCCCTCATCCATTAAAATTACCCGGTCGGCAACGGTCTGGGCGAACCCCATCTCGTGGGTCACCACGATCATGGTCATTCCCGTATCCGCTAGCTCAATCATGACCTCAAGGACTTCCTTGATCATCTCGGGATCGAGTGCGGAAGTCGGTTCGTCAAACAACATGATTTTAGGGTTCATACACAACGAGCGGGCGATGGCGACGCGCTGTTGCTGGCCCCCTGAAAGCTGGCCAGGGAATTTGTCGGCCTGTTCTGGGATTTTCACCCGTTCAAGATACTTCATGGCAAGGTCGTGAGCATCGGCTTTAGGCAGTTTCCTGGTCCAGATTGGGCCGAGGGTGAGATTCTCGAGAATGGTCAGGTGGGGAAACAAATTGAAGTTTTGAAATACCATGCCTACTTCAGTACGGATATGATCAATGTTCTTTAAATTTCTGTTGAGTGTTATGCCATCGACAACGATACTACCGCTGTGATGTTCCTCAAGATTGTTAATGCAGCGGATAAGGGTTGATTTACCAGATCCTGACGGCCCGCAGACCACAATCCGCTCACCCTTGTGAACAGCCAGAGCAATGTCCTTCAACACATGAAAATCGCCGTACCACTTATTTACCTGAATAAACTCAATGATAACTTCAGCAGAAACGGCAGATACCAGTTGTTCCCTGGTTTTTTCTGACTCTTGTGTCTTTGTTTCTGTCATATTTTCTACCCTGTACGGTTAGCTGATCAATTGTGATGGTCGGTTGAAAGTTTTGCTTCCAGGTGGCGACTGTATTTGGACATGGTAAAACAGATCAAAAAGAACAGAATTGCCCCAAATACCAGCGGCTCTTTATGAAGTCCAAGCCATGGCAAGTCCTTACTGATTGAACGTAACATGCCGAGAACATCGAACAGACCGATGATGGATACCAGGGTGGTATCTTTCAGCAGGCTGATAAAATTACCAACAATGTTAGGTATCATATGCTTCAGAGCCTGGGGCATAACAATCAGGCCCATAGTCTGCCAATACCCAAGACCTATGGTGTGAGCCCCTTCAAACTGGCCCTTGGGAATGGTCTGCAGGCCACCGCGAACGGTTTCAGCCATATATGCTGCGTTAAACAGACAAACCGCGATGATAACTTGGACCAGTTTGTTGAGGACAAAACCCTGGGGCATAAACAGTGGAAACATCGTCGTTGCCATAAACAGTACGGTAATTATAGGTACCGACCGGAATAGCTCGATGAATGCGGTACTGAGTACCCTGATTACAGGCATCCTGGAGCGTCGGCCAAGGGCAAGAATAATCCCGCCCGGAAGTGCCGAGGCAATGCCGATCCCGGCTATAACAAGGGTGAGAAACAAACCACCCCACTTGGTCCATGGCACTCTTTCAAGGTTCCAGCTCATTTGCCACACATAAATCACGACAAAGCTGAGTGCGAGCAAGCCAAGAAATATATTGCGCTGAGTTGTATCGGAGACTTTTTTCCTGCCGGACAAAGAGGAGAGGAATTCAGGTAGACTGCGACCGCTAAACACACCAATTATTGAATGAATGGTATTGGCCAGCAGGCAAACGATTGCAGTTGTGAGCATGATCTGCATGAAGATTCCTTTCTCGCTACCTGCAAAAAGGTATCCCCCAAGAAAAGGATAGAGGAATACCGTGGTCATACCAATGGATATTTTCGCCTTTACCCTTGGCAGCCAAAGCGGTACCATCCACATTAAAAGGAAGAACAGGCCAAGATTAATCCGCCACAACTCCTCTCGCGGATAGCGGCCGTAGAAAATGTTATCCAGCCACGCAATGATACCTGCCCAGCAGGCACCATCGGTGTTGATTGCGAAACACTCACGGCGATTTTCGGCAACCCACACAGCATCGGCAATCCCCCACACCCACAGTCCCTTTACCGATATATAGATAATATAGACGGTAAAGAAAGTGAGAAGCGTGTTGAACGCAGAGCTGAACAAATTTTTGCGCATCCACCCTAAAACGGATGTCTCTGACAGGGGTGGCGCTATGGCGGGTGTTGCCACTGTTTTTATAGTAGCCATGATTAGCGCTCCACCAACTGGACTCGTTTGTTGTAGATATTCAGAAGCCACGAAATGAGCAGACTAACAAACATATAAAAGGCCATTGTCATTCCGACCAGCTCAATTGCATAACCTGCCTGATTTAGCGATGTCTGCATAAAAAGAGAGACCAGATCAGGATATCCAATAGCGATAGCCAGCGATGAGTTCTTGATTGTGCTCATCCAGTTACTGATCATTGGCGGAACAATGGCAGGCATTGCTTGAGGAATAATGACAAGAGACATCACTCGTCCTCCTCTGAGGCCAATTGAGTGTGCAGCATCATATTGTCCCTTGTTCACCGATAAAATACCTGCACGTACCATTTCGGCCGTATAAGAAGCGTGATAAATGGACAGGGCAACCAGAAGAGTCACAAAAGAGGGTGGCAGGGTTGCGCCTCCTACAAAGTTAAATCCTTCAAGTTGCGGCATATCCCAGCCAAGTGGCATTCCAGTCAGAATGTAGACAGTTCCAGGTAGAAAAATAAGGAATGCAGCGGAGGGGATAAAGGTCGGGAAGATTTTCCCTGTTTTGTCCTGGCGGTTTTGAGCCCAGCGCTTAAGAATAACAACAGCGATTATTGCGATTATAAGTGCTGCTCCGGTTAACCAGAACAGATCGCCCGGTATCGGCCATGGCATATATAAACCACGATTATTGAGAAGTAAAAGTTCTGCACCACCGGATAGGTCAATACTATCCCTGACCTTGGGCAATAGAGAGAAAACTCCAATATACCAAAAAATAACCTGTATCAGAAATGGCGTGTTGCGGAATATTTCTACATATGCAAGAGCTACCCTGGAGACCAGCCAATTTTGGGAAAGCCTTAAAACACCAATGAAAAATCCAAGTATAGTACTGAATATAATTGCTAAGAATGAAACATAGAGTGTGTTGAGAATACCAATAATGAAGATGCGGCCATATGTTCCGACCCCGGCTTCATTGGGAATAAGTTTGAAGTACGAGTCAAATCCGGCTGCAACGTTCAAAAAGCCAAACCCCGTTTGCATGCCGCGTGCTTCAAGATTTTGAGCTGTGTTGCTTATAAGATACCAGGCAGCAAGGCCTACAGTCGCAATGGTCAGCAGTTGATAAAAAACTGAGCGAACGCGCTCATCATGGAAAAAATCAAATTGTTCTTTAGGTCTGATATGCGCGGACTCTTTGCTGTTATCACTGACTGCCACAACATTTCCTCCTTGATGCTCGTTCTTTTTACAGTACAACGTATCGGTACCAAACCAAACTGTAAATTAGTTTGGTACCAATTATTAAGTGTTAATGCTAGCGCATAGGCGGAGAATACATCAAGCCACCGTTGCTCCAGAGTTCGTTAAGGGTTCCCTTACGTTGAATACCAAGAGCCCCTTTACCGCTGCCAATATATTTTTCGTAGTTTTCGCCGTAATTACCTACCTGTTTGATGATATTATAAGCCCAATCCTTGGAAAGGCCTAATCCTTCATGGATGTTACCCTCAACGCCAAGCATGCGACGAACATCTATATTTTTTGAGTTGGCACGCATATCATCAACATTCTCACTGGTAATACCAAGTTCCTCAGCGTTGATCATGGCAAACAGTGACCATCTGACAATGTCACCCCACTGGTTGTCCCCATGTCTTACAGCAGGACCAAGAGGCTCTTTAGAAATTGTTTCAGGCAGAATCATATGATCTGCAGGAGTTGGAAATGAAACAATATTTGCGGCCAGTGATGATTTGTCAATCGTTACTGCATCGCATCCTCCTTTGAGGTATGTGTCATCACGTACATTCCAGTCTTCAAAGGTAACAGCACTAATATTAAGATTATGTTGCCTACTGAAATCCGACAGATTCAGTTCGCTGGTTGTACCGGTTGTCACACACACCTTGGCACCCTTCAGTTGCAGCGCACTGGTGATGCCGCTGGACTTGAGAACGGTAAAACCCTGACCATCATAGAAGTTAGGTGTTACAAAATCTAAGCCAAGCTGGGTGTCACGTGACATGGTCCAGGTTGCTGTACGGGATAAAAGATCAGATTCTCCATTAGCCAAAGCGGTAAAACGTGCCTGACTACTAACGGATTGGATCTCCATTTTCTTTTTGTCACCAAAAATAGCTGCTGCCACAGCCTCACAGACGGAAACATCAAGGCCATACCAGTTGCCGTCGGCATCCAGATTGTAAAAACCACCTGAAGGTGTGCCAACCTGACAGCGCAAATGACCACGCTTTTTGACGATATCCAGGGTGTCACCTGTTGAAGCGGCAGCAGGAGATGCCATTACAGCAAATGCCACAACCGAGGTGAGTAGTGTTGAGAGTTTCATTGAGTTTTTTCCTCCATTCAAAAGTTTTGGTTCGATAATATGTAATCACTTTACAAGTCACCGATCATGAGGGTGAAAAACAAGAAGCTTTTCACCACATTTTGTCACCCGAAGTTGACCTTGATAACTACCTTTTCGGTAAAAAAAAAGAGTATCAGAGCCTTAAGGTTATCCTTTTTAAAATTGCTTATTATTCTTTAAAAATGCCTTCAAAGGTGCGACGAACATGTTGTTTCATAAGTTTTCCAGCCTTATCCGCATCTCTTTTTGCTATGGCTACCGTGATTTCCATGTGCTGGGCTGGAGAAATCTTAAACTCCCTCTCAGCCATGCTCACCTTAAATTGGTAATAGCGAAAGAAAACATAGCAATTTGATCGCCAAAATACATGCTGGCTATATTGCTGCAAGTATTTGTTTTTACTTATTTGTGCTATGGAATCGTGAAAAGTTTCATTAATTGCTGAATAGCCGGTCATATTCCCAGATTCTCCAGTCTCCACTTCCTTCCGGATAATCATCTGCAGTTTGTCAATCTCTGCATCTGAGGCGTGGAGAGCGGCTGATGCTGCTGTCTGAAACTCTATATTCTCACGTGCGAAAAAAACATGTTCCGCATCTTCAGGGGTCAAAGGGGGAATAAAACATCCTTTCTTACTCTTTTTATCGAGAAAGCCTTTGGCTACAAGTTGTCCCAGCGCGTGATGCACCGGGGTTCGACTTTTCAAATTTAAACGCGCTGTTATTTCAGTTTCGAGAAGGAAATCGCCAGGCCTATAGTGGTTTTCAAGGATTAATGCAATGATTGAATCGTATGCAAATTCTTCAAGATTTTCTTTTTTTATCATTTTCCTCAATCCCACCGCAAGAGTTCATCAACAAACACATCAATGCGCACATTAATGCATTTGTTGATAGAAGTGTCAAGAGAAATGATGTAAGGCAGCACTCAAAGTAGTATCCAGTAGCCGCACTTCGAGTAAAGGATGACTGTATATTTGCCTGCTAGAATACTTGTTGTTAATCAGGTTTTTTCTACATTTGCAGAGCCATTGCTATGCCTGTTCAATTATTATATTGGCAGCTATTTGGTCTGTTAGATCATTCATGGAATGGGATTAGGGGAATTGCCCTTGTTGGTATATCTTATCAGACATATTACTCAGAGGTGAGAAGCGTAAGCAAGCCAACCTTATTGCGAGGAACAGCAACTGGATCTTGTAACAGGAAAATGTGCAGATCTGCGTGAAAACAAGTGTAACCGAAGAACTGGATGGAGGAAAACCATACGACCGGGACTGTGCGGGGGGCGCCGGGTAATCGACGTTCCTACCGTGAGATATTACCATCTCGAAGATGCTGGTTTTAGATGCTCTTCAAAACATTATATGTCTACTGAACCGTCCATCCACCATGCATGCATCATCCAGATTCCTTCGTGGAAAGTAGATCTTTTATGCGGCAAGGTTAATCTGAGCCAAAAACACTCGGATTAACCTTCTTCCCGAATATGCGTAATGAGAATTCGCTGTCTTGCAGCCAAACATGACTTGGGTAGGTAATATATATAACATACACCTGGACAAAAGAAGGTTGGATGTACCTTGCTGTCATTATAGACCTTTATTCTCGTCGTGTTGTTAGCTGTGGTCTCTTGATAAGAGAATGACCAAACAGTTAGTCATGGATGCGATCCTTATGGCTATTTGGAGACGTAAGCAAGCACCATGGCTAATATTTCAATCTGACAGAGGAAGCCAATACTGCAGTCATGATTTCCAAGAATTGTTAAAAACCTATACGATACGATCGAGTATGAGTCGAAAAGGTGATTGCTGGGATACTCTGTTATAATACCTATGAACGTCAGCCCAATCTGACCCGTGCTGGTATTGGGGAGAAATTTGAAACGCGTGATCAAGTAACAAGGAATCTTATTGATTACATCGAATTGTTTTACAACAGTCAACAACGTCATTCATATCTCGGATATTTGACTCCGATGGAATTTGAAATAAAACTGGTTTTACAGAAAGCAGCTTAAGAAAATGTCTTCTTTTACTTGACCGCTTCACTATGCAATATTTCCTAAAATGTTACTTTTTCAATGGATCAAATTGTAACCTTACTAAGGATTAATCTTCGTGATTTTTGACCCCTGGATACCTGCACCAGCCATTAATCCTCGCTGGCTAAAGGTAAAAACGTAAACGGATTCTGTAAGTGTTGTATTGTTCATTGTTTTGGCCATTCCTTCATCAAGGAAAACCACACTGGGACCAACTCCGACCTCCCATCCTGTATTATTATTAAGAAGATAGTTGAGCCCTTTATCATCCATAAAGAACATGGCATAGCCAAAGGCTTGTGCCCCTATCTGGAGCCCATATGAACCTGCAGCCGTATTGTAATATGCAATCGTTTTCCCTTTTTTGCGCAGTGCCCCTTCTCCAAAATGACCGCCAATTCCTAAACCAGCTTTTAGGATCTTGGGAAAGACTAAGATCGCCTTGGCTTTTTTCGATAATTCGGTGGCGGCAGGTGAATTTTTCAATAATTTATCTAATGCAAGGGTAGCATCTTTATCAATATTAGTTGCTGTCACCCCAATTCCAGCCTTTTGTCCAACACCTTTCACAAAATCTGCAGTACCAGTGGCGAATCCGGATATAGCATCTCCTATTGCAAAGGTCTGCTGAGGAATAGTGATGGATATAAGGAGTGCAAACAATAAGGATCTGGTATAATTTGACATAAAATATTCCTTTTTATAAAAAAAACAAATCAGCTGCAAACAAACACTCTTCAGTGCTTACGGAAAAGTCACTGCAAGCTGTAACCAAAACTTATCGGTATCAGTTTTATATTCATCCGCATTATATGTTGACCACGAGGCGAGAACCGTATAATTCTTCCCTAGTTTTTTGGTTAGTTTAACATCAAATTCTGTGCCATAGTCACTGCCTCCCGCATCGGCCTGGAAATCATGGTAGATCAGCTCTACCTTAACTCCTGCAACGCTGCTACTCAGACTGCCATATAGGTCACGCAGGCCATCAGCCGGTTTGGTTTTGCCGAATATATCAGCCCAGCCATTATACTTGTGGTTGGCTCCAAGGGGTGTCTGTACAGAAACACCGTTATCAGAGCCAAAAACCTCATAGCCAACCTTTCCACTAATATTTTTCAAAAGTGAATCTTTGGCAGGGGCAAGAAATGCTCCATTTACATGGTAATAGCTGGCATTGAAATCTTTGGGATTGTCCCCATAGTCGGATTGAGCACCATATTCAGCGGTATAGAGCAGATTGAGAGTCTCTGATACCGATGCAGAGCCGTGAAAACGAAGTCCCAGGGTCTGGCTGGAATATGCATAGGCAAAAGGACCGGAACCATCAGGATCATTATAATCCAGCCAGTACCCGTAACCAATCAGTGAACCGATATCCGGGAAGGTATATTTCAGATTAAGCAGAGGAGAGCTTATAGCCGATTCTTCATTACTGGTCAAAAGGACATTCCAGATATAAGCGGCTTTGAAAGTAAGCCCGCCAAGAGAAGTGTTGAGCAAACTGATAGTATCAAAGGTCTGCTCCATTTGCCTCCAGGACGCTGGGCAGATAAACCGTTCGTTGTCCCATGCCATTTTCTGCCGACCTGCCTTGAGGACGGTATCAGGGATGGACCCATAGGAGAGCCACGCCTGATTCAGAGCTGCCTCGTTGGGATCGCCAATGACTGCATACTCAGTTTTCCCGTTTGAGGTGTCATTGTAATCATCCAAAAAGATCGGTGTATTGCCAAGGAACTCCGCGTAAGCCTGAAAACCGGCAAGCTCCGGAGTCTGATAGCCCAGACGAAGCCGTACAGGATCGCCATTAGCCGTCTTTAGATCTGCCTGATCCACATATTCATAACGATAACGCAGATTGAACATGATCTTTCCCCAATCACCCTGCATGGACTGACCGATTGTATCACTGACAGAATTCTCCTGGGCAAGACTGGTTTCTGTCATGATTGCCAATTGGCCGAAACTGGCAATCAGAATAGATACAATCACCAGGATACAAAACCGGATTCCTGATTCAGAATCTTCGGCAGGTTTCTCTCTGACAATACGAACCCGTTTAATGGTGAAATATAAACGATTTCTCATAACTATTTTCCCCTCTAGGTACTGGCTGATTCCATCAATCCGACAAATGAACATTCACGACACAAACAACGAGAGCCAGAGGTTTGTAGTCTCCGACTCCTCTTGAATTACAGTTTATAGTTTGGTAAAACTGAACGCTTGTCCACCAACACTAACATCATACAGCAAACCACCTTTGGTGATAGTGTAGGTGGCAATGCTTTTGTTATAACCGTCACCACTTGTCATGGCGTTGTTTTTACCACCACTGGCTGTTGCAGAACTGCCGCCGGTATTGCCAGAGGCACCTGCTGCTGTCAACGCAACAACCTGAACATTTATACCAAACTCAAAACTACCAGTGATAAACTCCTTAAATGCGCGCTGATCCTGAAAAAATACCACTTGGCTAAAACCGGAACCACCAATTTGAAAACCGATGCTTGCCTGGGTAACATTTGTGTCACCGTAATATTCACCTTGTCTATCAACACGGCCTTTTCCAAATGCTCCACCTACTACAAACCCTGCTTTCCCAATGGTTGGAAATAAAGCGTAGCCGTAGGCACTGTTGAACAGGTCTGAGACTCCAGCCTCTTCGAATATTTGTTTTGTCTCAGAAAATTTATCGGCCATGCAGTTGACTACACTAGGGACACCAACAGAATTAGTAGTGCAGTGCGTGAAATTTGTTTCATGTGTTGAATTTCCTTTTGTGGATACTTTGTAAAATTAATTGACCCGAAAAATACCTGGGGGCCGCTTCCTTACCGTTAATCCAGAACCTGAGAACGCGATGATCTTCTCACTTAAGCTTCTTGATGGCATCGAGAATTGCATCACAAGTTTGGGTTGCTGCCTTATCCCCAGCAGCCTTGCTTACACAATCGGTATATTTTTTGGTCAAGGTAATGCGGGCATCACTGGTTGCTCCCTTCTCCTTGTTCTTAATCTTGGTACTTTTTGACGTACAAGCCGTGAAGGAAGTCAGCAGCACCATTACAGCTATCAAATACATTGTCCGTTTCATAAACATGCCTCTCTCTATATTATTTTGATTTAAGAGGGAATCTCCTGAAGAGAAGCTCAGTCATCCCTCCTTCATAGTACATGGTAATTTGTACTACATATGATCCATTCGATCTATCGATAAGATCTGAGAAGTACACTTCTAATTCTATTTTCCTAAAGCCCTAGGTGACTTCATTGTTGTGTCTATCAATGTCTGACGAGTAATGCATACCACCTGTTTCGTTTATAGTTACTCCACAAGCTCAAAATCACCTGGCTTCCATGTTTTGTCGAACCATGGTTCCAGTGGGCCATAGAGTCGGAGTAGGACATTGTAGCTTTTTCCGGGGATCGTTTGAATCCAATTCCCCTCGTGTCCTTTTGGAGCTTCAGGACCGAACCAGATCGTATATGAATCATCCTGGTTGGGTTTGACCGATGGTATCGTGCTGTCGAGACCGGCTAATTTTTGATCCGTCTCCAGCATGGAGCGATGTTGCCCTGAATACACCATGAATGACCAAAAATTATTAACGGGAATTGGTGCGGGGAGCGTCACTTTGTATGTTTTACCACCATCGAGATAGTTGCCTTCAGCGTCATGGGGAGTAAAAGCATAGGACGATCCTGTTCCTACTTTCGGCGTGACCATGGCAGGTGTAATACCGGTAGCCACAAAGTGCATCATCGAGCGAGCATCGAGAACCATTTCCCCGTTGTTCATGAAGTCATGGCCGCCAGTAAAGGATGTATACCACTGACGATCCGGGTAGTAATAGAACGCTGCATTGCGCGGTCTAAAAACAATGGCTCGTGCCGTGGCATTGCCGATTGCGGCCGCATCCTTCAGGATTTTCTTCATGCGTGCATCCGGTGCAAATGGTTTTCCTTTCTTGATGCCAATAGAGGCAAAGAGCCCAACAAGTTCTGGATTAAATGCATCTGCAGGCTCATATTGAATCACCGCATTAAGTTCCTCATAGAAGTGTTCATCGTTAGCATGAATCGTATTGAACTTTTTGCCGGAAAGGTTGTAAACTTTTTGTTTTGGTGGCTTGTTTGCTTGCGCAAGCGGATAGGCACGAAATCCCTCTTTTAGCTCTTTTACTGACGCCTTTAAGTCGCCGTCTTTCACAAAAACGCGCATGAGCAACCAGTGACGATAGGTCGTAGATTTCGCGACAAAGTAGCCTTCGGGGATATCCCCCTCATAGTCCGGCCCTATAAACAGATATTTGCCCCCCTTTCCCTGATCGGGACCAGCCAGGCCAATGTCACTAACGTAGCGGAAAAATGCATCGTCAAGAATGCCCAATACAGGTCCGGGGATCTCGACTACAACCGGGCCATTTTTTAAGTCAATCTCTGTGAAGGCATACGGAGTTGTTGATTGAGCCGTCAATAATAGGCCGCGGGCATCCAGCAAGTCTTCGGTAATCCCCAGGTCGCCCGGTTCTAAGCCCGCTTGTTTCAGTCCCTCAAGGAAGGCATATGCGGAGGTAGCTGGCATTCCGTTAAGAAACGCTTCTACTCCTCGCGATAAGTCGAGAAAATCATAGGCTTTTGTAACCGTCGATTCGCTGGGCATACCATCGAAAAATTCGAGTTCTCCCAGAAGATCGGTCTCCACCTTGTCCGGGGTAAGCAAAAATTCTGGTACATCAGCAGCGTATTTTGGTTTTTGCACCTCTTGTGCAAATGCAAAAGAGGAACATAGTAAGATCGATAATGTAAAAATAACAGGGTACATTCTCTTAGTAGTAGTCATGTTTTTTATCCTTTGCTTACTTTTATTTTACAAGCTTGGGATCGCCAGGTCGCCAGGTTTTGTCAAAATAACTCTCCAATGGTCCATAGAGTCGGAGATACACGAAGAAACCCACGCCGGGTTTTGTCTGAATCCAATTTTCTTCAGGGATACCGTGAGGATTTTTAGGCCCATAATAGAGGTCGACGGATCCGTCTTCATTTGGAACCGCTCCGTGTACCGTCCCGGCCGTGGCACGGCCCTGATCATTTTGGATCAGTGAGCGTGAGTGGTTATCATAGACCGAGAGTGACCAGAAATTTGCGGCCGGGATATCTTTTGGCAGGTGAATCGTAAATGTGTGATCTCCAGTAAGCCACTGATCCTGATTATCCTGATAGACAGCAACATATTGCGATCCCTGTCCAGGAGCCGCTACCGTCATGGATTTTGAGGTTCCAATTGCTTCAAAACCGTATCGGGTCCGCTGATCGATAGCGAGGTAATCCGGGGTGTGAAAGGTTGGATCTTCGGATATAAAAATCTTTTTCCATGGGCTTCCATCATAGGGATGAAGATCCTTCTCTGGTACTCGTGGATGCCAAGCCACGACTTCAGCCATGGCGCGTCCTTTCTTTGCCGCTTCAGTCAAAATTCCACGCATCCGCTTGTCCGGATTAAATTCACGACCATGCGCAATTCCAAGTGTTTCTAACATGCCCAGCATAGCCATATCCTGAGGACGCGGAGGGTTGTTGTTGATGTAGCGGGAAAGCGATTCGAAAAACTTGAATCCTTCGTTTGTGAGAAAATCAGCCTTCTTTCCAGCCATTGGTATGAACGTCATTTCAGGTGGTTTTTTAGCTTCGGCCAAACGGTACTGCTTAAAAGTGCGGACCAGTTTCTGTAATCTTGGTAAATCATCGTGCGACTGAGGGATCGCCCGCAGGTAAAAAATAACCGTATTCGTATCCGATTTGACCACGTGATAAGCTATAGCAGGCATTGGACCATCGTAATAAGGAGGAAGAATAAGAAAGCGACCACCCTTGTTTTGCTCGGGAGAAAAAGGTCCGCCTAGATCGACCAGCGGTTGTTGCCAGATATTGTTCATCGTGCCAAGCAATCCTGCGGGAATATCTACAACCATAGGCCCTTTGGAAAGATCTAGTATGCCGGACATGTAAATCGTATCCTGGTTGGCTGTAAGAACAAGCTGTTGGGATTCTGCCGCCTTGTCAACCACAATGACAGCATGATCGGCGGCCCCCAGCTTCTCGTTAGCCTCGGCCATGGCTCCGTAAGAAGCCATGGGCAGCGCCCATAAGTATGCTTCCACGGCTCGCTGTAAATCGAGTTCGTCGTAAAACTTCTGTGCGGTTTCTTTCGTGGGGTATCCACCGATATACTCAACTGAACCTACGCTTGAATCTCTTATTTCGGCTTGTGTAACCGATAAGAATAACGGAATGCTGAGGGCGGCACATAATACCGGGCTCAGGTTTTTTTTTGTTATCATAAATATTCTCATTTTAGTTTTTAAATTTTTTTCTGCTTTTAGCTATGAGATTTTTCATCATTTTGGCAGCATAAATTGTAACTGGAAGCGCAGAGTCCAATCCGGCCGAAGCACGTCTGGTTTTTCAACATTATAAAATGCCTGAAGCTGTGTGTTAACAGGCAATCTCCCTATTTTAAAAAGCCTGCCAAATCCCCCACCAAAGGGTATAGTCCATTTGTTATTGCTGTTGGCCTCCCAGTTTGCGGTAATAATTGGCGAAGAAGTTAGATACCAGCCATTTGCCAGGTTATAGTTGACAAAATACTGGGCCAGCATCTGGTTCACATTATTTTCGTCACTTGGACCTGCAAATGACCAGATGTTTTGCACCAGCCCTCCGATAACCCAAGGACCTTGCATAGTCAGAGCAACTGCGCCAGGACCTACACCCCATTTTTTTCCTCCCAACCGACTGTCTGTGGCTGTCGGAAGTAAAAAAACCGGACCGACGCCCCAGATTATTTTCCCCGGTTTACTTGGTCCAAAAAACAGAGACTGATTAATGTCGCCCAAGCCAAACGTCCTGTCCTAGCCACCATAAAATCCTGGCTGACTGATAAGCGGTGCAATAGTTCGAGAGATTAGAAGCCAGTTCTCGTTTAGATTGAAAGGGATAACTCGTTGGATGTTTGTAATGTTTTGGGTTTCTTCAAGCGGTCCATATCCAAAGTTAGTATTGTTCTGGAAAGGAAAACTCATCATATTGGCCATGGGGTTCTGGGCGGCCTTTCGCAAGTCATCGGCTGAAGGGTTTGCAGCATGCAGAGCCGGTACTGCGAAAAAAAATCCCATAAAGAGTATTGCATAAAGTAATCGATTCATCGTTTGTTCTCTCCTTTGTTTCGTGTATTGCTGAGAGTTATATCCCCGTCAAAAAGGCTTACCGGATACTCCCTGATCCCATCATTCACCGTGATGGTATCCTTGCTGAGCCCTGCACCTCCATCGACAACAGTATAGTGCAGATCACCACTCATAAATGTTATGCTGTTCCCGTTAAGTTGAATGTCACTGGCCACCACTTCATCACCGAGGGGATTGTCCGGCAGCATATTAAATTGGCTATACCCTATGACTGGCATTCCAAGGGAAAGGTCTTTCATAAACCGGCGTAAATACCCTTCTTCAGGTAAATAGCCGGATTCTCCCTTTGTACCCACCGCAGGTTTAATTTCAAAAGTTGCCCAGAGTTGAATAGAATTGAGGGTACCGTCCTGATTATAATCAAAGGTTATTGGTTCCGCATAGGCGACATCACCGTTCAATGTAGGGCGCTTTACATCAGCAGCAGACAGGGCTGACTGGGCAGCCAGACTTAGCGTTGAGAAGAGAATAAAGCTAAGCGCTATTCGAAACAGGGCCATTTTTTGCTTACGAATGTGCATTTTCAAGTACCTCCTCGGCTTCTGATATCCTTGCTCCGACAAGTTCGTAAACCATTTTACAGGTCTCCACATAACTTGAACTAACTTCCGCAGTATGACGGACCTCACGTGCAATATGCTCGTCTTTGATTGTTGTCTCCAGCCAATCGGCAAGTCTGTCAAAATCAATTGAGGGGAGAGATTTACTCGTTGGCTCCAGGAACCAGTGAACCTCACTGAGACTGCCGAGAAGGTGTTTATGGATACCGCTTGGCATAAGCATACGCCCGGCAGAAAGCCATTGGCTATAAGGTACCGGCTCCAGAAGAGTTTTTGCTTCTTGTTTTGATAACTGTTTCATGCTCCTTGCCCCTCCTTCCCTATGCGTTGATTTTTTTCCAGTTCATCTGCAACAAAAGCAAGATCCATTGCCGCAAGGGTTGTACGAGTGGGCCAGCCGGTTTCTGGATCGCACCCCTCTAACTTGTAAAACCTGGACTTCCAGTCTTCAAACTTGTCTCGGTCGAGGCTGCGGCGCATAACATCCTGATACTGCCATTCTCCTTTCTCATCCCGACAGGGCCAGAAGTAAAAGGGTAACAACTCACCCTTGGTAAAGGGCTGGTCATAGATGTAATCGGCAAATTTGACCACATCCCGGTGCCGACCCTGCAGGGTCCAGATGGCATTGTCCAGAGCCCAGATCTGTTTGCCGATCTCAAGACCGTCAGCAAGGCTCATTGTATCTCCGGTTACTGCGTTCCAAAAAACATGTTCACCAGCCTTTTCCGAGCCGGTGGCTCCATGAAAATCCGGAGTATGCGTATTAAAAAGATCCGCCCAGCGGAAATCACAGAGCAGAGTGGAATTCTTCCAGAATCGACTGTAATGAATATGCCAGCGTGTCAGCTGCATGACATCATCGGAGTACATATTGGGGGTTGAGTAATCAAGAGCTGCTGGACTATCTACATAAGGGGCGAGTTTTGAGGTGACAATTTTAGCCAGTTTGCCAGCTGCAATAAAGGGCCGTTGACCAAAGAGTATGGAGATATTTGCCTGCCAGAAAATCCAGTTAAAGCAATGGGAGTTCATGTCGCGATCACACATGATGGTCTCAAAACCCCATTCAAGCTCAGCTCGCGGGTCATAGCCATGCTCAGGCATTCCCCAGTAAGGGAATTGCAGTTTCCCTGTTTTGTGATCTTCTTCCCGCCCCCATTTGTAGGCGGCCTGTACCCAGCCGTCTATCAGGTCTTTTCCTATATCAGTCCCGGTGGCAATAGCCTAGAGAAACTGTTCAGCAAATCCAGGAGAACCGATCTTTTCCCAGTCAAGGTTTGAGGGAATAGGTTTGTCAGGGCCAAGCTGACCTTCATGGTAAAGATGTTCCAGCCAGTGCAGGCCCTCACCAAGAGGATAGGTGTTAATACCCAGACGGTTGCAGAGCTCGCCCGAGCGCATAATGATTTCAGAAGCTTTCTGTTTATCTCCTTTGACCCATTTCTGGGCAAAAGAGCTGTACCATGCTGTCTCCTGACAGCTCACCTCGTTCCCATAGCCAATATCATACCGTCCCCGGCAGCCATTGATACAGCCCTGGCAGGATTGAGTACGCCTTTTTTTGCTCGGTTCGTCACAGAACAATACGGGTTTGGCAGGCTTGCCGAACGGGCCCCAGTGAGTCGCATCTGGATTGTCAACATCGCCGGCGTAAAACTCCTTAGCGTCAAATCGTGCCTGGACCAGAGCAGCAGGATCTGCGATTTCCACTGAACCACTGCCGTGAAAAGATATGGCTTTAAGATTCTTGGAACCCCAGACTGCGCCAAAGCCACCCTGGCCAGCACCATTTCCGGCATCGTGAACAAGGCAGGCCGTGGCAACCTGATTTTCTCCGGCAGGTCCTATGGCTAATACCGCCGGTTTCTGGGTCGAATAGCCGCTGCCATTTGGAGTCGGGAGCTGCTGCCAGCCGTCAATGGATGTTGTTTCCTCCTCCACAGTCTGCCAGATGGACTCCTGCGTCGTCTTGGTGTCTTTACCCCAGAGATCTTTTGCCGAACGTATGTTTACTGACTCATTGCGAATATCAAGCCATACCGGTTGTGCAGCCTTACCGCTAATGACGATGGCATCCCAGCCCGCATATTTCATGGTGGCAGAAAAACGTCCACCGAAATTAGATCTGGTGAACCAGGAAACCGGATAAAGGCCTACCCCCACACCGACCACTTCACAGCGACCGCCGGCAGAGGGAACGTTGGTACCACTGAAGGGTGACGTCGCAATACAAACAACATTTTTGCTGTCCCGGCCATCGGTGATTGTCTTATCCTGACACAGATCCCAGAATAGTGCAGACCCCATGCCGTGACCGCCTCCCCAGCGTTTGTACTTCTCAGTTGGAATAGTCTTGAATTTGCCGGTAGTCAGATTGATATGTAAAATTTTCCCTGTAAAACCAAACATCAGTTATTGCTCCTGTTTAAGGCATAATTTGTGGAATTGAAGATGGCTAAGTAAAAAACTTCATATTCGTGGAACGCAAATTTGATGGAATGAGGTGTACTTAGGTACGTCGTAATGACAGCAAATTTGCAGTGACGAAGAAGATGGAGAATTTTTACGACGCCATCAACTTTTGCTGTTCAGATCTTCTCTATTACCACCATTCTTTTCCCAGCCTTTGCCGCGCAAATTCACTTCATAACCGTGAGGAGATTTCTGGTCGGGCATCTTGTCGATAAAGGCAATGGCCCCAACCGGACATACTTTGACACAGGCCTGGGTATTGCCCGGTCCACCTTTTTCATTCAGGTAAGGGGTATCTACGCAAAGATCACATTTCTGAACCTTGCGCTGGACAGGATCCCATTGCAACCGTTTGGGTAAATAAGGACAGGCAGCAATACATTGCATACAGCCGATACAGCGATCCGGATCGATACTGCGCACCATTCCATTCGCGGTGTCTACATGGTTTGCATCCACCGGACAGGCAGCAACGCAGGGTGCATCCTTACACTGCCTGCAAATTGACATGGTGATATCATCCGGCCAGTTGGCAAAGGAGTTCTGCTCAATCTGTATTCTTGAAAGAGAGAGAGATGCCTTGCCATGATGAGTCAGGGAACAGGTGGTCATGCAGGTTCCGCATCCCATGCATTTGCCCATGTCCACCACAAGAAATCCTTCACTATGGGGCATCACCAGCAGATTGCCGGGCAGCAGTATTGCTCCTCCAGCTGAAGCTGCAATACCTGCCGCCCCCAGAGCCTTTAAAAATGTTCGGCGATTAATGCCTGGGCCTGCTTTTCCACTCATGGTTTTTCCTCTGTACTGTCCTTTTTGTTTAACTGCTCAACCCAGGACGCATGTTCATCTTGGGCAAATTTAAGGGGCACATGGCCGGTAAACATAGATTTTAAAAGAGGCCATGACCATGGCACAACTGCAGCCAGCAGAACATGAAAGAAAAATAAAATGAGCATGAACAGCGCTAAAGCATCATGGACCCAGGTAGTGGATCCCAGTAAAGCAGTGGGTATGTCCATCATCCGGGGCAATATCTTGATAAAGCCTGTCAGGATAAGAAGAGCAGCAACCAGAACAATGGGGACAAAGGCCAGACGTTCTGAGCCGTTATATTTAGTGGGTCGTACTCTTTTTTTAGTAAGTTTGAAAATATGAGCATAATGGGTAAGCCCCTCGATCAGCGAACCACCATCAGGCATATGTTCTGTAAAACGGTATGGAGAAATAATGGTATTTGCAGCCCAGAAGAAGCCGCCGAAAACAAAAAACAGCGCCCCGATAAAGTGTAGATCCATAAGCCAGGCAGCACCGCTCACACCGGGAACAAGACGCGGCAGAAAGAAGAAGCCCAACCCCACGGCCGAAACCAGAAGTAAGATACAACCACCTGCATGGGTCCAGTGGCTGAGTTTTGCACTGAAATCATGCCGAAACACCCTGTCTTTATCAATATAGGGATCGGTGCGAGAGATAAAGCCACCCAACAGCAGACCTGTAAAGGCCGCAGCAAACAACAGCCATGACAGCGTGTCAAACAAGAAAGAGACGTCTCTGCCGGCCTCTCCTTGTACAGCAGCAAGACAGTCCTGAGCGTTTCCTGAAATGAACAGGAAGAAAAAAACCATGCATAAGCTAACTCTTGTTTTTATATCCATAGGGAATTCTCTGCTAAATTTGTGTGTAATCATGAGGTCATTTTTTTAGACTTCTGAAGTCGTATACTTTGCAATAATTCCTGCTTCAACTCCTGAAGAAGGACTGAATATTCCTGTTTCCGAAACGATGCTTCCCGAGACGATAAGCTGCTCCAATAGTGCAAAGCATTGCTGCATTTAGAATAATCCTTACAGGTTTCCCGAAAAACAGGACTGCTGTGAAAGAGGCTTTGTATTAACGGGCGGTGAGCAGGAAAATGTTTCGAAACTGTAAAGTAATTCTCATGCATGATAGCCATCTCTCTCCTCCACTGATAATTACTCTTACGATTACTAATAAAGTAGTATATGATTCTCTGTAACCTAATTTAGGATAAATATTTTGTGGTGCCATGTTTTAGCAATAGAAGGTTTTCCATAAATACTAACAAGCAATAGGCTTCATTTTTATGGTGAATGTAAAGGCGTCGGTTTCATGCTACACCCCTGAAAATATCTCTGCTGATGCTATCCGTAATCAGCTTCAGCAAATACTCGTCAGTCCAGAGTTTACTGCTACGGAAAGTCAACGAAAATTCCTGAACTTTGTAGTATTGGAGACACTTTCCGGGAACAGTGATGGAATTAAAGGATTCACTGTGGCAACCTGTGTATTCGGGAGGGGTGATGACTTTGACCAGGCAATCGATCCCATTGTCAGTATACAGGCCAATAAATTACGGCGGGCCCTGGAACGCTATTATCTGGTTGCCGGCCACAATGATCCAGTATATATCGACATCCCAAAAGGTACTTATGTTCCTGTTTTCACTGAGCAGTCACCATCTACTCCTATTGCAGCATCCAGAGTAGCTAGAGCTAAGGCATCAGTCGTTGAAGAATCGTGGCCCACAATCCTCATTCGTCCCTTTTTAAACCTAACAGGTGATGCTTCGTTGGATTGGCTGGGACCAGGTTTTGCAAGTGAACTCAGAATGGAAATGACCTGGCACAGAAATATCCAGGTATTAAAAGGTATTCCTGACGGAGTCAATAAACGGGCAGCAGACACCATTGCCAGATTTGTGATTGATGGAGAAATCCTCAACGACACAGAAGGGATCAAAGTGATAGTCACTTTGACAGACGCCTTGAGCAATCTGCAACTCTGGTCTAAAGGACTCAACTGCGGCAGCGATCCGTCTCTACTGATAGCTTTTCGGAAAAAGATTGTACAGACTGTTGCCGCCCAGATAGGGTGTGAACAGGGAATTATCGCAAAAAAAATTCTTACTGAATCCTCCGATAAGGCTCCGGAAAAATTAAGAACCTATGAAGCTATTCTGAGATTTCTTGAATACGCTCAAGATCCAACTGAAGAGCTATTTGTACAGGCCTTAAGTACTCTGGAACATGCAAAAGAAATCGAACCCTTCTGTAATCAGGTTTGGTCCATGCTTGCACGTCTTTACATCATCATATACTCTCTGGAAATTCCTGGCTTTGCTCATGATGTAGCAAAAAACAAAGCAGTTTCTTATGCAGAGAAAGGAGCAAAACTCGCACCCGACAACCAGTTGTCACGCACAATCCTGGCACTTGTCAGACTAATAACTGATGAAGCAACTGCTGCCAAAAAAGAAGTTCAACTAGCCTATGAACTTCACCCCAATTCAGTTGTTATGCTCGATACAATTGGATATGTAATGGCTCTGTCGGGAGATTGGAAACAGGGAACACAATTGATCAGAAAATCAATCAAACGAAACCCATACCACCGTGATTACGCGTACCATGCACTCTGGGCCAACTGGATCAGACAAAAGGACTACAAACAGGCCTATCAGGAAACAATGCACTTGAGAAGCCCACAGCTCTTCTGGGAACCATTACTAAAGGCCTCGACCCTTGGAAACCTTGGGCGATTGGAAGAGGGGAAAAACTGTGTTGAGGACCTGCTCGCACTCAAACCGGATTTTCCGAGCCGTGGCCGCATTTTGATAGGACGATTTGTAAAGTGTAATAGTCTTAGAGAGCCGATTGTCAACGGGCTGGAGAAATGTGGTCTGGAGCTTGCGTGAAAAAAATTCTCTGAGTCTTAACTGGTCCCAAGTCCGGTGGCTGTCCCCTGCCCTTACGCAAAGTTGGTGACACAACCCCAGATACCGGAAAGCATTACTTTTTATTACCAACAATTTCTATCTGGCTGCCAAAAATATTGCTGATAGTTACAAAGATCGATGCCAGATTGAACTGTTCCTTAAGTGGCTCGAGAAACATTTGATGTGGTCAAGTAAAAGTGGACATTTTATTTACCGACTTGTATTTGACCACATACAAATTGTATTTTACTGACCTATTCAAAAAGAAGGAAGATATCCCGTGGATGAAACAATCTGTTATTGCCATAATCATACAGCAGGTGATCTGGAGAAGGATGTTATTAAACATGGCCGATCCACCATTATGGAGCAGATCATTACTGAATCAAAAGCCGGGAACTGTAACTGCGAGACCAACAACCCCAAAGGCCGCTGATGTCTTGCGAATGTTCGCCAGGTGGTGAACACGGCACTGACTAGTATCGGGAAAGGAACGCCACAGGGGTTGCAGAACTTATAGAAAATTCAACATGCTGCAGGGAAACATGAAACAGTGAAAGCATTGGCATGGGCTTTCTGTCACAGTGGACTGCTATTGATTTTTGTTGTGGCTGTCTGGGGTCTGATCTCACCTGCCCATTGGAGTTGCTGGCAGGATGTATCTGAATTTTCGAAAAAAAATACGTGGCCGGCAGAAGAGCATCACCAAATATTCGTGATACAAAACACAAAACAGAGTACGGTTATATGCCATAAAAGAGACAGGTCAGTAACACTCAGTATAGCAACAAATTACCATCAGGAAAAATCGCATGAGACACGTTTCAATTGCCATTTGTGTAACCTTTTCACTAATTATCGCAACCTCTTGGGCACTGGCAGACCAAGGGCCTGAGACGATAGATCTGAAGGCTGCCTATAAAGTGGAAGGGAAAAAAAGTGCGGTAATGTTCCCTCACCATAAACACCAGGAAAAACTAGCGTGTGCCAAGTGTCATAAGGACACAAATGGCGGCGGTCCCCTTGTTGTTGACATCGTTAAGCTGACCACCAGCAGTAATGATTTTCATAAAAAATTCTGCTGGCCTTGTCA
>Ga0307929_1000893_pt1 | contig 26155 bp, 38 predicted proteins | sample AceLakmetage1330_FD_203160 | JGI IMG/M metagenome (GOLD analysis project Ga0307929, IMG submission 203160) | Saline water microbial communities from Ace Lake, Antarctica - #1330 | ecosystem: Environmental > Aquatic > Non-marine Saline and Alkaline > Saline | place: Antarctica: Ace Lake...
AAGATATGCGAAATATCAGAGTATGAAACCGGGCTGGGAAATAGACAAAGTACAAAAATGATGCCACCAATTACTAATGGTGAACTGGGAACTATGAGTCCAGGTACAATTTGTCAGATACAATCACATGTTGGGTCTAGTAAATGGATAATGGCATTAAAGCGCCAGGCATACGGATGTAATGTTGTCGCAGGCATTGGTACGCCTCAGGGGTTACCTCCTACTACTATAATTCAAGACCTTGGTCCTATGTGGGAATATGACTGCATTCCTGATTTTGAAAAGGAAGCAAGGATATGTCCAAATTGTCATCAAATAAGTCTAGTTGGAAAACATGATGAAGAATGTACATGTTTATTTTGTAATGTTAAAGTTTCTTTTAATTGGACTACCGAATAAATAAAAATGAGACGACCCAAATCATTATTGAAAATTTTGTTGAATATCATCTTTAACAAATTGGGTTTTACATTAGTTAGTTGTTTTGTTGGTAATGAATTTGTTGGGTATAAACTTAGAACATATACTAAACCCATCAATCAAAAATAGGGCCCGATTCGCCAAGCGGTTAAGGCGCTGCGTTTACATCGCAGTACACGGGAGTTCGAATCTCTCATCGGGTACCACTATTTTAAGGAAAGGAGATATAAATGTTCATTATCGGTTTACAAGGATGTGGTGATTGTCACGTATATTATAAGATTCATCCAGAATATACATATGTTGAGTTAAGAAAAAATTCAAAGGAGAAGACGTCAAATGAAATTCTAGAAATTAAAAGGGCATTGGGTAAGTTGAATTTTGATATGAAGTTCCCAGTCCTATTGACAGATGATTTAAAGGTATTGACACCCAGAAGTGAGTTATCAGAAGAACTAAACAAGTATAAAGCCAAAATTGGCAAATGCAAAACATGTGGAGAAAATAAATGAAAAACGAAGTTAAGGTATGTAAACTAGTAAGTGGTGAATTGATTATCGGAGAGTTCACCGAAATTGAAAATATTAATCGTGAACGTAATTATGACATCGTATCACCAATGCATATCATGTTTCAACCTGGTCCGACAGAAGACCAAATCGGGGTTGGACTAGTTCAATATATTCCATTCCTCGGCAAGGATGGCGTTATTAATATTGATGACTCCAAGGTTTTGTGTTGGGTTAATGATTATCCGGAGAATATTAAAGCTCAATTCATTAAGAATACATCTGGGATTATATTACCTCCTTCTAAACCGGAACTGTCTCTTGTGTAAACTATAATTTTTTTGTAGACTTTAGGGCTATCGAGTATTAATTTACTCGATAGCCCTTTTCCCACAACTAATTATTATCTATCTAGAATATTTAGATACCTTTTTATGGTAACGATTTATTCGATTTTGCCATTTATAGATTTGTTTCATTATACTCATCTTGCACCCTTCAGGGTCACTTTTATCTTGACACCCAGAAAGAGCCTCTTTTAATTTAGCCAGAGCGTGACCAGCTGCTTGTATTTTGAATCTCAATATACATGCAGTACGTTCTTTGCCTTTTGTGCCCTCACATGATTTTGCAGCTACTGATAAATATCTTTGATATACTCTATAAGCTACATATGTCACACCAGCAATTCCTGCTACTCCCAAAGCTACATAACCATATGTTTTCCAACTGAGTTTTTTAAGAGCATTAACCGTAGAGGTTAGTTTGCCTTTTACTCCCGTTGACTTTACTTCAGAGTCTTTACTAATTCTTTTATTTAGTTTATGTTGTTTGGATTGTAACTGATTTAATTCATGGTTTGAAATTAGTTTTGCATCGCTTCTTTTAGTTATACCAAACTTATTACTGATATCCTTATTACTGGAATGTTTACCAAACGGGTCAGCTACTTCTTTTTGTTTCCTAGCAATAGCTGCTCTATTTAATATAGATTCTTTTGATTCCATTCCTTGAGCCATTGGTTTATAATCAAGCAAGTCAGTGGACTTAACATCACTAATATCTTTATTTTTTCCTGTATAACCAGCCGCAGATAACAACTCATTATTTATCACTTCTGTTTTTTTCCATGCCTTGGACATTTTACCCTTAGATAGTAATAACTGTCTTTTTAATTCAACTCTTTCATTTCTAGGAGCTTTCTTTAAAAGTTCCTTCAATCCCCGAGCATGTTTAGTTAGATCACCATAATGTCGATGAGCCTCATCTTTCTTTTGCTGTAATCCCTTTAATTCAATAATCTTCTTTCGTTGACCCTCACTTGAATCTCCCCACCAATCCTTAACTGTACTCAGAGCCTTCTTTAGTTGATTAGATACAACGTCCGATATTTTTTCAGAAGTTCCTTTCGCCGTTTTATAACCAGCATAACCAGCGGCTGTAGCAGCAGCCGATACCGCAGCAGCCTTTGCTGGAGATATTTCATCACTACCTTTTTTGGTGATAAGGTCTTTTTTTGGTGCCTCTGATAGGAAGTTATTTCGTTTGGACTCAAAATCCTCGTTCACATAAAACGTATGAGTATCAGGTTTCTCTGAAAGAACATCATCTCTCATATGTTCGAAGCTTTCCTGTATGAATAATGAACCATTCTTTATGGACTCCAGTACCATCTCTTTATCATCAACTTCGATCTCACCAGCTTCAACTAGATCATACATAGTATGTTTTATTGCCCAATCATGAATTGTCTGTTCTGTCATATCAGATTTACCTCGCTACCATAAATTGTTTCAAATCTTGGTTGTTGTATGATATCTATATCAGTAAGTTTATTATTTGTTCTTGTAAATACAAATTCTCTATATGCCATTTGTATTAAATCCAATGAATATAATCTATGACATATCCCTTGAAATTCACAATCATACCGAGTTGTCACTTCAATGAATTGTTCACATCTTCTCAAGCAATGGTCTATAAAATATTCTCTATCCATTATATCTATATCTAATCTCAAAATCAAAAGTCGATCACACCTACAAAAATCTATTACATCTATTGTATCAACTCCACCATTAACCACATGAGATATATGTTCTGAATCTAAATAAATACCAGCATGATGATACCTACCTTTTCTGAATAATGAATCACCATATCCCCTATATCCTTTTAATAGGATATCACCAGCTTCACATGAGTTGATTAATTCTCTGGTTTGATCACCTTTTATTTTAAAGGTACCAGGTAGATACTTTATTCTTGATAAAGCATTTAATATAACTTCTTGACTGGGTAGTATCATTTTTTTGTCCGTTGCTGTAGTTGTAATTTTCTCTGGGCCACTCGAAGCTGATATTGATACTTTTTATTACGAGCATCCCACATCATCTTATCTTCATTAGTCTTTGCAGCTTTGAACATAGCTTGTGAAGCTTGAATCTTATAATTCAGCATACAAATTGACTTTTGAGCACCATAGAGATTATTACACTTACGAGCAGCGTCGGACAAGAATCTTTTATATAGAATAATAGAACCAGCTGCGATTGCAGTGACCCCCAAATACCCTATTTCTTGTAAGTAATGATCTACTGTTTTCATTCTAATATATCTCCATATCAGTAACTTTTCCTTTAGGATCTACCAATAATCCTATATTCCCCTCTGTGCTATTGATATCTATTGATGGGAAATATATTTGACCAGTTAAATTGGGATATATATCCATACCGACTACGGGTATTTTATTATATACATCGGTTGGGACCTTATAGTTTGATTGTGTTTCTTTTTTTAAATATAGTCTATATTTCTTTATCATTTTAACCATAGTCTTATATAATGGTACATATGAATCAAACTCTTCACCTTGAAATTGAACTTGAAAAGAGTGTCTATTATAACCATCAGGATGTTTAATTTCGGATGTATAAAATGGAGGTTTGGTTTGTATTTGTGTTATTGTTCCGAACACGGAATGTTTAAATTTCTTATTTTCTTCTATGTATTTATTTATGATTTTCATATTATTTCCTTTTATATTCATCAGCTGACATACCAGTGTATCTTTTGAATTGACCCTCCCAATTTGTTAAAACTCCATCGAGATCTAGGTACAGTTGCATGTTATTTACCTCATGTAGAAATTTATTAATTATTCTCATTTAAAATCCCCATGAATTGATTAATTATATTATCTCTATTATCAATCCAGTCGATCTCGGAAACTCTCAATAGTTTATATCCTTCAACAGATTCATAATCTCGTGTTTCGCATAGACTGGAGTCATTATACATTGTACATTCTCTATTTATGAAATGCTCAGGTTCGTCGTATAGGATGAATAGTTTTAATTCAGGAATATGACCATCTGGAAATCTGCCAATATCATATCTAGGATCTTGTCTGAGAATTTTATAACCAGTATGCTTTTGTAATTCATCTAAGAATGGACGTTCTTTAAAACCCACTGTCGGGGTTACAGGTTCACCATGACAAAATTGATCTTCGATTCGTTGAATAGCATTGATTCTATGTAGTTTCCTACCATCGTCGGTCTGTGACCAATTATCTTTACCGTATCGTTTCTGACATGTGTGTTGAATCTTACCCTTGACTTCTTCAGATTGACCCGGATACTCTACACCGAATCTTTCTAAACATGTAGATTTGCATTTTTCTCTAACTTCAGGTGATTGCAATGAATATTCAACATTATATTTTTCAAGACATGTAATTTTTGATTTCGATTGTACATCTTTGGATTTCATCGGATTGTCAACACCTAGATTTTTTATATGAGCAAGTTTGATTTCTTTTTTGATTTCATCAGATTGAAATACACATGGCACCCCATACATGTCGACAGATTTCTGTTCTTTCTTCTTTTTCACTTTTTCTGATTTGCTAACATTGTCTACACCAAACTTTTCAATAATGGTTTTATTTATTTTAGTTGCAATATTTGTGGATTGAAAACCAAAACCTCCATGATTTTCAGTAATAGTCTTTTTCTTCTTATCTTTTATTATATCAGATTGACTAATATTATCTACACCGAATCGATCATGTGTAGTTTTTTTAATTTTTGCTTTAATCTTATCTGATTTAAATGGGCTATCAACACCATAGTTTTCTATACATGTCTGCTTCTTTAATGCTTTTATTTTCGAATCTCTATGATGATGATATTGGATATACCTCACAGATTGACTTTTAACATGCTCACCACATCCACACATACAAAGTTTGTTTATGGATTCCATTATTTACATTTTCCTCATAATTAGAGAAGCCAATTTCTTAGCAGGATCCCCAATTGTAATATCGAGGAAATCAGAAGCAAACGCAAAAGCTCCAGATAGTCCATTCTTTACTAACTTCTTATATAGTTCCGCTTCTTTCAAAATACCTTCTATCCGTTTAGACATCTCTGGATGGGTACTGTATATGTGTTCCATTTTTTTATGTACCTTGCATCCAACTGTTTTGCATGGTTTAATATTGAGCTTGTAATAGTCAGCAAATTTTGCCAAAGCTGAAGCCAATTCTTTTCCATATCCTTTCTTGACTGCATAACTATCAGCATCATATTCAAAATACCTCGAAACAGATAATGGAATGAGATCCAGTACTAATGATTTCAATATCCAAACAGCTAAAATTGCATGGGGGACCCCAGCCATAGCCAATGCTGCCATTGCATTTACTATCATAGCAACAACAAAACTATGAGCAGCCCATGATTTAAACCTGATATGTTGTTCTTTTTGTCTTAAGTGACCAACTTCATGTAAGAGGATTGCATAGAATTCTCGTTCATTTAGTTTTTTTCTGATTCCCGTATAATATACTATTTGTTGATTATCTGGAAGAGCGAAGGCATTTAATTCTGTTGTTTTTTGCTTCCTGACTATATAACTCCTACCATCATTAACTATTGATGTTAACTTTTTTGATACCTCGTCATCTTTGCGTAACGACTTCATAAACGATATAGTCGACCACACACCAAGTATGGTTGTTACAGTAGTATATATCAATGCACCAATAGTTACACCAAGAAATATAACAGATTCTTCAACTAGTTCTACAGATTCTTTAACTTTTTTTTTGCCCTTTAGATTATCTTTTAGCTCTGGATGTTTCTTGTGAGCATTCTTTCCACCTTTAGATGCTGTAGCTGCAGAAAATTTCTTTGGTTGCTCTTTACGTCTCTTTGTCATATGATTACTATCATGGTCACACTTCTTGCAACTAATCAAATTGGATGGGGCATTGTTTTCTTTATTCTCATCCTTATGATGAATCAACTTACCATCATTAGGTTTAACTCTGGCATGTGGGTGGTGCAAGTTCCATACATAAACATGGAGAGGCATTTCTGCATAATCATCACCACCTACATATACCCACCAGTATTCGTTGGATTTATATTTCTTCTTACGAATCTCTTTAAGACGTTCAGCGGAATATTCAATTCCTTCATGGACTATGTAGTTATCGATTATGTCCATTATATCTTTGCCATTAGTTTATTCATCTTTTGGTGGTTTTTAGATATTTGTCTATCTATTCGGGTGCTACATTTTTGAGGGTTAGCTGTAGCACCACACTCACTCTTCAATTTTTGAAGTGCAGATATCGTTCTTTTATATGCATCAATCTTAAATCTGAGTATACATACATTTTTTTCTGAACCGCCTTTTGAAATACATGCTCGACCAGCTGCTGATAAGTATTTCTTATATACATAGGAAGATACTGCTGCAGCCAAAAGAGTCATGGCAGCAATACTACCAGCTTTCTTTAAATGTGGCATATTCATGTTAAGTCGAATTTCTGCGGTTTTTCTTCTACTAAGAGCTACTGCTCTAGCTGAAATCATTTGTACACTTGCAACTTGTTTTCCGTTAAATGTAGTATTACTAGCCATTAATCGTTTATATAAACTATCTGCTTTGAAATATTGATATATTGCTCTAAGGGCTTTTCCGGTCCCATCTATTGTTTTCCCTTCACGTATGGCATAATGGTTAATTCGAGATTTGATCATTTCACCCACAATCTCTTTCTGTACTTTTTCGGGCAAGTCTTCATGTTTGGTACTAGCAAAATCATCAACATCCTTAGTTGTCATAGATTTAGCAGCAGCATCCACGGCAGACGAAGGATTTTCCATGTCACCTTTTTGTGCTGCACGTACCATACCGAAGAACCGTTGCTGTGATTTAGATTTAGCTGGCATTATAATTCCTTCTAAAATTGGTTTAAAAACTCTCTATTTTTAATTTGTTCTAGATGGAACAAATATAAACTAATCAATTTATATTAGGATATATAATCCTTCTGCTACTAATTATGTTAATAGGAATTAAATTAAAAGGGAATTATGAATTATGGCTACACAAAAAGAAATTGATACTAAAAAACTAGAAATAATGAATAGACAATTTGAAATCCAACGCATCGAAAAAGATATATCAAATGCTAGAAATATTATTGTACAGGATGAATCTAGAAGTGAGCTAGTCGCTGAGATAACCAGGAAAAAAGAATTAGTAGATGTTGCTCGTAGAGATCTTAGGGATACTAAAAAAATTCTAGATGATTCAATATTCGATGAATTAACAAATAGTAAGGGAAGTGAAATTTTAATGTTGGCTACTAAGAGATCAGAGATACTAGTACTTCGACAAGAATTTCGCACCCTTAAGTTGGAGGAATAATGAAAATAGTTATTTTACCAGGCGTCGGATTTCAAGAGAAGAAAAATGGGAAAATAATCAAATATATAAAACAAAAAATAGATGCTGATGTTGTATGGTTCAACTGGAAACACAATTTAAAGTATCCAGATGTACATTTGAAATATAATATTTTTAGAAGATGGATAGCTGAAGTGATTTTTGACTTCCAATATGCTATAAACCATTCAAAGGAATTAGTTATACCTGAAGCTGATTATTATATCGCTCATAGTGCAGGGAGTTTAATAGCTCTATCTAGAGATGTACCATGTGTCACACTGGGAAGTCCAACTATTTTAGTTGAACAATACCAAAATCATGGTTCTACTGAGTTCCAGACATTACAATATGAAACATGTAAGACTGTATTAAATATTGTTAATCCTTTTGATGTTTTATCATACCCAATACCCTTCCCACATATAGATAATGAGTATTTGACATTCTGTCATTGGAATCCTTTAAAAGCTCATACTGGTTACTTAGATAATAAAGAAGTATGTAAGCGAGTAGTTAGCCGAATAAGATCATGGGAGACTATTAAAAAGCTAGATTATATACATAGCTTTAAAATAGATTTTAAAGAGAACTACCATCATACCCAACAAACATTGGAATAAATATAAAAAACAATCATGTTTTAATAGAATGATAGTTTGTTTTTTATGAGTTAATTCATACCGGAGGCAACGTATGTGGACTAAAAGACAGGATGAGAAACTTATCGAGATGAAAGATTCGATAGGGTTAACATTTCGAGAAATTGCTACCAGGTTGAAGAGAGGATCTACTACCGTACAGAGTCGATATTATCATTTAAAATATCGTCCGACAAAATGTAGAAGCTCTAAAAGAGAGTTATGGACAGTAGAAGAGACTAGGGCACTACATAGGTTAAAGGGAATTGAAGACAGACCATACTCAGAAATTGCTAAAATACTGAACAGGAGTAGGACATGTGTCACCAACAAATTCAAGTCTACTGATTGGGATGTCTTCCTATATAAAGAAGGTGTTAGTGAACGAAAGATTTGGGATAAAAAGGAACTTTATAAATTATATGACCTGCGAAAAAATAAAAATTTATCATTTACCGATGTCGCAGAAGAATTGAAGAGATCAAAACCATCTATACGTCATAAATATAATAGAATGAACTGGAAGACGTTCTTAGAAAATTACAGAAAAGAAGATGGTATAGAAGATATCACCATAACCCAAGAAAAACTAGACGAGCAATTCAAAGATCGTTTAACTAAATCATTATTGGAAATTTCTAGACATGAACCAGAACGTCTATCGAAACTGACTAAGACCCAATTCTTTTCACAAATCCATTTAGCAACAAAGAACATACCAATATCATATACTGATTTAAAGAGAAGAGCTCTATATGAATTAGAACAGATTGGATATTGTCATCCGAGTATTAAAAAGTTTGGATGTGGAACTTATATTATAGTTGGTGATACTCATGGAAAACATACCCGTAGTGGTATGTTTAAAATGGTTAAAACACTCAATGATTATATCGAAGCTGATAAGATTATTCATATTGGGCATATGATGGATGATGACAATGACGTGAATTTCCACTGGAAGGATTTTGACAATCTTGTTGTTATTGCTCGAGAAGAGGAACTGAAGTTTTTCTCAGAAGAAAAATATCCAGATGTGGTTAGAACTGAAGTTCAACTTGGTAATATGTCAGTTCAAAATCAAGATCTAATTACTGATTATGTTCAGACTCCATTAGGATCAGCAATCACGGCAGACTATTTTGAAGGGTCAACTATCGTCAATTTACATAGGCATGAGTTAGATGCTCGTTGTACCCCTGAAGGTGAAGTTGTTCAGATAGCTAGTCCAGGTTGTTTATGCGAGAAACATATTGTATATACTATTAAACAACAAGATTATACAGATGGTAGAACAGTAAAACAAACCTTCCCTACTGGTTATAAAAAGTATAGAAGAATGAAACATATGTTTAAGAAATGGGAACAGGGGATTCTTGTTGTTCATGTTAATGCTCAAGGTGATTACCAGATCATCCAATGCCCAATTCTAAAGACTAGTAAAGGTTATACTACATCATATTATAATAAGATTATATCAGAAGATTATGTAATAGACCCGGATGAAAAAGGATTTGTACACGGAGATCTCCATATAGATAAACATGATATTGCAATTCTAGATATACAAGAACAATTCTGTAGGGGTTATAAACCATCATTCGTAATGAACGTTGGTGATACTCTAAATAATGCAGCGATTAATCACCATGAATTTAAAAAACGTTCTTCCACATTTATTGATAAAGATATTTTAGATGAAGGAGCAGCAACAAATTATATCATAAAAAGAATTAGAACATGGGCACCAAACATGTATGTCATGAAAGGTAATCATGAACGTTTTTCTGTAGACCTTACTGATAGTATGCCCCAGTTTGCAACTGTTCTTGATTTTGAATTTATCACTGGAATTAAAGATATAGACATCACAGTATCAGAATTGAAAGCAGTTGAGAACCTATTTGATGTTAAGTTTATACATGGTGATATAAAATTATACGGACAACGAGGTGGAAATCAATTAGATAAATTATTCAGAACATTTGGAAGAAATTGTATCATGGGTCATTCTCATTATCCATCAACGAGATCAGGATGCCATATTATTGGTTTAACTGGTCAACTTAACCAAGACTATAATGAAGTAGCAGCATCAAGATGGATCAATGGCTTCGCTTTTGTTAATATATTTGAAGGTAGAGTGTTCATAAGTAACATGGCAATTGTGGGTAATAGGATAGTAATTAACCACAAAACAATAACTCCGAAAAAATTAGAGAAGTGGACATTCAAGAAATATAAAGCCGTCCTCCATTATGAATTTGAATAGAACAAATAATTATGAAAACAATTAACAATTATATAATATCAGAGCTAAAGATTCCCGAAGTCAAAGTCGGAGATGAAATCTTGATTGGTAAGTGGAAAAACCGACGAGCCATTGTCAAAGGTATGAAAACTAATGATAAGGGTCAAGTTGTGTTACTCACTGACAAGGGAGATGTTAAGCTATTCCATTTCAGGTTAGCAAGACTTATGCCTGAAAAGAAAAGTGTTAAAGAGAGTCTTGAAGTGATACCTATAATTAAGAAGACACGAACACATGTAGAAGAATATGATGTTTGTCCTCATTGTCAACAAGAGATCCAAGAAAAATCATTGTATGCTGAAAGTGTTGATGGTGATTATTATATGTATCATAGACCATGTAAGGATAAAGGTCCAATTCAAAAGATAAATGTGAAAGATTCTATGGATAAACTACCATGGAATAACTAAAGGAGATGATTAAGCAACCGTTTAAAAATTAGGGAATAAAAGTTAAAGGGATATGGTATCCCAATATATACATATTACAATAATTAGGAGATTCATTATGTGGAATTTTATAAAGATGTTAATAAATTATTTTCGGAAAAACAAAGAAACCGAACCTGAACCAGTTGAACCTGAACAAGATAGTGATTCATTTCTATTATCTTTGAAAAGTAAGGCAACATTAAAAACAGAACAGACTCCTGATATAACTTTATGCACTTTTGAGTTTGAAGGTGGCGATAAAATTATATTTGAAACAAGAAACGTACAAGAAGTATGGATGAATGGTTCAGCCAAGGGAATTGGGTTTAATGTCAATGTAGTATTCAGACATGGTATCTTGACTGAGTTGGGTGATAGCAATGCTCGTCAGCTGGGAGGAGATCAATTGAGATTGGGTGCTCCTGCAATGCCAGTTATACCAGAAAATGATATATATTTTTGGACGACTATCAACGGAAAGAAGATATATGTATTGAATGGAGTCAGTGTTTATGCCATTCGTGTAGTTGAGGCTATGAAATATAAAGTAGGAATTACTTCTAAGATGATATCTGCAAATGGTGTAATTAAATCATATCGTTAAAGGGGTTTGGTGTGAATAAAGTTCAAATTGCTAATGTCTTGGTAACTCGGCGGTGTAATCTTTCATGTAGTTATTGCAATATTGTAAAGAACTATCCTGGTATGCCAGAAGAATATACCAGGATGAAAGATTATGCCCAGAATGAATTAACTGGTGAAGAATGGATTGAGATCTTTGATCGGCTAGTTAAAAATAACTCTGATGTATTCTTTGTCATCTATGGAGGGGAACCATTTGTTTATGAAGATCTCTGGAAAATCATTAAGCATTGTAACGATAATGATATTTACTATACAGTCATTAGTAACAATACTGATTTTGTCCAAGATAAGATACAAGAGGTTTATGAAAAATGTGGACAATATAGGGGATTTACTTCATCAGTAGATCCAATAGTCGGTACTGATCAAAAGGGTCAAGTTGAATTTTCAAAGTCCGAGAAGGGGAAATTCTTTATCACAAAGAAATCCAATCTCGGATTAATGAGATTGGTAGAGATGAAGAACAAGGGAATGATTGATGATGCCGTTGCTGAGATTACAGTAATGAGTTCAACCGTAGCTTACCTCTATAACACAGTTAAGAAGCTTAGTGAGTATGGGATATATAGCAGTATCACCACGCTAGATGATGCTAAGAATGAATATTATGATTTTGCTAGAGTTCTCAATACTGGTGATATGGTCAGTAAGAGCAGTGGAATTAAAGACCAGTTTGATATGATTAAAGCTGATAAAAAACTTCTTATTCATATGCCAGAGCTTTTAGATGAGATTTTTAATGCATTACCTAGTAATCGAAGATGTCGACTGGATAAAGATATTACTAACGTAACAATAGATGCTGATGGTAGTTTCAGACTATGTTTAAGAATTAGAGGAGTTGAAAGTCCATATTTGGAATTAGATGAAGTTATTGATTCAAATGGTGTAATACAAGATTATTTCGTCAATTCTATTGCTGTGGATATGAGAGAATATTGTCAAAATTGTAATTGGACTTGCTTGATGATGTCAGAAATATTTTCAAACCAAATTATTGATCACGGTGAACAAAATAGATAATTGTAAGTGTTGTGATATATTCACAGTCGATGAATTTTTAAATAAAATAAAGGATAAATATGAGTGATATATTAATTAGTGAAATTTTTGGACCGACACTTCAGGGTGAAGGATATCATGTAGGTTATCCCACAGTCTTTGTTAGGACTGGTGGTTGTAGCTACAGATGCGCGTGGTGTGACACTTTATATGCAGTGTTACCGAAATATAAAAATGAATGGACCAAAATGTCTCCAATAGAAATTATGGATTCTATTAAAGCCCTATCTGGAAATAAACCAATCTTAGTAACATTCTCTGGTGGAAACCCAGCAATGCATGATTTATCAGAAGTTATTAATCTAGGTCATTCTGAAGGTTATACTTTTACAATGGAAAGTCAAGGTGATATTCCTAAAGAATGGTTTAAGAAATTAGACTTCATTACATTCTCGCCTAAGCCACCAAGTTCTTTAATGAAGACTAATTGGGATAAATTAGATGAATGTGTATATATGAAATCTGATAAATCTAAAGTATCATTAAAAGTAGTGGTTAGTGATAAATCCGATTATCAATATGCATTAGATGTATTTGATCGATATCCAGAACATTCTAAATTTATTACACCATGTAACTTGACACCAGGTCATCCTGATTTAGAAGCTATCTATGAAAAAACTCGGTATGTAACTAATCTTGTACTTAATAATCATAGATTTGATATTACTATCCTCCCACAAATTCATGTTCTCCTTTGGGGAAATGAAAGAGGTAAATAATGCATCAATTCAATAATTATTGATATGAACAAAATTTAAAAGGAGCTAATTATGTCAGATATAGATATAGAAGCATACGGCACAGCTAGATGTATTATAGAAGATGTTCATTTATTTGGAGTTGATGCATGTAATCGAACTATATATCTACATGCTTATTATGATGATTTTGCTGAAGAAGAAATTGGTGTTGACTATAGAATGGCTAATAATTTCATTAAAAATATTACGATTTTAAACTCTGTAGGTAACTCTAATATTTTGATTCACCAACAATCAGTAGGAGGAGATTGGAATTATGGTATTGCTATATACGATGCATTATTGACATCACCCTCTACAACTACTATGGTGGCTCATGCTTGGTCGAGATCTATGAGCAGTATTACAATTCAGGCTTGTGATAATAGAGTATTGATGCCAAATGCTGATTTCATGGTTCACCTAGGTAGTGTATATGTTGGTGGGTCATCTAAGGAAGTATACAACGATATTGCCGAATGTAAAAAAGCAGATGAAAAGATGCTTAGAATATATGCATCTAGATGTACAGATGGTCCATTCTTTAAAAATTATACTAAGGAAGAAATTATTGAGTATATTCGAGAGAAGATGGACCAAAAACTTGATTGGTGGTTAACTGCGAAAGAAGCAGTTGATTATGGATTTGTTGATGGGATACTTGGTACTCCAAGATTTGAAACTATTGCCAAAATTAGAAAAACAAAGAGAAACAGAAAACCAATTTAACCCAAATTGAATAAATGAATGATACGCTGATATTAAACAAATCATATATTCCAATCCATATTGCAGATTGGACGAAGGCTATCTCTTTATTGTACAGGGGACATGCTAATGCTCTTGATCATGATTTTATGGTTTATAACTATGATGATTGGTTAATTCAAACACCGGAACTATGTAATCATAAGAAAATTAAGACTTGCCATTATGAGGTAGCTATTCCTGATGTAATGGTTCTTACTCTATATAATAAATTGCCCGTAAAGGAAGTACAATTCACAAGACAATCTATCTTTCAGAGAGATAACTTTATATGTCAATATTGTAGTAGAAAGTTTAAGAAAGATGAGTTAGAAAAGGAACATGTCTTTCCTAAGAGCCGAGGTGGTAAAAATACGTGGGATAATATTGTTACTGCATGTACTTCGTGTAATGCAAGAAAGGCTGACCGAACACCAGAAGAAGCAGGCATGAAATTAATTAGGAAACCCACATCTCCAATTTGGCTTAATCCGTTTAATAAACTAAATCATCATCCAAATAAGAAAACTCAATGGATGATATTTTTAAAGAAAGTGGATGGAAAATAAATGAAATTAGTATCAATCGACTTAGAGACTACTGGATTGAATGAAGACAACTGCCAAGTTATTGAATTTGGAGCAGTGATCGATGACTTATCTGATCCAAAACCCATCAAAGATCTGCCAAAATTCCAATGTTATATACGACACCCAGAATATAAGGGAGAAGCATACGCCCTACAAATGAATCATAAGATACTCAAAATATTGGCATTGAATGAAGAGAAGCATACAATTTATGAAACTTATGATGTAGCTTATTTTTTCAATTTATTCTTATTGGAGAATGGATATAATCCTGGCGATACAATTGTTGCAGCGGGTAAGAATTTTGCCAAATTTGATTGGCAATTTATGAAGGGCGAGCCTCTTAATTTAGACAAGATGCCAGATCTCAAATTCCATCATAGGATGATAGATCCAGGATCAATGTATATGTCCAAAGATGATGATGCAGTTCCTGGTACGGAAGAGTGTCAACGAAGAGCTGGATTGAAGGTTCATGTTGCCCATAATGCTATTGACGATGCTTATGATGTTATACGACTAATACGATATAAAAAGTTATGTTTTGGTGAACAGATGGATCTTAAGTTATTTTAAATAAAGGAAATAGAATGTTACAAGTACCTGTATTTTTAGACACGGAGACAACAGCAACTAAGAACAATGAACCTGTTGAGATATCTTATATAGTTGCTGATCACATGTATAGAGAAGTCCAACATTATATCAACCCAACTGAAGAATGTCTACCAGTAGCAACTGTGTGTCATGGACTTACTGCTGACTTCTTATCACATAATGGTCTCAACATTGAAGAAAACTTATTGGAAGCAGTTTCTGATCTTCTGGATAACCAAAACAAATATTGTATAATTGGGTATAATATTGGTTTTGACATCAAGGTTATTAATGATGCATGTAAGAAATATCTGATGAAGGAATTTAAACCAATCACATATATTGATATTATGAAGCTGGCGAAGAAAGTCATCCCACGTGATGTACTAGGTAGTTATAGTTTGGATTGTGTTTACTATCATTTGATGCCCGAGAAGTTGGATAGACTATTAGAAGCTAGATCTTCTCATTCCGCACTAGTAGATTCCCAGTTAACAAAAGAATTATACTATGCAATTCTCCCAGTAGTTTTTGGTGATGATATTCCCGACCTTGATAGTATAATGGATAAGGCAGAAGAACCAAATATTCTCAAAGTTTGGCCATTCGGTAAACATAAGGGAGACGACATAATTGACGTATATAATAAAGATCGTCAATATATGAATTGGTTTATGTATAAATGTGATTTCAAAGATTCGTGGGGAGATCTTGTACATACCCTAGAGGAAAAATTCGGTTATCATAAATAGTATTTGATGACCACTTTATCCAATAAACCATGAACAAATATATCCTATGAAACATATAGACACATACCTATCAGAGATGGAATTAAAACTTGCTGATGATCCGAAGGCTATAGAAAATACATGGCAGGCACCATACAAAGAAAATACTGAATGCTGTCACTGTGAGGAAAATGCTCGTTTGGCATTTGTATTTAAGGAAGATGATGCCGACAAGACTTATGTATCAAGTCTCCATAAAAATACTATATCGGATAATGGAAAGTTCTGGCCTCATGATGCAATATCAGTTGCTGTCTATTTTTGCGAGAAATGTTATGAAGCAACAGCTTTATATAATCAGGGATAATAACAATAAGGAAGATAGATAAATGAAAATTATAGAATCGTATTTACAAGAAAGAATCCAGGGTGACCCATACGGTAAAACAAATGCCCCAACATTTGCATTTATTTGCCTATATGGAAAAAACCCATCACCAGCGATATCTGGAAGAGAATCAAGTCATCCACAAAAATTATATAATGGTATCGGGATAGATAAAAATATTCCAACCAAAGTATTAAATGATTTAAATGGCATAAATGGAATTGAATTAAGGTCCAGTTGTGAAGGGGATTCTGATAGGCATCCAACTTTTGTTATTTTTAGAACTTTAAATAGAAAACCAGAGTATACCAAATCTGTGATTAAAAAACTAAACAATTATGAAGATATAAAAGCTTGCTGGGATATGGGTAATGAAGGTTTACCAAGAATAATTGTAACTACTAAATTATGGTATAAAAAGAACCCAAAAGAATTTAATAATTGGTGGATGAATTTACCTAAAAGAATAAAAACGTCATTATGAAAATAATCAACTACTACTTAACTGAAGGTACATTACCTGTTCCCGAGAATTGGAGTAAGTATGATATCGGTCCAGTTACCTCTAAAACTAAAGAGGGCAGAACCAAGTATGAGTGGATCTTCTATCAGGGTGGTAACGACTGGCAACCGGCGTTTTTATACCAAGCAGTATATTCCCAGAAGGCTTATGATAAGCAAGGCGAGCAATCACGTATATGGATTGAAATAAAGTATCCTGACAGCATTGACCCAAAAGAGGAAGGTAGTGACTCGGATGAATTCATTGATGAACAAACCGAATTCGGAGAGTTGATTGCTAAACTATGGATAAAGAAAGCCAAACGATTAAGAGCTGAACATACCAAACTACATACAGAGTATAGTAAAGCATTAGATTCCGAGAATGATAAGCTAGATAAAGCACGAAAGCAGGGTAAGGAATATGAAAGGAAGTTACCTGATACCCCTAAATATAAAGGGAATTGGGCAGATGCTTTTGCTATGGCGTTGACTGACTCAGATCTAAGCAAGCACATTAAACAAAAGGGTATTGATAGTGTTGATTGGATAGCAAGTAAAAGAGATATTAAAGATTACGGATTGGAATAAATTAAAAGGAAATTATTATGGAGATACCGGACTTATCAAAGGCTGAACTAGCCCCCGTCGAATTAACAATAGGCGGTACAAAGTATAAGATACCGGGAAATAAGTTAGATGAGTTAGAGCCGATATTTGAGAATATGGCTGACGAAGATCTAGAAACAGAGATCAAAAAAATAGCTATCATAGACACTATTGAAAATGATACAAACTAATTGGAATTGAGGTTATTATGAGAGTAAGTAAAGAAACATTGGATGTTATCAACGCGATAGATCCAACATCTGAAAAATGTATATGCTGTAGGGTATCTTACCCGAAAAGTTCCATGGAACAAGTAAAAATGCCGTGGTCAGGAGAACAAGGTTTATGTTGCGAACAATGTCAAGAGAAACTAATGGGGACCGTGCTCAAATCTTAAATCTAATCGGGGAATTAGATCCTGATCTTATTCAATGTGAACAATGTAGAAGATATAAAATTCTACCACAAGTAACTATTTACACATCCCCAACTGGCAAAGCTCACCCTTATTGTAATGATTGTTTCATCCCATCAAGTGATGATTAAGGATATATTTGTATATGTCATATTCTCCCAATTTATCTTTATGTAAATGTGGCTGTGGAAATAAAGTGAAAAATGAGTCCAGTATATATTTACAGGGTCATCACGTAAGAGGCAGAATTGTATCAGAGGAAACTAGAAGAAAAATATCCGATAAAAATACAGGAAGAAAACTTACCATCGAACAGAAGAGGAAGATATCTGTGGCTGGTAAAGGAAGAATTGTATCAGAGGAAACTAGAAGAAAAGTATCGAAAAGTAATAAAGGGCAGATTCCGTGGACAGCAGGTAAAGAGTTACCCATACAAACAAAACAAAGAATATCTAATGCTTTAAAAGGAAAGAAATTGAGTTTAGAACATAGAACAAAAATATCTAAAGCATTAATTGGAAACCAAAACAATTTAGGGACCAAATTAACAGAAGAAACAAAATCAAGATTGCGGAAAGAAAGAATTAAACAAATATCAACTCAAAAATTCAATGGTGAACCTATAATGCCTAGTGTTGGATTTCAAGAGAGGTTATGTCTAGATTGTCTTGAACAATTTACGAGCTTCCATATAATTAGACAGAAAGAAATATATGGTTATTTTTTAGATGGTTATATAAAAGAGTTGAATATAGCCGTAGAGTTTGATGAAAACCATCATAATAAAGTTAAAGATGATATTCGACAAAAGAATATTGTTAATCAATTGGGTTGTAATTTTTTTAGAGTGACTGATAAAATGTGGTTAACTGATAAAGATTCTATTATCAATAAATTTAAGGAGTTAGTTAATGAGTGATATTATTTCTAGAGATTTTATGAATACATATAGTGGAAAGAAGGTCCCCTTCGGGTTCAACGGTTTGGGATATATTGTGTATAAGAGAACATACAGTAGATTAATGGATGATGGAAATTATGAAGAGTGGCCTGATACAATAAGAAGATGTATCAATGGCGCTCAAGAAATTGGGGCTGCTTATACCCAAGAAGAAGCTGAGAGATTATTTGACCATATGTATAATTTGAGAGGTTCATTCGGTGGTCGAATGTTATGGCAATTGGGGACAGAAACAGTAAGAAGATTTGGTGGGAATAGCCTTTTAAATTGTTGGTTCACTACCATTAAAGAACCAGAAGATTTTTGTTTTATATTTGACAACCTCATGCTTGGTGGTGGGGTAGGATTCTCAGTCAGAAGAGAAGATATTCATGAGTTACCAAAGATCCATGAAGGCGTAGTAGTAACACATGAACTAACTAAAGATGCAGATTTCATCGTCCCTGATAGTAGAGAGGGATGGACTGAATTACTAAGAAAAACTTTGAATGCTTTTTTTGAAACAGGTAAATCATTCACATATAGCACCATCCTTGTTCGAGGTTCAGGTGAACCAATTAGAACCTTTGGTGGTACAGCTAGTGGACCAGGAATTTTACTTGAAGGGATTGCTAACATCACTAAGGTCATCAAAGCCAGATGTGGAAAGAAACTTCGTTCAGTAGATGTATTGGATATTTGTAATATCATCGGCACGGTGGTTGTATCCGGTAATGTTAGACGAAGTGCACAAATAGCATTAGGGGATCCAGATGACTTCTTATTTATTCGAGCAAAACGATGGGACCTTGGTAACATTCCTACTTGGCGTGGTGCTTCTAATAATACTATATATGCCGACAGCTATGATCACATACTTGAAAGGGTGTGGGATGGCTATGCTGGGAATGGTGAACCGTATGGTTTCTTCAATATGCCACTTGCACAAAAATTTGGACGAATAGGTGAAAAGAAAAAGGATCTATGTGAGGGAATGAACCCATGTGGTGAAATAACTATGTTCTCGAAAGAGTGTTGTAACCTAGTAGAACATTTCCTTAACAATTATAATACTAAAGAAGAAATGTTTGATTGTGCCAAGTTACTATATAAATCACAAAAAGCCATAGCTGCTCTTCCTTTCTTACACGAACAAACCAATGAAGTAGTTCATAAGAATATGAGACTTGGTCAAGGTGTTACGGGGATATGCCAATCAATGGATAAACTAGATTGGTTAGATGAAGTATATACTGGGTTGAGAGATTTTGATGTACAATGGAGTGAGAAGATGGGTTACCCAGTAAGTATCAAGCTCACAACGATAAAACCATCTGGATGTGGAGTAATATCCACATCTTTAAAAACTCATATGGGAGATATGACATATGAGGGTATTTTTAAATTCTACGATATTGATATCACTAACTATGACACTGGATTGTCTGGTGTATGGTTTGACTTATCTAATCATACCAACAGAATTAAAGTATTAGATAAAAATAATAATAAAAAAGATATCACTAAATTATTTATAAATGGTATAGATGACGTATATGAATTCACTACTGAGGACAATGAAACCCATAGATTTACATCAGATCATCTATTTTTAATAAATAGATCTGATTCTGAAGAATGGGTAAAGGTTAAAGATTTAAAAGAAAATGATGATATAGTGTGTTGGAACTAGTTACTATAAAACCCATGAATAAATTATAAAAGGTTTTATAGTTATGAATTGTGTACATTGTAAGAAAAAATTGCCGTCTCACAGAAGATTTTTATCAACTATTATTGATCAACGAGTGTCTGGTAAACAAATTAAATTAGTTGCATATGAAGATGATTGTTACCAGTGTGCAATAAATAAATTGAAAGAGTGGTTAAAAAATCATAATATGAATTATGATAGATCATTTAAATTAGAATTCTGGATTGATAAATTTCCTGAACATGAAGAGCTTATTCGTTCTAGACATAAAGGAAAGGGGTCACTGGGATATTATTTAAAGAGTGGTAAAACTAAAAAGGACTATGTCGATAAAAATAAAAAATTATCTGTAGGTATTGATGTCTTGAAGTTGAATGGTCATTCTATATTAGAAATTGAATCCATTAGAAGCCGTCATAAAAAAGCATCATTGATAACAGAAAAGACACTTATTGATAAATATGGTGAAGATGATGGAAAGAAAGCATGGAAAGAACGAATAATCAGAGCTAAACAAACTACGTGTTGGGGAAAACTCTATTGGTTAAATAAAGGGTATAACGAGATCGAAGCTACAGATATCTTACATAAGTTCCAAGATAGAGGTAGCATTCAATATTTTCAAACTAAATATGGCAATATCGAAGGAAAGAAAATATGGAAGAAAATTTCAAAATCTAAAGCCGTAACATTAGATAACTATATTTCTAAATATGGTGATATCGATGGGAGAATTAAATTTAAACTATTTATAGATAACATGCTCCATGGTATCAGTGGTATGGAATTAGATTTCAGTGATCAATTACTAGATAAATTAGATATAACTAATAAAATATATTGTAAATTTAACCAATATGTATTTGGTATAACTAATGAAATGAGTAAAAAATTTCAGTTGAATAAAAAAGCTATAGTTGTAGATTTCTGTATACCATCACTCAAGAAAGTTATTGAATTTAATGGTGATGCATTCCATGCCAATCCTGAAGTTTATAAAGATAATGAATTCCCTAGCTTCTACGTCCCACAATTATCGTCTAAGGATTTACAGGAAATAGATAGAAAAAGAAAAGTATATCTTAATTCTTTAGGTTATGGTGTACATATAGTATGGGAGAAAGATTGGTTAAGTAATTCAGACGACGAACTAGATAAATGTATAAATTTTATAATATCCAAATAAGGAAACATGATGAGGATAATAACAAAACCAAAAAAAATAGAAAAACAATTTACCGTGGATATTGAAGTTGAAGATAGTCATACTTATCAATTAAGTAACGGAATAGTTTCTCATAACACACTTTCTCTTCTTGGTGGTGCAACTCCAGGTATCCATACTGGGTTTTCTAAATATCTCATTCGTCGAGTAAGAATGGCAAGTAGTGATAGATTAGTGTCGATATGTAAAAAAGCTGGATACTATACAGAGTTCGAAGTAAAGAGTGATGGTAGCATAAACCATGGAACAACTATTATCGAATTCCCATGTATGTTCAAGGAAGGAACATTACTAACAAAGGATATTTCAGCAATTCAACAATTAGAGTTACTCAAGAAATTACAAACTACATGGGCTGATAATTCAGTAAGTAATACTATTTACTATAAGAATGAAGAATTGAGTGGAATCAAAGAATGGTTACATAAGAATTATAGAGATAATGTTAAGAGTGTTAGTTTCCTTCTCCATAAGGATCATGGATTCAATCAAGCTCCTCTTGAAGAAATTGATGAAGCGTCATATAGGAAACGTACTCGTTGGTTGAAAGATATTGTTGTAGATGAAGATGTATCTGGTAGTGTATTAGATGATATAGAATGTGTTGGTGGGTCTTGTCCTGTTAAGTAATAGAACAAATAATATGTCAACTACTATAGAGACGAGCTCCATAGCTTGTACCTAACTACGATATAGTAGCTGATACAATAGGCTGATTGACAGACAGCCCTTCAGGGTATCCATTGGAATCCCGATAGTTTTGTTCTACATTTCTAGAAGCGTTTAGATCAGCGTCGAGAGTGAAACCGCATTTTGTACATTTGAATAAACAAGTGTATTTTCGGTTTTTCTTATCAACGTGACCACAACAAGAGCATTTTTGACTTGTGTACCTAGGATCAACATAATCAATTAAGATTCTTTTTGATGCAGCTTTATAAGTCAAGAATTGTTCTAGTTGGTAGAACGACCAATTATTTAATTCTCGTCTTCCAGTTTTATTAGACTTGATAGCTTTTCGAATATGTTTTAAATCTTCGAGTACTATTATGCTATTTTCTGGAACATTTTGAACTATTTGTTTTGATATTACATGGTTCATATCTCTTCTGAAACGGTTCTCCTTAACAGAAATTTTCTTAAGGTGCCTTTTTGCTGATTTTGAACCACATGCTTGTAATTTTGTTCTTATTCTCCGATTTCTTCTAATGACCTTCCGTATGTTGTTAGTGTAAAATTTGTTATTTGAACAAACCGCGAGTTGATTAATTCCACGATCAATACCAATAATGACTGGATTCTCTGGGATGCTGAAATCATCAGTGACTTTCTTGAACACGATGTTCAAAAACACACTGTTATTTCTGATAAACAATTCAGCACTGCAACGTTTCCAACTTAAATATTCTCTGTAGCACTCCGCTACTTTGAATTTAGATTTGATTCTACCGCTTATCGTAGACATAGAACATTCATCTCGATCAAACCAGACGTTGAAACTGCAATCATCATACCTGATGGAGCACTGTTGTGAGTGAGGTTTGGTGACTTTTTTGTTCTTTAGTCGCTTATCAAGACATGGCTTCAGAGCTTCTGCGGCTTTAATTCGAGACGAACATGATAACTGTGCAGGTAAATATTCTCGTACAGTTTTATAAGTTTTGTGGTGCAACGACACTGAATTCATATCATTGTCTTCCCAACCCACATCACACACATAGTTGAATGCTTTGGTATATTTTTCAACGGTAGGAAGAATAATAGATGGATCGATTTCTAATTTTAACTTAACAGTTCTTAGAAGTTCCATGTATCATACCTCATATATTAATAGTATCATTTATATTTATTCAGAATAAATTTTAATATGAAAGGCGGGTTTCCACCCGGAGAACTTATGAAAAGAACATCACATAAAAAATATGGTACATTCAAAGATATCCTCCCATTGACTAAGTGGTGCTTCTGTATGAAATGTAGAATGGAAGTATCAAGAGAACCATTATGGGAAATTACTACACAGGATAATCAGCAGAAGTTCTATCTTTGCAAAGAATGTGCTCCTATTGGTAAACACGTTCAGGGATTCGCTAAAGCAATATTTAAGCTACATGTTACTAAACAATAAATAAAACTGTATTAACTGGAATTGAGTATGGAAGTTATATCTGATAAAGCTGATAGGATTGTTAAATTTATAGATCCAGATTTCACAATGTGTGAATGTTGCAGGGAGTTTAAAACTGAAGAATCCTTCGTAATTTGTAACTCAGATGCTTCACCTTCCCAATCTTGTTTTGCTGGGTATAGACGGATCATGACATGTGATGAATGCAAAGGTGATTTCACGGAAGGGTTGAAAAAACGTGACAAAAATAAGAAAGAATTTGGAAACTAGAGATAATCTAATCAAGGAGTTAGATCCTGATTATTTTATGTGTACAACATGTAACCAATATCGTCATGTGACTCAGCGTTGCAAACAAAAGATGTTAAAACAATCGGGTCAACCAGATATGTTCAGACCGTCGACTCGTCCGTTATGTATCCCATGTAATGGTAAAGATTATTGGGAGTGGGAATTTGAAGAAGAGCAAGATATCATAAGTTTGTACGGAGTAGACATAGAGGGAGAGTTAGTAAATATGATAGGTACACAAATAGACAAGGAATTATCCAGATCCATCTAAACTTGAATGGCGGAACCTTTCTATATATATTTACTATTAAAGGGTGGTACAGATTATTGTAAAGGAAAACCTATGAAAAAGATATTAATACTAGAAGATAATGATGAACGAATCACTTTATTCCGGGACAATTTTGTAAATGCAGAACTATGTATAGTCAAGACTTCAGCAGAATGTATTGAAAAATTGAATAATGAGAAATGGTGGGGATTGTTTCTGGACCATGATCTTGGTGGTCATGTTTATGTTGATTCATTTGGTGAAGAAGATACTGGTTATAGGGTAGCAAAATTCCTATCAGAGAATCCTTCATTAAAACCAGAGAATATATACCTACATAGTTTGAATGAGCAAGGTAGAAAAAATATTCTATCACTCATAGAAGCTCAAGAGGTCACATTCATATGGATGAAGGAAATTGATTTTAGCATAGTAACTGAGTAAACTAAGGAAGTTGAGGGTATTTGTATGGAAGTATTATCCAAAGATAACATCGTCATTAAAGAGTTAACATTCAATGAATTACTTAGTATGAAAGATGACCGTGAAGGAATTGTCATACTAGGCGCAGGAGAACCCCACGTTGATTGGATACATGGGTTGAATGAGATATGGCACAAAGCAGGGATTGTACCAACCAACACCAGAGGAGAATGGGAAGACTTTTACCTATTGACAACTACTGGTGGTAGAACTGACTTGGTTATGATGTGGGGGGACGAGGTTGATGTTGGTAAATTGACTGGTTGGAGATGGTCTCATAACCCAGAAGATTTTTCATGGGTTAGTGATTATCTAGTCAACTACGCTGATCATCACTAATAAACCATGAATGCTATATTAAAATTTGATATTTGTGCAGCAACCAAAGGGAAGTTGCTTAATACATTTAGTTCGATACTATCAAAAAACCCTTACTTGGTTTTTATTAAACTAGAAAGAATCTATATCGTAAATTACTTCATGGTACCATACAAGAAGTTTGATAGAGGTCAATGGAACACCGATACAGATATATTTGATAGAGATAAGAATAAATTCGAACCATCTACTTGGTCATCAGCAATCGGTACAACATTACATGACACGGATATTAAATGTGTATATTTTTGCAATGTTGAGGGTCTAACTAAAATACTAAAAGAGATGGGTGTTCAATCTGAATGGATCATATATAAATTGATGAAGGGAGGAGTTCCATGACAAGGATATTATTTAGCGATGAGATATCAGATAATAACGAATGGAATGTTCTGGTTCATCAATATAATTATATTATTATGTGGAATTTTATGACTGATGCAATCTACATATTAGAGAAGATTGTTGATAAAGTAAGCAGACACTCTGATTTTTTCATGGACAAAATGAAGAAACATTACCCTTCAATACTTATTAATCAGCATTATTCTGACATTAAATATATTCATTATGGGAGGAATATAAAGACGAAAGAGTTTTGTCTATTGACACACATCAGAAGTTCTATCCCC
>Ga0307929_1000895_pt1 | contig 26125 bp, 22 predicted proteins | sample AceLakmetage1330_FD_203160 | JGI IMG/M metagenome (GOLD analysis project Ga0307929, IMG submission 203160) | Saline water microbial communities from Ace Lake, Antarctica - #1330 | ecosystem: Environmental > Aquatic > Non-marine Saline and Alkaline > Saline | place: Antarctica: Ace Lake...
TCTTGCCTCGGAAGCAAGTGCCTACATGGAACAATACGGAGCAACCCAGGAAGATGCTGCACGGGTGGCGGTGAGAGATCGAAAAAATGCCATGAACAATCCCCATGCCCATTTGAGACGGCCCATGTCCCTGGAAGATGTAATGAATTCTCCCATGCTTGCCTATCCCATCAAGCTTGGAGATGTGTGTCCCCGCTCTGACGGGGCCTGTGCCGTGGTACTGGCTGCCGATGGCGTGGCACAAAAAATTACCCCGAAACCGGCCTGGTTTATTGCAAGTTCGGTGCGTCATACCTACACCTGGTTTGGTGATTCCACCAATTATAATGAGGGGCTTGTGTCTTTGAAACGTGCCTCTTCAGAAGCATATGAACGAGCAGGAATTAAAAATCCGTCAGAGGAACTGGATGTTGCAGAGTTATATCTGCCTTATACCTATGCTGGATTAAAATATATTGAAGCGCTGGGTTTCTGCGGACCAGGTGAAGGTGCACAGTTTGTGGGTGACGGTCATACGGAAATGGATGGCAAAATTCCTATCAACCCATCCGGGGGAGTCATCAGCACCAACTGCATCGGGGCAACTGCTCTTTTACGGGTGGCAGAGGCTGCCATTCAGATCATGGGAAAAGGAGATAAACGACAGGTGCCCGATGCCAACCTTGCATTGGCCACTGGTTTTGGCGGCTGTTTCTGGTCCGACGTGGTCATTTTAAGTGGGGATCGACCGTAAACCATATGAGGAGATTGAGTTCATGACAAACAAAACCGCTGAGAATCAACGTCTTACGGTGAAAATGGAAACGCCCATGCCCTATGAATGGTCCATTGGCAGATATGGCAGCCGTTTTTTCCAGGAAATAAAAGAGAAGAGTAGTTTTATTGGTATTCGGTGTCCAGAATGTGACAAGGTTTACGTACCCCCCAGACGGGTATGCGGCCCCTGCTTTAAAGAGCTTGATGAACTTGTGCCCCTGCCCAACAGGGGAAAAATTACAGCTTTTTCCATTGTGAATTATCCGTTTAATGATCCCAATACCGGAGCCCAGAGACCCATTCCCTATACCTACGGATACATCCAGATAGAGGGGGCCGACAATATCTTTTCACATATTATCAATGAAACCGACCTTGATAAAATCAAGGTGGGTATGTCGGTAAAAGCAGTCTTTAAAGAAAAAGATCAGATGGAAGGGCACATTAACGATATCAAGTATTTTGATATTGTTGAATAGAACTCACCATGGAGACACGGTTCTTTTCATCATTACCAAAAAGACAAAGCTTGAATCAATTCCGGATTTTTAATTTTCGGGCTTGATCAAGCCTGACCCCACCCAAAGTGGCCGATGTTGTGATCAAACCCTAATTTTCTATCCTGAAGCAAATAAAGGGGCTCATTGAAACGGCGGTATGACATTGGGTATCAAAATTACTGATAACAGTTATAAATACCCGGGGGTAGGTGGGGCATCAATCCAGGGGTCCAGTCAACATTCCTGTTGCCAGGATGCCGTTTTGCTCAATTTTCAGACAGGCTTTTTTGCCGTTGCCGATGGGGCTGATCGTTATCCAGGTACTGCCGTAAGGGTTCTTATGGATTTCGATTCATTGTTTTTACGTTGGCCATGCAATGCATTTGCCAATGAAAAAATAGATAAATGTTCCAGGAATGTGATGGAAAGAATTCGATGTGAATCAACACAACTGCTTTCTTTGTTGAAAGGCAGGGTCGGAAGTACTCTGACTGGTGTAAAACTGATGGCGTCCCAGGACGGTCCGTGGGGTGTTATTCTTCATACTGGAGACAGTGATTTATATGAGCATCTTCCTGCTACAGGAGAGATTCGGCGCATCACCCGAAACAACTTCTGGATGGTGGGGAAAACCGATCATTTATTTCAATTGGACCACTTTCAGTTTACAGGTCAGAGTATTCTTTTGTGGGTTACCGACGGCATTACTATTATGAATCGTATGACTTCCAGTGATTTTCCACATACAGGCCAATCCTGCAGCAATACCCCAGTGATAGAGGATATTCCGGAAAAAATGCTCTCCATACAGGCCTCTCAGGGGCAAATAAATGATGATGCTGCCGTCATGGCTCTTGCCCCTTCCAGAATTGTCCCATCAGAACAAAAGATTATTCTGGGATATGAAGATGCCAGTGTCGTGTTTTAGGGGCCTAAGAGGCCCTAATATCCCAGTGCTAATTATCAGGAGAAAAAAATAATGAACGACGATAATGTGCTTCTTATTCAGGAAAAAGATGGTGTAGCTATTTTGACGCTCAACCGCCCAAAGATGATGAATTCCGTTAATTTTGCTATGCTTCGGGCCTTAAAAAAGCAAATTGATGCCCTGCGTTTCCGTCCGGAACTCAGAGTTGTGATAGTTACCGGCGGTGAGGGAAAAGCATTTTGTGCCGGTGCCGACCTTAAGGAACGGGCCACCTTGAGTCCCATCGAAGTTAAAGAGTTTATTTATACCATTCGCAATACTTTTACATCCATTGAACAGTTGAATAAGCCCGTCATTGCAGCAGTAAACGGCATTGCACTGGGAGGGGGCACCGAACTTGCCCTTGCATGTGATATTCGCATTGCATCGGAAACAGCATCCATGGGGTTAACTGAAACAAGGCTAGCCATCATTCCAGGTGCAGGAGGTACCCAGAGGCTTCCGCGCCTTGTGGGGAGAGGTAAGGCCAAGGAGTTGATTTTTACCGGCCGTCGGGTGGATGCCACAGAGGCACTCTCCATTGGTCTGGTCAATCAGGTGTGTCCAAAGGAAGAACTGTTTGATCAATGTTTTAAGATGGCCACCATGATCTGCGAAACCGGTCCCATTGCCATTGAACAGGCAAAATATGCCATTAACTATGGCCTTGAAACCGACCTTGCCACCGGCCTTGCCATAGAGTCCAATGCCTACTTGGTTACCATTCCCACAAAGGATCGCCTGGAGGGACTGGCGGCATTCCGTGAAAAACGAAAACCTATTTTCGTGGGTGAGTAATAGATAAGTATTGGATATCTAATAATAAAAATTATGCCGGGAATACGGGGGTACTATGGGCGAAAATAAGATATTTTGGGAAAATGAAGAGAAGAAACTGGATGAACGGATCTACGAAGCCACCTGGCCAGGTGGACAAAAGGCCGTTGATCGATTGGCCAAAAAGGGGAAGCGACCTGTAAGGGATCTGATTCAGGATTTGATTGATCCGGGAACCGTCTTTTTTGAACTAAGCACCATTGCTGGGTTTGGTGTTGATTATCCCGGAGGCATTAAAGATGTTCCCTGTGCAGGACTTGTCACCGGGGTGGGTAAAATAAACGGCAACTGGACCATGATTTTCGGCAACGATAGTCGTGTTAAGGCCGGAACTTATTTTCCCATTACCTTGAAAAAGCATGTGCGGGCCCAGGCCATTGCTGAGCAGTGCGGCTTGAATTGTGTCTATATTGCTGATTCCGGCGGCGCGTTTTTGCCCATGCAAGCCGATGTGTTTCCCGATGATGGTCATTTTGGTAGTATGTTTTATAACATGGCGCGCATGTCAGCCAAGGGAATCAAACAAATTACCATGAGCACCGGAGGAAATACTGCAGGTGGCGCCTATATCGTTTTCATGGCCTGCCAGTCGGTGATGATTGACCAGATGTCCTACTCTTTCCTTGGGGGCCCCCCCCTGGTGAAGATGGCCACGGGTGAAGATATTTCGGCTGAGGATCTGGGTGGTGCCAAGGTGCATACCCATGTTTCAGGTGGGGCAGATCATTTTTGTGCAGACCAGACCGATGCCATCGTCCGGGTAAGGGAGATACTGGCACTGGATGCACCACAGAAACTCCAGTCCCATCGTTATGCTGAAACTCCGCCGGCTGTTCCCGACGGCACATTGTACGACCTCATGCCTTCAGTCATTCACAAGGGGATAGAGGGGCGGAAAATTTTGGAAGCCATTGCCGATGACAGTTATTTCATTGAATACAAAAAGCATTATGCTCCCGGCAGAGGGGATAATATTCTGGCCGGTAAGATCCGAATAAAAGGCATACCCGTGGGGATAATCGCTTCCAACTCTGTGGGTATTATTTTTGCTGAGGCTGCTAGAAAAGCGGCGGAATGGATTACGCGATGCTCCCAGGACAAAACCCCTTTATTGTTTGTTCAGAATGCACCTGGATTTATGGTGGGTTCTGAGTCTGAACATCAGGGGATTGGCAAGTATGGATCTGACATGGTACGGGCGGTTTCCTGTGCCCAGGTACCCCGCATTCAGTTGGTCATCGGACCGGACAACGGCGCAGCCAACTACGGTATGTGTGGCCGGGCCTATCGTCCCAACTTTCTCTTTACCACCATGCGGTCGCGTACCGGCGTCATGAGTGGTAAAAGTGCTGCGGGTGTGCTGCTCTCCATTGAGGAGCGTAAACAGGCAGCCAAAGGAAAGCCCATGACCGATGAAGAAAAAGAGGCCTTTCGCCAGAAGATGATCGATAAATATGATGGAGAGGCTCACCCTTTTTATTGCGGTTCCAGGATTTTGAATGACCGGGTGCTCAAACACTCCGAGATCCGTGACTGGCTTGCCATGGCCTTTGAGGTGAGTCTGTTGCAGCCCATTGGAGAACCTTCTTTTGGCAATGTGAGGTTCTGATGTCCATGATCCGAATTTTTATATCAACTTAGCCCGATCCTTTAGGAATACGAATCAGGTATGAAAATCGGATCTTGATTTTGAATTTACCTCCTTATGCTCAATACTTGGATCATAAGACCATTTATTAATACCTTCTTGAATGTTTAGAAGATTCTTTAAATATTATAATTTCTTAGGAGAAACAGACAGATGACAGAGTATGATTATTGGAAAATTTTTCCCCGCATGCCCAAAAAAGTGACCATCGGTGATATCACCATCCGTGATGGGTTCCAGCACGAGGAGAAGTTTGTCTCAACCGAGGCAAAAAAGTTTTATTTGGAAGAGTTGATTTTTGCTGGGTGTAGGGATATTGAGGTAACCAACCTTGGAAATCCCCACCTAATGCCGCAGTTCCGAGACGCTGAGGAGCTCTTGGCCCATCTCAGAGCTGATCGATTCAGGCAAAAATGTGAACGTAGAGGAATTAACTACGATGATATCTGTCTTACCTGCATCACCATTCGTGAGAAATCAGTGGACAGGGCAATTGAGCTGAAAAAACGAGGTGTTGGACCCGATCGTGTGTTGATGATGGTTTCCACCGAAGAGCAGCACCATTTTGCAAATTCAGGAACCACATTGCCAGATTACTGGGCGGAGTGTGAGAGAGCTACTAAAAAATGCATTGATGCCGGCATGAAAATGTGTGGCACGGTCAGTACCATCTGGGGAAGCCCCATCGGTGGAGCCACCGACATGAAGGATGCTGTTGAGTTCACCAAAAGATGGCTTGAAATAGGTGCCTCTGACGTGGAGCATGCCGATCATGACGGTAGTGCTTCGGCACCCGATGTATACCGCTATTTTTCCATGATCCTTGATGCGATTCCCGATACCAGCCTACACCTTGCCCATTTCCATGAAACCAAACGGGTGGCATCCGCGTCCGTACTGGCGGCCCTTCATGCAGGCATCACCAAATTTGAGGCCACCATGGGAGGGCTGGGTGGCCAGCCAGCCAATTTCCTGGATGACTGTCCGGTCAAGGGCACCGGAGAGTATTACTATAAAGACCCCCGTTATGTGGGGCTGGTCTGTCTGGAAGATACCCTGGTTCAAATGGACGAGATGGGTATCGAACATGGATGGAATGTAGATCGGGTACTCTGGCTGGGTGGCCGGCTGGAAAAGACCATGGGCCGAAGATTACGTTCAGAGGCAATTCTTAACGGAAGGACCTTAAAGGATGGTAACATGCAATTTGCCCGTCCCGGCCTTGCAAAACGAAAAGAAAAATTAGGAGAGTCTCCCCGGCAACTTTTGCCAACAGGGTGGGGAGATAAGGCTAAATAGTTTTGTAAATAGATGATTCTTTCTCTGCTGAGGGGCTCTTTTGGGGAGCCCATCAATATTTTATATGAAATTCGATCAACGGGCAGGAAGCATAATTATTTGCAATTTTATTGTGGCGGACTGTCGTGGCCGTTAGTTTGTAGAGAGAATTTATATGTAAATTTGAAAATAAAGGGGTGCCATTATGGGCGTCATAGCTGACAATATCAGGGATTTGGCCGAGCGGGAAACAAAAATCCTTGAAATGGGGGGCAAAAAGGCCCTGAAAAAAAGACGAGACAAAGGCGTCCTCAACGCCAGAGAACGACTGGCTCTGCTGTTTGATCCTGATACTTTTCGAGAGATCGACATGTTTGTGACTCATCGGTGTGTTAATTTTGACATGGCTGAAAGGGAAATACCCGCAGATGGGGTTATCACCGGCCATGGAAAAGTGGAAGGGCGGATTGTTTTTGCCTATTCCCAGGATTTCACCGCACGGGCGGGCAGCATGGGGGAGATGCAGGCTAAAAAAATCTGTAAAATTCAGGACATGGCCATGAAGGCTGGTGCCCCGGTGGTGGGTATCAACGACTCCGGTGGTGCAAGAATCCAGGAAGGGGTGGATTCCCTGTCCGGGTATGGAGATATATTTTTCAGAAATGCATCGGCATCTGGAGTTATACCTCAGATTACGGCCATAATGGGACCCACCGCCGGCGGAGCAGTCTACTCCCCGGCCATGACTGACTGGATTTTCATGGTGAAAAAGAGCAGTTATATGTTCATCACCGGACCCCAGGTGATCAAATCCGTAACCGGTGAAGAGATCTCCTTTGAAGAACTTGGCGGTGCAATGACCCACAATGAGAAAAGCGGTGTGGCCCATTTTGCCTGTGAATCAGACGAGGATGCGTTGCAGCAGATCCGGCAGCTACTCTCCTATCTGCCGTCCAACAACATGGAAGATCCCCCCATGGCGGAAACCGGCGATGCTCCCCATCGCATGGACGAATCACTTGACACCCTGATCCCGGATAACCCCAACCAGGCCTATGATGTCAAAGAGGTTATCAACTCCATTGTGGACAATGGCGAATACTTTGAACCCCATCAATACTTTGCAAAAAACCTGGTGATCTGTTTTGCCCGCATGAACGGTCGGGTTATCGGCATTATTGCAAATCAACCCGCCCACCTTGCCGGATGCCTGGACATTGATGCCTCGGACAAGGCCACCCGGTTTATTCGCTTTTGTGATGCTTTCAACATTCCCATGCTTACCATAGCCGATGTGCCAGGCTATTTGCCGGGCAGTGATCAGGAATGGGGAGGTATTATCCGGCATGGTGCCAAACTTTTGTGGTGCTATTCCGAAGCCACAGTACCCAAACTGCTGCTCATCACCCGTAAGGATTATGGCGGTTCATACATTGCCATGAGTTCCCGTCATCTCGGCGCAGACATGGCTTTTGCGTGGCCCAGTGCCCAGATTGCTGTTATGGGGGCAGAGGGCGCTGCCAACATCATCCATGCCCGGGAGATCCAAAGTGCCGATGATCCGGCAGCGGTAAGGAAAGGGAAGATTGACGAATATGAAGCGCTTTTTTCCAATCCTTATTGTGCGGCAAGCCGTGGATATGTGGATGCAGTGATTCGACCAGCTGAAACCCGGGCTCGTCTGTGTGATGCCCTGGAAGCGTTGTGTACCAAAAGGGAGATGCGACCTGCCAAAAAGCATGGCAATATTCCTGTATAACCCATGGCTGTAAGCACCAGCCACAACGAAAAATGAAACTCTAATCGTTGCAGTATTTTAGACAGAGTTTCATATAAACATACATGGCAGGAATTACTTGCCACAATAAAGAAACGCCCCTTGAGAATACTATCTTGAGTTATGTTTTTTACAAATAAAAGGGTGAGGAGTTTACATGACCATTGAAGCTAAGAAAAGGGCAGCCATTACTGCTGCTGTTTTTGCCTGTATAAAAACAGGTGAGGAGGCAGCAGCCATCTCAAAAGACCAATTTCAGGAAAATGAACCTGTGGCTGTTTCTCCTGCATGTTTTTCGGGCAACTTTGTGCACCCATGGTCAGGCGCTGGCCGCACAGCTCATATGCATATGCGCACCATGATGCAGATGAGAGCTTTCATGTAATTTACCCGGACAGGGAAGATGTTACAAAGGAGATAGACATGTCGAAAAAATCAAAAGCTGCAAATCGATCCAAAAAAAATCAGAGTAATGCTGAAATTCCAGAAAAATCAGCGGCCATTCGTACCTTTAATGTGTTTATTGATGGTGAGTATTTTCAGGTTGGCGTGGATGAAGTCGGCGGCCCGCCTGCCATTGCTTATGTACAGCCAAACATGACAGCACCTGTTGCTGCGTCCCCCATGCCATCCTTTGCTGGGAGTGTGCCACCGCCACCCGCGCCTGCAGCACCTGCGGCACCCCGGCCTGTGTCTGCGGCAGTACCCCGGGCGGCAACAAAACCCGTTGCCGCGAAGGTATCTGCTGCATCGGCTACTGTATCATCGGTGTCAACTTCCGGTGTGGCAGTCGAGGCACCCATGCCCGGCATGATTATAAAATATGAGAAAAATGTTGGGGATGCCGTTAATAAAGGAGAAACTGTTGTGATCCTTGAAGCCATGAAAATGGAAAATGCTTTGGTGGCAGCGGCCAGCGGCGTGATCAAGGACGTGGGGTACGCTTCTGGAGACTCGGTCTCAAAAGGTGCCGTACTGGCCCTTATTGAAGAATAGTCTAACAAGCCAGCAACAAACATCAGATATAAGGGCTAAGTAATTGTATCTGCATATGATCCCCAAGGTGAACTACAAGTATGCCTTGGGGTTTTTGAATGACAATGGGGTAAGCAATGATAAGTTTGCAAAAACTTTTTTTTCGTAATGTAGCTATTGTCTCATTTTGCGCAATGATAATTCCATGTGTTGCATTGCTGTACAGTGCTTATAATAGTCAGTTTTTTCAGACCATTCCCACGATGGAGGAGATTGGACAGCTCTACGTCGATACATCTCTTAAAGAAAACATAGATCAAAAGATTTTTTTCTCTTTTATCAGACATCAGGTATTTTACTGCTTTATGGGAATGGTAGCGATGGCATTGATAATTTTTGCGGCTATTCGTCATTCAGTCAAGCAGGTCGGTTCTAACCTTCAGATGCTGTTAGATCTATTACAAGCCCCTGCCTCAACCTCTTTTTTTCTAAATCCTGAATTGAATAAAATTGTTGAGGTGCATAATATTGTAACTGCTTTAGAAGCGGCGATTCAAAGAGATTACAAACTTAAGGAAAATTTTGAAATCCTGGAAGATCGATATCATAAATCCCAGGCCATGGGGAAGGTGGGCAACTGGGAATATGATCCCCGGACAGAGCTGTTCTGGATTTCCAGGGAGGTGAGGCGCATTTTGGGATTTGATGTCAATCGCGCCTATATAAAAAAAAATGAAATGGCCATGTCTATTCCTCGTAAAGATAAGCGCTTTCATTGGAATGCCCTTAATAAATTGATAGAAAAAGGGGAATCATATCATCTTGAATTTGAGTTCATTTCCAAAGCTAGTGGTGAAAAGAAAATTATACTCTCTCATGGAGAGTGGACTAAGAATGATAAAAACGCCTCCGTGAAGATAATTGGTGTGGCAAAGGATATCACAGAGTTCAAACTCATAGAGGATAATCTGCGAGCAAGTCGTGAACGTTTTAGACTTGCCTTATGTGCAACCCGCGATGGCCATACGGATTATAATATCGTTGCCGATGAATTATACTTTTCGCAGAGAATGCAAAAAATAATGGGATATGAAATGGGTGAATTGAATCCCAACATATCTTTTTGGGAAAAAAATATTCACCCGAAAGATTACTCTCTGGTGCAGGAAAGGTTTTATGCTTTTTATTGGGGCCGTGATACGCACTTTGAAGTTGAATATCGAATAAAAAAAAAGAATGGGGCCTACATCTGGGTGCTTGCACGTGGAACTTGTCTTTGCAATGAGAAGGGTGTTCCATATCGTATTTCATGTGTCCATACAGATATAAGCCATCGAAAAAAAATAGAAAAGGAGCTTGTACAGGCCAGAAAAATGGAAGCTGTGGGAACTTTGTCCGGTGGTGTCGCCCATGAATTTAACAATATCTTGGCAATTATTCTGGGGTGTGCGGAACTTGCCCTTGATGATACAGGTTGTTCGGAGCACACCAGACACGATTTGTTTAAGGAAATCAAATTGGCCAGTCTTCGTGGGAAAGACATTGTATCACAATTGATGAAATTCAGTCGTAATGACGGGCAGGAGAAAAAAGTGATGGCTATTTCCACCGTGACCAGCGATGCTGTCGCATTATTGCGAGCTACCATTCCCTCCATGATAACCCTTCAAGAAAATATAGCAAGTGATTGTTATCCTGTGGTTGGTAATACAACCCAACTTCATCAAATTATAATTAATCTTGCCAACAATGCAGTCCATGCCATGGAGCCCCATGGGGGATATTTGATAATTCAACTTAAAAATGTATGGGTGAATGATACTTTAAGGTCACTGGACCAGGCAATTGCACCAGGAAAATACGTTTGTCTGACCATCTCTGATACCGGTTACGGTATTGGCAACGTCACTATGGATAAGGTTTTCGATCCTTTTTTTACAACAAAGAAAGTGGGTAAGGGCTCGGGAATGGGGCTTGCCGTGGTTCATGGTATCATGAAGTCCCATGGTGGTTTGATCACCATTCACAGTGAAGTTGATTCAGGTACGCAATGCGACTGCTATTTTCCTTCTGAAAAGGGAATCGTGGTGAAAGAAGAGAAAAAAATAATATTTTTTACACAAAGAAATGAAACCATTCTTTTGGTGGATGATGAGATTCCTCTTCTAAATTTATCGCAGAAGATTCTGCAAAGGCTTGGATATCATGTCATTGCCAGGTCCTGTCCTTTGGAATCTTTAGAATACTTTCGTATAAACCATGAACAAATTAATCTTGTGATAACGGATTTTGCCATGCCGGGACTCACTGGGGATCTGTTTGTCCAGAAAATGAAGGAAATCATGCCCGATGTAAGAGTTATTATCTGTAGCGGTTACAGTTCTCAGTTTAACCATGCAGACCTGTCCCAGATGGGAGCGTCGGCATACCTTCAAAAGCCATTTGAAATCGCAGAGCTGTCAAAAATGCTTTGTCGGGTATTGGGTAAGGTGGGGGAATGAAGCCCTTCATGTATTTTTGCAGCGCATCTTTACATCTTTAATCCCTTGACGATAATTTCAAAGGCGGTATCTAAGGTTTGTTTTACAAAATCCTTTTCATTGTTTAGCAAGCGTTTGCTATTTACCCAGAGAACTACCCCTGAGTAAGTAGACCAAATAATATCTGCAACGGCAACGGGATGTCTTTCCATAAAAACACCGTTGTTAACACCCTCTTCAATTATGGATGCCATAACGCCAAGGGATTGGGAAGAGGTCATTTTAATATCATCGATAATCTGTTCTGAAATATTTTTCAATGAATCGCCGGACTGCATATGAAATAGGTTGATCAGCAGCATGGGATCAGATTCATAGATCTTGATGAAAATCTTTTTCAAATCGTAAAGCTTCTCTTCAGGGGATAACTGCTGACGATTCATTGCTACAATTTCTCTGGTCACGCGCTTCAGTATTTCAAATGAAAGCAGGGTATGCAATTCCTCTTTATTGTTAAAATAGAGATACAGTGTTCCCGGGCTTATTTCAGCTTCATTGGCAATCTGTTCAATCGTAGTCCGGAAAAACCCCTTGGATAGAAAAACCTTTTTTGCAGCGGCCATTATCATGTCATATCTTAGCTTTTTTTCTCTCAGTTTTCTTTCTTTAATCCCCATAATACGCCTTTTATTTTGTTTGATTTGAAAAATGAAATACAGACACTTTATTTAGTATATCTTTTAGTGAAATATTAAATTCGTTCTTTTAAATATTTATGCCGATTGTGAGAGTGTTATTTAAATTGAACGGTCTGATGTTGAATGGGTGAGCAGGTTTTCAATAAAACTCATTCTGCCTTGTGAATTTGATTTATATTATATTAAATATAAATCAAATTCAAGGAATATTTTGATCAAAATCGTATTTTCAACCAATTTGTATTATTACAAAAAAAGCCAATAGCGTGTAACTGTTCGTTGTTGCAGTATATCTGGCTATGAGTTTTAATCGTATTTTTGAAAATATTCGTATCTATGTGGATGGGGTTGTTGAATATTGTTCAGTTTTTTTATATATGAAGGGGAAAGTGGTGTTTGCTATTGCTGCTACCCAAAGAAAATTGCGGTGATGAAATCAAATGTGATTCAGCGTGTCATTCTGCGCCACAATGGTGGCGCTTTTTAGTTATGAAAAGCAAATAGTTTTTATCTGCCTATCTATGATATAGAAAGACTATCAGGAGGCAGGGCAGCCTTGGTGAATAGGTCAAGTATAGCATCTATCTCGTACATTTTGTCGAAAGGAGCATCTTCAAAAATTATCCATCGCAGTGACAAGTGGAGGAATGTGCCGAAAAACATGTTTTTAAAAACCCTTGAATTCAGATTTTTACGAAAAACACCCTGTTTTTTGCCCTCTTCGATGATTTCAATAAAGCTGTCTTTGTATGTTTTATAGTTGTCATGCGCATCGGAGCTGTAAAAATTTCTATTTAAAAGCGTGTCCAATACAAATACCCTTAAATAATTTCGGTTTTTTGTAAAAATCGCAAAATGGAGTCGCATAAAACGACGGAGTTTGCTAACTGGCGCTTTAATCTGAAAAGACTCTTTTAAGGTGATGTTCAGCTGTTCCAGCCTGAGTTTGGAAATGGAGAGAAGAAGATCCTCTTTGTTTTTGAAATAGTCATATATGGAGCCTTCAGCTACGCCTGCTTGTTTTGCAATTTCAACAATTTTGGCATTGTTAAATCCACATTGTGAAAATATAGATTCAGCCGTCTCTAGGATTCTCAGCCGCTTATCCGTTTGCTTTTGAGGGGTAGTTCTAGTCTCAATCATGCTAAAAAGTATAGAGATGATATCTTCCCAGTCATTGACGCTTTTATCTATTTCTTCGGTGAGTACGCAGGTGATTGCCTCGGTATCCAATGTACCGTAAATGATGTCTCGGATGAGTCTGAGGTCTACAATATCAGAAAAGTCACCATTCTGGACACCCCGTTCAAGAATTTTTTTGCAGATAGCGGCATGCTCTCGAATCAGTGCATAGGCCGGAGTTGTATAAAATTCAGGATTGGATCGGTAATCAAACACCAGATTGCGCACGTAATCCTGATGTTTATCATTGTAATTCAGGCCATACCAAATGAATTTGCTAAGTTGAGACTTGGCATCCAGGATTCCTTCAAGTTGCTCTTTTAGGATGATGAGAGAGGCGGTCATCCGCTTCTGTGCCACACTGAAGACCAGTCCTTTTTTGCTTTTAAAATATTGATACGCATGGGAATCAACCACACCTGCCTTTCTTGCAATTTCTGCAATGGTGGTTTTTGCGGCTCCTTTTTCGGACAGTAATTCCTCTGCTGCTTCCAATATCCTTAATTTTGTTTCGTTCATATGCGTTTCCATTTATCCTTAATTAAATCTTAAATAGGATAATTATTAAATGTTTTTTACAATAATTGAAGGAGATTCATTCAAAGCCTTTTCCGTAATTTATGTTAATCTTTATATTGATGTGATCATTGCATATTCTTTAAGATGCATCAAGAAAAAATCATATAAAATCAAAATCTTCTATTGTAATCTTTATTGAAGTACAGAGGGAAGAGCAATACAAATCTATCAATGAATAGTGTTCTTTATTGAGGGGGGGGACTTGCAGAGTTGTAGGTTTAAACTGGTGCGGTTTCAAAGAAAATTCTTGTTGGTTTGGTTTGGGATAGTGTCTCAATTCAATGGTGCGGAGTCAGCAAGATCCATACTGACCATGACCTCAGGCCCTTCAATGCAAATTTTTGCATGGGGATATCTTTTTTTAAAAACATGAATCATACTCTTATTGCTTCGAAAGGTTGAGGCAAAAAAGAATTTAAATCCATTGGCAATGGCAATTTGTTCGAGCTGCTTCAGCAGGTGGGACGCAAGCCCCATACCCTGGAAGTCTTCACGCACAACAAACGCGATTTCAGCACGATCCTCTCCCATGTTCAGGTAGCTGCCAATGGCAACTATCTCCTTATGGCGCCTGTGGGGAACCAACCCAATGAGGTGTAAATTTTTTTGATAATCCATCCCCACATATTGTTCTTGAACTATTTCATGGGAAAAAATATTTTTTTCATAAAAAAAGCGTCGATAGATGGTCTCTTTTTTTAGAGAATAGAAAAAATTGCGATAGGCGAATTCATCAGAAGGCACCAGTGGGCGGAATTGTATGTTTTTTTCATTTTTTAACCCAATGGATTTTTTGTAATTTTCCAGGTAAATGAGATCCTGGGCCAATGGTGGAAGTTGGTCCGCAAAGATATAGCCGCGATTTTTTGCCTCATCAATTAAATTTTTTCTAAATTGTGGGTGGGCGATCTGCGCCAGCTCCATGACCCGTTGATAGATACTTTTACCCTGTAATTCTGCTATGCCGTATTCTGTTATGATGATGTCCACATCTGCCCGTGTGGTGGCAAGGCCGGCACCATCGCTGAGGCTGGCTACAATTCGTGAAACAACGCCCTTGGATGTCATTGCCGTGGATGGAAGGGCAATGATTGAAAATCCACCGTCGGACATGGCTGCACCCCTCAAAAAATCCACCTGGTCCCCGATGCCGCTGTAAAATTTATTACCCAGGGAATCGGCACATACTTGACCGGTGAGGTCCACTTCAAGGGCAGAACTTATTGAAATAAGATTGTCGTTTTGTGCAATTTTTTTAGGGTTGTTCACAACGTCTGATGAGCGGAAATCAAAGATGGGGTTGTCGTTTACAAAATCATAAATTTCTTGGGAACCCATGCAGAGGGACGCCACTACTCTTCCCGGGATAAAGCTTTTCTTTTTGTTGGTGATTACTTTTTGTTTAAAAAGAGGAAGTGGACCATCGGTGATCACCTGTGTATGAATACCTAAGTTCTTTTTTTTGTTCAGGTATTGCAAAACTGCATTGGGAAGCCACCCGAATCCCACCTGGATGGTGGCACCATCGTCCACTACCTGGGAAACATACATACCGATACGGCGGCTGATTTCTGCCTCTTCGTCGGATAGTTTTCTAAAGGTGTTCACAAGGGGCTCGTCATGCAGTACAAAATAGTCGATATCATCCACATGTACAAAGCTATCTCCCCGGGTTTTGGGCATTTTATTGTTTACCTGTGCAATGACTATTGTGGCCGCTTCCATGCCAGACCGGGTGATATCCACCGAAATCCCCAGGCTGCAATATCCCATTCTATCCGGTGGGCTCACTTGTATTAATGCCACGTCCAGACCAATGCGTCCACTGTGGAAGAGGGTGGGGATCTGGGAAAGATAGGTGGGGATATAGTCAATTTTTCCAGTTGAAGCGGCTTTGCGCATGGACCAACTGATAAAAAAGAGTTTAAGGGAGAAGCGGTTTAAAAATGTTTCATCATCTATAAATTTTGAAAGGGTAGACGACAGCATTTGATATAGCATGATGTCCTGAAGGCTCTGGTTCTGCACCATAGCGTTGATAAGGTGCTGGGGCTCACCACATGCGGTACCAATAAAAACTCGACTTCCGGATGAGACCTTAGAAAGCGCTGTCTTTGCTGTCACAACTTTTTCGGGGCAATACTGCTGTAAATCCATCATTATCCTCTGTGAATCATGTGTTGTCACTTTGTAAGAACCTGAAAGAATATCGTATGTTTTTTAAGGCTGAGGTTTTAATATGTCCGATCTTGATTTTAACGCCCATTTGTTTTTATAATTTTTTTCAAGAATATCAATTTTCAGGGAATCTGGGGTGGTGTGCAGGATTGCAAATGTATGGGGCTTTTGTGAACCAAGGTATAGGTTACCCGGGTTGCATATCAAAGTGCCGTTTCTGTTGCTCAAATACCAATGATGGGTGTGGCCAAAGAGCAGGCATTTCGCACCTGCCGCCTGGGCAGTATCTGCCAGAATTTGTATCTGGTGTTCCCATTCCGGTTGGGCTTGGTAACCATTGATATCCAGTTGGTGCCCATGGAGCAGCATGATCTTCCAGCCATTTGATTCCAGATAGATGATTTCAGGCGATTCATCACCATAGTCCTCGTTTCCACGGACACCTGTAAATGGTATACTAAGGGCTTGAGCAATTGATTTTCCATCTGCGAGGCCGTCACCCAGGTGGAGAATGTGAGACGACTTACTGCCTGCTGCTGATATAGCCTCTTTAATGCCCTTGCTGTTACCGTGGGAGTCTGAAAAAATTATTATTTTTGTTGGAATTTGATCTTGTTTGTCCAACGATGTGTTCATTAACATGAATCAATAACCCTGTTGATTAAGTCGATTTTTTGCAAAATAGCTACACAACATCTTGATATCAGATGATTCAACTCCCATCATATTGTATCTACAATCCAGAGAACTGTACTAAATCAACAGGATCATCAATAAGCCCCATGGCTTTGACACGGCCTGCTCTGATGGACTGGCAAAGTGATAATTCGTCGTGGACTGTGTTTTCCAATTCTGACCAACAGCAACCGATATCAGAAAGGGCATGGGCATCACTGCACCCGAGACCGGCAATCTTCTTTTTTTTCATTACCTGTCGTGCAAGCAGCAGTGATTTTTTTTCATAGGAAGGGTGGATAATCTCCAGACCGTCCACATCAAGATCGTAAATATCATTGCCGCAACCGTAGTAGCCTTCACCCCGCAGTTTTTTTTTAAAAGGGTGGGCCGCCACCACCACGCCTTTTTGGGCGTGGACCATTTCAATCAACTGTTGTGCCGTCTTGTTTGACCCAAGGCTTTCAGGGTATCCAAATACCAGAAATTCTCCCTGAAATTCTCCCCGCAGTGAATAGCAGGCCGCCTCTTGCCCTGGAATGACCACAAGATCCTTTACACCGCTTTTTTTGATAAGCCGGTCAAGCTCATCATTTGGCCAACGGATCCCGTGTTCGGTAAGGGCAATCATGCCAAAACCCAGTTCGGCGGCTCTTTTTAATGCTTTTTCCGGTTCAATGATGCTGCATCCGGAAAACCGATGGGTATGAATGTGCAGATCTGCTTTCAAAGCACCTCCAGAATCAGCCACTCCAATATGGCAGAAGTTTAAATCATGTCGGGCATTACAATGGCTTGGGCTACGTGTTTGTTTTTGTTGTCAGCTGATTTGACCGGCAGCATGAACGGCGGCAACCTGGGCATTAAGGTTTGCAATGTATGCGTTACGCTCCATGAGGATGTCGCCCTTCTGATCATATTCTACTTTGACCATCAGATCCACTGCATCTTGTATTTCCCCCTGGGCCTGATCCAGATATGTTTCTATCAATTCTCGATAGGCCTGGGTAGCAAGAATAGTGCGATCCATATGCTTGTGTGCATCTTCTTCTGTATAAACGTACATGTGGGACAGTGCGATGATATCAGGATTCAGTTGCTGCAACTTTTCTATGGATGCCATATAATCGGAATAGGAAGTAACAAATTCAACCTTTACTTCGGTGCCGTCACCGGCAGGATTTCCAAGCGCCTCCCCGGGGAAAAGCATGGAAAGCTCTGGAATAAAAAAGGAAAGATGATCACGGGTGTGCCCCGGGGTTTCGTATACATGGCAGCTGATGTCACCAAGTTCAATTACATCCCCTTCTTTAAGTGCCATATCAAAGGCCATGGGATTAATTTGAATGTTGCCTTCAGTCACCGGGATTTCATCTTTGAAATAATCGCCCAGTTGATCACTCAAAAAATTCATGGTTTTAATGACCGATGGCTTCTGCATCAGTTTCCCTACACGGGGGGCCGCTCCGGTTTTTACGTGGGGCAGGGCACGTTTCAGGAAAGACAATGCTCCCAGGTGATCATAATGGGATTGTGTAACCAGAATATAGTCAAGTTTATCTCCATGATCGAAGAACCGATTTAGATCCTTTAAATAAGAAGGGCCCAAAATATTTATGCCGGCCTCGATCATCAGGTTTTTTTCTCCTCCTTTGATCATGTAGCCTGGGTATATATAATGCCCTGCAGCTGAAACGGTGTTATTTATTTTCCCGGATGCTTTGAATATCATATTCCCCCATTAAACCTTTATTAAAAGAGCCTCACCTTGGGAGAGCCCGCCACAGATAGCTGCAACACCGGTACCACCCCCCTTGCGCATCAATTCGTACATCAGGGTCATTGTAATTCGTGCACCACTGGCACCCACTGGATGTCCAATGGCAATGGCGCCACCGTTGACATTGGTTTTTTCCTGCAGTGCCTTAAATCGGTCTGGATCATTTTCTGCCAGCATCTTAAGAGAAACCAAGGTGACAGCGGCAAATGCTTCATTGATCTCAATATTGTCGATATCATCAATATTCATATTTTTTGATGAGAGCATTTTCTCAATTGCCTGGGCTGGAACACATGCCATATATTTGGGTGGGCCAGCTGCGGACTGGCATGCCTCAATGGTTGCCATTACTTTAAGGCCCAGATCTTCAGCTCTTTCACGGCTCATAATTAACATGGCCGAAGCACCGGAATTGAGACCTGGTGCATTGGCTGGTGTGATAGTGGGGCTGCCGTATACCGTTTTCAATGACGCCATCTTTTCTTTGGAAACATTGGCCCTGGGAGATTCATCGCGGTCCATAACAACGGGATCACCCTTTCTTTGGGAGATTTCAAGAGTCATGAGCTCTTCACCGACCTTATATTTTCCTTCTTCAAAGGCCTTAAACCATCGGGCATGGCTGCTTGCTGCCCATTCATCCTGGAGCTCTCTGCTGACATCGTACTCCAATGCCACATGCCCGGCATCGGTGGCCACCGGAGCAAATCCCTTTCTGCTGTATCCCAGTTCAAACAGTACATCTTCAAGCTCAATGGGTCCGATGCGATTTCCCCAACGGGCTTTGGCTGCGCTGGCAATAAAGGGAACGTTGCCCATATTTTCAGCCCCGCAAGCGATGACTGCCTGGGCATCCCCTGATTTAATGGCACGGTATCCCAGTCGAAGGGCTGACATGGATGAACAGCATGCCCGGTCAATGGTCATGGAGATACTGTCTTCGGGAAAACCTGCCAGAAGACTGATTTGCCTTGCCGGTACATTGGTATATATTGCGTATTCTGCTGGGATGCATGTCCCATAATAGATTTCATCAACTTTATCAGGGGATACGTTAACCCGGCTAACCACTTCTTTTAACACTTTTGCGCCCAGTTCAATACTGTCAATGGATTTCAGTACACCATCAAATCGTCCAAATGGGGTTCTGACGGCACTGACTATTACGACATCATTCTTTTTCATTACACTTGCTCCTTTTTTTTGATTGCTATTTATATTTTTCCTTTAGTGAATATCATTCATGAGAAAATGTCAACAGAATTTAATGTTTTTTTTACCAAACAACTTCGAGAATAGGGTTGGGCTAATGAGTTTATATACTATATGTGCTTATTCCTGACGATTTTATGGTATATATCGTTTTTTAAATAGACCAGCTACTGTTGAGAACGAGATTAATCGTTTTTCTTGACAGCAAGTATGTTTTTGAATTAAATTCAATTAGATTGACAATTAGATCTAAGAATATTACAAGTTCGTGTGGCCTGTCAGGGTGAATGAGGCTATCTTTCGACTTGATTTTATAATAATTTCCCCATGTTTAAATGTGTTAAATCTTATTGTAAGTTATAATTTATTTTTTAAAACAGTTCTTTATATGAAACTATGTTTTAAAAATGTGATCTTTTTAATATAATTAGAGAGCTTTGATGCTCAAATTATATAAAAGATGTTGGCAAGGTTTTTTTTTGAATACTGTTCAATTAAATGGTAGGGTTATTAGGAGATGTGAGGAGACAAATGAAACGCAAAAAAGAAAAAAGCAGGGAAGTTCAAAGCCTGGCACAGACGATTAAAAAGGAGCTTGTGGGAAATATCATTGTGATGTGCATTATTGCCCTTTGTAGCTGGGCACTGATATTTGGTTCCAATGGAGATGTTAGTGGTATTGGCACATACATTGGTTATGTGGTTTGTATGATCCCATTTTTTACGGTTGTTCAAACCTATGTCCCCTTTATAAATAAGCGCGCGGAATTGGTGGCAGGAAAGTGGGAATTAAAACCCGATGAAAAGAGAGTTGCCGGTGAGCCTTTGCTTAATATATGGTCACGTATTCTTCCCCAGGCCCTGTTGTATGGATTTGGTTCAATGTTGTTGCTTGCGGCAGTTATTTATTATTTTAAATGGCAGCCTGCTCCGGTGATTATTGTGCTTGTCGTGTTGGTGATCAATGTTATCAACACCACTTTGTTGCTGAAAAGATATCTCTTTGAAGATCTAATTACCTTTGCCGGAACCATGAGTAACGGTGGGCATGCTGCCGAAATAAAACGCCCCCTGGCCGGATACCTGCTTGTGGAGCATGCCATACCGTTTATCATTTTGCAGGGATATATTAATGGGTGCGTTGCCAATCGAACCTTCTTTATTGAGATGATGAAGGCAGATGTGGGCTATGTTCCACTGCACACACTTTTGCCTGATGCATTTATTGGTTTCATAATTCTTGTTCTGATTCAGTGGATGTTTTCCAACTGGTTGGTTCGTGGGGATGTTCAGTTGCATCGAATTTCAGCAGAGGGATTAATTTGTCTCTCCTGCAAAAAAGCTTTAGGGTTGATTCTTGTTGCCGGTGCGGTAGTTATGTTTTTGTACTGGGCCATTCTGTCGCTGGGAAATGTTCCGGGGCTCACCGTTGGCATGGCGATCGTTGTCAAGATAGCTATCGTTGCCATTGGTATTGTTTCTGGGGCTTGGCTGGGAATAAACTGGGGAGGATTCAGAAGTCTACACCTACCCCAAAGTGGCTGATGTCAGAACCAAGTTAATAAATTTTGTTTAATATTTTTCCCTAAGTGATAACAGAAATGCATAAAAAAAATATCAATTTAAATATCAATTCTAAATTTAAAGGTGTTCCCACCCAGATTAAAAACCCAGAGCTTGTGCGGAAACGCCGCCGACAGATTGTAGATGCCACTGCACGCCTGATTGTGGAGCATGGATACCATAAAACCACCACAAGGATGATTGCCAAAGAGGCTGGATTTTCCATTGGATCACTTTATGAATATGTCCGTTCCAAAGAGGATGTTCTTTATCTGGTATGCGAGGCGATCCATATAGAGGCGGAAAGAGAAATAAAGGGTGCGCTGGCAGGTGTAAATTCAAAAGGAACCCTTGCAGAGATGGTTCGAGGCTATTTCAGAGTTTGCTGTAATATGAGCGATCACATTCTTCTTTTGTATCAATCAACGCAATATCTGCCATCCCACAGGAAGGATCAAATTTTAGAAAATGAACGGTGCATTATTGGTATTTTTATTCAGGCACTGCAAAGATCATCAGATGAAGGAGATTTTCCTGGGCTTGATCTGAAATCTGCCTCTCTTATAGGTCATGATATTGCTGTGCTTGGTCAAATGTGGGCATTTCGTAGATGGTCTCTTGCCAAACAATTTAGTATAGACGATTTTATAGAAGAGCAGACCCAGATCATTATAAGACTTGTGTCGTAGATTTTAGTTCTGGGCTCAGTCACAACATCGGCCACCCTGGGTGGCTCGGGCTTGCGTTATTGACAATTTTATTTATACACAGTCACTTGTCATTATCATGGTGCCTGATAGAAGCGTTAGTCTGCAAAAACACAAACCTGACTTCGTGGATCCACCAATTCTGATGAGTGTTCGACGTTATGACCAATCCCTAAGTTTTTATCTGATGAAATTATTTTCGTAGTTGATGAAAAGACTGTTGACAGTCTTTGTTGGAATGTGATTATATGTGAATACAACTCAAAAACATAAGACATTGATTTACATTCAGGGTTAATAGTCTCGTAAAAAGTCTATATCTCAATTGCTTACCACATTATGGGGTGTTTAAAATGAACTTCAAACCAATATGATGTGGTTAAAAAATAACAGGCCGACTTTTTACAGGTTCGTCAAGATTGATATGGGTTCGTTCTGACTGGAGTTAAGTTTTTCTGGGGCTTATACATTCTTAGGCTGTGAAATTTTTAGGGTGTTTGATTAAGAAGGAATCAGTTAAAAATTCTATATGAAAATCCAACAAGATACTACAATAATAGTAGTTTAGTCTCTGTTGTGGCAGGTGTTTGTTGCCATGTATGTTTATATGAAAGTCTCAGCAACATGCTAAAATTAAAGGACTTTCGTTTTTCGTTGTGGCTGGTCTTACAGCCATGTAGGTTATATGCAAAATATTTATAGACAGGAAAGATCGTGTTATGGATTTTTTTTGGATGAAATTGAAAATTCAAAACAGTGTTGTGATCGTCCTTAGAAAACATCAACCAACCAATAAAGGAGTGAGGCAGTGGACGTAATTGACCAGGGAATCGGACCCTTATTCACGGATCCTGATCCAGATAAAATTAGAGCTTTTTTTAGGAAAAAAAACAGAAAAATGACCAACAAGGTCATGAATTTGAAAACAGCAGTTGAGACATATGTCCATGATGGCGATTATCTTGCCATTGGCGGTTTTGGTGCCAATCGGACACCGGTTGCAGCCTGTCATGAAATTGTACGGCAGAAAAAAAAGAACATGGGGTTTGCCGGACATACTGCCACCCATGATATGGAAATATTGAGTGCCGGAGAAGTCTATGACCGTCTGGATGTGGCCTATGTGGTGGGTTTGGAAGCCCGGGGCCTTTCCACCTGTTCTCGTAAATATGTGCAGAGCGGTAAAGTCCAAGTAACTGAATGGACAAACTATGCCCTTACCGTTCGTTTGAAAGCAGCAGCCATGGGAGTTCCCTATCTACCAGCACGGAACATGATGGGAACCGATACGTTCAAGTACAGTGCCGGTAAAACTGCCAATTGTCCTTATACAGGTAAAAAATTAAACTTGTTGCCGGCTCTTTCGCCCGACGTTTCCTTTATCCACGTTCATGAAGCAGATGTGTATGGAAATTGCCGATTCAAGGGTATTACTGTGGCCGATCTTGACCTGGCCAATGCATCTAAACGCTTGATTATCACCACCGAACGATTGATCTCCAACAATGAAATCAAACATGATCCTTCATCCACACGAATTCCCTTTCATTTAGTGGATGCGGTGTGTGAGGTCCCATTTGGGGCCTATCCCGGAACCATGCCCTATGAATATTTCTCCGATGAGGATCATATTAAAACATGGCTTACCGTAGAAAAGGATTCCGATAAGTTCAAGGAATTCCTCAATGAAAACATTTTCAATTGTAAAGACCATGACGAATATATTCAACTCAATGGCGGACTTGCAAAAATGCGGTTACTTCGCTCTAAAGAGTTTTTACTGGACAGGGAGGTATAGGGCATGACGGATTATAACGCAATGGAATTGATGATTTCGGTGGCATCCAGGGAACTTGAGAACGGTGCCACTGTGGGGGTGGGTACGGGTGCTCCCTGTGCAGCGGCCATGTTGTCACAGAAAACCAGTGCACCTGATCTGGTTATTTTGTTTGAGGCGGGTGGATTGAGCCCTGAATTACCTGAAATGCCCATTTCTGTGGGTGATTCAAGGACCGTTCATCGAGCAGCCATGGCAGGCAGCATGGGTGACACTATGGATTACTGTTCCCGGGGATTTGTGGATTATACTTTTCTGGGAGGGGCACAGATCGACATGTATGGCAACCTCAACTCCACTGTGATTGGTGATCATGCCAATCCCAAGGTGCGTTTTCCAGGCAGTGGTGGTGCCAACGATTTTGCCTCATTTTGTTGGAGAATGATGGTGATGACACCCCAGGACAACAAGCGATTTGTGGAAAAAGTGGATTTTCTAACCACCCCGGGCTGGCTGGAAGGGGGCGATTCCAGGGCCAAATCAGGCCTTCCCCTTGATGCTGGACCATACAAGATCATCACGGACATGGCGGTGATGGATTTTGAGCCAGATTCCAAGCGCATGCGGGTAATTTCATTGCATCCGGGATATGGATTTGCCGATGTCCAGGATAATTGTGGATTTGAGCTGATCAAAGCAGACGAGCTTAAAGATACTCTGCCTCCCAGTGAAGATGAATTGAGGATTCTCCGGGAAGAAGTTGATCCATACGGGTATGTAATCGGAAGGGGTTAATTTTATAGAAGCATACTTGAATATGTCGGGCTTGGTTCTAAGCTCGGCCACTTTTGACAGCGCACATCAGATAACAACGATTAAACAGTTGAAATTTAACATTATATTTGTTTATCGACTGTTTGATGCGTATCCACTGGCCGACGTTAGAACCAACCCCAATATGTCGGTAACTATGCTGATGGATCTGAGTTGAGTTATATTTACTGGAGGTAGAGCATGAAAGATGTGGTTATTGTAAGTGGTGCCAGAACCGCTGTGGGCAGTTTTGCCGGCTCATTAAAAGGGGTTAAATGCGTGGATATGGGAGCCCTTGTGATCAAGGAAGCCATAAAAAGGGCTGGATTACGACCCGCTATAACGGCGGGTATTAAAACATGCCGACCCGATACTTTTGGTGAATTTGAAATGACTGATATCAATGAAAGCCATTACGATTATTCCGATGATCTTACGCCGGTCTATTTTGATGAGTGCATCATGGGAAATGTACTCCAGGCGGGCCAGGGGCAGAATACTGCAAGACAGTCGTCTATTTATGCCGGTCTTCCCGAAGAGACCAATGCCTTTACTGTAAATATTGTGTGTGCATCGGGAATGAAAAGTATGATGTTAGCGGCCCAATCCATCATGACCGGTGATGCAGAGGTTGTTGTGGCAGGGGGTATGGAAAATATGAGCAACGCGCCCTATGCCCTTCCCAATACCAGGTTTGGGGCACGAATGGATATGCCCTTTGGCCAGACAGTTGATCTCATGGTCCATGATGGATTGTATGAAATATTTAACAAATACCACATGGGCATGACAGCGGAAAATATCGCCAAACGATATAAAATTTCCCGTGAAGAGCAGGATGAACTTGCAGTTGAGAGCCATAGAAGAGCCATGGCCGCCATTGCCAACGGCAGCATGGCAGATGAAATTGTGCCGGTGATGATTCCCCAGCGGAAAAAAGATCCCATTGCCTTTTATGTGGATGAACGGCCCATGGACACCTCTTTGGAAAAACTTGCCAGATTACGTCCTGTGTTTGATAAAAACGGTACGGTTACAGCAGGGAATGCATCGGGAATTAACGATGGGGCCTGCGCCGTTGTTCTGATGTCTGCTGAAAAGGCACAGGAACTGGGCCTGACTCCCCTTGCACGCATAAAAGGGTTTGCGTCGGGAGGCGTAGATCCATCCTATATGGGCCTTGGACCCATTCCCGCCACCCGTAAGGTGCTGAACAGTCTCCATCTCACCACAAAAGATATGGACTGTGTTGAGTTGAATGAGGCATTTGCCTGCCAGGCCATCGCCTGTATGCGGGAGCTCAATCTGGATCCTGCTCTATGCAATCTCAACGGCAGTGGTATTTCCATTGGTCACCCCATCGGTTGCTCCGGAGCACGGATTACCTATGGGCTTGCCATGCAGATGAAGAAAAATGATGCCAATCTGGGTCTGGCAAGTCTGTGCATCGGTGGAGGCCAGGGCATGTCTCTGGTGCTTGAAAAAGTATAACGTAATATGCGTTTGAATAAGTTTTCATAAGTCGCAAGTTTTCATTGTTCTCACTGCATGTGCTTTTTTTAATTTTCATCGAGAACTGTATGTTGCGGGCCATCCGAGAGCTTAGGATGTTCATATGGGTGCGGCTCTTTTTCAACACCATTAAAAGAATGTCACATCTTTCCACCTTTAAGAACTTTCAAATGACATCCCTTGGATGAAAATTGTGGAGGCTTTGTGGGAGGAACTTCACCGTCAGCATAT